>OLNI01000093.1_pt1 | contig 90199 bp, 63 predicted proteins | sample 1672921 | NCBI WGS metagenome assembly OLNI01 (sample SAMEA3136737, study PRJEB25190) | human gut metagenome | biome: human gut; feature: human-associated habitat; material: faeces | place: Austria | collected 2013 | reverse complement strand
CTGACTATGTTAAGAACATGATCACCGGTGCTGCTCAGATGGACGGCGCTATCCTGGTTGTATCTGCTGCTGATGGTCCTATGCCTCAGACAAGAGAGCATATCCTTCTTTCACGTCAGGTTGGCGTTCCTTACATCATCGTATTTATGAATAAGGTTGACCAGGTTGATGACGAAGAATTGCTTGAATTGGTTGAGATGGAAATCAGAGAGCTTCTCTCAGAGTATGAATTCCCGGGAGACGACATTCCGATTATCAAGGGCTCAGCTCTTAAGGTTATTGAATCTACATCTACAGATCCAAACGCTCCTGAGTATCAGTGCATCCATGAGCTTATGGACGCTGTTGACAGCTATATCCCAACACCTGAAAGAAAGAGCGATCTTCCTTTCTTGATGCCTATCGAGGATATCTTCTCTATCACAGGCCGTGGTACAGTTGCTACAGGCCGTGTTGAGAGAGGTCAGCTTAACCTTAATGATGAAGTTGAAATCGTTGGTCTTTCAGACGAGACACGTAAGGTTGTTGTTACAGGTATCGAAATGTTCAGAAAGCTTCTTGATTATGCTGAAGCTGGAGATAACATCGGTGCTCTTCTCCGTGGTGTTGCACGTGATGAAATCGAAAGAGGTCAGGTACTTGCTAAGCCGGGTACAATCACACCGCACACACAGTTTAAGGGTGAGGTTTATGTCCTGACAAAGGATGAAGGCGGTCGTCATACACCATTCTTCACAAACTACAGACCTCAGTTCTATTTTAGAACAACTGACGTTACAGGTGTTGTTAATCTTCCTGACGGCGTAGAAATGTGTATGCCTGGTGATAACATCACAATGTCTGTTGAACTTACAACAACAATCGCTATTGAAGAAGGACTTCGTTTCGCTATCCGTGAAGGCGGAAGAACCGTTGGTTCAGGCGTTGTTACTGAAATCATTAAATAATTTTATTGATTATAATTTATTAACCCCCGAAAACTTATAGTTTTCGGGGGTTGTTTATTATTTACAAAATTATATTAATATGAGTTTTAACTAACATTTGGCTAACCAACGTATTTTCTATACAGATAAATACGGATTATACAATGTTTTTATTACTGTTGTATTATGTTGCTTCTGTTTGAGTTGTAATAAAGGTTTAGTTTATTATCTATGTTTGATTTGTCAATGTAAGATTAATGAAAAAGTATTTTAGCATATAAAGAATTTACCATGTAAATATATGAATTGAGCCAACTATATTTTTAATAAAAAAATAAATTGTGAAATAATTATAGAATTAAATATATATGTTTTTATATGTTAATTTACTGATAAGTCTATGTAATAAACGGAATTGTTTTATCTTGGAAAATAATCAAACTATGAATTTGAAATATTTTATTTTTTGTTCCCGGCTATTAAGATTGATTCAGTATATTTTGAACTCTGGGATTATATGAATGGGCGTGACATACTGCAATAGCTAAAGCGTCTGCTGTATCATCCGGTTTCGGCACTTTTTCCAGTCCAAGAATTGATTTTACCAGTAATTGCACTTGTTTTTTTTCGGCTCTGCCATATCCAACCACTGCTTGTTTTACTTGAAGCGGTGTATATTCGTGTACGCTTATGCCATGATTAAGAGCTGATAACAAAAGAACTCCCCGTGCTTGTGCGACGTTTATAGCTGTCTTTTGGTTGCTGTTAAAAAACAGTTCCTCAATAGCTAAAAATTCGGGTTTTGTGCGTTCTATTATCGTGTTGAGGTCATCATGTATAGATTTAAATCTCTCATTCATATTTTGATTCGATTCAGTTGTTATCGCGCCATATTCGACTATCTTAAATTTGTTGCCTATATAATCTATAACTCCGTAGCCGACTATAGCATATCCGGGGTCAATTCCAATTATTCTCAAAATTTATTACTCCATTTCTTTTTAATCTCTGTTTGTTTATATGATATGTAAAGTTGTAATTCTAAAAAACATGTTGTGAAAAACTTATGTAAACATATAATTTATTTGAAATGCTTGATATTAACTTTGCTGCGTTAAATGTGTTTTTATATTTTTTTAATTAATTTGGACATTACTTCTGATGTAATGTCATAATCGCATAGTTCATTTTTCATGCTTCTTTTTCTTTCCAAAGTTATATAATGAAAAGAAATGAATCGTTTCTTCAAATATATATTTAGGAAGTTGATTTATATTTGTGTAGCTTTTATATGCAGCGTTTAAAAAGAAACTGCAATTATTGTTTCATGTCTAATTCAGTTTATCATAGTGATTACAACTATAGAATATTGATAAAACTCATAGCTGAATTATTTTGCTTTAAAGCAAAATCACACCAAGAAAATGTCCGTTTTATGCTAAGTTTGAAGATAAAGCCGTAATTTGCAGATATTTAGCTGATGTGCAAAGAACCCTGTTAGTAGTAGGTGTCCGGGGATTTTATCTAGTTTGTATTTTATTTTACATGCTTTTGAAATTTTAAATATAGTGATAATATCAGCTGGCCTTATTCTAGCTAAATCTATCTCATACCATAAATCAAATATAATACTACATGCAGTATATCATATTCTTGTTATTAAGTCAAAAATTTTGAGATGATAAAGCTATTCAGACCAATCTAAGGTATAAAAAATATTAAGGTGTTATGTATTTTATTTTATAAAACTAAAAATATAATTTTGTTTAATTAATTTTTATATTTAAAAATAAATATAGCGCAATACTTGGTCATAGAACATTTTGTACAAAAGTGTATAAATGAAAAATATTGTATAAAATTATATTGCAAAAGGTTTGTTATTGTGCTATAATAAATTCCTTACTAAAATCATAATCTTTTGGTAAGTTAGAGTTTTCAATATAATTTTCAGTAATTGTAAATATCTTTGAAAGGAGGAGGTTATTATGAAAAACTTTAACAAGTATAAGAAGGGCTATTTTATGCCGCCCGTTAAATCATTAAAATGGGTAGAAAAAGACGCTATCGAAAAAGCGCCAATATGGTGCAGCGTAGACCTAAGGGATGGAAACCAGGCTTTGGTGGTGCCGATGAGCCTAGAAGAAAAATTGGAGTTTTTTGTTTTCCTATGTAAGCTGGGTTTTAAGGAGATTGAAGTTGGATTTCCTGCCGCTTCTGAGACAGAATACCTCTTTCTTCGCAGATTGATTGAGGATAATCTCATTCCTGATGACGTTACTATTCAGGTTTTGACTCAGGCGAGAGAACATATAATAAAAAAGACTTTTGAATCTTTGGACGGAGCTAAACAAGCAATTGTTCATGTTTATAATTCGACTTCTTTGGCTCAGCGCGAACAGGTGTTTAGAAAATCAAAAGAAGAAATTAAACAGATTGCTGTTGACGGCGCAAAATTGCTTAAAAGGCTTGCTGACGAGACTGAAGGTAATTTTAGGTTTGAATACAGCCCGGAGAGCTTTACCGGAACTGAGCCTGAGTATGCTTTGGATGTCTGCAATGCTGTCATAGATGTTTGGCAGCCAACACCTGAAAAAAAGGTTATTATTAATCTTCCGGTTACCGTGCAGATGTCTCTGCCGCATGTTTATGCGAGTCAGATAGAATATATGAGCGATAATATGAATTGCCGTGAAAATGTGATTTTATCTCTGCATCCTCATAATGACAGAGGAACAGGTGTTGCTGATACAGAGCTTGGGCTGCTTGCCGGAGCTGACCGTGTTGAAGGAACAATTTTCGGCAATGGTGAGAGAACAGGTAATGTTGATATAGTAACATTAGCATTGAACATGTATACCCATGGCGTTGACCCGAAGCTTGATTTTTCAAATATGCCTGAAGTTGTCGAGACATATGAAAGATTAACAGGAATGAATGTTGACCCGAGACAACCGTATGGCGGAAAATTGGTTTTTGCTGCTTTTTCGGGCTCACATCAGGACGCAATAGCCAAAGGTATGAAATATAGAGAAGAAAAATGCGAAAACTGCTGGACTGTTCCGTATCTTCCTGTTGACCCTAAAGACCTGGGACGTGAATATGACGGCGATGTGATTCGTATAAACAGCCAGTCGGGCAAGGGCGGTATCGGATATCTGATGGAGCAGAGGTTTGGTTTTAATATACCAAAGAAGATGCGTGAAGATTTCGGATACATTGTAAAGGGTGTTTCTGACCATTTACATAAAGAGCTCCAGCCTGATGAGATTTTTAATATATTCAAAGATACATATATTAATATAGATAAGTCTATGAAGATGATAGAAACTCATTTTGAGCAGAAGGATAATGGTATTGTTGCACATATAACAGTGTCGCGTGATGGAGAGAATGAAGTGCTGACCGGAAGCGGAAACGGCCGTCTTGACGCCGTTAATAATGCGTTTGACAGCATCCTTATGGGTAAATACACCATAGATACTTATGAGGAACATGCTATAGGTACCGGTTCAAATTCGAAGGCGTGTGCTTATATTGGATTATCAGACAGCTATGGTAATATTACATGGGGTGTTGGAATCCATGATGACATTATAAACGCTTCAATTATTGCCTTAATCAGCGCCATAAACCGTACTGTAAACAAAAGGGGTAAATAATTATATAGAAAGATTTTTCTATTATTTTAATAATTTAATATTGATTTTATAGGAGTTGGGATACATGAAAAAGATAATTATACTGCTAGAGGCTATAATTTTATCGATATGTATCTTAACTCCTTTTTCTGTGTTTGCGGATTCTGATATCTATCAGGGTCTATTTAGATTTGACACATTATCAGTAAAGTATAGTGACGGAGTTTTAAACAGACCGGGCGGCAATGTTGCGCTTGATAATGTAAAAGTTTTATCTACAGTCGGTCAGCAGCCAAGTCCTGAACCGGAGAAACTTTCTGAAGAAAATGAACTTGCATCCTTAAACATAGAGCTTGGAGCATATGTGACTAGAGCCCAGGCGGTATATGTTTTAGTAAGCGGTTTGGGAGACGAGCTTAAGGCTGTTAAACCGGCTGATTTATCAGTTTTTTCTGACAGTTCTGAAATTGAGCCTATATATCAGAAAAGTCTTGGTCTTGCAGTTTCTTTGGGGGCAGTCAATGGCTCTGATGACGGCAAGCTCCATGGTAATGACTACATAACAAGAGTTGAGGCGTTTGCGATAGTGAGCCGCGTCTTATCTCAGGATGATTTGCCTACGGATTTAGGGGATGGTGAATCATTTTTTAATGATATTCCGGATTGGGCGGTTCCTGATATTTGCCGCCTTAAAAATGCTGGGCTTATTTTAGGTTATGGCGACGGAACTTTGGGGTCGGACGATTTTATGACATATGAGCAGGTACTGCTTGTGTATTCCCGTCTTCTTAAATATCAGAATGCTCTTCCTACAAATAATCTTTACAAAAACGATTATTATGAATATGTAAATGAACAGTGGCTTTCTGAGACGCAGCTTCCTGAAGGTTATGCTAAATGGTCAAACGTTGAGCAGCTTTCTCAAAATAATGCTTATCGAATACAAAATATAATCGGTGATATTATAACAGAATATTATATAGGAAATATCCCGCCGAAGGACAGCAATAAACAAAAAATACTTGATATATATAAGGCTTCGGCAAATGTTAAATACCGTGACAGCGTCGGTATAGAGCCAATAAGAAAATATCTTGATATGATAGACGGTATTCAGAATATTTCTGATTTTACAAATGTTATGGCTGAGCTTGAAAACAATGGATTTCATTCATTGATTCCGATTAGGGTTAATAATGATTTTAAGGATTCCACAAAATATTCGCTTACGTTTGAATCTTGCTATACAGGTATTGAATCGGGTGTCGTTAAAAGCGGGGAATATGAAAAAATTGAAGAAAATTACAAGAACTATATCAGAACATTATTTATAATCAGCGGTCAGTCGCCGGCCGAAGCTGAAAAGAAGGCTGACTTGGCAGTAAGGTTTTGTCTTAAACTCGCCAATGCTACTATGGACGAGTCTCAGTGGGATAATCCCGGTGATATTTATAATGTCTATTCTACAAATAGTTTGGAAAATTTATTTTCAAATATGAATATGCTGGGATATCTTAAAAAGTTAGGGTATAATAATGTCAGTGAGATTATGGTATATGATAAAGAATTGGCTAAAACCATTAACTCTTTGCTGGACAGAGATAACATTCCTATGCTTAAAGAATACTTGCGGGCGTCTGTCTTAGACTACTCGTCTTTGTATTTGAATACTGAGATGTTTAATGCATATCAGAATTATATTAATAGTATCAGCGGAGTTAACGCCCAAATCACACCTGACGCTTATGCTGTAACAATAACCCAGTCTCTTATGGGATTGGAGCTTGGTGAAGAATATGTTGAACGTTATTTTTCCTCCGATTCCAAAAAGGAAATAGAAGACCTGGCGTCAGTGATAATTGATACTTTTGAAAACAGGATTAAAGAATTGGATTGGATGAGTGATGAAACGAAAAATGTCGCTATTGAAAAGCTGAGCGCTATATCAATAAGAATAGGCTATCCTGATTATCTTATAAATTATACGAACCGTGATTATTCAATTCGCAGCATTGAGGATGGCGGAACCATTATGGAATATCTTATTGACTATAATAAGATGGCGCATAATCAGGATGTTACTTTGATAAATGAGAAAGTTCCGGTTAACAAGGAAAGCTGGACATTAACTCCGCAGACTGTTAACGCTTATTATGACAGAGCCAATAACTGCATAGTCATTCCAGCCGGTATACTGCAGGCTCCGTATTATAGTCCAAACGCAAGTTATGAAGGAAACCTGGGAGGAATAGGGAGCGTTATAGCACATGAGATTACTCACGCGTTTGATAATGTTGGTTCTCAGTTTGACAAAGATGGAAATTTAAATGATTGGTGGAAGGCCGAAGATTTTTCTGCGTTTAATCAGATATGTAAACAATTTGTATCAGAGTATGATAAGCTTGAAGTGATGGATGGTTGTTTTGTTGACGGGAAGCTTACACTGAGTGAAAATATTGCGGATATCGGAGGAATGGCCTGCGTGCTTGATATTGCCGGCGAAGACAATCCGAACCTGGATGAGCTTTTTAAAACCTACACTAGAACCTATAGGTCTGTCTGCACTGAAGAATATGCTAAAATGCTGTTGGTGACTGATGAACATGCACCAAATAAAGTGCGTGTGAATATGGTGTTATCTAACTTTGAAAAGTTTATAAATCTATATCATTTGCAGTCCGGTGACGGTATGTATAGAAACGAAAGCAGCAGGCTATCAATATGGTAAATTAGATTATAAAGAAGAGGGAGAGATAATTTGAAAACTGCCAGTAAAACAAAAGGAATAACGTGCATAATAATATCGGCGTTTTGTTTCGCGTTTATGAATACATTTGTTAGAATGGCAGGAGATTTGCCGTCAGTTGAGAAGAGTTTTTTCAGGAATTTTGTAGCGCTTATATTTGCGGCTGTGATGCTGCTGAGAACAGAAGAAAAATTCAGGTTTGATAAAAAGAATCTGCCGTATCTTCTTTTGAGAGCTTTTTTTGGGACAGTCGGCATATTAGGAAATTTTTATGCTATCGACCATCTTGTTCTTGCGGACGCCTCAATGCTGAATAAGCTTTCTCCGTTTTTTGCCATAATATTTTCATTTATAATTTTACGTGAAAAGGTAAATATATGGCAAAGTTTAGCCGTTGTTATCGCGTTTGTCGGAGCGTTGTTTATAATAAAGCCGACAGGCGTGAGTTTTAATTCTGCAAGTTTGGCAGGAGTAATCGGTGGCGTCGGCGCCGGTATCGCTTATACAATGGTCAGGCTTTTGAGTAAACGAGGTGAAAGAGGCGCGTTTATTGTATTTTTCTTTTCAGCGTTTTCATGCTTAACGACCTTGCCGTTAATGCTTGCGGATTTTCGGCCTATGGCATGGTGGCAGCTTTTAAGTTTACTGGGAGCAGGGCTTGCGGCAACCGGCGGACAGTTTGCAATAACGGCCGCATACTCATATGCACCGGCTAAAGAAATCTCAGTATTTGATTATACTCAGATAATATTTGTGGCAGTATTGGGTTTGATTTTCTTTTCAGAGCTTCCCGATATATTCAGCATAATAGGTTACTTAATCATAATTTTAGTTTCAATATGTATGTTTTTATATGAAAGAAACATGAAGTCATAATATAACAAGTAATGTAATGCGTTTAGAGAAGAATGTTTTAATTAAATTTATAGCGTTCTAATGTTTTAAACGGGATAATAGGTAAAGGTAATCCGCCGTATATTAACAAATATTTGTTGATATACGGCGGATTTTATATTGTCAGAAAAAATATGAGGTTAATTTTCATTGCGAATTTTATTTAAATAATGTATAATAGATTTATATATATTTTAGAAGTTAGTATAATAAATAAGGAGGTAGTATAATGAGACATATAAAGAGAATTATTTGCACTGTTTTATTTGCGGCTATGCTGATAACTTCGCTTTCAGCTGTCACTGTTTCAGCTGACGAAAGTATAAAGGTTATTTTAGACGGAAAACAGCTTCAGTTTGATGTTCCACCGCAGACAATCGAGTGGCGTACAATGGTTCCTATGAGAGTGATTTTTGAGGAATTGGGAGCAGAGGTTTATTGGGAGGATTCGACCCAAACAATAACAGCTTATAAGGGTTCAACCACAATAGTGATGCAGATTGGCAACAAAATGCTAACTAAAGACGGTCAGCAGATAGAAATGGATGTTCCGCCGCTTGAGATAGACGGGCGCACATTGGTACCGGTTAGGGCTATATCCGAGAGTTTGGGCTGTAATGTCAGCTGGATAGAAGATACACAGACTGTTCAAATAACAAGCGGTTCTGCACCAGGCAATGCTCCTAGTGCTAATTCTCTAGTTATGAAGGATACATATATTGGTGATGACTATAGAGTATCAGAAGAAGGCGTCCAAACATATAACGGAATACTTGTGTTCGGAACAATGGCTATGCACCCTGAGGAACTTACACAGGACAGCGCGAAAGCTTATGCAAGTGTAGTAAATGAGGTGGCGGACAGTTTGCCGGGTGTTAATACATATAATATTTTGATTCCAACCTCAGATGAATTTTATGCTCCAAAGTCATATTATAAGGACCAACTCAGTGCGTTTAAGACTGTATATGAAAATCTGAACGACAATGTGACCGCAGTAAATGCTGTAAAACCACTGTGGGATCATGCGTCTGAAAAGATTTATTTTTCAACTGACCACCATTGGACTCAACGCGGTTCATATTATGCTTATCAGGCATTTAAAGAGGCAAAGGGTGAAACTGCGCCGCCTCTTGATAGTTATGAACGTCAGGTGAGTGAAAACTACGTCGGCTCATTTGCAGCGAAAATGGAGGGAACTCCCGGTGAGGAGATTTTAAAAGATAATCCTGATTATGTTGAAAAATTTATGCCGTTGGTTGAAGCGAATGGCACAATATATAATGACCAGGAGAGACAGCAGGTTAAATACGAAAATGTTCCGGTAATTAAAGATTACAATTCTTATATAGCTTTTATTGCAGGCGACAATCCGATGACGGTTTATAAAACATCAGCCGGCAATGGAAAGAAATTGGTTATTCTTAAAGAATCTTATGGGAATGCGTTTTCAACATGGACAGTAAATGATTACAGCGAAGTATATATCGTTGATATTCGCCGTTTTAACGGAAATGACGGAAACGCTAATACGTTTAGTCTTTCATCACTTTATCAGGATATTCATTTTGACGATCTTGTTATAATTACATATCCGCCAATGATGGCATATGGTTCAATGAGAAATCTTTTAAAGAATATGAAATAGGATAACTATGCAAAACCGCATTGCTTTAAGTAATGCGGTTTTATATTTTAGGTAAATTGTTTATAGAGCAGGTTTTTTGACATTTTAATATTATAAATATTTAAAATGGAATTATTTTTGCTTTCTTTATTACAATAGAAATAGTGAAGTTTTAAATGCTTTATAAATTCAACCCTCTTAACAAAATAAAAGCTAAAGTTTTATATAAATTCATAGATAATAAGAACAGTTATTGCCGGCAGTGTGGTGATAGTTTTGGGAGGAGGAATATAAATAATTATTAGGAAGCCGTATTTTATATAAGGTTAAAGCATTTTATCTGATGACAGTATGTATTTGTATAATTTGTCAGTTGACAATTTTTTTATATAATGATATACTTGTTAAACCGAACAAAGGCGTTCGTCAGTTGAGATGTATCAACGGACGGGCGCTTTTTATTTTGCTCAAAATTATTAGCGGTAATCTTTAGTTTGATTAAAGGAGGAAATTTTATGCTTTTAAAAGAAGGCGAGAACGGCAACAGAATACCGTCCGGATGTGCTATATCGGGAATATTCTCTAAGAGCGGAAGGAGAATAAGCGGCGGGTCAATTGTAAGCTCTATAGCTGTTATGCACGACAGGTCCAATGGTCTTGGCGGAGGATTTGCCGGGTATGGTATATATCCCGAGTATAAAAATCAATATGCCTTCCATGTTTTCTATGACAGCAATGAGGCAAAAGAAGTTTGTGAAAGATATTTGGACAGACATTTTGATGTGATTAATCTTTCAAAAATACCTATAAACAGAATTCCTGAAATAACAGATGAACCTTTGATTTGGCGTTACTTTGTTGATCCACTTCCAACTAAATTAGCCGCTTCACAGTTAGATGTTAAGGAATATGTTGTCCGCTGTGTAAATAAAATAAATACTCAGATTGACGGCTGTTATGTATTTTCATGCGGAAAGAATATGGGAGTTTTTAAAGCCGTCGGTTTTCCGGAAGATGTGGGTCGTTTTTACAGATTAGATGAGTATGAGGGATACTGCTGGACTGCTCACGGACGTTATCCGACCAATACTCCGGGCTGGTGGGGCGGTGCCCATCCGTTTGCAATGCTTGATTATTCAATAGTACATAATGGAGAAATATCGTCATATGACGCTAATAGAAGATTTATTGAAATGTATGGATATAAATGCAGTCTGCTGACTGACACGGAAGTTATTACTTATATAACCGACTATTTGTTAAGAAAAAAAGAGTTGACCCTGGAAGAGATGGCGTCAGTGATTGCGGCTCCGTTTTGGTCAACCATAGAACATATGCCCGAGCCTGAAAAGACAAGGTATAAGTTTTTAAGAAATACTTTTAGCAGTCTTTTGATTACAGGGCCTTTCTCAATATTATTGGGCTTTACAGGCGGAATGATGGCCTTAAATGACAGGTTAAAACTGCGCAGTATGGTTGTGGGAGAAAAGGATGATATGGTGTATATAGCCAGCGAGGAATGTGCTATGAGAGTGATTGAACCTAATCTTGATAATATTTGGTCTCCGCGCGGAGGAGAGCCTGTTATTGTAAGGCTTGATAAACAAGCTATGAAAGAAATTGGAGGTGAAGAATAATGGTACGTGATTATTTATATCCTGACTACGAGGTAATCCGTAATGCAGATATGTGTATAGCCTGCCGCGTCTGTGAGCGGCAGTGTGCAAATGAAGTGCATAAGTACGATGCCGATTTAAAGAAAATGGTAAGCAATACGGCGTCTTGTGTAGATTGTCAAAGATGCGTCTGTCTTTGTCCTACACATGCTCTTAAAGTAATAAAAAGCGATAACACGTTTAAGATAAATGCTAATTGGACAAATGAGGCAATAAGCGATATTATTCGTCAGGCCGGAACGGGAGCGGTTTTGCTTTCAGCTATGGGAACCCCAAAAGAGTATCCGGTTTATTGGGATAAAATATTGATAAATGCGTCTCAGGTTACCAACCCGTCTATAGACCCTCTCAGAGAGCCTATGGAGACTAAAACATACCTAGGAAAAAAAGCCGCTGAAATAATCCGCGATAAAAATGGAAATATTGTGCCGAAAACATCACCTCAATTGGAATTGGAGGTTCCGATAATGTTTTCCGCTATGTCATATGGTTCGATAAGTTATAATGCTCATAAAAGTTTGGCTATGGCCGCAGAAGAACTTGGTATTTTATATAATACCGGTGAAGGCGGCCTTCATGAGGATTTTTATCAGTATGGCTCCAATACAATAGTACAAGTAGCCTCGGGACGTTTTGGAGTTCACGAGGATTATTTAAACAGCGGCGCCGCTATAGAAATAAAAATGGGTCAGGGCGCTAAGCCGGGTATAGGCGGACATCTGCCGGGGGCGAAAATCGTCGGTGATATTTCTAAGACAAGAATGATTCCTGAAGGGACAGACGCTATTTCTCCGGCTCCTCATCATGATATATATTCTATTGAGGATTTAAGACAATTAGTATTCTCGCTTAAAGAAGCAAGTGATTATAAAAAGCCGGTTATTGTAAAAATAGCGGCTGTTCATAATGTTGCAGCTATTGCGAGCGGTATTGCAAGAAGCGGTGCGGATATTATTGCGATAGACGGATATCGTGGAGGCACCGGAGCGGCTCCGAAAAAAATACGTGACAATGTGGGAATACCGATTGAATTGGCGCTTGCCAGCGTTGACCAGCGGTTGCGTGACGAGGGTATAAGAGGTGATGTCTCAGTTGTTGTGGGAGGAAGCATAAGAAGCAGCGCTGATATAGTTAAAGCGGTTGCTTTAGGAGCTGACGCCGTATATATTGCAACTTCGGCGTTGATTGCGCTTGGGTGCCATCTTTGCAGAAGCTGTCAGAGCGGAAAATGCAACTGGGGAATAGCAACTCAGATACCTGAACTTGTCAAAAGGCTTAATCCCGAAGACGGAAAAGAACGGTTAGTAAATTTAGTAAATGCCTGGACTCATGAAATAAAAGAAATGTTAGGCGGAATGGGTATCAATTCAATTGAGGCTTTAAGAGGAAACCGACTGATGCTGAGAGGTATAGGTATGAACGAAAAAGAACTGGAAATTTTAGGCATAAAGCATGCGGGGGAATAATTTTACAGAAAGGAACAGATATTATGAAGAGAATATTTATTAACGAAGAATGGTGTCTGGGCTGTCACCTTTGTGAATACCAATGTGCATATGCAAATTCCGGTATAGATGATATGGTTAAGGCTTTAAAAGGAAAAGAAATTCACCCAAGAATAGTTGTTGAGGGTGATAATAACCGAAGTTTTCCGATAAATTGCCGCCATTGTCTGGAGCCGCTTTGTGTCAAAAGCTGTATTTCGGGCGCCTTGTCTAAGAATAACGATGGTGCAGTTATGCTTGACGCTGAAAAATGCGTAGGGTGTTTTACGTGTGTCTCGGCCTGTCCGGTCGGAGCTATTATGCCTGTGCCGAATCAAGGCAAGGTTCAGAAATGCCAGCTTTGTATTGATAATCAGTTTGGTGAACCGGCTTGCGTCAAAGGATGTCCCAATAGGGCTCTAGTGTATGAAGACAGAGGTTAGGTTCAGAAAGGAGCGTTTAAATTGAAATATGATTATTTTATAATTGGTAACTCCGCCGCTGCTGTCGGCTGTATTGAGGGAATCCGCAGGGAAAGCAAGAATGGCAAAATATGTGTTGTGAGTGATGAGAATTACCGTGCATACGGACGTCCTCTTATTTCTTATTTTTTGTGGGGAAAGACTTCCGAGGAAAATATGCTTAAATACAGACCAAAGGATTTTTATGAAAAGAACGGAGCAGATTTGATTCTGGGGACAAGAGCTGTAAAGATAAACCCTGATTCTAAGACAGTTAGTCTCAGCAACGGAGACACTTATGAATATGGAAAGTTGTTGGTTGCTGCAGGTTCTCGTCCGTTTGTTCCGCAAATGGCAGGTTTTGAGACAGTGGAAAAGAAGTTTAATTTTATGACGCTGGATGACGCTAAAGCTCTCCGCAAAGCTGTGGATAAGGACAGTAAAGTATTGATAGTGGGAGCCGGCCTCATCGGTTTAAAGTGTGCCGAGGGAATAAGTGACAGTGTAAAAAGTATTACAGTAGTAGATTTAGCAAACAGAATTTTGCCAAGTATATTGGATGAAGAAGGCTCGAAAATAGTCCAGGAATATATAGAGGGGCATGGGATAAAGTTTTATCTCAGCGACAGTGTTGATGAATTCCGCAGTGGAATCGCTTCTCTAAAAAGCGGAACAAGGATAGAATACGACGTAGTGGTAATCGCGGTTGGAGTTCGTCCGAATTCTGAGCTTGTTGCTGAAGCCGGGGGGAATGTCAACCGTGGTATAGTGACTAATCTCAAATGTGAGACATCACTGAAGGACGTATATGCGGCGGGTGATTGTTCTGAAAGCCTGAACAGCGCAACAGGTAAACTGCAGGTTATGGCGCTGCTGCCAAACGCCTATATACAGGGGGAAGCGGCAGGTATAAATATGGCTGGAGGCATGAAACTTTATGATGACGCCATACCTATGAATTCCATTGGCTTTTGGGATATTCATGTAACGACTGCCGGCAGTTACGAAGGAAGAGAAATCGTCAGACGCGATGATGATAATTATAAAAAACTGATAGTTTCGGATGATAAGAAATTACTAAAAGGATTTATACTGATTGGTGATATAAAAAGAGCAGGAATTTATACAAGGCTTATTCGGGAAAAGGTTCCGCTGGATACAATCGATTTTGATGAAATGATTGAAAAACCGCAGGAAATGGCGTTCCCCAGTTCTGTCAGAAAGATGTATATGGGAGGTGTTATGTGATGAAAATAGATGCAGGTTTGACATATTATGATGAAATAAATAAGAAAATACGGGCTGCCAAAGACTGTGAAATTGAAGTTGATAATTGTTTGGGTCAGCGTTATATTGGCTGTGGATTATCAGGGAAAAATGTGGTTGTGAACGGAACGCCGGGCAATGCACTTGGAGCATATCTAAACGGAGGTAATGTCAAGGTTTTTGGAAATGCGCAGGACGCCACAGGGGATACCATGAATGACGGAAAAATATTTATTCATGGTTCATCCGGCGATGCAACAGGTTACGCAATGAGGGGCGGAAAAATCTTTGTGCGGGGAAATGCAGGATATCGTGCAGGAATCCATATGAAAGCGTATAAAGATAAAACTCCGGTTTTAGTAATCGGAGGAAAGGCAGGCAGCTTTTTGGGAGAATATCAGGCCGGAGGATATATAATTGTTTTAGGCTTAGGGCATGACAAAGGCGGTGTTGTAGAAAGATTTTGTGCGACAGGCATGCACGGAGGAAAAATATTCTTAAGATGTGATGATCTGCCTTATGATTTGCCTGAGCAGGTAATAGCAAAAAAAGCGTCTAAACAGGACCTTGACGAGATAGAGGAATACCTGGATGAATATATTAATGAGTTTGGCGGAGATAAGACAAAAATAATGAAGAAAAATTTTTATGTATTGATTCCTGACACAAAAAATCCATATAAACAGATTTATACTGCTTGCTGAGTTTAGCATCCAGATTTACTTATCGTATGCTTATTTAGATATATAATTATTTTGTCATTGTCTAACTAGGATAAATATTATATTATAAAGTGTTGTAAGTGTATATAATAAAGTCCGCATTTAACATAATTGATTTAAAAAGAACTGACAAAATATTATGTTAAGGTGAGTAAGGGACTTTTTCAGAAAGGATTTTTGGATAGTATTTGAGGTATATTTAAGATATAGAGTTATTGTTATGCTTCGACTTATATTGCAGTATATAAAGAACTTTGCAATAAAATATTAAATTCTATATAAGAAACTGATTTTGTTATTTAACCAAATCAGTTTTTTAAACTCTTATGTTGTTGGTTAATATGTGTATACATTTATATCATTTGCGCGAAACGCATATGTTTAAGTTATATTCGGCATATGCGTTTTATTTTATTATTTAAAGAAATGCGTTTTTGTGAGTGCCTATATTTTATATATATGTTTTTTTATGTAATATATTTTTGTCAGAAAATGCTGCCGGGTATATTGGCCGCATCTTTGGATTTGAGAATTAAACAACAATACAAAATGTTCTATCAAAATTAATATGCAATAAAATAGATTTAATTATTGCTCGCCGAATGAGAATGGTGGCAGGAGCGGATAAAATTGCGCAGTGGCGGACTGAATAGCAGGCGAACAAAGTAAACCGAATAGATTGTTAAATCAAAATAGGATTTTTAGTCATATGGTAAAGCTTCGGAACGAGAATCAAAATTGGTCGTTATACAATAAATATCCACAATAAGCAGAAATATACTATAAAATCTGGTTATAATTATATATTTATTTTGTAAAATTATTGTTTATTAATTAATAAAACGTCGGAAAAAACATAAAGTGCCTTTGCAAAAATACTTTACATTTACAGCGTTTTTTGATATAATATATATTATTAATTTTGTAGATATAGCAAACATATTTATTAGATAATACAATTTTGATTGGAGGTATGATATGCCGGTATATATTTTAATAGCTTCGGTGGTTATTATTGCTTGTATAATTTTGAATAAAGTCACGAATAAGCTGGGTATACCTATGCTTCTGGCTTTTATTTTACTTGGTATATTTTTTGGTTCTGACGGTGTTGTAAAGATAGAGTTCGGCAATTATGATTTTGCCGAACAAATCTGTTCTGCAGCGTTGATATTTATAATGTTCTACGGCGGTTTCGGAACCAAATGGAGCGAGGCTAGACCTGTAGCTGTAAAAGCTGTTTTATTGTCTTCGCTCGGTGTTGTTCTGACTGCTGCTATAACAGGTCTGTTTTGTCATTACTTTCTAAAAATTGAATGGCTTGAAAGTTTTTTAATCGGCTCAGTTATCAGTTCAACTGACGCCGCTTCTGTGTTTTCAATACTTCGTTCCAAAAGACTTAATCTTAAATATAATACTGCTTCTCTGCTTGAAGTAGAAAGCGGAAGCAACGACCCTTGTTCGTATATGCTCACAATAATTGTCTTAGCGTTAATGGAAGGTTCGGCAAGCGGCGGCGGAATAGCATACTTGGTGTTTGCCCAGTTTGTTTATAGTACGGTGTTTGGTTTTGCTTTAGCGTTTGGTTCAGTTTGGATAATGAAAAAGTATAAATTTTCATCCGCAGGTTTTGACGCGGCTTTTGTGCTGGCTGTCGCTCTTCTTGCATATGCGGTGCCTTCCCTGCTCGGCGGAAACGGATATTTGTGTACATATATAGTTGGTATTTACATGGGAAATCAAGAGATAAAAAATAAAAAGTCGCTTGTAAACTTTTTTGACGGGGTAACAGGTCTTATGCAGATGCTGTTGTTCTTCCTGCTGGGACTATTATCTTTTCCGTCACAGATGCCAAGCGTAATACTTCCGGCTGTTGCAATTGCGCTTTTCCTTACGTTTATTGCACGTCCTGCGGCGGTATTTGCAATATTAACTCCGTTTAAAAGCAATCTCAAACAGCGTTTGCTTGTATCGTGGTCCGGGCTCAGGGGAGCCGCGTCGATTGTATTTGCCGTCATGGCGACGGTGAGTCCGGCTTCTACGAGCAACGATATATTTCATATTGTTTTTTTGATAGTGCTGTTTTCAATTTTAATTCAGGGGTCTCTAATACCATTGGTTTCAAAGAAACTTGGTATGATTGATAACAAAATAAATGTGTTAAAAACATTTTCGGATTACAGTGACGAGGTTCCGGTTCAGTATATTAAATTTAAAATACCTGAAAACCATTTTTGGGCGAAAAAGAAGGTTACAGATATTATTCTTCCGCCTGAGACTTTGCTTGTCTTGCTTCAGCGTGGAAGCGATAAAATGATTCCTGACGGGGAGACTGTGCTGCTGCCGGAAGATACACTGGTTTTAATTGCAAAAGCGCCGGGGGAAATAGAAGGGGTTAGGCTCACAGAACGTCAGATAGAACCTGATGATGAACTTGCCGGCAGACGTATTTCAGAAATACCAAAAAGAGACGGCATGCAGATAACAATGATTCATAGAAACGGTAAAGTTATTATCCCTAAAGGATATACTAAATTAAAATCCGGTGACCTTATGGTAATAAACCGTGTTGAATAGATATATGGTTATGTTGTTTTAATAAAATGTTTATACGTATCTAATGTTGTACTGCATAAAAGATGAAACTAGTAGGATAGGCTGGCCGCTCTGATTATATTGCAAAGAGGCCGGCCTTTTATATTGTATTTGTAAAACGTCTTATCTGCCTTTATGTTTTTCTTTCTTTTTTTGCTTCCTTAAATTATAACGGGTTTCCTGCTCAAGTTTTTTGGTTTCCTTTTTTCTGACTTTTCTTTCATCTTTAACAAGTTTATGCTGAAGTTTTAAGGCTTGCTGAGCCTTTGTTCCAATACTGCTGAACCGGATTCTTTTATTGATTTCGCGCTGAAGTCTTTTGGGGTTAATATGATGTGTTTTTGTATCATCACTTTTTATAGGTTTAGTAAAACACAGATTGTTCCAATTGTTCATCATATAATCATATACTTCGTAATCCTTAGGCTCTGAACCAAAAGTGATTTTACAAACCTCATAGCTGTCAAAATATGTTCGTTCATATACTGCTATCCAGAAAGGGTCTTCAAAGGTTACGGTTAAGATGCTTTTTATATTATTCTCCATTTTTTAAATCTTTTAGAAATTCAGTTTCAAATTCGCTCATCCAGTCCAATAGTGAACTATACAGCGCTGCCTGCTGCTTAAATATAGTTCTGCCTGTCAGCGGAATATCCGAATACAATTCTGTATATTTTTTGTTATTTCCCTGAGCTTTTATAATATTATCTCTAATTTTATTGATAAGTTCCAGAGCTTTAGGTTTTGACATTTTATTTAAATTTGAAATAACAACATTAAAGTTTATTGGAATTGTTATTTCTTGTTCAGAATATTTTTCCATCAGCTCCTGAAAATATTCAATGCCCTTATTGGTAATAGAATATATGGACTTTTCAGCGAATTTACCGTTTTTGACAACATCAGTCGTTAAATAATTTTTTTCTTTAAGAGTAATAACCTTTTTGTATATTGATGGAGTGCTTATTTTTGTCCACCTGTCTAAATGGTGATATTCAACATCCTTTTGGATATCATAAGCGCTTTGGGGTTTTTCTGATACGATACCTAAAATTATTAAATCAATCAGCGACATTTGTATTACCTCCTTTAATATATTATATATTACTATAATTTATAGTAATAGTCAATATTTATTTTTAGATATAATATTTTGTTTTAGAGAAAAAGCTGTTTATATGATGTATAAACAGTTTTATTTTGTGCTTTAAAAATGTAAACGACTACCAATCAGAATTGTGAAAAAAGCTTTAGGAAATATGATTTTCAGTGATATAACAGTGGCTTAATATTCTAATTATTAAAATACTGAGAAGATTTTTATTATAATAAGATAGAAATAGTAAAGAAGTTAAAATTAAGCAAAAATACAGATGTCAAAATTACATTATATTATAGCCTAAATATAGATAAAAAGAGTTTGTGTGGAGTTAAAATATGATATATTAAGAGAACGCTGTGAGCCAAATAAAACAGAGAACATATAAGCAGAGATTTGCTCTGAACATATTCATATTCAAATAATTATTCTGCTGTATTTAAATAAGTAAACTATGGGAAATAATTAAAACTTTGTTATTGATATTTGAAATACATGAAAATATAAAGTGTAAATATTGAAGAAAATTTTTTTATTGCAAAAGATAACATGCAAACACAGCAGCGAGAAATAAAAAGATTATAGTGTGATTTATTTAGAAATTAATCAGAGTAATAAGATGTAATGAATTAGATAATTAAATTATAAAAAACAAACTTACCTGTTTATAATTAGAAAAACAAAAAATCGGTGAAAGACAGCCGCTTGTAAGCGGCTGTCTTAAATAGTAGTGCGTTGCCAAACCTTCTGTATCATTTTCAGAGTTTAAACCTGTATCAGTTATATTTGGAAACTGTATAAGGCGTTAAGAAACCGGTGGTTTTGCTTTATTAAATTAGACTTTGAAAATTATAATAAACTTATATATCTATGTCAGTGACATAATCTTAATTTTTTGACCGACATTAATTTTATCTCTGTCAGCTATATTATTGTTTTTTACAAGTTCATCCACCGTCGTATGATACCTTTTTGCTATATTCCAAAGTGTGTCGCCGCTTTGGACAAAATAAATTATATAACATTGCATACCTCTCTGTTCAGTATCCTCAGATTCTTCCCTGTCTATTGCTGTAACGGTTTTAATTCTGTCGTTTTTTACAAGTTTGATAGATATGCCGATTATCATTCGGAGGTCAACAGAATCAGAGCCGGATATTGTATAACCCAAATGGTTTATAAATATTTTGGCGTCACATGCAACTTTGTTTCCAAGTTCTTGGTCGCAGTCAAAACTATGCTCAAATTCAGTCTTACAGTCTATGGCGTACAATGGTTGATTTTCATCATTTGAAGAACATAATACTTTGGCGTTAATGGTTCCTTTAATATATACAGTATTGTCTTTAATTTTTAAATCATCTACAGAAGTCTTTTCAATAGTTACGCCGCAGACTCCAAGTATTTCAGCGTCGGTTGCTTTTCTTTTAGCGGTAAATTTGTGAGATATTTGAGCAGTTTTGGTATCAATAAGCTGTTCGGGAGCTGTTTCGCTGAACTCTAGAGTAAGAGTGCTGCCATCCGTAGAGTATGCGTCTGTAACCGCCTGCGGCTCTGATATCATATATCCGGAAATACTAACTCCGACTACTACTTCAGCGCCAATCATCCGAGGTTCTCCGTCTAAATTGTCTCTTATTTCAGTGTATATTTCTCTAACTGTATATTCCGCGTCACATTCCATGTCATCCATAGAGTTAGGAGTATCAAACTGCTCATTGTATGGAATGGTAAATTCAGCATTCCTGAGCAAAGATTTTTTATTGCTGTCTGAGGAAGTATCCGCAGCGTCTTCATATAGAACATTAACTTTTACTATTCCTTTAAGACGTGTATTGCCGCTGCTTGTAACCATTTCTTCAGGCTCAACGGTTGCTGTGGCGTTAAGAATTTCACCGATTTGCGGGAGCTTTGAAGAAATTTCGTGCTGTTCTCTAAGTATCATGCTTCCATCTGAAATAAATTGTTTATCGGCCAGTCTTATAGGAACTTTCTTAAGTTCAATTTTTGAACAGGTATTTGTCGGCGCACTCTCATTATCGGATTGCCGAGGCGTGAATGGAATAAGATCCATTGCGGGAGGCTTGGGTTCACATTCAATAACTATTTCATCTGTGCCTGTCGGCAGTTCAAGGGGTTCACACCTGCATATTTTAGCTCCTATATTTATGCCCAGTCTGATATTTACTTTCCTGGAGTTTATAAGAGTGCTGTCAACAGATCCAATTTCTGATTCCGCAGTAACCTGGTCATCCGCAGTTGTTCCTTTTGCATCAATTGTATAACTGAATTCGCGGCTCATAACCAGAGCCTTTGTATTGCCGATAACGTCGCCGTCCGGCAAATAAAGAACGGTTGCCTTTGCGGTTCCTTCAATATGAATCTTGTCCTGCCCCGGTGTGATATCTGTTATGTAGCTTCTTGCTGAAACATCTAAAATCTTTTTTATATCCGGTTTTATATCGGGAACTATTAATGTGTCGTCTACGACTGTTCTTCCAAACTTCATTGCGACAGTTCTGCAAATATCAAACCTCTCTGTCTTTAAATTCACCTCTGACATTTGTATCACCTTTCCTTAACCATAGTATTAAACATGGTAGATTATATGTTGTTGTTGCTGAGTTTATGAATATAAAATATTATCATGGGTTTGCAGTCCGTTTTATTGGACTGTATAGCTGATATAATATATACATATTTGAAAGGGGGAACTAATATGAGTGAAAGAGAACTTAGAATTGAAAGAAGAAGGGTTATTAGAGAGAAGAGGGAAGCCTGTCAGGAAATCTTAAGATGTTTGTTTGATAGTTTCTTCTTTTTAATAAGTGCGGCAATAATAGTTGTAGGTTTGGGCGTGTTTTTTGTATAAAATTTTTGTAAACATATTTTAATCAATGTATTTGGAATATTTTTGTAAAAATGTTGATATTTATTTTATTTGTGTTAAAATATAAATAACTGGGAATAATATCCGGTGTGGAGATAATATATGCCAGGTATGTTTTCAAATTTGTTTAGAAAGGGTGTTTTTATTATGAAAGATTTAAAAGGTTCAAAAACAGAAGCAAACTTGCTTGCTGCATTCGCGGGAGAATCACAGGCTAGAAATAAGTATACTTATTATGCCAGCAAAGCAAGAAAAGACGGATATGTTCAAATAGCAGAGATTTTTGAGGAAACTGCCAATAATGAAAAAGAACATGCAAAGATTTGGTTTAAGATTTTAAAAGGCGGAGAAATTCCTGATACAGCAACAAATCTTCAGGACGGCGTAGACGGCGAGAATTATGAGTGGACAGATATGTATGCCGGATTTGCTAAAACTGCAAAAGAAGAAGGATTTGATAAAATTGCAGCTTTATTTGAGGGCGTTGCTAAAATTGAAAAGGAGCATGAGGAACGTTATAAAAAGCTTCTTGACAATGTAAAAGGCGAGTGCGTATTCTCAAAAGACGGAGACGTTATTTGGCAGTGTATCAACTGCGGTCATATTGTTATTGGCAAAAAAGCACCTGCTGTATGTCCGGTTTGTGCTCATCCTCAGGCATATTTCCAGGTTAAGCCTGAAAATTATTAAATCATATTAAGTTTAGAGTAATTTTTGTTTTCATTCCTTTTAGAAAAATTATTAATAATTTAATTAAGACGATACTGATTTTATCCGGTATCGTCTTTTTTTGTTTTATCGCTGTATATTATATTATAAAAATAAGTTTGATTACGGATATATTGATAATTATTCTAATTTTATAAAAATTGTAAATTATTTAATATTTGATATTGTGAAAAATTATCACAAATATAAACTGTAAAATATACATAGTAACTAAAAAAATAAAATTTATTTGTATAGTTTTAATATTTACGAAATTTTGAACGAGTGTTATAATGTTAAATAGATGATGTTACGAATATATGATATGCGTATCATGTGAATAATGACGAATAAAATAAATAATTGGCGGTGTATTACTATGGTTTAAGCACAATTGATGCGGTGTGTGGTGAAACTTTAAAATTATAAAAAGGAGAAAGTTATGAAAAAAACAAGGTTAATTAGTTCATTTATTTGTATTGTATTTATAACAACAATATTTTTTGGCGTATACGCTGCAAAACCGGGACAGGATGAACCAAAAAACATTGTTGAAACTGACATAAATTTGTCTGACGAACCGGAAGTCAGTCCCGGAACAGGCGATTCAATGCAGCAGCCGGAAATTTCTGCGGAACCTGAAGAAATTGCTGCTGAAAATGCTGAGGAAGAAAATGTTCAATCGGCCAGTCCTTCTCCGGAAGTAAACGATGAAGTTGATGAAGCCGAAGTGCCTGAAACGGAGATTAAACCTGAAACAGAACAACCGAAAGATGCAGAAGCCACTCCGGAAGTGTATATAAATGAAGACGGTGCGCCATTTATTGAAACGATTGAAAATACTGAGGCTCAAATTGTAAATAATGACGGAGACGTTTTAGCTGTTGAAGATATTAGCGAAGAAGAAATTCAACCATATGAAACAAATGGTCAGGTTATGTTAATGAATGATTCTGATGTCGATTTAGAGTCAATAATTGATGTAAATATTGATATAAATTCAATAGAGCACAAAACAATTGTTACAGGAAATGACCACGTTCTTATGATTAATTCCGACGGTACTGTTTCTGCATGGGGCAGTAACACTTACGGTCAATTGGGAAATGGTACTAACACAAGCAGTATAGAGCCGGTAGTGGTTCAGGGGCTTTCAGATATTATAGAAGTAACAGCGGGCGATGGATATAGCTTGGCGATGGACAAAAACGGAGAAGTTTATTCTTGGGGCAGAAACAGCTGGGGAATGCTGGGAAACGGTAATACTTTAAATGCAAATATTCCAAATAAAATAAATGCTCTCAGCGGTTTAAATATAGTTAAAGTTTCAACCAGCGGTTATCATTGTTTAGCACTTGCCAATAATGGTGATGTTTATTCTTGGGGAACAAATGGCAATGGACAGCTGGGATTAGGTGACAGAGAATATAAATTGGTTCCTACTATTATACAAAACTTGCCGAGTTCAATTGATATAGCGGCTGCTGGTTTTTCAAGTTATGCGGTTGATATGACCGGAAGTGTATGGTCATGGGGAAACAATAACAGTTGCAAGCTGGGATTTACTTATAGCGGGGATATTTTGTCTCCTAACAAGACTGTTATAAAAGATATAGAATCAATATCAACGGGATATGACCATTGTTTAGCAATAGGTGAAGACGGAAATATTTATTCCTGGGGAGATAATGGATTCGGACAGCTCGGCGTCACAGGAATAACTACATATACGCCCCAGAAGCAGAATATTGGACTTTCAAATGTTAAAAATTCATTTAGCAAATGCCATCATAACGTGGCGGTTACATCTGACGGAAAAACTTATGCCTGGGGACGAAATGATTATGGGCAGTTGGGAATAGGAACAATATCGGACAAAGTTTTTGAACCAACATTAGTTTTTGAAAACTCATTTGAAACTGTAGCAATGGATATTTATTCGACGTATGCTGTAAGCAGTGACGGTAATTTATTTAAGTGGGGATATATGCCAAACACAGATATATCAAAGTATATAAGCGGCGGAAGCTGTGTTCCGCTTGATATACCCACTGAAACTCGGTTTGTACAAGTGGAAGCAAAACGTAACAGCGTTGTTGCTCTCGATGTAAATGGAGATGTATATACCTGGGGTGACGGAGCGTATGACGATTTAGGTCATGGGAATAAAGATAATGTATATTACCCTAAAAAGGTAGAGGGCTTGCCAAAGATTAAACAAGTGGCGAAAGGTGAGAATCATACTCTTGCTGTGGATATAGATGGAAACGTATGGGGATGGGGCAACAATTCAAGCAAAGAGATAGATTATAATTATAGTGGTCATATAATTACACCTGTTAAATTAACTGAAATTGATAATGTTGATTGTGTTTCTGCAGGGCAAGGGTTCAGCGCCGCAATAAAAGATGATAGTTCTCTTTGGACTTGGGGGCAAAACTATGCAGGTCAATTAGGTATAGGCGGTTCTAAAGTTAATAATGTTAATAAAATTTCTGGTATAGATTGTTTCCATTCCATAGTGGAATGCGGAGAGTCATATCTATTAACTCAATATCTTTATTCTAATAATGATGTAACTTACGATCCATATTCTCATCATTGCACCATGGCATGCGGAGCAAATAATCGTGGACAGTTGGGAAAAGGAGATTTAGTAAATTCTTCAGTTTTATCAAAAGTTCAGGATATAGAAGGGTATGAAGTAAAAGACTTGTCTGCCGGAAGAGAGCATGCTTTAGCATTATATTCTAATGGAGATGTCTATTCGTGGGGGAGTAATACTATAGGCCAGCTTGGTCTTGGTGATAAGGTGGATAGAATGCTTCCGGTTAAAATACAGGGTATTTCAGACATTAAATATATTGAAGCGGCATATGCGCATAGTATGGTTATAACAAATAGCGGAAATCTTTACGCATGGGGAGAAGGAAGAGACGGACAATTAGGTATAGGGATAAAAGAAACCAAAAGATTGCCTGTTTTAGTACAAGGGATAAAAAATGTTAGTTCGGTAACAGGAGGTTCTGCATTTAGTATTGCATTGGATGAAAAAGGCAGATTGTGGTCTTTTGGGTCAAATGCTTATGGACAGTTAGGTGTTATTAGCAGCGTTCCTGAAAAAATAGATCATGATACATTGTTTAGCAATACATTAGTTTTTGATGTTAATGAAGGGGATTATTGTTCTATACCGTATGATGTTTTAAACGTTTCTGATTTTAGTGGTTTAGAGTTCAGTTTGAAATTTGATCCTCTGGATTTTGAAATAGTAGATGTTTGTGAGTTTACATTAGATAAAGAAGTTGGTACAGGAAATATTAACAATGCTAATGTATATATTACTAAAATTAACGATGGCTATATGGCATTTAAGTCCACAATAGTGTCGACAGTTAAGTGGTCGGGAAATATAAATACTGTAAAAATAAAGGCGAAGAGAAATGGAAAGCTGTCTGTTGTATGCCGAGTAAAAAATAATTAGAGAGGGGTAATAATAATGAAAGTTAAAATATATAAATATATTATAAGATTATTTACAGTATCGCTAGTTAGTATAATGGTTTTAAATATTATTAGTTTAGAAGTAGTTAAAGCGGCCCCTTTTTTTGATGTAAGGCAGACAATAACTCAGCCAAACGGCGATGTAATTGAATGTTATACCAGCGGTGATGAGTTTTTCTCATACTTGCATGACAGCGATGGAAATATAATAGTGCAGAATACTCAGGGGCAATATGTTTATGCTAAATTAGAAAATAATATTATGGTTCCATCAGATAATGTTGTATTGCCAAGCGGAATTGCAATTTGTGATAAAATAAAGATTACTGATGTTCCGGAATCATATATAAAAATGATGCGTGAAGCATCTCCGTTTTATAAACAGCCAGAAGCTGAACTGGCTTTAAGCAATGATGAATATAAACTACATCCGTTTTTAAATGAAACATTAAATAATATAGTTATATTTATTAGTTTTTCCGATTTCGACTTTGATAAAGCCTATCCAGCATCATTTTATGAAAATTTATTTAATGGGGATGGAAATTCTTTAAAAAACTGGTTTGCCACGGCTTCTTATGGAAAAACTGGTGTTAACTCGTGGATATATCCCCAAATAGATGGCAATACATGTATTGCAAGTTATAAAGATTATAAACCAAGAAGCGCATATGAGGGAACACCATATGTTGATAATAATGGTTCATTACAATATAGATTTATTAATGATGATGGGTCAGTTACTAACTGGAACGGTATGGCTTTTCCGCTTTTTGAAAGAGCAGTAAACTCAATAAAATCACAAGTGCCGTTAGATTTAGATCTTGATGTTGATAATGATGGTTGTATAGATTATATTACTTTTGTTATGCCAGGAAGTATAGTATATGGTAATTGGATACTTCATCCGAACCAATTTTGTATGGCTGGTAATAAAACATTAAAAATTAATGGTAAAAAAGTATATAATTATAATGTTCAGGTTGAAGAACAACTTCATGATACCAAATATGTACGGGCAGGGGTATTAGCGCATGAAGGGTTTCATATATTTGGAGCTTATGATTTATATAGCGGAGCTAGCAATATTCATGAGTGGGATTTAATGTATTCACAAATGGGTCAAATGCCCAGCACATATACTAAATATAGATGTGGACAATGGATTGAAAATATACCTGAGATAAAAGAGAGTAAATCTTATTTTTTAAAAGAATCAATTTTGGATCCAAATAATTGTTATATGATTAGATCTCCGTTATCTTCTGATGAAGCTTTCATTTTGGAATTTCGAAAAAAGGAGGGAATTTTCGATAATTATATACCTGGAACTGGATTAGTTATATATAGAGTTAATTTGAAGAATAATCATATATTAATAGACGATGATGATCCTGTGACCTGTTTTTATCCTTATAGAGATACTTCTGTTAATTTGCGATTAGGTGATGGTACTTATGCTGGAATAGAAATAAGTAATATATCACTTGTTGGAGATACGATTTCATTTTCAGTAAATATTTCTAACCAAAAAAATGCTTTATATTTTAAAGATATTAGAGTTGCACAAGCTATTAGTAAAGAAATAAATAAAGATATCAAAAATATAACAGAGGAGGATTTGACAAAAATTTCAGAATTATACATAAATCCTGTTGATCAATTTGATTTACCTATAGATTTGGATGGCATTGATAAATTAGTAAGTTTACAGAAGATTACATTGGAAAGATGTAAATTAAATGATATAAGTAATTTGAAAGGATTAAAAAATTTATCGGAATTAAGATTAGTCGATAATAATATTGAAAATATTGAATCACTAAGAGATTTAAAATCATTGAAAATATTGACTCTTAGAGGCAATTTAATAAATGACTATTCACCGGTTTCCGGGTATTATAACAATTTAGTAGAAAAAGATTTTTCCTTATTGAATAACGATTTATATATTAGCATACCTAATATAAATACTAATAAAACAATAGAAACTATTTTTATAAACTGTACAGATTTTGTTCCTAAAAAAATGTATGTTACAGCTGAACGTTATACTGAGGATGGAAAATTTATAAAACGTATTAGAATAGATAATGTTGATTTAAGTAATAAAAATACACAAATAAATATTCCTGAATTTATAAATTGTCAGGACGGATCATATGTTGTAATAAGTTGTTATGAACGTTGGGATTATAAGCAATTACTGGCGCGGAATGTAATAAAACCTGTAACATTTGATATGGAAAATACTTATTAGGAGGATTGACATGAAAAAAGTGCTTACTGTTATACTAATTATTATATTTTCTTTAAGTTTTAACTTAGTTGTTTTTTCTTATGGGACACCACTGATATTAGTGAAGTATGTAGATTCATCAATATATTTGACAGAGTATTTTGACGAAGGAAAGGAATTAGAAATCTCAGTATCTAACATAGATGAAGTATGCAGTTTACTTATAGTAAGCTATGATATAAATGATTGTTTAATAAACTGTATAGTTAAAGAAAATATAAATTCTGACTGTTTAGAAAAATATCTTCCGCCTAATAATACTGATATGATAAAAGTATTTATTTGGGATAATAAAAATAATATTTCGCCGAAATGTGTAGGAAATACTTTATATAAATCTATTAATTATGAGAAACCCATTGGAAACGGAACTGATGAGAGTCCTTACAAAGTTACCTCCGTTGCCGAATTGTCTTATTTGAGAGAAGAGCCTGGAGCTGCTTATATACTTGCTAACAATATTGATTTAAGTGATGTTAGGTGGAATCCGTTTTTCTTTTGCGGAAAACTTGATGGCCTTAATAATAGTATTACAGGGATAAAGGTAGCTGATAATGCTCATAACAGCGGTTTGTTTTCTAAATTTGAAAATCGCACTCGGAATGAGGGATTAATTGATGTACCTTTGGATAGTTATATTAAAAATTTAAATGTGGAAATATTGGATAGTGGTAGTTCAGCTGTTTTTTCCGGTGGTATTGCTGGTGAACTGGGATTTTATATGCCATTGATAGAAAATTGTTCGGTTAAAGGTAATATTACTGCAAGAAGCAAACAACAGGGTGTTAAAGCATGTGCCGGAGGAATTGCAGGTATCAGCCCAAATACAAATATAAATATGTGCTCTAGTACTGCAAATATTGCTTCATATGGTATTGATAGAGCAGTATCCGGGGGGATTGTAGGAGAGTTCCAGGAAAACCCTGCCATACATTTTTATGCATCCATTAATAATTGTTCGGCAAGCGGTCAGATTTTTTCAAAGTGCAGTAATTTAGAAAGTGGAGATATAGTGGCTTCAGGTGGAATATGCGGTTATTTTTATGGAAATTTTAATTATATAGAAAACTGTATATCAAATACACAGTTATATTCTGATAAATCTGCAGGCGGTATAGTAGGTGAAGCGATTGATAATGAGGCTTTTAATAGAATTGAAAATTGTATAGATAATTCTGTAGTTGTAAAATATTAATTAAATTTAGTAAATTAATTGAATATTTTGTGATGTGGTTATCGTGTATGCTGTAAAAAATGTATTTATGGCAATCAAAACAAAAAATGATATGTATAGCTAGGATAATGAAAATAGTATAATAAGATATATAAAAGTAAGAAGTAAGAAGTGAGAATTAAAATAATAAATTTAAAATTTTTTATAAGCAATAGTCTAAAATATTAGACTATTGCTTTATATTTGTAAAATAATATGTAGTTGAGAAAATAATTCACCTGTCGAAATTACTAAAAAAATAAACTTTATTTGGTTATTATTAATCTTTACGAAATATAGAATGAGAGTTATAATATAAATGTGGATGCAGGAAACGCAATTCCTGTAGGGAAAGGAGATATAATTACGAAAAATTTGTTGTAGGTTTTAATGTTTGTGAGTTCCTTATGCTTTTGGTTATAATCGAAGGGTTTGTCAATAATTTTAGAAGTTCAGAAGAGGTTATGAACCATGCTTGGGAAAACATAATAAATAGTGAGGAGTTGGTACAATGAAAAAATGCTGTGTAGTTTTTTTAACTGTTATTATAATACTGTCAAACTTTTCTTTAAACGTTTTTTCTGCTGAAAGCTCTATTGAGTTTGAGCATTCATGGGAGAAGACCGCTATAATAAATTCATTAAAAAAATCTATGCCGGAGAAATATGGTAACTATGATGAAAATAGTGATATTTATCTTAGTGACTATAAAAATATAATCTATTTGGAATATTCAGATGGTAGATGGCCTTGGTCTGAAATGAATACTATAAAGTATTTAGATAAAATGATCAATTTAGAGGAGTTAACAGTTAAAGGATATGTTATGACAAAATTAGATTTAAGCAAAAATAAAAAGTTAAGAAAACTAACATGTTCTATGAATGCGCTGTCTGAACTAGACCTAAGCAATAATCCGGAACTTATAGAACTTGATTGCAAGTACAATAATTTAAAGAAACTTGACTTAAGCAACAATAATAAGATAGAATCGGTTGACTGTTCGCAAAACTGGATAGAAGATATTAATGTTAGTAATTGTATAAATTTATATAACTTGCAGTGTTCAGAAAATTGCTTGAGAGATATAAATATTGACCCTCAAATCGGTTGGGAAGCGCCGGAGGAGAAGACGCCTGTAATTAACATATCACAGAATTATATTGATTCTGAAAACAATGAAATACTTAGTGAAAAGCTTGAAGATTTAAAAGTGAAATTAAAGTCCAAATCGGGAAATGTTTTATGGGGAACTGGATATGGAGATTCTCCTGATTCATTGGTAAAACTTGATCCGAGTTTTGAATATGAGCTTATGCAAATGTACCAGAATATTAGTTCGGATCCAATGGATTGGTCATTTACCAGGGAGGGTTTAAGTAAGTTTACTGATTTATATTTTATGACATATGTTGAACTGCTTATGCCTATATTGAATTTATCAGGTATAGAATGTTTTACCAATCTAACATCGTTGTCATCAGAGTATGATATAAAAATCAGAGAACTTGACTTAAGTCAAAATAAAAAGTTGAAAAATTATGGAATAAAAGCAAGTAAATTAGAAAATTTGATATTTAAAGATAACACTGAAATTTTATCATTATATTGTCCAAATGGCAGTTTAACAAATTTGGATCTAAGCGGATGTATAAACCTGACTTCGTTGGATTGTAGTAATAATAATTTAAGTGAATTGGATCTAAGCTCTACACCAGGTTTAAGTATTTTAAAATGTTCAAATAATATTCTTAAAACTTTAGATGTTTCAAATAATATAAGGTTATTTTATTTTATGTGTAACGATAATGAAATTAATAATCTAATATTAAGTGAAAATGCAGAGTGGAAAAAACCGGATCATTCAAATTATTCACCTGTGTTTGATATACATAATAACTATCTTGATATATCAGACGGTTCACAGCTTAAAGAAAAACTAAGTATTATTGAACCCAAAATAATGTCTGGAGGAACAGAACAAAATCCTGCACAGTTTATTTATTCGCCGCAAAAAGGGGACGGTATTTGTTGGTCATTATCATTAACGAATGAAAATGGTATAATAAAATGTATAGCTGAAAATGTAGCAAACAAAAGTCAAAATAGTTCATTAATTTTATCTTATTACAGTGAAGATGAAATATTGGAATATACAGAAATTAAAAATATTGTTGCAGGTATAGGAGAAAGTATTATTGTTGATGCAGATATTCCGGAAAGTAAGAAAGATAGTATAAAAACAATAAGAGCGTTTGTATGGAATAACATAGAACAAATGAGTGCAGAATCGATGTATTCAGAGTTTATCGTAGATAAAACAACAAATAAATAGAAAATTTAATCTAGCACGAGTCATAATACACATTATGGCTCGTGTTATTTTAAGTAAAGAATTAATTTAAAATGAAAAGAGAAAATAATTCACCTGTCGAAATTACTAAAAAAATAAACTTTATTTGGTTATTATTAATCTTTACGAAATATAGAATGAGGGGTATAATATAAATGGTGTTATATGAAATGTGTTTCTGATATTGGAGAGGAAATTTTAATTATGGTAAAACATTAGCTTTAGGTTTATTTGTTTGTATGGTTTATTATATTTATAGAGTATTTAAATATTTTCGGGGCGGTAATCAATATTTATATTTGGTGAATAATAATACATTCTCAGTAATATTTAAAAAATATAACTTACTAAAATAGGAGAAAATATATGCGTAAAAAATTTATTTACATAATAATTATTGTAATATTATTTTGTACTGTACAAGATGTTTGTGCCGCTTCGGGGTATAACTATATATCTATACGCTATGATAATAATGTTGCCGCGGATTGTATAAAACCAAACAGGGTATTAGAAATATCTGTAAATGATTTCAGGGAATATAACGATGAGATTTTATATGTTGCACAGTATGATAAGAATGATGTCTTGGTTGCGCTTGATTCAGTTGAAGCAAAAGTATCTAAGAAGCTGCAGATAAAACCGGATGAAAGCGTTGAGAAAGTCAGAGCTTTTCTTTGGAGCCCATCTATTCAGCCGGTTTACGCTCAAAATGAGTTAGAAAAAATAAGTGCAGAAAACTTGCCAAAAGGCAGCGGAACACATGAAGACCCTTATAGAATAACGACGCCGGATGAATTAAAATATATGTTTGTAGAAAATCATCAAGTGTATAAATTGATGAATGATATTGATTTAAGCAATGAAACGTGGTATCCAAAGGCGTTTCTCGGTGTATTGGATGGCGGAGGTCGTTCCATTTTGGGATTATCTGTTGATCAGAATTCAGAGTACAGCGGCTTGATTTCGATATTAGGTGATTCATACTTTTCGGCGTGCAGTATCAAAAATTTAAATATAGAAATTAAAAATTCAGCTCAGAATGCAAAATATAGTGGAGCAGTTGCAGGTTATATGTGGTTCCCGGCTCAGATTATAAATTGTAATATTTCAGGGACAATCGTATCAAATACAGATGAATCATACATAGGCGGTGTATCGGGGTATACTTACGGGGGAGAAATACAAAATTGTAATGTTAATATGTCTTTACTCGCAATGAAAGGTGAAACAGTTTGTGTTGGAGGTATTTTCGGCGGTGCGTTTCCTTGGGTAAATAACCATTATACAATAATAAAAGACAGTAATACAAAAGGCACAATAGCATATTATTCTCCAAAGAACAAAGTGGGTGGTATATGCGGAGATGTGGTAGATACAATAATAGAAAATTGTACTGATGATATGAGTTTGATTAATAATTACTAAATGGTAGTTTGTAAATGATTATATGTTTGAAAAAACAGAAATATTTATTAATGACTGAATTGTATTTATAGCGCGTGGAGGCGGTCGTATATGCGCTATAATATTGTTTTTTGTTAGTATAATGCTGTTTCGTAACAATGTGATTAAATAGCGTTTTGTGTTAGGAAGTGATTTTATGAAATATTTTATCAAAGTAATGTCCCTTACTTTTGTTTTACTGTTTTGTTTTATTTGTTCAATGCCAAAAATAACGGCGGAAGAAACCGGAGCTATTAATATTGAACATGCTTTTATTAATGATTATTATCCGGTTGTTGGGGAGAGAATTTATGTAAAAGTTTATACAAGTGACATTTTTGATATTCCGGCCAACGATACTGAGGAGAGTTTCTCATATCAGTGGTATAAAAATGATGTGAATTCAAATAATGGCGGCGTACCATTGGCTGGCGCTGAAGAAAAATATTATATTCCGCTGAGTGAGGATGCAGGAAGCTATCTATATTGTAAGGTGACGGGTAATGGTAAATATACCGGAGAAATCATCACCGGACCGACATGTAGCGCTGTGGAAAAAACAGCGGAAATAGGCGGAGCATATATAGTCGAAAATAGAAACAGTATTCCAAAGCTCGGACAAGAGATAATAGGTTGTTTGTTTAGATATGGCTCTGTTGTTTTTGATGATTATTTATATCCTGCCAAAACACCGGTTGATACTGCTATATATGGCGATGAAGTTGCAGAATATCAATGGTACAGAACAAAGGAAGAGAACAACACAGGCGGAGAGCCAATTGTTGGCGCTAATTCATATAAGTTTACTCCAACGTCAGAAGACTATGGTTTTCATTTGTATTTTACTGCATCGGGAAAAGGCGGGTATTTTGGAAGCGTAACTTCAAATGTAACATCGTATCCTATTTCTATTGTTGATGGCGGAGGAGGAAGCGGAGATGGATATTTTCCGTTATCATTAAGTATTGAAGGCGCCGCAGTAAATCACGCTGTTTTGACAACTGATAAATACAGCTGGGTTAAATATCAATGGTATAGAAATGATTTTGCTGAAAACAGCGGAGGAACGCCTATACCGGGTGCTACATTTTATAAGTATACTGTAACGGCTGAAGACGTGGGCAAATATTTATATGTTGCAGTAAAAAAGACAGAGGATGACAAAACCGAATCCGTTGTCTCTCCTGTGACTGATATGATATCAAATACATCGGTTGAATTGTTAAATGTTATAATCGAAAAAGGTGATAAATCAAATCCTAAACGTCATATAAAACTGACTTCTGAATCATCTATGCCCAAAAATGCGACAGCAACAGTGCAGTGGTACAGAAATGATGTTATGAGCAATTCAGGAGGCGAGCCTATATTGGGGGCAAGTTATTCATCTTATACTCCGACCTTGTATGATGTTGGGAAATATCTATATTGTGTCTATACGCCAGTATTTCCATTTACCGGTAAGCCTGTGTATTCTGAGGTTACAGCCGCAGTAGAAAATACAGCAACAGTGTTTTTTGATTCTAATGGCGCTGATAGTGGAATAGGTTGTGAGGATATAGAAATTGGAGGGACAATAGAAAATATAGATACATTTGTTCTTGAAAGAGAAGGATATGAATTTATAGGATGGGGAACGGCACCTGATAAAAATGTATCTGATTTTGACAAAAATACTATTGTTGAAAATGACATTACACTATATGCTTTATGGAATAAAATAATATGCAGTCCTGAACCGACTTCTGATGTTAATCCATCTCCGGGCAAAGTCCCCAATATAATATTGAGATATACTGATAATGGAGATTTAGTAACTAAAAATTTTGTGACAAACAGAGAAATTGAGATTTTGCTGGAGCAGAATAAGAATCTTTATTCGCTTTACGTTGTAAGTTATGATAAGAATGGCATGTTAAAAAACTGCAAATATTTGGATGAGTGTGATTCTGAATGTTCATTATTATATATTGCAGATGATGATTCTTATACGCTGAAAGTATTTTTGTGGGAAGATATGAAATCTGTGTTGGATTGTATTGTTCTGAGCAGATTTGAATAAGCGACATATTTTTTGATAAACTAGAGAAACTGCGCCTAAAAAGCTGAATGCTTTTGAAGGTGCAGTTTTTTATATAAGTGTGATAATAATTCACCTGTCGAAATAACTAAAAAAATAAACTTTATTTGGTTATTATACATCTTTACGAAATATGGAATGAGGGATATAATATAAATATGTTAACAGGAAATATATTTCTGTGTTTATAAGGAGGCAATATTTATGAAAAAGTTCATATTTTTATCGCTTTTTGCAACAACTATAATTTCTATATTTTCTTCAGTTTCATATGCGTATAATGTAATACCGCTTGATATTAATTTCCCGGAAAAACGGGTTATCAAGGTGCTGCATGATGATGCAGAAAGTCCTTCTCCAACACCGACTCAGGGATGTACATATCTTCCTATATACGGAAAATACGGAGTTTTAAGTTATGAAATAAGAGACGGAATAGTGAAAATATTGTCGTGTGATGAATCTGCTGCTGGTGAGATTGATATACCTAATGAAATAGAGGGATATCCGGTAACTGAGCTAGCAGATTGGTTATTTAGTTATTTTAAAGAAATAAGCGGAATAAGAATTCCGGCTAATGTATCGGATATAGATAAAAACGTCTTTTTTGACTGTAATGGTTTAAATAAAATTGAAGTTGATGAATTGAATAGATGTTTTAGTTCTGATAATGGTGTGTTGTTTAATAAGGCAAAAACGAAGTTGATTCAGTATCCTGTCGGAAAAACTGATGTTGAATATACTGTGCCAGAGGGAGTAACAACCATAGGAGATTATTCGTTTTTTTCCTGTGTGAATTTAAATAATATAAAAATGCCAAGAGAATTAAAGACTATTGAAAAAGGCGCTTTTAAAGAATGTACGGATTTAGATAATGTTGAGATACCAAAAGGAGCGACATATATAGGGGGACAAGCTTTTCATGGTTGTGGTGGCTTAAATCAAATAGTAATTTCTGAAACGGTTACAAATATTGATATGGACGCTTTTAACGGCTGTGACAATTTAACCATATATGGAATTGCAAATTCATATGCAGAGAAATATGCAAATGAAAATGGTATTAATTTTAGTGCTTTAGAAGAATTTATTGTAGAAAATGGAGTTTTGATAGAATATAATGGTTCAGGCGGTGATATAGTTATACCCGGTGATATGAGAATAACATCAATCGGAAAATACGTATTTTGTAATAATCAAAGTATTACATCTGTAAAAATCCCGGACGGAATTGAACTTATAGGAGATGGAGCTTTTATGGAATGTACTAATTTAAAAAGTGTGTCTTTTCCTACAAATTATTTTCGTATTGCTCCATATGCGTTTGGAGGGGCGGGATTTATAACTCTTAAATATCCCAAAAATTGTAGCGGAGGAAATTGGGCTTTTTACTGTTGTGAAAATCTTAAAGAAATAATTGTTGAAGAGGGAGTGACATCCTTATCAACAGGTTTGTTCGATGGTTGCAGTTCCTTAAAAACGGTAACCTTGCCAAGCACTTGCACGTTTATTTTACCAGCGTTTAAAAATTGCGATAACTTAACGGAAATAATTTTATCTGATGGAATACCTAAAGTGTTGAACGGTATTTTTTACAAATGTTCGGCAATTAAAAAAATATATATTCCGGACAGTGCAACTGAAATTGAGTCGGGGGCATTTACTGACTGTGAATCACTGGAAGCGATAGTGGTTCCAAATAGTGTAACTCAGATAGAAGAAAATGTAATAACAAATTGTGATAAGGCTGTAATATATTCTGAGCCGGATGCTTATGCAAGAAAATATGCGGAGGCAAATAATATTCCTTGGGCTGATATAAAGACCTTAAACGGAGGGTGGAATTGGGAAACATCAATAGAGAAAGGTGAAGATAAAGAAAATACGTATATATGTACCGCAAAAAATGTGAGTACCGGAAAGAAAACGGGGGAGTTTATATTGGCATATTATGATGAATTTGGAAATATGCTTGGAAGTGAGATTAAGGATTTGAATAGGAATTCAGGAGAAAAGGAAACAATATGTATAACAATACCAATTGGTGATATGTCAAAAGTAAAAACGATAAAAGCATTTGTATGGGATAGTCTTGCAAATATGAATGCGGTATCACAATATGCAGAGTGTATTATAAATAATTAGAAAATAAATAAAATGATTTCTTCCCAATCAAGAGCCTGATATTTTCAGGCTCTTGTTATTTTTAATTAGAATAAATTGGTCATACTCTATAGATTTTATAGGTTGGCATATATACTAAAAATATACATATGTTATTTATATAATAATCCAATCTAATATAATAAACTTCAATATATTTTATGTCATTTCTTTAAAATTTCAGTAATCAATTTAAGAGGATTTATGCTTAACCTATTTTAGTGAATCACGGGCTGATAAAGCGGCTCCAATTATTCCCGCGTCGTTCCCTAGGACCGCTATACCTATCTCTGTTTGCCGAATGTTTTTGCAGAAGTAATTTTTCTCACAGTATTCTTTTATTGGATTTAATAAATAGCCGCCTTCTTTGCTTATTCCTCCGCCAATTAAAAGAAGTTCAGGCTCAAATATATTTACAAGACTGCATATCCCGTCAGCCACATATTCTATATATTGTTTTACTACAGTTTGTGCGCTAATGTCTCCGGCTTTTGCCGCGTCAAAAGCAGTTTTGCCGTTTATTTCTCCTGTTTCTTTATATGACTTTGCCATCAGCGAATCCTGATTAAGCATTATGGAGCGGGAAGTTTGGCGTATTAGGGCGGTTACTGAACCGTAAGCTTCCCAACAGCCTTTTCTTCCGCATGTGCATTTTTCTCCGTTAAACACCAAAGTCGAGTGTCCGACTTCGGCTCCGGCTCCGTTAAATCCACGATAAATCTTTCCGTCAATAATTATTCCTCCGCCAATTCCTGTGCCAAGTGTTATAAAGATAAAGTCTTTAACTTTTTTGCCGCACATAGCATACTCGCCATAGGCTGCGGCGTTAGCGTCGTTTTCTAAATTTATGGGAATATTATAATACTTATTAAGTTCATCACATATAGCAGCGTTAGTCCAATTCAAGTTTCCGGCGTATAAAACTACTCCGTTTTTATTGTCTATAGCTCCCGGACTGCCGATTCCAATCGCTTTTATTTCGTCTTCAGTTATGCTTGAGATGCTCAATAAGTTTGAACATAATTCTGCCATATCTCCAATTATTTCGTCAAATGGACGCCCGGGCAGAGTTGGGCAAGATAATTTCTTTAAAATTTCGCCATTTTTGTTTACTATACCGGCCGCGATATTTGTCCCGCCTAAGTCAATTCCAAGATACATTTCTACCTCCATACTGAATAAATCCAGTTAGTTAAAGAATGTATACAGTATAACTTAATTTCAATAAGTTGTAAAGTTTGATGATAAAATTTATAGCAGGCTTTCAAGGTCCAGTTTTTCAAAAAATGGAAGATGTTTTATAAGCAGGTTAAATAAAACAAACTCGCCTATAAAGTCTTCTTTGTCTTTTATCTCGGCATAATGCATACATTGCTGTAATGATATTTCTATTTCCTCAAGTTCTGCTGAATCAATAGTCATACCAACCCAGGTCTGCACTTCATCCCATGATTGTTTTATTTTATTTAATTCATCAGTTATTTTATCATAGTCGTCATTGTGATATGCTTCTATAATAGTGTCATAAGATGAATCTACTGTTTTATCAAGAGTGTTTACCTTTTGAAAATGGAAAAAAATCAGACTTGCCGCCAAAACTACTATCACTGAAGAAATTATTACCCTATTCATTTGAATCCCTGCCCTTTTTTACGACAACAGCGTTGCCGCTTTTATCAGCTCCCATATAAAAAACTTGGGAAATCTTTTTAAGACCGTTTTCGTGAAGTTTATCCATAACCCATTTCCGGCTGATTTTCAAACGCTCTAAATTATTTTTAATCAAAGTGCCGTTATCAATTAAAATATAACTTATTTCGGTTTGTGCGGCCTTTATTCCCATATCGGACGGCGTTACCGGTCTGTTCTCTGTGTTTAATATAACGCTTACGTTTCCGTTTGTCTCCATGATAACATATTCTACATCATCTAAGGACGTTGCTCCGCTGTTTCTGATCTCCTCTAAAAGGTCGCTCATATTAAACCTTTGGCTCTCCATTTCGTTTTGGTTTATTCTTCCGTCGCTGAAGAATGTGCTTGGTTTTCCATAAAGCAATGTTCTGAAACCAATATGTTTATAAGCAATAAATGAGAGTATGATTTCAAGAAATAATAAAATAGCTATGGCTAATGCTGCTGTGGCAAACGGTTTACCGGGGTCCACTATAGGGTCTGTAGCAATTTCGGAAATTATAATTGTTACCACGAGTTCAGACGGCTCAAGTTCGGCAATTTGACGTTTTCCCATCACTCGAAGACATAATACGACAAATACATACATTATGGCGGTTCTAAGTACGGTTACCAGCATACTAATCAATCCATTTCATTTTATTTTTTAAATATTATTGACAAGTTTAAAAAAATTAAAAGTATTATTTGTATTTATTTTAAAAATGTTCTATATAAATATTTTTACTTAGATTGTAAGAGGCTAAAAAGATAGTTATATAATTTGAGAATATAGCAGGCCAGCTGTAGTATTTTAAAATTCAGATTTTATATAATGGAAGCTCGTTTATATAAACGGTGGAATTTTTATTGAAATAAATCGTAATAATTATCATACATTCCAAATCTTATTGCATATGTAATAAATTACATATTTTTAAGTGTTGAAAAGCAAATAAATTTTATATTGTTTAATAGAAAATATAAATTAAATTTTTATTTAATTTTAATTAGTAAAAACATAATAGATTAAATGTTTATAATAATGTTTTTATGTATTTACATATTAAAGTTATAAAGTTAAAAAATTAATTAAAATCCAACTATAAATAAAATACTAGTATAATGTGGCAATTTTGGCCCTATAAAAATTGTAGTGAATTGGCCCTGTTAATTTTGACTAAAAAATATTATTATAAAGTATACATGATAGAAAAAATAATAAAAGTATATATTTTCAGGAGGGGAAAAACATGTTAAAAAGGTTAGGAGCATTTGTACTTTCAATAGTTATGACGCTCGGAACAGTTTCTGCTGCTGCAGCAACTATTAACAGTACGGACGTAGCCGCAGAGAGCAGCGCGGCGTCCGAAAATGGATTTAATCCGGAAACAGTAATGTGGACTGATAATCCTATCGAAAATGTTTTGGCAGAGCAAGGAATCTACCAAAATGCTGCGGAAATTAATCCGAATGCGGAGAAAAAAGAGATTGATGTAATAAATCCGTATGCAAAGTCAGGAAATCTTCAGAGCTGGGCGTATTCTGAATTTCTGTGGACCAATTTTTATCCAATAGGAAACGGCAGAATGGCCGGAATGGTTGCCGGAGGTATTGATAAGGAAGTTATTCAGATTAATGAGGATACATGCTGGGATGGTTCTCCTTACGGAACTCTTAAAGATGAAAGCGGCAATACTTTGACTACAATTGATCAGACGTCTAAGGCGGCTAAAATAACAACTGAAAATCAGACAAGCGGAAGTGTTGATGGAAACTGGAGATATTTCAGAGGTGCTGATGAAAATGGAAATCCGGCGGAAATAGGCGCGAAAGATGTTACAGTTGGTGACGAAGCGTTTAGAACTAGCTTTCCGGATTTTGCAAACAAGAGTATATCGTATCAGGCTTTAAATGTCAGCAATGGATTTAACCAGAAAGAGTCTCAAGGCAGATGGGATTTGCACGAGATGGTTGAGCAGACTTTCTTGGGGAAACCAACAAGACAGAGGGCGTACAAATCATTTGTAGAAGTTTATCTTGATTTTGGTCAGGATCATTCTAAGGCTACAAATTATACAAAGAGTTTGGATATGGAAAAGGGAATGGTTACTGTTGAATACGATTATGACGGAAACCATTATAAGCGCGAAAATTTTTCAAGTTATCCTGATCAGGTTGTAGCTACACATGTTGAGTCTGACGCGGAATTGAATTTCTCGGCCCAGCTTCATTCATATCATAATCAGAGTGGATATTATGAGTATTCAAAAGTAAGTGATAATGAGGTAAAATTAGTTGCAAGCGTATATAATGGAAGTAAAGATAATAATGATCCTGCAACTGTAAACGCTATTAAGTTTGAAGCACATATGTTCTTGGTTGGTGACGGACAGTTCTCAGTATCGGATGACAATACTACTGTGTCAGTTGTCGGCGGAAAGAGCGCTGATATCTATGTGGTAGGAGCTACGAATTATGTTGATTATTTAAATCTTGATAATTCGAAACCTGCGGCTGACTGCTTAAAGTATGCTAATAATGTTAAGAGCAAGACTTACAGCCAAATAAAGGAAAGACATTTGGCGGATTTTTCAGAGCAATTTTCAAAAACTGATTTGACATTAGAAAACAGTTCCACTGATAAGAATGCTTTTAGTAATATACCTACAGAGAAGCGTATCCGTAAGGATGTAGACGGAAAATCAGGTTTCTTGAAAAACGGCGGAAACAGTATACCTAATGCAAATACCTTACATGTATATTCTACATATAACGATGGGGATAATCAGCTTGCAGCTCTTGAATTTAATTACGGAAAGTATTTGTTGATAGCTGGTGCTCGTGAAGGCAGACAGGCGACAGGTGAAGGTGAAATAGATATACCTGGAAGCCAGCCGCTCAACCTTACCGGTAAGTGGAATGCCGCACTTTCGGCTTCCTGGAACGGAAAGTATACAGTTAATATCAATACTGAGATGAACTATTGGGCAGCTCAGCCCCTTGGCCTCCAAGGTACAGAAAAAACTTTGATAGATACTTTTGACGAACTTGCTCAAAGCGGAAGTATAACTGCAAAATATCAATATGGTATAAATAATGAAAGAGGCGACGACCAATACCAGCCCGGGGATCCTTGGGTAATGCACCATAACTATGACCTATGGAGGGGTACGCAGCCCATTGATAACGCTACGGCAGGTCTATGGCCTACAGGCGGAATATGGCTTCTTGACCATGCTTGGCAGTATTATAATTTCAATAAAGATACTGAGTATTTGGCAGAAGTATATCCTTATTTGGTAGGTGCGGCTAAGTTCTTTACACAGTTCCTGGTTGTTGATCCAAAGACGGGATATTTAATTACTGCGGCTTCATGTTCTCCTGAGCAGGGCGGAGTTCAGCCGGGACCGGCAATGGATACACAGCTTATCAGAAACCTTTATGATACTGTTCAGAAGGCTTCCGAAATTTTAGGCAAAACTGAGGAAAATGCAGCGCTTCTTGCTAAAATTGATGAGCAGATGCCGTCATCATACTTAGCTGATGAAAAAGGCAAACTCGCACCGAACCTTATTGACGGTTCAGGTCTTATTAAAGAATGGGTTCGCGGAGACGTAACATTTGACTTTACTGAGGTGGAGGCAGGAAAAGGTAAATTTAACGTTACAAGTCCGTTTACCGGTGAAACAAAAGGTATTAATAAACATGACGCCAGCAATAAAGCGGGTCATAGACATTGTTCGCATCTGTGGGAATTGTTCCCCGGAACACATTTGAGCGCTTACAGTGAGGACGCAAATGAGCAGAAAATATTTAAGGCGTTCCAAAAGGCAACATCAGCTCGTGGCGCAGGCAGCGGTCAAGGTTGGGGACTTGCTTGGAGAATAAGTTTGAATGCGAGAGCTCTTAATGGCGAGGCTGCTTCAAATATGCTTGAGCAAATGTTTAGAACTAGAACATCACCTAACTTATTTGACCAGCATCCAAATTTCCAGATAGACGGAAACTATGGAGCAACTGCAGGTATTATAGAAATGCTGGTGCAGAGTCATGACGGGGCTATAGATTTGCTTCCGGCAATTCCTAAAAAATGGGGCAGCGGTTCTTTCACTGGCTTTAATACACGTGAAGACGCTACTGTTGATTTGAGCTGGGACGAAGGAAAGCCGACAGAAGCAAAAATTCACTCAAGAAGAACCGGTGATATAAGTATACGTACAAAATATGCTTCTAAAGCTAAAGTGTATGATGAAAATGGTACAGAAATTGCACAAACGCTTAATGAGGATGGAAGTCTATTGACATTTGCGGCTGAGAATGGAAAGACTTATACAATTAATAATTTTGGCTTAGATATTGAGACATACTATGCGAAGGATGCTAAAGATTTCTTTGCAAGTGATTCAACTGCCAGCGATAAAATTCCAAAGCTTGCTAATGATAATACAGAAGTTGGTTGGTTGTATAGGCGTAACGGAGTAAAAGTTGGTTATGCAGTAGATGGTTTTAACTTTGACGGACTTTCTAAATTAGTGTTGAAGATGGCTAAGGTAAGAGATGAGAACATCTATGTGTCAGTTACGCTGGATTCTAAAGATGGAAAAGAAATTGCTAATCAGCTTTTGCCAAAAAGTAGCGAACCGTCTGAAACTGAACTTGAATTAAAGAATATTGATGATATAAATGGAGTACATAAAATATACTTATCTTATTATCAGAACCCGTTTAATTCTGAAAGTACGGACGCATATATAGGAAATGCAAGTGATTTGGTGGCAACATATGGCGAAAATATAAATCCTAATGATCCGACATCATCACCGAAGCCAACAGCTGAGCCGACAGCTCCTCCTACAGCAGCACCGGCTAAGTATGATTATGAGATTACTAATGCATATTTCAACGAAGACGGAAAGCTCAGTGTTGATATCAATTATATTGGAGAAAGCACAGCTCCAAAGGCTAAATTGCTTGTAGGTTCATATATTGATGAGAATACAATGACAGATTCAGGCGTATTTGATGTTGACGGAGCAGGAAATCTGACAGTAGATTATACAAAACCTGAAAATGGAACGGTTAAATTATACATTTGGGACGGTACTGATACAATGGTACCTCTCAGTGCAGTAAAGGAAGCCGGGGAAGCTCCGGCTCCTGCAACTGCAACCCCTGAACCGACAAAGGAACCAGGCCCGACAATGGCTCCGGGAACATTTATTGGATGGGACTTTAATAACGTTGCTGCATCAACAAAATATAATGCAGGCGATGTTATAGAAAATGAGAATGGTAATAATATTGAAATTATCTTTGGTTCTGAGGCAGCAGGCGGTTTGCAGCCTGAAATTGCCGAGAGGACAGCTGGCGATAATTATATTAAGTTTACAGACGGCGGTGCTGGTCAGGATGGCTGGAGATATATAGCTGACAGTCCTATGGACGGATGTATGTTTACAGCTTCTTTAGACTTTATGAACAGTACCGCTGACAAAGATACAATATTGATGAGAGTGTTTGATGAAAATAATGCAAATACTGAAAATACTTACACTACAGCAACTGACGGTCGTGTGTTTGAAATTAAGACAGGTGATAATGGTATTTTAAAAATATCTGATTACTTCTCTAAAGGCGCAACGGATACTAAGCCCCAGGATACAGAAATTTCTGGAATTACACTCAGCGCTAACACATGGTATGGCTTGAAACTTGAATATATCAAAGGAGAAAATAAGGTTAAGGTATATTTGAAGACAGGAGATTCTGATTATAGTCTCAAGGGGACTTATACTTTAGGAAGCGGCACTAAAAAAGTAAGTACTGTACCTGAACTGGCTCCGACAACGGTTTCGACTTCTACGCGCGGAAGTCAGACAGGAGCATATACTTTAGGTATTGATAACATTCAAATTGGTGTGTCTGAAGCTCCGCTTGTACCTACAGAGACGCCGGGACCGGCAACGGCAACACCAGGACCTACATCGGATCCGGATAAGACAATAACTGTTGATTCAAGCCAGGAAACAAATGCTGACGCAAAGATTTATAAGACAGTTAATGAAGCGGTCGCTGCCGTTGAAGCAAATCCGCCTGCAAACGAAGAAAATCGTGCGTATATTAACATTATGCCGGGAACTTATCGTGAACAGGTAGTTGTGAAATCGCCTTATATTACAATGAAGAAAGCTCCGGGAACAAATGGAGAAGTCAAACTTACATGGTATTATGGTTTGGGTTCACTATATGACAGCTGTAATGAAAAAGGTTACTATGATCCAAGTGTTATAGGCGACGGTAAAGCATATGGACCTAAAGATTGGGGTCCATCGCTTAAAGTAGATAAGGGCGCAACTGCATTTATTGCTGAAGATTTAGTTTTAGAAAACTCTTATAATAGATACTATACACAGGAAGAATTGACTGACATAGCAGGTGTTGATCCTGATCCGAACAATGGTAACTTCCACAGAGTAGAATGGATAAATGAACAAATTAGTAATGGTGCAAGCGATGATACAATAAACAAATTTTTGCAGTCGAGAAAAGAAATAACTTATAAAGGCGTAACCGGAAGCCCAAGAGAGCGTAGTGCGGCTATTCATGTTTCCGCTGATAAGGTTCAGTTCTTAAACTGTGAAGTTATGTCTACACAGGACACGATAGGAATTAATTCGGGCAGAATGTATTTTAAGAATTGTAAGCTCGGGGGAACTACAGATTATATTTGCGGCAGTGCTACAGCAGTATTCGATAATTGTGAACTTTATACAAATGCTGGTCCAAGTCAAGCTGAATCTGCAACTGTAACAGCACCAAGCAGCACTGTAGATACAGAGGGATATCTGTTTTTTAATTGCCATATTACCGGTTCAAAAACTTCCACATCCGGGAGTTTCGGGAGACCATGGGGAGCAAATGGCGGTCCGGCAGCACATTACATCAATACAATTATTGACAATGCCGGTTCTGGCGGCGGAAAGCTTATCGGATCAGCTGGTTGGAGTGCGATGAGTGGTAATAAGCCGGAGAATGCTAGATTTGGTGAGTATAATAGCATTGATAGCTCAGGAAATAAAATCGATACTTCAGGAAGAACGAAAGGTACGGTTCTTAATGAGTGGACAATGCTGAGATATAATCCCCTTACCTTTACTTTAGGTAATGATGGTTGGGATCCGGCAGGACTTATCAGCACTTATGCAGACGTAAATAATGTTTTGAATACTACAACGATTGATACAAGCGATAGCACAACAAACGAAATTGCGCTTCCTCAGGCTCCAAGCGGGTATGAGTTTAAGTGGGAAAGTGTCAGCGAATTTGCAAAAGTAAGTTCTGACGGCACAAAAGTGACGCTTATACGCCCTGCATTTGGCGAACAGCCAATTGACGCCGCTATTAAACTTTATGTAAGGGAGAGTGGAAACAAAGAAATTGGCGCTGAAAAATCCATTAAATTTAGTATTCTGCCGACAAGCGATACTGAAAATGTGTTTAATGTAAGCGGCACAGTTACCCTTTCAAAAGTAAGCGATGCAGAACAGACAATAAATATTATATTTAAAAATGGAGAAGCGGTTATAAAAACTGTAGATGTAATTATACCGGCAGGACAGACTTCACAGAGTTATACAGCTGAAAATTTACCGGTTGGTTCTTATACAGCATATTTCTCTTCTTTAAATACTGAGTATAGTATAGTTCAGGATCCACAGTCAGTTACAGGTGCAAAGGGAGACGCTGTGACAGTTGATATTACTGCTAAAAAAATGGCGTCTTTGAAGGTTTCAAGTCCTGATTTTGCAGATGCGGGATATGAGCCAAAAATAACTTCTGCCACAGGATTCAGCGCTGGAAAATATACAGTTACCGGAAATGAGACTGCTAATCTTGGAGAGGCTGGGAATGTAGTATATAAGGTAACAAAAGACAGCGATAAAAAGGTAGCAGCTAAGACAGGTGTAAGTTTTGATATTGCTTCAATGCTGAACGGCGGAACACTAAAGAATACAAAGACAATTAAGTTCAGTTATGACTTCTTGCTAGAAAGTACTGATTACTATCCGAGTGATTATTCATACTTTGATCTTGCCACAAGCACAAGCAATGCGGGGGCGGATGTAAAGGATTCTACGAGATTTGTACGCTGGGGAGTATATAAGGGCTGGGGACAGTTTAATTTCTTCGGCGCTACGACAGCAAGAATCAACGGAGACAATACTCAGTTTGACAAGAATAATAAGATGGCTAATAAGTGGTACAGAATAGTTGGAGATATAGACCTTGAAAATAAGACGGTAACAACAACGCTGTATGACAGGGATTGGAAAACAGGAGACGCAGGAACATATATGTTAAACTCAAAGGCGTTTACGATTTCTGCACCTGATGAGACGGGAGCAAACCCAAACTATCCTACGTCTTATGATTTGTCAAAACTCTATTTCAATATTTATATGGATAAAAGAGCTGATACAACAAATAAGATTGAATATTACTTCGATAATATTGAAATAGAATACCAAGATTATGAATAATAAAAAATTATAATAATCTGTTATTTTGAGAGACTGCTTGCAGTCTCTCTATTTTAATTTATATTTATAAATAATTTGATGACTAAAACATTTTTAGTTGTAGGTGATTAGTTATTTATAAATAAAAATTTATAATTTTGAAGCTTAATAATATTATTAAAAAATGACATTTTATATTTTTATTTTAGAATATTATAAGATATAGATACAAGTCACAAATATTTTTTGTTATATACATCTTTTATAGTTTAGCGTATAGCAGATTTTTAAAAAAATATGTGAGAATATTGAAATATAAAAATATATATTTACGTGGTATAAAAAGCAAATCAATAAACTTGATATAATTTAAAGATTTTAATTGTATTTAGAAATTTTTGCACGAACTAATAAGTTAAACAACAATGAAATAAGAGATAAGTTTTGTGATAATTGCTAAAGTACAAGTAAATGTTTATATAAATTTTTTGTTATTTTATTTATTGAATTATACTATAATGTCCATCGGTTATATCATATTTTATTATATAAATGGTAGTAATTGAAATGAAAAATTTAATATCTTAGTTATATCAACAATTGCTGCTCCGATTTGCATATTGTAATTAGGTGTATTCGAAACAAATATGAATGATTGTGAAACTGATAAAGGCTGCTCTTATGAATCACAAGAAATTGCTGTTAACGATGGCGTGTATTTGGGTTTTAAACCGTCAGCAAGAAAAGCTGGGTCAGGGACAAATAGAAGCATGTCATATCCGGACGTCCCTGCTCCGAGGACTACATTTGCGCCGAATAGTTCGGCAACGTTTATTATAGAATGCGTTGATGCTGGGGATGCCAATAATGTGTTGTACACTCAGATTTTAAAAGAGGTTATTATAGGAGAGAGAACTATAAAAGCACCAACAGTTAATAATTATAATTTGATTACTGATTCGCCTAAAAATATAAAAGTATTATATCCGGAAACGACGGTTACATTTGAGTATGAATATGTACCATATGAAACGCCGGTTCCAACTTTTGAGCCGGTACCGACCATTGAACCCAGTTCAACTCCGGATGCGCTAATGTCAATTCCAACTCCAACTATGGAAATTTTCCCACCGTCTCTTTCGAGCCTTACAATTAACTGTGTGGAGAGGGAGAATGAAAATAATATATTGTATTCACAAACTATACCGAATATTTATTATTATACTGTCCAGGAGGTTGCGGCTCCGCCTGTAAAAGGATATACATTTAGCGGCGAAAAGGAAATTGTGACTATATATCTTTCTGAGGGTAGTAATACAGTAACATTTGTATATGACCGAATAGAATCAGAGGTAAAAGATCCGGACAATAAATGGAAACTTATTCTTAATAAAAGCGATGTTCAAGGAGACATAGTTTGTGCAGCCGAAAACATAACCGATGAAAAACAAAACGGTGTAATGATAATAGGATATTATGATAAAAATGGAATATTACTAGATGCTAATATAGTGGAAATTGAGGCTAACCCCGGCGAAAATATAAGCTATAATGTTGAAATACCGGATGAGATTAGGTCTAATATAAAGGAAATTCGAGCATTTGTGTGGGATAATTTAAAAGATATGAAGTCTGCCGCAGATATGGAAATAATCGGTATATAATATGACTAAGATTATCGCTTTAAGTTTTAGAAATAGAAGATATAAATATTTTAAATATAGATTATTTAGATAATTATTGTAGATAAAAGAAAAAGCTGAAAATGCGTCCTAGTTAACAATAGATGTTTTTGTCTATGTTTTAGGGCGCATTTAAAATATATAATTTAATAATTTATTTATGGCTAAGTGTTAATATTTTCTTGAAAGAATATAATAAGTAATCAGATATATAATAGACTGAGCTGCCATAATTGTGCAAACGAACTCATAGAGTGAGTTGCCAATTATCATTAATGTGATTGCTGCAGCGGCTTCAGCGATTAACGTAAGCATAAGCGTAAGGTACCCGCTCTTATGAGCAATCATTACGTATCTTTCTTCATTTTGATTTATTTCAAGTTTTTTGCGTTTTTCAGGATTACTTAATATAATTGCGTATTGAATCACTTTCAGTATTGATACAGCTGTTAGAGCTGCGCCAAAACCGACTATAGTATTGCCGTCGCGGACTATTCCTGTTATAAACAGTGAGATTCCGATAATACCAACAACTATTAAATAGATTATTTTATTTTTTATTGCTTTCATAGTTATTCCCCCTCATATAAGAATATATCTTCTATTTTAACTTTAAAAAAATCCGCAAGTCTAAATGCCAAAAAAATCGATGGATTATACCGCCCGTTTTCAAGCGAACATATTGTCTGACGGGACACCCTTACAGCGTCAGCCAATTCTTCCTGACTTATGCCGTTTTCTTTTCTGAGCGTCTCAAGAGTGTTTTTCATTCTATCCCTCCTTTATAAAAAGTAAAGCTAGCTTTCCATCTCTCTATTTGTATTATACAACCATTATTAAAAAATGTCAAGTACATTTTACATTTTTATTTTACAATTTTTTTATCCGCGGTATCGTTTAGAGGTGTCGCAAAATAGTGAAAACAGCGCAGTTTCTAGGACTTAAAACTGTCAACATATGTCGGTGTTGTCGTTTTTTACAATAATCAAACAGTTAAATATACCGTTTTATTACTTTTGTTACAACATCGTAATATTTTTTTAGAAAGTTTGAAAATTTCTATTTACAAATTTTATTTTCATGGTATAATAGAGTTATTATTTATAGTAGATAATTGCGAGTTCTTATAAACAACAGAGGAGGAAATGAAGTGTTCCAGTTTGATACAGAAGCTACAAACCCCGCCAAAATAAAAGTTATTGGTGTCGGCGGCGGTGGTAATAACGCTGTTAATAGAATGGTTGAGGCCGACGTTAAATGTGTTGAATTCGTCGCCGTGAATACGGATAAGCAGGACTTAACTCTGTCGCAGGCGTCACAGAAAATACAGATTGGCGAAAAGATAACAAAAGGTCTTGGCGCTGGCGCGGTTCCTGAGGTTGGTCAGAAGGCCGCTGAAGAAAGCGTTGAGGATATAAAGAAAGCAGTTCAAGGGGCTGACATGGTATTTGTTACAGCCGGAATGGGCGGAGGTACCGGTACGGGTGCTGCTCCTATCGTGGCAAAGATTGCTAAAGATGAGGGCATTTTGACAGTTGGTATAGTAACAAAGCCTTTCTGGTTTGAGGGAAAGAAAAGGCAGCAGAATAGTGATATTGGTATTACCAATCTTATGCATGCTGTTGATACTCTTGTTGTTATACCAAATGATAAGCTGCTTGAAGTTGCTGAGAACAGAACTCCTCTAACCGAGTCGTTTAAAATGGCTGATGATATTTTGAGACAAGGCGTTCAGGGTATATCTGATTTGATTTCAAGGCCGGGGCTTATCAGTCTTGACTTTGCTGATATCAAGACAATAATGAAGGATACAGGTTTCGCACATATGGGTATCGGACGAGCTTCCGGTGAAAACAGAGCGGAAGAAGCCGCTAAGAAAGCTATACATAGTCCGTTGCTTGAAACAACTATAGAAGGCGCTAAGGGCGTTATATTAAACGTTACAGGCGGACCGGATCTTGGAATTTTGGAAGTTAAGACGGCTGCTGAACTGGTTGAAGAGGCTGCTGATTCTGATGCTAATATCATTATCGGTGCTATTATAGATGAAAACTTAGGCGATGAACTTGTTATCACAGTTATCGCAACAGGATTTAAGGGGAATGTTCCAGGTCAGCCGGAGAAAGAGGAAGAAACCAATCCGTTTTCAAGCTTTTTAAATGGAATGGGGAATTTGAGCAGCACACAGAGTGCTCCGTCATATAATCAGGCTCCGCCACAGCCGGCGCCTAGTTATACGCCGCCTAGTCCGACATTTGAACCGGCGCCGTCATCCAATTTATTCAGCAAGGTTGGCGAAGACGACGGGATAGATGTTCCGGTATTTTTACGCAGAAAAGATAAATAGATATATGAATTTATACAGCCGCAGGCATTTTGTCTGTGGCTGTTTTTATATAAAAATAAATAATTGCGATAGTTATACGCTGTATTTTGAAACCATTTGAATAAAAGAATTGGCTGATGGAGAATTTAAAACAATAAAGAAATATATATTGTTTATTAGGATTATGAAAGTTTGATAAGTGTTTTGAAATGGTTGTGATAGTGACCTTAAATAGAATTCTGGGTATTGCAGAGAGGTCTGTTTTTGGTGAGTTATTTAAAGTAAAAATAAACAATTTGTATTTTTATAAAATGAAGCACTCCTTATTTATTTTTTATGTTTATAGGCGGACGTATTATTTAACTTATAAATACTTTTTTAATTTTATATACTAACAGTGGCATTGCTTGACAAAAGACGGTAAAACCTATCACGAGAAAGACCTCAACCTACATTAAGTAATTTTTTCTCGACCCTTGATGATTATGCACCATTTCTACTAATAATATTTTTGTAAGGTGACGAACCGATTTGCGCATGGCAGCATAAAAACAGCCTTGTAAAGCAAAAATGTGAGACGAGACCGGTTGTATGCGGTTTCCGGCCGTTTATGGTTTATATTAAACGATTTAAAAATGATCTGATAATCACTGTCTTTTTGGTTTAAAGTGCAATAGTGGTATTTTGAGAAAATCATCAGTTATTAGTTTGAAATGTTTATGGTTACTAGTATAATTAACCGACTGTTTAAACAAAAAATATTTTATAATAAATTTATTAATAGGCAGTAAAATAGTTGAATATTATGTATAAATATGATATACTATTTGCCAATAAAAGGGGATAACCCCGTAAATTTTGGAGGTTGTTATGAATTACAGTAATCCGGTTCGAAGAGGCTTTTATCCTGACCCGTCGGTTATACGAGTAGGTGAAGATTTTTATATGGTTAACTCTTCATTTCAGTATTTTCCATGTATACCCATTTCACATTCTAAAGATATGATACATTGGGAAACAATAGGACACGCTATCACAGATCCATCTTATCTTGATTTAAGCGGAATTAAAGACTCGCATGGTATTTGGGCGCCAGATATTTTTTATAATGATGGAACTTTTTATATAATTGCCACAATGCGGCTAAATGACAGCGGAGAAGAAAAAACTCGTCCCAGCAGACAGCAGCTTATTATGAAATCCACAACTCCGGAGGGACCTTATACAAAGCCGGTTTGGCTAAATGCAAATTCGATAGATCCTTCGTTGTTTTTTGATGATGACGGAAGAAAGTATATGATAACTGCCAGAGCCGCTACGGCTTGGGAACTTAATGAAGACTGCACTGAGATAATAGACGGTCCTAAAGTTGTTTGGAATGGAACCGGAGAGCGTTGTTCTGAAGGCCCCCATATTATGAAGCATAATGGTTACTATTATGCGATAGCCGCAGAGGGAGGAACAGGTTATGGACATGGTATCAATATAGCTAGGTCAACAGAATTATTCGGTGAGTATGAAAATTGCCCGTATAATCCTGTAATGAGACAGAAAGATCCGGAAAAATTAATACAGCGCGCCGGTCACGGCAAGCTTGTTGAAGATCAAAACGGCGACTGGTGGGCTTATTATCTTTGCGGAAGACGAAACGAAGGAAATTATACGACTTTGGGACGAGAGACAGCTTTGGATCCCGTTCGCTGGACTGATGACGGCTGGTTTCTAATAAATGAGGGGAAAGGCCCCAGCGAGATACAAAACGGACCGGACTTACCTGAATTTAAAGGCGAATCAAAAAGTTTTTTTGATGATTTTGATCATGATAGTTTAAATCTTGAATGGGAGTTTGTCAGAAATCCGGACTATGATTATATTTCTCTAAATAAGGAGAAAGAATGCTGTCTGAGGCTTTATACCACTGACGGGAATTTGAGTGAGCTAAAGGCAAAGAACACATTGGTTCATAGAGAAGCAGAGTTTAAATACAGAGCGGAAACAAAGATGAATTTTGACCCGGATGATGGTGCGTGGGCCGGTTTAACCTGTTATTACAGCACTGCTACATATATCAGATTTAATATAGCCATGTCTGAAGGAAAGAGGATACTTGAACTGGTTATTAACCGAAACCAAGGCGAGGAACTGGTGAACAAAACAGAAATTCCTGATGGATGGATAAATCTTCGGGTTGATGTTGACGGGCAAAAACGAACGTTTTCATATAGTATGGACGGTGAAAACTATATTGAGGCAGGAACCGTTAATCCGTGTATCTTTTTGTGCGATGAAGGAGTTCCAACAGATAGAAAACGGCATACCGGAACAATGGTAGGAGTATTTGCCGGAACGGATTCGGGAAAAAGAATACCGGCTGATTTTGACTGGTTTAAAATTGACGCGGAATAATCTTGGATAAAATTAACTTTTAATATTGGTTGTCTTAGGAGATTTATTATGTCAAGAAGTGAAAGTGTTGTGGTTACTGCCCTTTGTATGGTTTATGACAACGATAAAATCCTTTTGCAGGATAGGATTAAAGAAGATTGGAAGGGCGTTACATTTCCGGGAGGACATATTGAGAAAAAAGAGTCTTTTGTAAAAGGAATAGAAAGAGAAGTGTTTGAAGAGACAGGTCTAAAAATTAAAAATATTAGAATTTGCGGTGTAAAGCAATTTCAAACAGAAGATGACGAAAGATATATTGTGTTGCTCTTTAAAACGAATGAATTTGAAGGCGAACTTTGTTCCTCTGAAGAAGGAGAAGTTTTTTGGGCAGAACGTAAGAATTTGTCTTCATATGAAACAGTAGACGATTTTTATGAACTTATAAAAGTGTTCGATGATGAAAATATTAATGAGTTGATGTTTGAAGGCTGTAAAGAAGATAATCACTGGAAATGGATTAAAAAGTTATACTGAATTAATATATAAACTTCATTAAAATAAGAAAATAAAGTTTTTCGCATTAAAAAATCTCCCATTTTATTATATGCTTCAAAGTTTAGTGCGTTTGAAGATATATTACTTGGGAGATTTTTTGTATATATTAGTCAACTATTTTTGCGCTTTCAATAGTTATAGGTGTTGACGGCATGCCCGATGAGTCCCTGGCTATGCTTAAGAAACTGTCAATAACTTCCATCCCTTCGGTTACAGTGCCGAATACTGCATATTTTCCGTCCAGGCTGGGAAGGTCAGTATAGCAAATATAGAACTGGCTGGACGCGGAATCCGGAGCGCTGGATCTTGCCATTGCTACGCTTCCTCTTTTGTGCGTCAGCGTGTTTTGAGTAAAACCATTTTCAGAAAATTCCCCGTGTATCTTAGTTTGACTTCCGCCTGTGCCGTTCCCGCTTGGGTCTCCGCCTTGAGCTACAAAGTTGTCAAGAACTCTGTGGAATGTTAATCCGTCATAAAATCCTGAATTAACAAGGCTTAAAAAGTTTTCAACGGTTTCAGGAGCATACTCAGGTTCACACTGAATAGTGAAAGTTTGTCCGTCGCTCATAGTGAAGAGAACTTTGCAAGAACCTTGCGACAGTTCTCCTGTTACGGGAACAGGACTGTTTTCAGCCTTTTTGGCTTGTGTCGGGGTATTAGTGGGTTCGTTTTTGGCTTTTGCCGCATTGTTCTGGTCTGAACCGCAAGAGGCTAGACACAGCAGTGCAGCGGCAGCCAATACACAGCATAAAATTCTTAAAGTTTTTTTCATTACACATCCTCCTAATATAGCATTATTTTCCATACAGATTATAGCATATTATAAAATATATATCAATAGTTGTTTAAGCCAACAAAAGTTAGTTATAAATAAATTTAGAATTTCTTAGAAATATTTATACAGAGATTCTTATTATTTAAACATATTGTATAGTCTGTTGTTATAAATTTATATAGTTTTTTATATTGCGAAGTTATATAAAAACCATATAAATTAGCAATATACACATATGTATATTTTTAACAAAGATGAAAATATTTATTACAATTGTGTTTCAGACTATTGACGAAATTATTTTTATAGTGTATCATCTTATTATCAGCTCACAAAGCTGTTAAATGATTTGAAACCTTAAATATTAAAATTTTATTATGGAATTGGGCAACGCTGCCTACTGGCGTTACCCTTTTTCTTTTAGAAAAATATACAATTTAAGAAATATAATTGATTTATATTGTGCGCCGGCTTGTTTATTATAAATAATAACCATGATAATACAGCTGCAGGATAATAAACTTATGTGCTGTTTTGATTCAAATCCGATTTATTCTGTTCGAAATAGTACGGATAGGCTATAATAAACTGAACAAAAAATTAAGGTTTTTTAGCGAACATCGGTAGAGTGTGTGTAAGCACACTTCATTAGGTGAGCTGCCATATCGCGTGGAGCGTGAACATACTTAAAAAAGATTGTCATAATACTTTTTATTAATAAATTTTTCCGATACTGAGCGTCTTACGCTGCATATTTCATCTGCGTTGGGTATACAAATTAATATTTATTATGATATATGACCTTAACATTTTTATTCAGTCTATGTAGCCTGATCAAAAAATTTTTGCCTATCTTTTGTGGTTTAAAACATCATAAGCAAATTTTTATATATTTAATTTGGAGGCTGTTTTTATGAATAGTGATACAGTTTTATTAAAGGAAATAATTGAGAGGGCAAAAAATATAGTATTTTTTGGAGGAGCAGGCGTATCGACTGAGAGCGGTATACCTGACTTTAGAAGCAGCGACGGGCTTTATAATCAGAAATATAAATATCCTCCCGAGCAGATAGTCAGTCATACATTTTTTAAGTACAACACAGAGGAGTTTTACCGTTTTTATCGAGACAAAATGATATATTGTGAAGCTAAGCCAAACAAAGCTCACATTGCGTTGGCTGAGTTGGAGAAGTCCGGCAAACTCTCGTGTGTTATAACTCAAAATATTGATGGACTTCATCAAATGGCAGGAAGCAAGAATGTTTTTGAACTGCATGGGAGCATACACAGGAATTACTGTTTAAAGTGTGGGAAGAAGTATGGACTTGATAAGATAATAGGCACAGAAGGAATACCAACATGTGATTTATGCGGAGGTATAGTGCGGCCTGATGTTGTTTTATACGAAGAAGGACTCGACCCTGAAATTCTTAATGGCTCTATAAAAAACCTTAGAAAAGCAGACGTTTTGATTATCGGAGGAACATCTCTCGGAGTATATCCGGCGGCCGGATTGATACATGAATTCACAGGGGATAAAATTGTTCTGATAAATAAGTCGGTGACTCCTGCTGACAAAACGGCTGATTTGGTTATAAGAGAGCCAATAGCACAGGTGCTGAAGGAGGCTGTTTTAATGTGACAAAATATACATGGAACCCGTGGCACGGCTGTCATAAAATAAGCGCCGGGTGTGCCAACTGCTACATGTTCCGTTCGGATTCCGGGAGAGATATTGACAGCAATACGGTCAGAAAAACATCAAGTTTTAACCGCCCTGTCAGCAGAGATAAATATGGCAGTTATAAGCTGAAATCAGGAGCGGAAGTGGGTTTATGCTTCACATCTGATTTTTTAATTGATGAAGCTGACAAATGGAGAGATGAAGCCTGGGACATGATAAGAGAAAGGTTTGATTTAAATTTTCTATTTATAACAAAGCGTATAAATAGGCTGGCTGATGTTGCGCCTGATGATTGGGGAGACGGCTATGATAATGTAGCTATCGGGTGTACTTGTGAAAACCAGGAGATGGCGGATAAACGCCTGCCTGTATTTTTATCTTTTCCGATTGCCGAACGTTATATAATATGCGAACCCCTGTTAGGTCCTATTGATTTAAAAGAGTATTTGTTACCTGAAAAAATAAGTGAAGTTATAGTAGGTGGAGAATCGGGGAATGAAGCCCGGGTATGCGACTATGATTGGGTGTTTGATATTAGAAACCAATGTATTGAAGCCGGGGTAGATTTCAGTTTTCATCAAACAGGAGCAAGGCTCAGGAAAAATGGAAAGGTGTATAGAATATTGCGCAGACACCAACATTCTCAAGCTAAAAAAGCGGCCATAACATTCCGCAGAAAAAAAGTATAATATTATCCTTATGAATCTTAGACATTCATGAGGATATTTTTATTGAATCGGTATTGTCAAATTTGTTTATCATAAACAATAAACTAATTAAAAATAAATAACTGGCTATATTGCAGTCATAAGAGTAATAATGCGACTAATTTAGACTAAATTGAAATGAAACCGTAACACACAAAGGAGCCTTTTTATGATATAATTTATAAGGCGTATTGACGTCTGTGCAGTGTTTTTTATATATAGAAGTTTTATGATACAATGAACTTTAGATAAAGTTTTTAAAATATAAAGATTATGAGGGGAGTTTAAATGGCGGCAACCAAGACTAAGACTACAAATACAAAAAAGAAGACAACGTCTTCGGGCAGTTCTGCAAATTCCCGTGCCAGGTCAAAGACAGGAACCCGTTCAAGTGCGTCAGGCACAAGAAAAGCGGGAACCCAAAGAGCTGTTAAAGCTTCTGATGTGACCGCAAGACAGCCAAAAACAAAAGTTCTATCAAGCGAAGTTCAGGGAATATTGCTTATGGCTCTGGGCATTTTCTTTGCATGCGCATTTTATCTCAGTGCAGCAGGTATAGTAGGAACTTTTATCAGAAATGTTTGCTATGGGTTATTTGGCGCCGCTTCAGGAGTGTTTTTTATATATTTTCTGCTTGCGGGCATTAACTGCTTTTTTGATAAAAAGACAGGGGATTCACTCTACAAGTGGTGGGTTCTGTTGGGACTGATGATTTGTTCCGGTATGATATATGCTCTTGCTTTAGGCGATACAGGATTTGTTGAGGGCGGTTTTTTTGGTAATTTAAACTCGCTGTATGAAAACGGTATAAACGGCAACGGCGGCGGAATACTGGGCGGTTTTCTCTGTAAACTGACAGTTTTGCTTATTGGATATATGGGCGCCTGGGTTTTTTCAGCTTCAGCTGTGCTGGTTCTGTTTATAATTCTAACAGGGATATCAATTGAAGGTGTTTTCAGAAAAATTTTAAACTTTTTTAGAAACAGCGGTAATAGTATTAAAAACAGGGCTAATCGCGAGGTCGAAATTGAGCCGGTTCTTGATGATTATTACTATGATGACGGTGAATTCCAAGAATCAAAAAAGACGTCATTTTTGAAACGTGTTTTTGGAAAAATAAAGACCGGAAGAGAAAAAAGAAAAGAGCAGAGAAATAAATATGACACTTTAAATACTGATTATGAGTATGAACAAAGACATACGACCGATTTTGATGATAAACCGGTGAGAAAATCAAGAAAAGGTTCTGCAAAGAAGAATAGTTCCTCTATCGATATAGAACTAAATGACAAAAAATTTATTCCTCCGCCAACAGAGACAAAACCTCAGAGATTTATGTTTGAAGAGGATGCGGAACTCAGCAATAACTTAAAAACTTCCATAGAGGATACCGGTATTAGTTCATCACAGCATAAATTCAGTATTGATGACCTGCCGTTTGATATTGACGGTATAACGGCAGGGACGTTGAGTGAAGTAGGAGATGAGGCCGGTCACGGATTTGATGATGTAACCGTTCCATCATTTTTGGATACCAGCAAGACCGGAGCGCTTACAAATATGCCGAAAGAAGACGGTTCTATACCCAGCAATGACCCTGACGATTTTGAACCGCCAAGCGAAGCTAAACTTCAGGACAAGCTGGACCCAATGACTAAAAAAGCTTTAGACAGCGGAGTTCCGCTCGATGAAGCTGTGACTAAGGGACGTAAAATGCTTGTGGAAGACGCTGAACCTCAAACCCCGGAGCAAAAAATAGCTGCGGAAATTGAGGAAAAGAGCACCGTGCCTAAATTGATAAGTTATAAGCTGCCTCCATATAGTCTTTTGGCAGAACCTAAACCAAATAAAAAAACAAAAGCCGAAATAAAGTATGAGCTGGAAGAAAAGGCAAATCGTCTGCTGGATACTTTGAGCAGTTTTAAGGTGGAAGCAAAGATTATAAATATTACCCAGGGGCCGTCTGTTACCAGGTTTGAACTGCAGCCGGGATTTGGTGTTAAAGTTTCAAAAATAACGGGGCTGTCTGATGATATTGCTTTAAGCCTTGCGGCTCCGGGGGTCAGAATTGAGGCGCCGATACCCGGGAAATCAGCTATAGGAATAGAAATACCAAATTCGAATCCTTCACCGGTTCCGATTCGAGAGGTGCTTGACACCACTGAATTTAAAAGAAAAAAATCAAAGACTACAGTTGCTTTGGGTAAGGATATAAGCGGAAACTGTGTTATTGCTGATATAGCAAATTTCCCGCATATTTTGATTGCAGGCGCTACGGGTTCAGGTAAGTCCGTATGTATCAATTCGCTTATAACAAGTATTTTATATAAGTCAAAGCCTGATGAGGTCAAAATGATAATGGTAGATCCAAAGATGGTTGAGCTTGGGGTATATAATGGAATACCGCACTTGCTGATACCTGTGGTGACCGACCCTAAACACGCTGCCGGCGCTCTTAATTGGGCTGTTGTGGAGATGCAGAACAGATATAATCTTTTGAAAGATAACAAAGTAAGAAATCTGAAAGGTTATAATAAACTGATGGAAGAGCGTGAAGAGCCGGATGCAAAACTGCCGGAAATTGTTATAATTATTGACGAGCTTGCCGATTTGATGAATGTTGCAAAGAGCGAGGTAGAGGAAGCGATAAACCGTCTTGCGGCTTTGGCCAGAGCCGCCGGAATGTATTTAGTTATCGCAACTCAAAGACCGTCGGTAAACGTAATTACCGGTGTTATAAAGGCCAATATTCCCTCCAGAATAGCGTTCGCCGTAAGTTCGCAGATAGACAGCCGAACTATAATAGATTCAGCAGGAGCGGAGAAGCTGCTTGGAAAAGGAGATATGTTATACTCTCCCAGGGGTTCTATGAAACCGCTGCGTGTTCAGGGCAACTTTGTCTCAGACAGTGAGATAGAGGCTCTTGTAGACTTTATAAAAGGGCAATATGAAGCAGAGTATGACGAAGAAGTTATAGAGCATATAGAAAAAGAACATGAAAGGGTTGCGGCTGACCTTGAAGCCGGGAGCGGTTCTTCATCTTCTCATAGCGGAAGCGATGGAAGCGGCGGAAGAACTGACGATATGTTCCTGGAGGCTGTTGAGCTCGTTTTGGAGAATGGGCAGGCGTCCGTTGCTATGTTTCAAAGGAAATTCAAAATGGGCTATCAGCGTGCTGCGAAACTTATAGACCAAATGGAGGAAAAGAAGATAATAGGTCCATATGAGGGAACAAAACCGCGGCAGGTACTTATAACCCGTCAGGAATTTAATGAGATGAAGTATAATCGCTCAGAGAATTAAGACCAAATAAAAATACGCGCGGAATTAATTCCGCGCGTATTTTTTGCTGTGTTAAATGCTAAAATACTTTTTCATGTTTTTGAAAAACAGTTCCCAAAGATTAATCTTGTTTACCTCTGTCATAGACACTATATTATTTTCACCGATTTTTTGCCCGTCCACTTTAAAGACAACGTTGCCGACAACCTGGTCTTTTTGTATTGGAGCGGTACAGATTGAGTCCATGTTTATTTCTGTTTCAACTTTGTCTTCATTGCCTTTTTTTACGATATAATTGGTGTTGCCCATAAGCGTTACGGGAACGGTGTCCTGCGTTCCGCTCTGAACGGTGAGGTTTGGTATCTCCCCAACTATTTGTTCGCCGTTTACAACTGAATAGTTTGCAAAACCATAATCAAGAAGTCTTGCAGCGCTTCCGAAACGTTCTTTGGTGCTTGGCGCCCCCAATACAACTGCAACTAAGTTAAGACCGTTTCTTTCTGCCGATGCGGAAAGGCAATACTTTGCTTTTTCTGTTGACCCGGTTTTTAAACCGTTTGCGCCGCTGTAGGATTTTAATAGCTTATTTGTGTTGGACAGACCAAAACTTCCGCCCCTCAATGTGTCCATCCAGGTTGTGGTATATTTAAAGACGTCGCTGTGCTTAATCAGAGCGCATGATATTTTTGCAACGTCTCTGGCGCTGCTGTAGTGGTCGTCAGGTTCATCAAGACCATTGCAGTTGCAAAAGTGTGTGTTTTCACAGCCTAATGCCGCAGCTTTTTTATTCATCATTTCCACAAAGGCGTCCTCGCTTCCGGCAACAAACTCAGCCATTGCCACAGCCGCGTCATTTCCTGAAGATATTGCTATAGCCTTAAGCATATCGTCAACGCTCATCTGCTCTCCAGGCTCCAAAAATACTTGTGAACCGCCCATAGACGCTGCGTGCTCGCTAGTGCTTACCATATCGGAATAGCTTATTTTTCCGCTCTCTAAAGCGTCAAATATTAGCAGCATTGTCATGGTTTTTGTAACGCTGGCTATCTGTAGTCTTTCATCCGGATTGAACTCATATAGGACTGTGCCAGAGCTTGGCTCCATCAATATACCTGATTTTCCGCTGACAAGTGACGTGGATACGTCTGTGTCTACCTGGGTTCCCATATCTTCGGCTGAAACTGAGACAGGCACAACAACGCTGCAAGTGCTTATAAGCAGAGCGATTACCAAAATTTTTGCTAGATTTTTTATGTTTATACATTTGATTATTTTATTCATACTTTGACCTCCTGATTATTTTTACAAATTCTTTTTCATATTTGCCAGAGCGTTTTTTTCCAACCGAGATACCTGAGCCTGTGAAATTCCTATTTCATCAGCAACTTCCATCTGGGTTTTTCCCTGAAAAAACCTAAGATTAATGATGTGCTGTTCACGCTCATTCAAACGGTTTATGGCTTCTTTTAGTGAAATGCTTTCAAGCCATGATTCATCAATATTTTTTTCGTCTTTAATTTGGTCCATTATAAACACAGCGTCAGTTCCATCATGATAGACAGGCTCCTGCATAGATACCGGATCCATTATGGCGTCCAGAGCCACGGAGACTTCCTCCGGCGTTATATCAAGCTCTTTTGCTATCTCATGTATGCCGGGTTCCTTCCCGTTTTGATTGGTTAGTCTCTCTTTGACTGAAAGCGCTTTATATGCTGTGTCGCGGATAGAACGGCTGACTCTGATACTGTTGTTGTCCCTGAGATACCTTCTTATTTCGCCGATTATCATTGGAACCGCATAGGTGCTGAACTGAACATTGTGGCCTGTGTCAAAATTTTCAACTGCTTTTATCAATCCGATACAGCCGATTTGAAAAAGGTCGTCAATATTTTCATTTCGGTTATTAAACCGTTTTAAGATGCTCAGCACCAGCCGCAGATTTCCATAGATAAATTTTTGACGGGCTTCGGCATCACCCTGTTTTATCTTTTCAAAAAGCTCGCGTTTTTCTTTTGCTGTCAAAACCGGGAGCTTTGAGGTATTAACGCCGCAGATTTCCACTTTATTGTTACGCATTGGCCTGCCTCCTTCGGAACTCTGAATTAAAATTTGTTTTGTATAAAGTATTTGCAACGTTTAGAATAATATTCAAGCAGATATCAAATTTGGGCAGATAAAATATATTTTGCAAATATGGAACATTTATGTTATAATTTCCTCAATAGAAAAAATTAAAAATAAATTTAAAAAAAGGATTTGGTGTTATGAAATATAGAGACATGTGCGGAGAAAAAGTTTCTGTATTGGGACTAGGCTGTATGCGCCTTCCGACCGTAAAGAAAGACGGCGAAAATATAATTGATGAACAAGCGTTTTTGGAGATGGCCGATTATTCTGTAAAAAACGGGATAAACTATTTTGATACAGCGTTTGGTTACCATAACGGCACGAGTGAAATTGAGTTGGGTAAAGTAATAAAAGAACTTGGGATAAGAGAGAGAATTTTTATTGCAGATAAGCTTCCGCCGTGGAACATAAACGCGGACGGAGACGTAGAGAAGGTTTTTCAAACCCAGCTAAATAAAGTGCAAACCGACTATTTTGATTTTTTCCTGCTCCATAATATGACAAAGGAATTTTGGGACGGTAAAATAGCTGACTTGGATGTTTTAAACCATGTCAAGGAATTTAAAAAACAGGGCAGAATTCGCCACTTAGGTTTTTCGTTTCATGATGATCTTGAAACTTTCAAACGTATAATAGACAGCTCAGACGGAGCGTTTGAGTTCTGTCAGATACAGCTGAACTATGCTGACGCAGCGTCAAATTTTCAGGCTGGACTTGAGGGGCTTAAATACGCGTCGGATAACGGCCTCAGTGTGGTTATTATGGAACCTTTAAAAGGCGGCAAGCTTGTTGTTCTGCCTGAACACGTATCAAAAATTCTGCCGGAGGGCAGAACAATAGTTGAGAATGCTCTTGACTTTTTATGGGATATGAAGGAAATATCAATACTGCTCAGCGGAATGGGAAGTATGGAACAGCTCAAAGAGAATATAAAGTATGCTTCACGCAGTGATGTTGGTATGCTCAGTGAGGATGAAAAAAAGAGAATAATGGAAGCCGGAGACATTTTTAACCAAGGCGCCAGGGTGCAGTGCACCGGATGCAGATACTGTATGCCATGTCCGGCTAATATTGATATACCTGAGATTTTTAAACTTTATAATGAGCAGGCTTTAACTTATACCTGGGAGGATGAGCCCAGCAAAAAGTATTTAGATATGGAATATAAGGCGGACGCTTGCGTTAAATGCAGGAATTGCGTCAGTCACTGCCCGCAGAATTTTGATATACCAAAGCTGCTTGAAGAGGCAGGGGAGTCTTTATCAAAGTAATTAAGATATTTTAGCAGATTCATCTTATACATACATTTAACTATAGAAAGGTGAAACGTATATGTGGATATTGTTTGCGTTTGGTTCCGCATTCTTTGCAGGAATAACAGCTGTTCTTGCAAAGTGCGGAATAAAAGATGTAGACAGCGACGCGGCTACGGCGGTCAGAACCGTTGTAGTTCTGGTGTTTTCCTGGGTTATGGTGTTCGTCAGCGGCAGCGAAATAGGTCCAATATCTGCAAAAACATGGACGTTTTTGATTCTCTCAGGTCTTGCAACCGGAGCATCCTGGCTGTGTTATTTCAAAGCTCTTCAGCTAGGAGACGTAAATAAGGTTGCTCCAATAGATAAATCAAGCACTGTTTTAACAATGCTGCTTGCGTTTATACTTTTGGGAGAACCTTTGGGAGTTTATAAAGTTATTTCAATGGTGCTGATTGCCATTGGAACGTATTTGATGCTTAATATACAAAAAAGCACAACTGAGGTTAAAGGTTATAAGTGGCTGGTGCTTGCTGTTATGTCGGCCGTGTTTGCCTCTTTGACCGCTATCTTGGGCAAGGTAGGTATTGAAGGGATTGATTCCACTCTTGGAACGGCTATACGTACTGTTGTTGTTTTGATTATGGCATGGATGATTGTTTTTGTAACGGGAAAGAAAAATACGCTGAAACATATTGACAGACATTCGATGCTGTTTTTGATATTGTCGGGAATTTCTACAGGTGCGTCCTGGCTGTGTTATTATAGGGCACTCAAGACAGGGCAGGCAGGTGTTGTGGTTCCGATTGACAAACTGAGTATAATTGTTACGATTGCTTTTTCTTATATCGTATTAAAGGAAAAGCTCAGTGCAAAATCCTGGCTGGGTCTTATTTTGATAACAGCAGGTACTTTGTTGCTTTTGGTATAGTCTTAGGATTGAATGGACAAAAAATAAAACCATATAATGCAGATATAATACTACAGAAGGGATTTGTGAGAGCTTATGAAATCTTATATCGGTATAGAGGATATATTTGCTCATGAAATATTGGATTCACGCGGTATACCGACGATTGAGACGGAGGTATATACAGATGACGGAAACATCGGACGAGCCTCAGTGCCGGCAGTAACATCACCTGGGCAGTATGAAGCTCACGAACTGCGTGACGGAGACCAAACCAGGTACATGGGAAACGGTGTGCTCAAAGCGGTTAAGGTTGTAAACGAACATCTTGCAGAAAAACTGACAGGAATGAATGTTATAGACCAGGAAGCCATCGATAGAAAGATGATAAGCTTAGACGGAACTTCTAATAAATCAAAATTGGGTTCAAATGCAATTTTAAGCGTTTCGCTCGCTTGCGCTCATGCGGCAGCAAATGCATTAGGCGTGGGGCTATACCAGTATATCGGCGGAATCGGCGGAAAGAAAATGCCGGTACCTTTGGTTAATGTAATAAGCGGCGGGCGGCATGCAGATAATTCTCTCAGTTTTCAGGAGTTTATGATTGCTCCTATTGGTGCTGAGAGTTTCAAGCAGGGGCTCATGTGGTGTGCTCAGGTTTCTCATACTTTGAAAGAATTGTTGAGGGATAGCGGTCTTTCAGCTTCATTTAGTGACGTTGGAGGATATGTTCCTAATCTTTCCGGGGATGAAGAGGCTATAAGGCTGATAGTAAGAGCGATACAAAAATCCGGTTATCGCACCGGGGAACATTTTGCGGTTGCGATTGACGCGGCGGCCGGCGAGATGTATAACGAAGCTAAAGCTGTTGGAGAGGAAGGACAGTATTATTTTTGGAAGCAGAACAGAATGCTGACGCGTGAAGATATGGTCAAAATGTGGAATGATTACTGCCGAAAGTATCCGATACTGTCTATAGAAGACGGGATGGCTGAGGATGATTTTGAGGGCTGGGAAGTGATGACTGACAAGCTTGGGGATAAAATAAAGCTGGTTGGTGATAATCTTTTTGTTACTGACAAATTAAGATTAAAAAAAGGATTGGATTTAAAAATTGCCAATTCTATTATAATAAAGCCAAACCAAATAGGTACTTTAACGGAAACTTTGGGAACTATTGAACTTGCCAAAACTAATGGATACACTCCAATAATTTCTTGCAGAAGCGGAGAGACAGGGGATACAACTATAGCTGACATTGCCGTGGCGGTGAACGCAAAGTATATAAAGGCCGGGGCTTTGTCAAGAGGTGAGAGTGTTCAGAAGTATAATCGTTTGCTTAAAATTGAAGAGGAATTGAGATATTAGACAGACCCCCGGGATAATTCCCGGGGGTTTTTAACGTAAGTTTTTGTTAAGGCGAAGGGTTTGTTGTTTAATAATGTATATTTGTTTATTATTACTGTAAATTGGTTGTTGCGATTGACTATTTTACAGTAATGTTGTATAATTCATTTAGGGTTCAAAAAAATAAGGAAGAAGGGTATAAGAAATGAACTTGAAAAAATTAAAAGGTGTATTTTGGGCTGTACTTGCTGCAATGCTTATTTCTGCGGTATATTGCCCGGCAACGTTTGCTGAAACAAACTCATTGCCGGCTTTTCCGGGCGCTGAAGGCGGCGGTATGTGGGCAACGGGAGCAAGAAGTTCAGAAAATCGTGAGGTTTATCATGTGACAAGTCTTGCTGATGACGGGAGCTTTGGTACATTCAGAGACGCAGTTTCTCAACCTGACCGTATTATTGTATTTGATGTGGGCGGAACTATAAATTTGAGCAGAACGCTTACTATATACAATGATAATCTTACCATTTTGGGTCAGACCGCGCCGGGGGATGGAATCTGCTTTAGAGATTTTAACGTGTATATGACGGGGAACAATATTATTATGCGTTATCTGCGTTTCCGTATGGGCGTAGACGGAGGTATTGAGGATGATACTTTGGGCGGCAGAGGAATTAATAATGTTATAATAGACCATTGCTCTATGAGCTGGAGCACGGATGAATGTGTTTCTTTCTATCAAAATGAAAACTTTACTATGCAGTGGTGTATTATATCAGAAAGTTTAAAGAACTCACTTCATGACAAAGGCGCACATGGATACGGCGGTATATGGGGAGGTAAAAATGCAAGCTTCCACCATAATCTTCTCGCTCACCATGACAGCCGTAACCCTCGTCTTGACAGGGGTTCAAATAAAGACGCATATAATGATGTTACTTTAAATATGACTCTTACCGATATGAGAAACAATGTTGTATACAACTGGGGCGGAAATTCCGCTTACGGCGGCGAGGATGGAATGGCAGCTAATTTTATTAACTGTTATTACAAGTATGGTCCAAGCACTGGAAAACATAAGAGCAGGATATACAATATTAGTGCTTCAACTGCAGACAGTTCATATATAGCTGCCGGAACAGGTGTTGAGGGCTGGGGAACAGATGTGTATGTTGACGGAAACTATGTTGATGAAAATTCTTCAGTTACTTCAGACAATACCAAGGGTGTTGATAAAGACAGTAATGCTAACCATTATGGAATATGGTCGAAGTCTAATATTACAGACGCAGAAAAAATAGTTCATTTCAGATATGAGAACGAATACCCGGTTAATACTGAAACCGCAGAGGACGCCTATAAATCAGTGCTTGAAAGCGCAGGAGCAAGTATAATCAGAGACAGCGTTGATACAAGAGTTACGAATGATGTTAAAAACCGTACCGGTAAAATTATTGATAAGCCGAGTGATGTTGGGGGATATCCAACTTTGGATGGCGGAACTATGTCAAAGGATAGTGATTTGGACGGAATTCCAAATGAATATGAAGATAAGAATGGGTTAGATAAAAACAGTTCATCTGATGCTGTTAAAATCAATCCGTCAACAGGCTATATGTATATTGAAGAATATGCAAATGCTTTGGCAGACGGCAGTTATGTTAGAGATACTGCTTATGATGAAACGCTTCCTCAGCCTACTATCGTCCCGCCGGCTGTTGAAACACCGGATCCTAACGTTAGCCCGTCTCCTGAAACACAGGTTGTTTCAGAGTGGATTGCAACTGAGGCTGATATTAATAAACCGGCAGGCACCGAGTTTATGCCGGGATTGGTAGGAATGATTCCGTTTGGACGTCCTATGCAGGATATAGCTGTTTTTGATGATGGATTTATATCGAATTTTGCTATTACAGATAAAAATATAGGCGGCGGATATGAAAACGGAAAAGGAAAAGGCAGTGCAATGGAATTTACTGCGCCTGAAGACGGAGTATTTACTATTTATTTGACTGCTCTGCAGGACAAAACTTTCTATGTTACAAAAGCCGGTGTTACGGATTATACAAAAGAGTCGACTTACTCGCTTAATGTAAAAGAAGCTAATTTGCCGATTCGGTATTCATTGCCGGTGAAAAAAGGCGATGTATATTATTTCTATATGGATGGTTCAAAAGCTAGATTTAGAAAAGCTGCTTTTGCTGAATATGTAGAGAAAGAGCCTGTTCAAACCTACAGCATTAATAATTTAAATGTCGAAGGCGAGACTATTTCATTTAATGTGGTAAAAAATGCTGAGACCAGCGGCGATAACCTTATTATAGTTGCTGAATATAACGATAAAGGCGTTATACAGTATATGGATACGAGAGTTTTATCAAACGGTGTATCTATTGGAGAGACGGTTCCCTATACTGTTAACCACGTTTCCGGTGCCGGCAATGAAGTTAAAGTGTTTATTTGGGATAATATAAATAATTTGACGCCGTTAAGTCAAACGGTAAGCAGTAATGAAAATTAAAAATTAAATGTGCCGCAGCTAGGGACTGCAATTTTCAGTTCCTTTCTGCGGCACTATGTGATTTATAACAATTACTATGTTTATATTGTGTTAAATTTATTTGGGAATAATTAAAATAATTTTGGTAAAATTGATATTATAATTTATACTTAGGAGGAAGATATGAATAGAGAATTAAATTGGGCAGTTTTGGGATCTGGCTGGATTGCAGGGGACATGGCAGACGCTTTTTTAGATGAGGGCAGAAAAGTATATTCTGTAGGCAGCCGCACGAAAGAAAAGGTAATTGAGTTTGCTAAAAAGCATAATATAGATAAAGTTTATGACGATTATCATGAAATGTTTTATGACGATAATGTGGACGCTGTTTATATAGCGACGCCGCATAATAAACATTTTGAGGCAATAATGGAAGCTCTGGAAAATGGAAAGCATGTGCTTTGTGAAAAGGCAATAACTTTAAATAGCTCTGAATTAAATCAAGCCGTGCTTTTGGCAGAAAAAAATAATTTAGTGCTGGCGGAAGCAATGACTATTTATCATATGCCGCTGTATAAAAAACTTAGCGAGATGGTAAGAGCCGGTGTGTTCGGAAAGGTTAATCTTATTCATGTATACCACGGCAGTTTTAGAGAGCATGATATGAACAGCAGATTTTTTAGTAAATCGCTAGCCGGAGGAGCCCTTCTTGATATTGGCGTTTATGCGCTGTCCTTTGCCCGTTTGTTTATGCCGTGCAAACCTACAGGATTTTCTTCTGAGGTACAGATGGTTGAGTCCGGTGTTGATGAAACAGAAGGAATATTATTAATGAATGGTGAAGACTTAGCAGCCACGTTAACGGTGTCTCTTCATGCTAGACTTCCAAAACGAGCTTTTATAACATGTGAAAAAGCGTATATAGAATTGGACGATTATCAAAGACCGCAAACAGCACAGATAACTTATATAGACACTGAAAAGACAGAAACAGTTTCAGCCGGAAGGAAAGACAAAGCGCTGTTTTATGAAATAGAAGATATGGAAGATGCAATACTTGGGAAAGGCAATGATACTTATTTAAATCTTACGGTTGATGTTATGGATATTATGACCGGACTTCGGGAAGATTGGGGATTTAAATATCCTGAGGAAGAGTAGGATTTTTTACTTAAAAACTTAGTGCCGCGGTACAAATTAACTGTACTGCGGCACTTTATTATTTAACAAGTGATAAATTTTTAAAGCAGACTGTCTGCTAATGATTCAAGCTCTTTTATCGTGTTTTGTTTCATAGCTGATTTAACAGTGACCGTTGGTTCAACTATTTCTATATTTTTCATTCCGGTCAAAAATTCTTTTATTTTCTTTCCTGCCATTGGCGCCCATGAACCGTTTTCGATGATGCCTACTTTTCTGTTCTGGTACATTTTTGAGTTAATGTGCTGCAAAAATTCAAGAACCGGAGTAAATATTCCGCCGTCATATGTGGGAGATGCAACTACCATTCTGTCATATCTGAAAGCGTCTTCAATAGCTTCGGCCCAATCTTCTCTTGCGAGGTCAGTGATTTTTACTGTTTCAACACCTTTTTCGGTGAGTATTTCAGCCAGTTTTTCTACAGCCTGTTTAGTATTTCCATAAATTGAGGCGTATGCTATAAAAACTCCTTTATCCTCTGCCTTATAGCTGCTCCAGGTGTCATAAAGACTAATATAGTGATCCAAATTTTCATTTAGTATAGGTCCGTGAAGCGGACAAATGGTTTTTATATCAAGACTTGAAGCCTTTTTTAATACTGTTTGCACTTGTGCGCCATATTTACCTACAATATTAAAGTAATATCGTCTTGCTTCGCAGTCCCATTCTTCATCTGTATCAAGTGTGCCGAATTTTCCGAAAGCGTCAGCCGAAAACAAGATTTTTTCTGTGCTTTCATATGAGAGCATAACTTCAGGCCAGTGCACCATAGGAGCCATAACAAAGTTTAAACAATGATTTCCAAGTTCAAGTTTGTCCCCCTCAGAAACTATAACTTTTCTGCCGTCTCCCAAATCTAAATCAAAGAATTGATTTATCATACCGAACGTCTTTTGGTTTCCGACAATTTTCATATCAGGGTATAAATCGGCAAGTATATTTATGCTGGCAGCATGGTCCGGCTCCATATGCTGAACAACAAGATAGTCAGGTGTCTTTTCACCCAAAATTTCTTTTAGATTATTAAGCCATTCTCCGCAGGCTCTTCTGTCCACTGTATCCATTATCGTTATTTTGTCATCCAAAATAACATATGAATTATACGCAACTCCATTTGGTATTATATATTGACCCTCAAATAAGTCCAGGTCATAGTCGTTTACACCAATATATTTGATTGAGTCTGAAACTGTCACATCAGTGTATTTCATAATGCACCTCCAATAATTTTATCAATTGTGAAATTTTTCACCATTTTCTTTGCTCTTATTATATCATTATTTCCAAAAACGTCAATGTTATTTTGGATAAATTTTCATGTTAAATTAAATAGAATAAAGTAAAAATCTTACAACTGTTACTTGCTGTCTGAGAGCCTATAACCGGCGCCCCAAACAGTTTCTATATAAGTTTCGCTGCTTGCGCTTTCAATTTTTTCTCTTATGCGCTGGATATGGACAGTAACAGTAGAAGTATCGCCCATTGCGTCAATTCCCCATACGCGGTCGAACAAATGTTCTTTGCTAAACACAATATTGGGATTTTCGGCTAAAAAAAGCAAGAGTTCATATTCTTTAACAGGCATTATTATCTCGTTTCCGCCGATAAATACTCTGTGAGAATCCTTATCTATTTTAAGGTCTCGAATTTCTATTACTCTTGCGCTTTTTTTGTCAAATTCTTCAATGATAGAAAGGTATCTTGTTATATGCCCGTTTACTCTGGCAACCATTTCTGAAATAGAAAAAGGTTTTGTGATATAATCGTCCGCTCCAACACCAAATGCGCGTATTTTTGCGGATTCGTTGCCGCAATCTGAAATAAAGATTATAGGTATATTCTTTTGTTTTCTTATTTGGGAACATATTAAAAAACCGTCAATGGCACTGTTTAAATCTGTTTCAAGAATTATACAGCAATAGTCGTTATCGACTGCCATTTTCAGTCCTTCCTGTCCGCTTTCAGAAATATCGCAGTCGTATCTGAATGTTTTAAGACAGTCGCTTTCGTATTGTGCCATTTTTCTATCCATGTCAATTATTAAAATTTTCATAAATTTCACCAACCAATTTTATATAATGATTATATCAGCATATCCTTTTATAAGTCAAGAGCCGTCTTATGATTAAATCGGTTCTATATTGCTTATAACCGCCGTGATTTCGGCGTTGAAATAGTGGTAAAACTTTTCAAAAAACTGTTGCGTCAGAAAAGTTTTTATGGTATAATTATAAAGATATAAAACTAGTGAAATGAAAGGATTTTTCATATGAAATTTGTATGTGACAGAGACGTACTTAACTCAGCGGTTTCTACCGTTTCAAGGGCAGTTTCGTCCCGTTCCAGCCTGGCCGTTTTGGAAGGCGTATATATCAGGGCCGAGGAAAACGGCCGTGTTACAATAATCGGAAACGATTTAGAAATTGGAATTGAGTCTGTAATTGAAGCTGATGTAAAAGAGGGCGGCGAAATTGTTATTGACGCTAAACTTTTTGGAAAAATTTTAGCATCTCCTAATGACTCAACTATATCAATTGAAACTAATGAGAAATATCTTACTCTCATAAAAAGCGGGAAGGCAAAAATTGAAATACCCGGTATAGCTCCTGATGAGTTTCCGGACCTGCCTCAGGTTAGCGAAGACTATTCTGTCACACTGCCCGGAGGCGTTCTTAAAAACATGATAGAGATGACGAGCTTTGCAGCCGCTAAAACAGATAATGACCCTACGCGTATGGGAGCGCTGCTGAAAATCATGCCGGACGGGCTTTCAATGGTTGCTTTAGACGGATATAGGATAGCGCAGAGAAATGTATCTCTGGAAGGAAATTTTGAACCAAAAGAAATGATAATTCCTGAAAAATCTCTAACTGAGCTTGCCAGAATAATTGGTGATTCAGACGAGGACATAAAGATAATCGCGGCACCTGGACATGCTATATTCCTGCTTGAAACCTGCAAGCTGGTTACTCGATTGATTGAAGGAAGCTATACCAATTTTGAACGGATAATTCCAACTTCATTTGAATTGGAACTTGAGTGTCCTACACATCAGATTGCTGATTCTGTAAAAAGAGCCTCGTTGATAATTTTGAATGATGTAGTTAAAGGTCCTATAAGATTTAATATAACTGACGGAAACATAAATGTTTCGTGTACAACTTCAGCCGGTTCAGTTGATGACAATCTAAGTGTTGATACTCCGCCTGATGTTGCGCTTGAGATTGGTTTTTACAATAGATATCTTCAGGATGTGTTTAACGTTCTGCGTGATGATAATATAATGATGAAGTTTAATAAGAGTATCAATCCGCTTATAATTACTCCTGTTGAAGGCAACGATTATATGTATATGATACTTCCTATCAGACTTAGAAATGCCGGCTAAGAGACGGGCTTATGAAATCCAATAAAATCAGGTTAACAAATTTCAGAAACTATTGTGAAGAAGAGATTGAATTTTCTGACGGAATAAACGTTATATGCGGAGATAATGCCCAGGGAAAAACCAATATTTTAGAAGCGGTTCACATGTTTTCTATGGGAAAATCAAATAGAACCAATAAGGATTCTGAACTTATAAGGCATGGAGAAGACAAAGCCGATATTTATATGGAATTTTCGTCATACTCTCAGGATAGTTTTTTTGAAATTGAAATGTTTCGCGGCAGGCGTAAAACTATCATATACAATGATATTCCAATAAAGCGCAACAGCGAGCTGCTTGGCAAATTTAACGTGGTGTATTTCGGTCCGGAACTTTTAGGTCTTGTCAAAGAGGGGCCAAGGGGCAGACGCCGAAATCTTGATATGCTTATAAGCCAATTGCGCCCAAATTATTTTTCAGCTCTCAGTTCTCTGAGAAAGGTAGTTGACAGCAAAAATGCTTTGCTTAAAATGACCTCTCCAAACGAGACGCTGCTTGAAATTATGAATGAAAAACTTATTCAAGTTTCCGCGGAGATAATAAGGTACCGAGCTGAATTTATTAGGCGTATTGAAGAAATAGCCAAAGATATTCAATTTGAAATATCATCAGGAGCTGAAGAATTGTCGCTTAAATATATGTCCTGTATCGGTCGGTTTTCAACTGACGCAGAGTTTGACGCGGCAGACGTGACCAATAGGCTTAGAGAGAAGATTTCTTCGAGTTATAAACGTGAAATGGAATATGGAGAGACCATGGTGAGTCCGCATAGGGAAGATATCGTGTTTGAGATAAATAACCGCGATGCGAAGGCGTTTGCTTCCCAGGGGCAGCAAAAAACTATAGTTCTTGTTGAAAAATTGGCTGAGGTAAAACTAATAAAAGAAGATATAAATGAGACCCCTGTGCTTTTGCTTGATGATATAATGAGTGAACTTGACAGAAAACGTCAGAAATTTGTGCTTGCTAATATTAAGGATATGCAGATAATAATTACTTGCACTGATATAGAAGAACTTATCGGAAGCGGAGAGTCTGCTTTTGAATCAATAAATAGAATTTTTATAAAGGATGGGAAAGTTGTTAGCAGCCTGTCTTGAGAAAGGTATGAGAAAATGTACCTGCACTTAGGTAAAAACACTACGGTGGATACTGATGATATAATAGCGATACTTGACCTAGATAATATAACTATAGCTAAATATTCAAGAGAATTTCTCAGAATAGCCGAAGAAGAGGGATTTGTCAGAAGCGTTACTGACGATATTCCGAAATCTGTTGTATTATGCGAAACAAATAATCAAAGCGTTGTGTATATAACAAATATTTCTTCAAAGGCGCTCGCAGGCAGAGTAAAACGCACAAAAAACTTTTCAGAATATTCGCTGTACAGCCTTGATGAGTAATACTTAAATAAAATAGACGCAAGAACATAATACTATAAATGGAGTGAATTTTATGCAAGAGGAACAACATATTACGAGCGTCCCAATTGAGGACACTTATGACGAAAACCAAATACAGGTCCTTGAGGGATTGGAAGCTGTTAGAAAAAGACCGGGTATGTATATCGGTTCTACTTCTTCACGCGGTCTCCACCATCTTGTTTACGAGATAGTAGATAATTCTATCGATGAAGCTTTGGCAGGATTCTGCAGTAGAATTTTGGTGGAAATTGAAGAGGATAATTCTATAACCGTAACAGATAACGGACGCGGAATCCCGACAGGTATACATCCTAAAATGGGAATATCAACTGTCGAGGTTGTATTTACACAGCTTCACGCCGGCGGAAAATTCGGCGGCGGAGGTTATAAGGTTTCCGGCGGTTTGCATGGCGTTGGTGCTTCGGTTGTAAACGCGCTTTCTGAGTATCTTGAAGTTGAGATCAAAAATGGCGAGCATATTTTTTATCAAAAATATGAACGGGGACAAGGCGTCGGCTCTCTGAAGCAAATAGGAGAGACGACTGAGACCGGAACTAAAGTGCATTTTAAACCTGACGGTGAGATTTTTAAAGAAGGTCTTGTCTATGATTATGATGTTCTTCGCAGACGTCTGCGTGAGCAAGCGTTTCTAAACGCCGGGATTAATATTACTCTTGTTGATAAAAGAACTAATGCCCCTGAAGATAAAAAGATGGTGGAACTTAAATATGATGGTGGTATTCGTGAGTTTGTTGAATATCTTAACCGGAATAAAGAAGTTATCCATGAGGATGTTATATATGTTAATTCCGTTAGAGAGGACAGCGAGGCAGAGGTCGCTATGCAGTACAACGACGGATATAACGAAATGATTATGAGTTTTGCTAATAATATTAACACCACCGAAGGCGGAACTCATGAGACGGGATTTAAGTCTGCTCTTACTAAAGTTATTAATGATTATGCCAGAAAAACAGGTATGCTTAAGGAAGCTGACGCTAATCTTAAAGGCGAGGACTGCCGTGAGGGTTTGTCCTGTGTAATAAGCGTAAAGGTAACAGAGGCACAATTTGAGGGTCAGACAAAGACTAAACTTGGAAACAGCGAGATAAGAACCATAGTTGAAAAGATGGTTAATGAAAAACTCGGGGAGTTTTTTGAAGAGAATCCAACCATAGCTAAAATAGTTGTTGATAAAGCAATGACAGCTTCCCGCGCAAGAGAGGCGGCAAAGAGGGCGAGAGAGAGCACAAGACGTAAATCTGCTCTCGAAAGCAGTTCTCTTCCCGGAAAACTGGCCGATTGTTCTGACAGGGATAATACTTATACAGAAATATATATCGTCGAGGGAGACTCTGCAGGCGGCTCGGCAAAGCAGGGGCGTGACAGGAGATTCCAGGCTATACTTCCGCTTTGGGGAAAAATGCTGAATGTAGAAAAAGCCAGAATAGATAAAATTTATGGCAATGATAAACTAACTCCTGTGATTACTGCGCTTGGCGCCGGTATTGGAGACGAGTTTGATTTAAACAAACTGAGATACGGAAAAGTTGTTATAATGGCTGATGCCGATGTTGACGGAGCGCATATCAGAACGCTTCTTCTGACATTTTTCTTCCGTTATATGCGCCCGCTTATTGAGGACGGACATGTGTATATAGCACAGCCGCCGCTTTATAAGATTTCAAGAGGAAAGATTGAAAAATATGCCTACACTGATCAGGAGCTTCAGGATATACTGACTGAAATGGGCGACGGCAGAACGCCCAGCGTTCAGAGATATAAAGGTCTTGGTGAGATGAACCCGTCGCAGCTTTGGGATACAACAATGAATCCCGATACAAGAATAATGCTTAGGGTAGATCTCGAAGACGCTCAGCAGGCAGACGAGACATTTACGATTCTTATGGGTGATAAGGTTGAGCCGAGAAGAAAGTTTATTGAGGAAAGAGGCACATCAGTTATCAATCTTGATATTTAGTTTGGAGAACTTTATATGATAAAAATAGAATATGCTAAGGTAATGAATCTTGAGGGCGCTATCCGCGGAGCAAGAAATCCCATGAACAGCTGGGGAAGAATAGACAGCCGCTATAATGAAAATGGCGACTACATTCTCGGTGAGAATGACCTTTCGCTGGCAATCAGGCTTTGCAGAGCAGGTAGTGACCATAGAAAGTTTATTCGTCAGATATTGGTAAGCGTTGATATAACAGCGCCGCTTTATTGGTGGAAAGAGTTTGACACATACAAAGTTGGTACCGTGGCTAACTCAACAAGTACGATGCACAAAATACATTCAAAGAAATTTGAACTTTCTGATTTTTCTTGTGATCATCTTAGTAAAACCGCTCTTGAAGCTTTTACCGCTTATATGGAGTTTATGGAGCTTAAACGCAAACATTTTGTTGAGACTAAGGACAAAGCGGATTGGTATGATATTATACAGATGCTTCCGTCAAACTATAATCAAAAGCGCACAATAACTATGAATTATGAGAATCTTCTTAATATGTATTATGCGAGAAGAAACCATAAGCTTGACGAATGGCACGCTTATTGTGACTGGATATTGTCTCTGCCATATACGAAAGAGTTGTTTATAAAGGATGAGTGATATCACTCTAAAATTGTTACTTTGTAAAGTTAAAAATATCTTTATTTGTCCGCAGAGCTGTGATTACAGCTCTGCGGATAGTTGTTTACATAAGAATTTTATGAAAATTTTTAATGTTTTATATTATTAGAATCAAAAGTAAGGAAATGGATATGGAAAACTGTGAAAAATATATAACTCTGAAAAACCTTGATATAAAAGCTGAACTAATGTTTGATATGGTACTTAGTTTAAGATATGAGTTTGTTCTTAAAACTGATTTTGTGAAAGAAGCAGCTGACAATGTTTTTGACTTTAATTTGTTTTTTGATATGCCTAAATCAGCAGTTATAGGAGGCTTTGAATTAGATTACGGTGAATATTCAGTAAAAAGCAATATTACTGAATTTGATGATGAGGAAAAAAGCGGAGCTTCACGTGTAATTCTGAAGCAGACAGCAGATACGTGCTACAGTTTAAAGATTAATAATTTGCATCAAAATTTTGGAGAATTTAATTTAATAATCGAGGCTACAGCGCTTCCAAAGTGTATGGGCAATGACCTTATTTTTGAAATACCGCTTTATTCATCTACTTCGGTGCCACAAAATATTGAATCAGTCAAAAAACATGTCAGCAAAGCAGAAAATTCTTACTCTGAAAATATAGACGTCTCAATTAGCGTCGCCGTTCCAAACAATAAAGAACTTAAAAGGATGTATTCGTCAACACACGAATACAATATTCTGCCGATTAATAATCAATATATTATGAAAGATAATAATTATATTGGCAAAAATTTTACAGGCAGCGGAGTAATGTTGGTTTCAACTGGAAAATCCGGCAGTGTATTTGAGTTGTGTCTGTGTTATGACCCAAGCCGTGAGAGTATTGGATATGTATGCGGGGATGATACGAGCGGTTACAGTGCGGTATATCTGATAAGACCCCAGGTGCCGGCACCGGCTGAAAATGCAGATATAATTTACATACTTGATACAGCGGATTCGTCTGCATCATCACAGAACGTGGCTAAGGCGGCGCTCACTGAATTTTTAAGAAATATGAATCGGTATTCACATTTTTTTATTTCTACGATTAATGGAGAAATTTATTCTAATGAATTTTTAGCTCCGACTTTAACGAATATTGCAAAAGTAGAAGAGTGGTTAAGGAATCTTGATTCCTTCGTTCAAATAGGAGAAAAGGCGTATAAAGATGCTATACAGAAAGTTTTTGATATATCGAATGGGGCTCAAATTATTTTTATCACGGCGTCAGGATTGCTTTGCCGCTACCATAATCTTCAAAATATGATAATTAAAAATGTTTACAAAAGCGGTCAAGCTTTTGGTTCAGCCGTTCAGCATGTTGGAAAATCCCAAACAACGTTTAATATAGTATCAATAGGTTCCGGCATTCATAATGGATTTTATGAGAAGTTTTCAAGCGAGTGCCTCGGTATATTTGGTCAAATGCACCGCGGACATAATTTTTGCAGCTTTGTTTCGGGTTTTCTAAAACGTTTATGTTCTCCGTATTTGTCGAATGTGGTTATATCTGAGTTTGCGCCCGGCACATATTATATGAATCCAAAAAATATAGAAAAATATAGAACAGATGAACCAATTATATTGGGTATACGTTCCGCAACAGATTATCCGAGAGAATTTTTAATTGAGGCTGACGGTGGATTTTCTCAGACTGTTAATGTGAACAATATAGGATATTTGAATCAATCGAGAAATATAGATATGGCATTCGCACGTTTGGCTCTTGACGGAATATATAAGCTGATTTCAAGGAGTGATATAGCTCCGGAGACGGTGATAAGATTCAAAAAAAGAGCCGCGCAGATAACAAAGGAGATGAACGTCCTTTCACCGGAAAATAGCTGTAGGGCTGATATTTATACGAAGTATGGACATGGCCGCTCAATAGGAAATGTGAATATTGAAATGTCATATTCTTTTGATGATGAGTTCAAAAATGCGGTTACTGTATTCGGCGACAGCAGTCTTGATTATAAAACTGTTGTCACAAACATCAGAATTGCGGTCGCGGCATTGCTTGCATGTGTCAGAACAGACGGTTCTGTTTCCAGTTCTTATGAAACCAATTTTATCAAGAGGGTCAGAGATACTGCATATGCAGTATCAGCGCTTAAACAGGTATCGAAGTATCGTATTCTTGGTTCAGATAAGAAATTTAATGCGATTATAAATAACGCGAATGATTTTGCCTCGAAGAAAAATATTTCTTTATCAGATATACCAATAGTTTTTGACAGCAAAATATTACCTCCTGCACATCCGGTTATTTCAGCAATGAATGTTGTAGAAATTTCTAGACTTATACTGTCGCTTTTGTCAGGTATGTCGTTAGCATAAACTAAGATTATGAATAATCTATGATTCATGTATATATCAAGTAAAAAAAATTATTTTAGAATTATTAATCTAAATACAGTGTTTTTAGTAAACATTGTTAAGGTGTGGTAACAGTTTGTGGAAAGGCCGCAATGAAGTGGACAGAAATGTTAAGGGTATTAATAACAAATGTGGTATGCAAGCATCGGGCGGTATGAATGTAATTACACTTTGCAAGTTTGTGTAAGCCATAATGGAAAGACTACAATAAAGTTGGATAAAAATGTGATATAGCAAGCTTCGGCAGGGCTGTGACCACACTTTTTTAAAGTGTGTGTAATACAAATTACTTTGTATTGATAAACCTACAATGTCAATAATCAAACTTAGTTGTGATGTACAAACGTAGTTTGCCGCGTAAGGCGCGCAGTCACGGAAAAGTTTATTATTAAAAAGGATTATGGCAAACTGTTTTAAGTATGTTCACGCTTCGCGTGATATGGCAGTTCACCTAACGAGGTGTGTTTACGCACACAATACATCACAACTAAGCAATTTATTGTATGACAACTAAGCTAATTATTGGCATTAAAAGTATATATGACGTTATATGGTTTGCATAACATACACTTTTAATAAAAGTGTAGCCACAATTGACGTTGAAGGCTATAATAAAACAAATTACCTTGTATCATACCAACCTTTACAGGTCGGGTCACACCTACTGATGTTCACCAAGATATACCCTTAAATTTTTATCTATTTTTAATTTACAAAAACAAGTTACTTTGTATAATACACTCTTTAAAGTGTGGTCACAGTTACATATCCAATGCTTTCTATACTATATTTTTATAATTTTTTATTATAAATAACCATAATATTTTTGTCTAATTCATTATACCTATTTAACACACTTAAAAAAGTGTGCTCACACTTACCGATGTTTACAAAAAAACACCATTAAATTTTATTCTAGTTTTTTGCTGACGTTCCAGCATACTAATTTAGTTAAATATATTACTTGTACTAATCTATTGCGGAATAATTGGGTATTTCCGTTATTTACAGCCGTGTTATGAAAATTTTACATTGTTGGTAATATAAAAGCAAGTATACCGGTGTAAAAAAGTTTTTATATTTTAGATTAGAAACGTTATTCATGCTTGAAGATTTTAAAAAATAAAATTTTCTAAAAATTACTATTGACAAGAAAAAGTAATAGTGGTAAGATAGTAAAAATGCAAAATAGGAGAATTGCTCAGAAAGGGGAACGGCCTGATGACTGTAAGACCAAAGTTAATAGTTAACTTTAAAGATTGGTTTTTAGGTTTAATGTTTTTCGTTTCACATTTTATGAGGGACTCTTATTTTTTAAATATTGTTAATATGGACATTGAGATTTAGTTTTATTTCTCATTTGTCCTTTTATTTTGCACATTTGTTAATAAAAAGGAGCTGATTTTATGCAAAACAGCAGAGTTGCCCAGTTAATACTGGAGAACGGTGACAGATTTACAGGAAAAGCTTTCGGGCATATTCATGATGTCGTGGGAGAGGTCGTATTCACTACAAATATGACGGGATATCAGGAAACACTAACGGACCCGTCGTTTTGCGGTCAAATCGTTGTTATGACTTATCCTCTGATTGGAAATTACGGAATAAATTTCGAGGATATGGAATCGGACAAGCCTGCGCTTTCAGCATTTGTAGTCCGTGAAAAATGTGATTATCCCAGCAATTTTAGGACCGAAATGGACCTAGACGGTTTTTTGCGGCAAAATCATATAGTTGGGATAGAAGGAATTGATACCAGAGCATTGACCAGGATAATCAGAAACAATGGCTGTATGAAGGGCATAATAACTATCAAGGAAAATATATCAGATAAAGAAATTGAAACTTGTCTTGAAAGCCTTGATAATAGTGATGTTATAAGCCGTGTGTCGACTAAAAGCGCATATAATATAAAAGGCGGCGGCAAAAAGGTGGCCTTTATTGATATGGGTGCAAAAGCCGGAATTATACGGGACTTTAAAGAACGTGACTGTGATATAACAGTGTTTCCGTATAATGTTACGGCGGCAGAAATTGAGAAAATAGCCCCTGACATGGTGTTTATCTCAAATGGACCGGGAGACCCTCAGGACGTTCCTGAAACTGTTGAGACTGTTAAAAACCTTATCGGAAAGTATCGTGTATGCGGAATTTGTATGGGGCATCAGATAATAGGACTGGCGCTGGGAGGAAAAACTGCTAAATTAAAATTTGGTCATCATGGCGGAAACCACCCGGTTAAAAATTTGGAAACAGGCAAGGTGTATATAACCTCTCAGAATCATAACTATATCGTTTCTGACCTGCCCGACGATGTTGAAGAGTCATATATAAACGTTAATGACGGAACATGCGAAGGTATAAAACATAAAACTTTGCCGATACGCAGCGTACAGTTTCATCCTGAAGCTTCACCGGGTCCGCTTGACACCGGATGGATATTTGACTATTTCTTATCGGATTAGTATTTTTATAGAATTGCTTTGAAAACTTAATAAAAAACGTTTTATTTAAATATTTATATAGATTTATATTGACAGAGTAATTCCGGTTTATTGATGAAATGCAGCTGATAAAATTCAATATGCCGGTTTCAATATGTGTTAGGAGGAAAAATAAATGCCTAAGGATAATAGTATAAAAAAAGTGCTTGTTATTGGCTCCGGTCCTATTGTTATAGGACAGGCCGCCGAATTTGATTATTCCGGAACACAGGCTTGCCAGGCAATAAAAGAAGAGGGAATAGAAGTCGTTTTAGTAAACAGTAATCCGGCCACAATAATGACGGATAAGGATACAGCTGACTATACCTATATTGAGCCCCTTACAGCGGAATATGTGGAAAAGGTTATTGAAAAGGAGCGCCCGGACAGCCTTATTGCCGGAATGGGCGGACAGACCGGTTTGAATTTGGCCTGTGAATTATATGACAGCGGAGTGCTCGAAAAATATGGCGTTAGGGTTATCGGAACTTCAATAGAATCCATAAAAGAGGGCGAAGACCGTGACAGCTTTAAGCAGATGATGGAACGGACAAATCAGCCCATGATTAAGGGTGAGATTGTCAATACGGTTGAAGACGCCCAGGATTTTGCCAACGAAATAGGTTATCCGGTTATTGTGAGACCTGCTTATACTTTGGGAGGAACAGGCGGCGGAATCGCTGAAAATGAGAGCGAGCTTATAGAGATAGCCACTCAGGGAATACATTTGTCGCGCGTTGGACAGGTTTTGATTGAAAAGTGTATAAGAGGCTGGAAAGAAATCGAGTTTGAGGTTATCAGAGATGGCGCCGGAAATTGTATAACGGTCTGCTCTATGGAGAATGTGGACCCGGTCGGTGTACATACCGGCGACAGTATAGTCGTTGCCCCGGCACAGACCTTGGCGGATAAAGAATACCAGATGCTCAGAAAAGCGGCTATAGATATTATAAATTCCATAGAGATTAAGGGCGGATGTAATGTTCAGTTCGCTCTGAACCCTGACAGCTTTGAGTATGCGGTTATTGAGATAAATCCGCGCGTCAGCCGTTCTTCGGCGCTTGCGTCAAAGGCTACAGGATATCCGATTGCCAAAATCGGTGCAAAGATTGCTTTGGGATATAATTTGGATGAAATTAAAAATGCGGTCACAGGCAAAACATACGCCTGCTTTGAACCGGCGCTTGACTACTGCGTTGTAAAGATACCAAAATGGCCGTTTGATAAGTTCTTCAGCGCAAAAAGACAGCTTGGAACTAAGATGATGGCGACAGGCGAGGTCATGGCCATAGGGAACAGCTTTGAAGCCGCACTGCTGAAAGGCGTTCGTTCTCTTGAGATAAAGCAGTTCACACTAATGCGTGAATTTTCTAAGCAGCATAGTTTGGAGGGGCTTAAACGGAGAGTTGTTGTGCCTGATGACGAAAGGCTTTTTGATTTGGCAGAGCTTATCAGACGTGATTATCTAATGGAGAAAATTTGCGAAATTACCGGTATGGACCCGTGGTTCATAAAGAAGATTAAGAAGATAGTAGAAAAAGAGGAAGAACTAAAAGAATACAGCATAGAAACTCTGACGCCTGAAAAGCTCAGAGAATATAAAGTTATGGGCTTTGCCGATGAGGGAATAGCCGAGATAATCGGCTGCATGGGTAAAGATGTCAGAAAGCTCAGAGAAAAGTATAATATCCGCCCGGTTTATAAGATGGTTGACACCTGTGCAGGTGAGTTTGAGGCTGTTTCGCCATATTACTATTCAACTTATGACGAGGTTAACGAAGCGGAGCCTTCCGACAGGCGAAAAGTGCTGGTGCTGGGTTCGGGTCCTATCCGTATTGGTCAGGGAATAGAATTTGACTATTGCAGTGTTCATAGTATTCAGGCTCTTAAAAAGCTGGGGCTTGAAACTATCATTATAAATAATAACCCCGAAACGGTCAGCACAGATTTTGACACATCGGATAAACTTTACTTTGAGCCGCTGACAGAAGAGGATGTGTACAGCATAATTGAGCTTGAGAAGCCTGACGGAGTTATATTGCAGTTTGGCGGTCAGACAGCAATTAAATTGGCTAACTTCCTTGACGAGATGAATGTTCCTATTTTCGGAACAAAACCTAAGCAGATAGACGAGGCGGAGGACAGGGAGAAGTTTGACGCTATCCTGGAAGAGCTTAATATTAAGCGCCCTAAAGGCAGAGCAGTTTGGTCTGTTCAGAAGGGGATAGAGGAAGCGAACGATTTGGGATATCCGCTTCTTGTCCGTCCGTCGTATGTTTTGGGCGGTCAGGGTATGGAGATTACGCATAACGAGACAGAGCTTGTTCAATATCTGGAGGACGCGTTCAAGAAGGATTCTGACAATCCCGTGCTTATTGACAGGTATTTGGGCGGCCGCGAGCTGGAAGTAGACGCTATTTGCGACGGAACAGATGTGTTTATTCCGGGAATAATGGAGCATTTGGAGCGTGCTGGGATACATTCGGGAGACAGTATTTCGATTTATCCGCCGCAAAACATAACTGACAAGATGAAGCAGAAGATTATGGAGGTCACCAAGGAAATTTCTGTCGCATTAAAAGTTATAGGCATGATAAACATACAGTTTATCGAGTTTAAGGACGAGTTATATATAATAGAAGTAAACCCGCGTTCCAGCCGTACGGTTCCTTATATAACCAAGGTGACAGGGGTTCCGGTAATCGAATTGGCAACCAGGGTGATGTTGGGAGAGACGCTCAAAGACATGGGATACGGAACCGGCATAAATCCCGAATCAAGCATGGTAGCTGTAAAGGTGCCGGTATTCTCGACTGAGAAACTGCCTATGGTTGAGGTGAGCCTGGGTCCTGAGATGCGTTCCACCGGAGAGGTTTTGGGAGTTGGCAGAACCTTTGAGGAAGCGATATACAAGGGATTTATTGGTGCCGGAACAACGATACCTGAAAAGTCGGGAACCATACTGGCGACGGTGAGGGAGAGAGACAAAGAGAACTTTTTGCCTTTAGCCAAACGTTTTGCTGAATTGGGATGTGGATTTATTGCCACAGAGGGCACGGCAAAGTTTTTAGAGGAGAATGGAATCGGCGTTAAGGTTGCCAAGAAGATAGGGGAGGGAGTTCCCAACGTTTTGGATGTAATCCGCAGCGGGATATGCGATTTGATAATAGACATACCGCAGAAGGGTAACGACAAGGGAAGCGACGGGTTTAAGATAAGGCGCTGTGCGTCGGAGAGTTCAATTAGTCTTATGACGTCGCTTGACACAGTGGGAGCGCTGGTGAGTGTAATGGAGAAGAAGTTCACGCCTGAAAATGTTGATATAACATCAGTGAAAGAGATAAAATAATTTTAAAGCGGTATTTTCTTTAGCCTGACGGGCTTATTGGGAATACCGCTTTATTTATGATTTTTTTACTTTCCCGTTGACTTTTTGAACTACTGTGAAAAAAGATTTTTCGAGTTAGTATTTATTTAATTCACAAATAAATTGGGGTTAAATTTAATTGATATACAAAAAAGGGTTTTCAGTGAACATCGGTAGGCTTGTGTTAACAAGCACGTTAGGTGAGCTACTATCTGAACACGCAGTGTTCAATATATAATGAAAATATATTATTTTGTTTATTAAAAATTTATATATCTACTTTGTATATGACCCCGTATAAAAAATTTTATTATTACATAATAGGGTGTTTGAACCATTTCTTTTTCTGGCAAGAAAAAGAAACGCTTCACCAAAGAAAAAGTGCTTGCTCGCTTAGGTCGCCTACGGCTCCAAGGGGCGCTCGCCCCCGCTAATTTCATCTTGAATCTGCGCTTCAAGATGAAAAAGCCTTGTTTTTTCCCGTTGACTTTGTGAACTACCGTGAATAAAGATATTCCGCGTTCCTATTTATTTAATTCATAAAAAAAGTCGGTTTTTCAGTGAACTTCGGTAGGGCGGTATAACCGCCCTACGCCCTCATAAAATAAAAACCGTCATATGCTTGCCATTCTCGGTAGCTGTATGACGGTTTTTATTTTTTATTTCTCATTTCTTTTATTAATTCTAAAACTAAATTTTTTTGTTTTTGTGTTAAGAATTTCCATTCATCATGTAGTTCCATAAGCTCTGGAGAACACTCAATCATATCATCTTCTGCAAAAAATTCTGAAAGAGAAATATTTAACCCCTTACAAATCATTTCAAGTGTTGGAATTGTTGGAATACTTCCACGCTTAAAAATATTTGTCAATGTTTCCTCTGGTATTCCGCTGTTTTTAGCAAGCCTATACCGTGATAAATTTTGTTTTTTTAGCAGTTCATTAAGTCTATCCTGTACATTCAAAAAAATATCACCTCTTTTGAACTAATATTTTATAACTTCTAATCATTCTCAACATCTAAAAATTTATATACACTAACACCTAATGCCTTGCCTATTCGTAAAAGAGTTTTTAAAGAAGGAGCATAGTGAAAATTCGTACCTTCCAATTGACTAATATATACCTGACTTAAATTAGAGGCCTCTGCGAGTTCTTCTTGTGTCATATTTCTTGACCGGCGATAATATCCAATTTTCAAGCCCACTCGAATAACAAACTCGGCGTATTCCTTTTCAAAAGCTATACTATCTTTTGTTTGATTATTCTTATTGACCATTGGTATCACCTCTTTTGAGCTAATATTTTATAACTAAATAGACTTTCTGTATACTAAGTAAATTAAACTATATACAGTTTAATTTATTTTTCATTTCTTTTACAAATTGCAGCATTAATTCTTTCTGCTTTGGTGTTAAAAACTTTCCCTCACTATATAGCTCATTCAATTCTGATATGAGTTCAACCATATCATTGTCAGCAAAAAATTGAGATGAAGTAATGTTTTAACCTTTTCATAATTCTAAAAGCAATTCAATATTTTTCTTTAAATATTCTAATTGCTTGACATTTAATTTCTCAATATTTGGTCTAATACTTTCTAAAAAAACATCAACGTTATCATCAGACAAATCCTTTGCAAATGCGTCTGTCGGAACATTTAATGCTTTCGCTATCTGGATTACCATGTCAAAACGTGGATTGTGATATCCTTGTTCAATTCTTGATAAATGTTTTTGAGATATACCAGTTGTTTCAGCAACCTGATCTTGTGTTAGATTCCTTTGTATTCTATATTTTTGTATTCGTTGCCCTATTTTTACAAATACAATATTATTTTCCTCTTTTTTACTATCATCTTTGTTATTCATCGTTTTATTGCCTTTATATATAATTTAATAATTTCCTCTAAGTCAGCCTGACTTTCAGAATCAAGTTCCGCAATTAGATTTTGGATTGGAGTATTATTTGTTTTTTTACGCTCGCCGAACAAAATATAATCAGCATCTACATCAAGAACTGTACTTAGAGCCATTAATGTGTCCATTGAAATACCATTTTCGCCACGCTCTATTGAACCAAGGTTATTTTCATGAATATTTATAGCTTCTGCAAGTTGCAATTGTGTTAATTTTTTTGCTTTCCGGAGTGCTATAATTCTACGACCGATATAATATTTTATATTTTTCATTTGGTCACTCCTTAACACTATTTATACAAATTTATTATAAACCAATTTATATCCAATTCGAACAACGACTAGGATTGTAACCCAGCCTATACATTGACTTTTTTGAAAAAACTGTTATAATATTTAATAAGACCATTTATATACAAAGTACATAGATAGCTTTTTTAATAAACAAAATAATATAATTATATATATTGAACACTATATGTTCAGATGATAGCTCCCCTAACACGGCGCATAGCCGCCCTACGCCCCCATAAAACAAAAACCGTCATATGCTTGCCATTCTCGACAGCTGTATGCCGGTTTTTTAACTTATCTCATTTACTGATTAAACTTTTTAATTGTGGCAATATTTTCACGAAGCATTTTAAGCTGTTTGTGATTCATACCCCTAATCTCATCTAAAATAAGCTTCAGATTAGCCTCATCATTACTGTTATCATAGTCAGCTATCAATGTATCAATGGAAATATGCAAAGCTGTTGTAATTGCATACATTGTATCAAGTTTTACTCTAAGCTGTCCTGCTTCTATCTTTGAAATATGCTTTTGATTAGTTCCAATCAATTCAGCTAATTGTGCCTGTGTCATATTATTTTGAGTACGGTAATACTGTATTCTGTTTCCTATTTCTATAAAGTCTAATTCACATTTCATATTATATCCTTATAGTTACCTAAATTACATAACGAAAATACAAAAAGTGTTTCTGATTTTCAAAACTTGCCAATAACGAAAAATAAAAACCATAATACTGTTTACCATTTCTATTAACTGTATCACGGTTTTTGGGAGTAACTAAAATTTATATTTTTTAATTGAAAGAATCATATCTTTTACTAACGATAGTTGATATTGACTCATACCCTCTACATCACCTTTTATATTTTGCAAAAAAATATTTATATTATCAGCAGACAAATCCTCAATAAAAATATCTGTAGAAACATCCAATGCTTTTGCAATTTTTATTATCATATCAAAATGTGGTGCATGTATGCCTCTTTCAAGTCTCGATATATGTTTCTGAGATATACCAGTCATTTCAGCAAGTTGTTCTTGAGTTAATTTTTTCTCTAGCCGGTATTTTTGTATTCGCTGTCCTATACCCTTTAACATATTATTTTTTTCATCTTCCATATTTGCTACCTCTAAATTATTTATAATATCTTTGAATAATATTATATAAAATAACTCACTCAAGAAGAACGGCGAAGATAACGAAAATCAACAGTTTAACGACGCATACGGCGAATCTACAATATTTTATTAGCCCATACTTGGGATATAACTAATTATAATATTACTTTTATGGTGAAAATAATTCAAAATTTATATTTTTTGATTGAAACAATAGTATCTTTTACTAAAGATAGTTGGTTTTGACTCATACCTTCTACATCACCTTTTATATTTTCCAAAAAAATGTTTATATTATTAGCAGATAAATCTTCAACAAAAACATCTATAGAAACGTCTAATGCTTTTGCGATTTTTACCATTATATCAAAATTAGGTATATGTATACCTCTTTCTACTCTTGATATATGGTTTTCCGATA
>OLNI01000092.1_pt1 | contig 90347 bp, 78 predicted proteins | sample 1672921 | NCBI WGS metagenome assembly OLNI01 (sample SAMEA3136737, study PRJEB25190) | human gut metagenome | biome: human gut; feature: human-associated habitat; material: faeces | place: Austria | collected 2013 | reverse complement strand
ACATACCGTTAAAGCCCCTATTTTCAAAACATAAAGGGGGAGGGGTACAGTTTACGGATGTTCTGACCGGTGTTGTATTTTCAATAGCGATCATGCGGATGCCGATTTCTTTCTATCTGATCGGCTGGCTCCTGGTATTTGGATTCACCGCATCCATTCGTATGATGTATCGTCTGCTTCGACGCATGCGAATCAAAGCAGATAATTCCAAGGGAAATACCGAGCGGCAGAATATTATGATTATCGGAGCCGGTGCAGCGGGTCTGGTACTTCTCCGGGAGTATCATAACAGTTATTATCTGACAGACCGGGTAAAAATCTTTATTGATGATAATGCACAGAAATGGAACAAATATCTGGACGGCGTTCTGATTGAAGGCGGCCGCAATAAGATTCTGGAATCTGTAGAAAAATACCAGATCAATAAGATTATTCTGGCAATGCCAACCGCAGATCGTAAAGATATTCGCGATATTCTGGAAATCTGTAAAGAGACTGACTGCCAGATTCAGACCGTTCCGGGTGTTTATCAGCTGGTCAACGGTGAAGTCAATGTGTCAAAACTTAGAAATGTGGAGATCGAAGATCTTCTGGGACGTGATCCGATCGAAGTCAATCTGGATGAGATCCTTGGCTATATCAAAGGAAAAACCGTGTTGGTAACCGGTGGTGGCGGGTCCATCGGAAGTGAGATCTGTACACAGCTGGCAGAGCATGAAGTCGGGCATCTGATCATTTTTGACATTTATGAAAATAATGCTTATGATATTCAGCAGAAACTCAGATGGAATCATCCGGAACTGAATCTGACTGTACTGATCGGTTCGGTGCGAAATACACATCGTATCAATTGTGTAATGAAACAGTATAAACCAGATGTTGTATTCCATGCAGCAGCGCATAAACATGTACCGCTGATGGAGGACAGCCCGAACGAGGCAATCAAAAATAATGTATTTGGTACTTATAAGACAGCATCCGCAGCAGGAAGAAATCATGTTAAGAAATTTGTCCTGATCTCTACTGACAAAGCGGTAAACCCAACGAATATCATGGGCGCTTCCAAGCGTATGTGCGAGATGATCGTACAGACATTAAATCATTTCTATGAAACAGACTTCGTTGCTGTTCGTTTCGGAAATGTACTGGGAAGTAACGGAAGTGTTATTCCGTTGTTTAAAAAGCAGATCGCTGCCGGTGGTCCGGTTACTGTTACACATCCGGATATCATTCGTTACTTTATGACGATTCCGGAAGCTGTATCATTGGTACTTCAGGCAGGCGCTTATGCAAAAGGCGGAGAGATCTTCGTTCTGGATATGGGTGAGCCTGTAAAAATTGCAGACCTTGCAAAAAATCTGATCCGTCTGTCCGGTTATAAACTGGGAGAGGACATTGAGATTGAATACACCGGACTTCGTCCCGGTGAAAAACTGTATGAAGAACTTCTGATGGACGAGGAAGGACTTCAGGATACCGAAAACAAGATGATCCACATCGGTAAACCGATCGATATGGATGAAGAAAAATTCATGCATCAGCTCATCAAACTGCGGGATGCTGCAAACGATGACAGCGATGCAATCCGGGCAATGGTAAAGGAAATCGTTCCGACTTACCAGATGCCGAAGGAAAAAGAAGATTAATTGTTACTGGTTAGTTAATATGGAAATGGATTGTGGCAGGCAGATATGAAATGTATCTTGCTACGATTCGGGATTTTCATACAAAATACAAATTTATAAGATTTTACTAAGGATAAATCGTCGCTTTGTCGCGTTTATTGAGGTAAATGTCATATTGGAGAACGCTACCAATCTGCCTGAATGAAGACAGAGTGGCGAAGCACAGGCATTTATCGGAATAGAAACAGACATGTGAGATGAACATGTTGTTTGTATTCCGATAGATGCCTTTCTTTATATGCAAAAAAGAAAGGAGGGCATATGTGGTACGTAGTTCAGACAACTTCCGGCAAGGAAGAAAATATAAAAATACAGTGTGAAACCTATCTGCCAGCTGGTCTGGTGGAAAAATATGTCATTCCTTTATATGAAGAAAGACGCCGGTTTCACGGCGAATGGCATACCCTGCAGAAAAAATTGTTTCCGGGGTATGTATTTTTTATATCCGATCAGGCAGAAGAATTATTTCTGCAACTGAAAAAAGTACCTGCTATGACAAAAATGCTTGGTATTGGAGATGAAATTGTAGCATTGACACCACAGGAAATCGAATTTATTTTACGATTCTGCGGTGAGGATGATATTGCAGAAATTTCCGAGGGTGTTATCGAAAATGATCAGGTACATATTTTGTCCGGTCCGTTGATGGGGCTGGAAGGAGCCATTCGGAAGATTGACCGGCATAAGCGGAAGGCATGGCTGGAGATGGAGATGTTTGGCAGGCGACAGCAGATTGAAATTGGGTTGGAAATTATTAAGAAGATAGAGAGTAAGTAGAACACTATTTATAAGATATAGATGGAATGAGATGAGTGAAGAATGAGAGCCGAAAGGCTCTTATTTTTATGGAGAAAAATATGGCGATTGATAAGAAAAAAGTAAAAACTTTAATAGGTATCGGTGGTGTGGCACTGGGGGCTGCTTTTATTGGTATGGAAGCTCTTGCAAAGAAAAAGAAACGAAATTCTGTATATGATAATGAGCCGGAGCAGAAAAATCCACTGGAAGGAAAGAAAGTAGTCTTTGTCGAAGATGAAAATGATCCAGAAAATGCAGATGGCGCAAGAGGACATTTAGAAGCTGTAGGTGATTCTGATTATAAGCCGGGATTTTATGACAAGTATGGAAAACGAGCAATGGACATTGTATTGTCCTTTGGCGGATTGGTGTTATTATCCCCAATTTATGCTGGAATTGCACTGGCAATTAAGATTGATGATCCAGGTCCAGTGCTTTTTACACAGAAGCGTATGGGACAGAACAAGCAGTATTTTAAATTACATAAATTCAGAAGTATGAAGATGTCCACACCGCATGATGTGCCGACACATATGCTGGACAATCCGGATCAATATATTACAAAAGTAGGAAAATTTCTGCGTGCACACAGTCTGGATGAATTACCGCAGATCTGGGATATTTTTATCGGGAATATGAGTGTTATTGGACCGAGACCGGGTCTCTGGAATCAGGATATTCTGACCGCAGAGCGTGATAAGTATGGTGCCAATGATGTAAAACCGGGATTGACTGGATGGGCACAGATTAATGGACGAGATGAACTGGAGATTCCAGATAAGGCAAAACTGGATGGTGATTATGTTCAGAATATGGGATTGAAGATGGATGCAAAATGCTTCCTTGGTTCTGTGCATGTGTTTGGAAAAGATGAGTCTGTAGTAGAAGGTGGAACCGGTGAGATGAAGAAAGCATCTGACTCGGAAAATATAAAAAAAAAGAAGATTCTGGTGATATGTCAGTATTATAAGCCAGAACCATTCCGTATCTCTGATATATGCGAGGAAATGGTTCGCCGTGGACATGAAGTACAAGTAGTTACCGGATATCCAAATTATCCAGAAGGAAAATTATATGATGGATATGGAAAAGGAAAACACATTGATGAAGTGATCAATGGTGTAAAAGTACATCGCTGCTATACGGTTCCCCGTGAAACAGGAACTATAAAAAGAATGATGAACTATTACAGTTATGCAGCTTCGGCAACGAAGTATGTATTGTCCGGTAAATGTGTTGCTTCTGATGGCGGAAAGTTTGATCTGGTATTTTGCAACCAGCTTTCTCCAGTCATGATGGCAGATGCGGCAATTGCTTATAAGAAGAAACATAAAGTGCCAGTCATTATGTATTGTCTGGATTTGTGGCCGGAAAGTCTGATTGCGGGTGGAATTACGAGAGATTCTAAAATTTATAAATACTATCACCATGTCAGTAAAAGAATCTATCGGCAGATGGATAAGATATTGATCACAAGCAGAATGTTTTCTGATTATCTGCAAAAAGAATTTGGAATCAAGCAGAATAGAATTGAATATTTGCCTCAGTATGCAGAGGGAATTTTTGAAGAGTTACCAGCAAAGGAAGAAAAAGGAACATTTGATTTTATGTTTGCCGGAAATATTGGAGAAATTCAGTCTGTTGAAACTATACTGCAGGCTGCAGAGATGCTAAAAGAGGAACCTGTCAAAATTCACATTGTTGGTGGTGGAACCGATTTGCAGCGTTTGCAAAATATAAAAGAAGAAAAACAACTTGAAAATGTTGTGTTCTATGGAAGAAGGCCATTGGAAGAAATGCCGGAATTTTATAAAAAGGCAGATGCAATGCTCGTTACGCTTGCAGCGGATCCAGTATTGTCTTTGACGTTGCCGGGAAAAGTTCAGTCATATATGGCAGTTGGAAAACCGATTATTGGTGCGATTGACGGGGAAACTCAAAATGTAATCAAAGAGTCAGAATGTGGATTCTGTGGTGCTGCAGATGACGCAGAAGCATTAGCAGAAAATGTAAAGAAATTTATAGAGTCTGAGACAGATCGAAAAGCTATGGGGAAAAATGCGCGAAAATTTTATGAAGAGCATTTTCAAACAGAGCTTTTTATGAACAAGCTGGAAGATGAATTAAACAAATAGGAACAAAGATATGAAAGTTTTAATGATTAATGTTGTATGTGGTATTCGAAGTACCGGACGTATTTGTACGGATTTAGCAACCGCTTTGGAAAAACAGGGGCATCAAGTAAAAATAGCGTATGGAAGGGAAAACGTACCGGAACAATTTCAAAAATATGCAGTTCGGATTGGTAATGATCTGGATGTCAAACTTCACGGTGTAAAGGCAAGATTATTGGATGGAGCTGGATTTGGAAGTAAAGCAGTTACTGAAAAATTTATTGAATGGGTGAAGAAGTATGATCCGGATGTAATACATCTTCATAATTTGCATGGCTATTATATTAATGTGGAAGTATTGTTCAAGTATTTGAAAACATGTGGAAAAAGAATTATCTGGACATTGCATGATTGTTGGGCTTTTACGGGGCATTGTACATATTTTGATTATGTTGGTTGTGAAAAGTGGAAAAATGGGTGTATGCAATGTCCACAGAAAAAAGAATATCCCACCAGTAATGGATTAGATATGTCAAAACAACATTATGCGTTAAAAAGAAAATTATTTACTGGGATACCTAACATGACATTGGTTACACCATCTAAATGGCTTGCTGATTTAGTAAAAATGTCATATTTAAGAAAATATAATACTCTTGTTATTCATAACGGAGTTGACACTACAGTATTTAAACCAACAAATAGTAATATCAGAGAAAAATATCATTGTGAGAATAAAAAAATTGTTTTAGGTGTTGCTGCCATTTGGGATAAAAGAAAAGGATTAGATACATTTTTGAAGTTATCTAAGAGATTAGATCAGTCATATCAGATTATTTTAGTTGGTTTGACTCAGGAACAAATACAGAAAATAACGAAAAACATTATTGGTATTGAAAGAACTGATAGTGTACAGGAACTTGTAGAATTGTATAGTGCGGCGGATGTGTTTGTGAATCCTACGTTGGAGGATAATTATCCAACAACGAATCTCGAAGCGATTGCATGTGGAACACCTGTTATTACGTACAATACGGGGGGAAGCCCTGAGAGTGCTAGAATGTACGGAACAAGTATTCCTGGAAATATCAAAATGCTAATTAAGGTAGTAAAGAAAACAGAAGTAGAAAAATCAAAAGTAATAGATGTAGATTATCATAATGTGGTTCAAAAATATATGCGATTATACTTGGAGTGAAATGTAAAAGTGAAGAAAATATTGTATGTTACTAATTTGCCTGCACCATATAAAGTGCTTTTCTTTAATTTATTAAGTGAGAATGTAGATCTTACTGTAGTTTATGAAAGAGAAAAGGCATCAAATCGTGATGATAAGTGGAAAGCGGATATTCAGAAAAATTATAAAGAAATATATCTAAAAGGGAAAAATGTGGGGACAGAATCTGCCTTTTCGACAGAGATAATAAATATTTTAAAAACGAGGAAGTATGACATTGTTTTGATGAATGGATATAGTTCACCAACAGCTATGTTGGCTATATTTTATATGAAAATGTTTCACATAAAATATGGAATTGTATGTGATGGAATGCTTCCAACGAATGATTCTTTTTTGAAAAAGCAAATTAAGACATTTTTTATAAAAAATGCACATTGCTATTTAAGTTCTGGAGAATTAACAGATCAACAGTTAATAAAATATGGGGCATCAGTTGATAAAATTTTTAGATATCCGTTTAGTTCAATTTCAAAAAAAGATATTGTTGAGAGTATACCGAATAAAGATATATATAAGAAAAAGATAGGCTGTAATTCTAAAAAAATGCTTTTGTATGTTGGACAGTTTATAGAGCGAAAAGGAATTGATCTACTATTTGAAAGTATCATTAATTTAGATATGGATTTTCAACTATACATGGTTGGTGGAACTAAGGAAGAAGCAAAAAAGTTTTTAGGATATGGTAACGATAAAATTGTGTATTGTGGATTCAAAACTAAAGAAGAATTAGCTGATTATTATAAAGCAGCGGACTATTTTGTTTTGCCAACACGAGAAGATATATGGGGGTTAGTTGTTAATGAAGCATTAGCATATGGGGTTCCTGTAATAACAACTAAAAACTGCGGAGCAGGAATTGAATTGATAAAGAAAAACTTTAATGGATATATTGTTGAATTTACAACGGATATATTGAAGAAAATTTTGGATAGTGATTATTCAGATGAATTATGTTTGAATTGTGTAAAAACTGCTCAAGAAAATACAATTGAGATGATGGCTATAAAAACAATAGAATTTATTTGCACAAAATTGTAAATGGTTATATATAAAAAAGATAGGATTATACAAATTAAAAAATAAATACATAAGTTAAATAATCTGAATATATTCAAAATATGTTTAACTGTAGGAGTTAAATAAATATGATATCAAGAAAAAAAATCACAGAAACTATTTTAATTCTTGCAATTGCACTTAGTAATTTATCACAAATCCCAGCTTTATTTGGTAATTCTTTAATTAAAAGCGGGTATACAATTGCATGGATTTTATTATTTATGATGCTACTATATGTGTGCTCATTTAAAATTTCTATTAAGCATTTAATTTTACCGATAATTTTTGATGTTATATGTGGAATTGGTCTAATATGGGGGCAGTCTTACTTTTCTTCTGCTTTGTTTACACCTATTAATATGTCTGCTTTTATTTTACTAATAGGAATTATGATGGGAAAACTAGCGGATGATGAGACTTTAAAAAGAATATCTATAGTATACATTGCAACATCTTTTATTGTTGGATTGGTTTTGTTAGGGAGTGTATTTAGGGGAGTTGACTGGTCTGGAAGTAGTGTGTATGTTTACGGATCTAAAAATTCAGCAGCACCTTTTTTACTTATAGGTCTTATATTAGTAGCAATTATTTTTTATAGAAATCACAAAGTCATTCCTTTTGCGTTGATCGTCTTTTATACAGTATTAATCTGTATGATGAAAAGTCGAGCCACTCTTATATCATTGGTAATATTTTTGTTATACTTCATTTTGGGAGTTGTTGAATCAAAGAGGGAAAGAAATTTTTATATAATATTGCTGATAGTGTGTGTTCTTTTGATTATATTTCAACCTAACGTAAATCATTTGATAGTAGATGAAATTTTGTTAAATAATAGATCTAGTGATTTGGCAACATTATCTTCTGGTAGAGATTATCATTGGTATATTTTTAGAACAGAGTTTTACAATTATTTATTTATGGGAACAGGTGGAACTTATTTGGAATCAATGCCACTAGCCGTATTGATGAGTTATGGGTTGCTTGGCGGCATTCCTGTATTATTATTTGCAATAAAGCCATTGTGCTATGCGATTAAAGAACGTAAATCTAAAAAGTATCATTTGTATACGGTTCTTGTTATTTCAATATCTTTAACTATGCTTATAAATAGTATTTTTGAGGAGCAAGCTCCATTTGGTCCAGGTGTAAAATGTTATTTTTTATGGTTAATATGTGGTTTATATATAGGAAAAAAGAAACATGATAATCAAAATGTATAAGTTGAAAAGGAATTAGATATGAATGTAAATCTTAAAATTAGTATAATCGTGCCCGTGTATAAAGTTGAAAAGTATCTTTGCCAGTGCATTGATTCAATAATTAAACAAACATATTCTAATTTGGAAATCTTATTAATAGATGATGGATCTCCAGACAGATGTCCTAAAATATGTGATGAATATGGTTGTAAGGATGAAAGGGTAAAGGTCATACATAAGAAAAATGGTGGTTTAGCATCGGCTAGAAATGCAGGGCTGAATATAGCCACTGGAGACTTAATTTCTTTTGTTGATAGTGACGATTGGATTGACGAATCTATGTATCAACAAATGTTGGAAATGAAGTTTGAAAAAAATGCGGATATTGTATGTTGTGAAGGAATACATACAGACGGAGAGAATTTATTAGACAGATGTTTTTGCTGCAAACCGACTGGAACTTGTATAACAGGAGAACAAGCAACAAAGGAAATTCTTCTTGATCAAGTAGGAAGTCAGGCAGTTAAAGGCTTATATGATAAAAAATGTTGGGATGGGGTAAGATTCCCAGTAGGGATGCTTTATGAAGATATACCAACTACATTTAAAGCATTTGAAAAGGCAAGTATAGTAGCGTATGTAGATGAAGCATTTTATAAGTATAGAATTAATCCTAAAAGTATTTCAGGTAGTCCTAATGCGTTAAAGGCATATCATCAATTTTTAGGTTTTAAAAGTCATTACGATTATTCGTTATTGTTTTATCCGGAAATAGCGGATCGGTGTTGTTCAATGACAGCCCATTATGCAATAAGTACTTATTTGCATAGCTGTACGGATGCGTCTGAGGAACTTAAACAGTACACAGAAGAAATTGTGTGTTTTTTGAAAGAACACAAAAAAAATATTTGCTATAAATATATGCCTAAAAGTAGGGCATATGCTCTGAAAGTTTTTTATATTTCTGATCAGTTGTTTAGAATTATAGCGCATGTGTTTTATAAAACAGGATTACAAAGAAGGATGGGATTTGATATTAAATGAAAACATTATTTTTTTGCAACACAAATTATCAGTTGATAGTTGCTATGCAGATAGCAGTAACTTTTGATAAGAAGTGTTCTGTTATTATTACAAATCAGATTCAAAATGCTGATAGTGTTCTAGAAAACGTAAAAAATACACATTTATTTGAGAATGTTTCTTTTATTGATGTGAAAGCAACGGTTCCATCAAGTGAAATGATGAAAAAATGTGTTTATGGGTTTGCACCCGCGGAAATAATAAATTGCATATTCGATGAATTTGTTGGATTCAATATGGATATTTATTCTCATATGGTATATGCCTTTTTTTATAATAAAAATAAGAAGATTTTAATAAATAAGATGGAAGAGGGATTAATGTCTCTTAATACAACAGAAACATCTTGTCGAGTGCTTGACTGGACATATAAAATAAGAAAATTAATGAGAAAGAAAAACTTAAGAGAAAGTATTTCTGGATTTTATTGTTTTTTACCTCAAGCTAATAAAACGGATATTCCTAGTATACAAATCCCAATGATTAAAGAAACGTCAGAAATAAGAGATTACTTAAATAATGTATTTTGCCAGAATGCATCTTTTGCATATAAAGAAAAGTACATTTTTCTTCCTTGTATCTATGATATTGAAGGGGGAGAACCTATAGGAGAACTTGAATTAGCTAAGAAAATTGCAAATAAAGTGGGAAAAGAAAATCTTATTGTGAAAGTTCATCCAAGAGACAATAAAGAAAAGTATATAGATGCAGGGTTAAAGGTAGATGAGAATTCATTGGTTCCTTTTGAAGTGATCCAAATAAATAATGATTTTTCTGAAAAAATACTTATTACAACATTATCTACTAGCATTTTAAACTTTAATCCGGTATTGGAAAAAGTATCAAAATCTTATTATGGTTATAAATTGTGTGATTTATCTGAAAATCCACTAGCGCAGCATTATAAAAAAGTATTGGAAGAATATCTTAATGATAAGAATTTGGGACTTAGAAATATACATGTTTTAGATACAATAGAGGAGATATAAATGGCAAGAATAAAAATAGGAAGACCTTATATTGAAAAGTGTTTGAATAAAAAAACTAGGTTATGTTCCAATATTGAGTATCAGGATGGAAAAAATAAGGTTCTTTATTATGAGGTAGAAGATGAATACGCTAAATATTTAACTTATGAAAAGTCAGATTGCTTTGTTTTAGGATTGTTACATAATTGTATGAATCAAAAATGTGATATCAGTTGTGAGGCACCTGTATCAGAACAATTACTTTATCAATTAAAAAAATATTATATTCCTGTTGTTTCCAAAAATATGCCGGATTTATTTTCAATAGAGATTGATTCTGAATGTATTTCAACTTTTGACAAGTCAGAAGGAGCTGTTGCAACAGGAAATTCAGGTGGTGTAGATTCTTTTTATACAATTATAAAACATATGAATGAATCGGGTACATATAAATTAACACACCTATTATTTAACAATATTTCGACGGAAGATGATAAAGAAGAAAGAATTCGGCGATGGTTCAGTAAAGAAGAGAAGGAAAAGAAAAATATAGCAGAAGAACTTGGTTTAAAGGCAATCAGTTTATATAGTAATTTGTATTCTTTTTATGAATCTCATTTTATTTACAATTATTATTACGCAGCACAATATATAAGTGCACCGTATGCTTTGGATAAATTAATAGATAAGTACTATTATTCTTCTTCTTGTTCTTTTTCAGATTTTACAATTAATCATAAGAAAATGGTAAGTGGATCAAACTTCGATTTATTATCACTTGAGTGTTTTTCTACGGATAGAATGAGAGTATATTCCACTGGAGCTGAAACAGGAAGAATAGATAAAACAATGGTAATTTCCGATAACATCGTTGCAAACAGGCATCTTCAAGTGTGTGCAGTTGAACAAAATAAACAATATAATGAGAGTGGTGTAATTGTAAAAAAGTTAAATTGTGGGTGTTGTAGAAAATGTGCACGTACAATAACGACTCTTTATGCAATAGGAAGATTGGACAAATTTAAAGAAATATTTGAGTTGGGAGATTTTAATAGTGATAAAAATAAATATATTGGTCGTGAATTAGCTAGTGATATGTATGAATTTTCAGATGAATTATCGGGGTATTTGAAAACAAATCAAAGATATACAATAAGAATTATGATGTGGAGAGGCTTATATAAGGTTAGATACACGATAGCTAAATCGAAAATATTGGTAAAATTATACCATAGTATATTAGGAAAAGGAAAGAATAAATGACAGTTAATAGAACGAAAAGAGCTTATATAAATATTGGTGTTGGATTGGTCAATAAAATATTTGTTACGTTACTTCCATTTGCCATTCGAACAATAATGATATATACAATTGGTATAGAATATCTTGGTCTTGACAGTTTATTTACATCAATACTATCTATGTTATCTTTATCAGAATTGGGATTTAGTTCTGCAGTAGTATATTCAATGTATAAACCAGTTGCAGAAGGAAATGCTGAAAAGGTAAGAGGTCTACTGACATTTTATAAACATATTTATAGAATAGTCGGGATCATAATATTGGGAATCGGATTAATTTTATTACCCAATATTAAATGGTTTATTGCAGAGGGAACAGTATATCCAAAAGATATTAATATTTATATTGTATATCTTGTATTTCTAGTGAATACGGTTATATCATACCTTTTGTTTAGTTACAAGAGTTCTGTATTAGTTGCTACAATGCGTAACGATTTAGACAGTATTATTGAAACAATTAGAAGCGTCATATCTCATGGATTGCAAATAGTAGTATTGTTATTGTTTAAAGAATACTATCTATATATTATTGTTCTTCCAGTGGTTACTTTAGCAAATAATATTTTTCGTGCAGTAATCATAGATAAGAAATTTCCTCAATATAAAGGAAAGGGGGAATTGAGTAAAGAAGATAAAAAAGGTATATTAACAAATGTTGGTGCATTGATTGGAAACAAAATAGGTGGAACGGTATTTTCGTCAGTGGATTCTATCGTGATTTCAAAATATTTGGGACTAATTGTATTAGCACAATATACGAATTATTTTACCTTATTTTCCGCTGTTTATGCAATTGAAACCGTTGTTTATACTTCTTTCCAGTCCGTTGTTGGAAATAGTTTGGTTATAAATTCTAGAGAAGAAAATTATTCTTTATTTAAAGATTTGTTTTATGTAAATATAATACTCACATTTATCTGTGTATGTTGTTTTACATCGCTTTATCAGCCATTTATGTCCGTATGGGTTGGTTCAGATAATGTTCTGGGAATTGAGATCCCATTATTATTGGCATTGTATTTTTTTGTAAGAAGTACAAGAAGAACATTATATACATTTTATGAGGCTGCTGGAATGTGGAAAGCAGATTTTTTGAAACCATACGTTTCTGTAGTATTAAATTTGGCAGTTAATATTTTGTTGGTTAAATTAATAGGGCTTCCTGGTGTTATTATATCTTCTGTATTAGCATTAGTAGTTGTTGAAATTCCATGGGAAACTATAATATTTTTTAAAAATTATTTTAAAATCGGTATATTTGAATATAGTGTTATGATTTTAAAATCCATTATAATTTGCGGATGCTGCTTTGCAGTGTCTTTTTTTGTGTGTAGTTTTATTCCATGGGGAATATTGGGACTGGCATTGAGATTGATTATAACATTAGTAGTGTGTGCCGTGCCAACCATAATAATGTTATTTTTTACAAAAAATGGAAAGCAAGTGCTTAGAAGATTTAGGCTTGTTAAAAAAGTTAAATAATACAAATTGATATGTGAAATAAAAAGTGAAAAGCGGGAGGTAACACAATGAAAATAGTAGCAGTTATTCCATCTAGATATCAATCATCAAGATTTCCAGGTAAACCATTAGCTGATTTATGTGGTAAACCGATGGTTTGGTGGGTATACAATCAGGTAAAAAAAGTTGAAGAAATTGATGAGGTTTATGTAGCTACAGATGATCAAAGAATTGCAGATGTGTGTTCAGAATTACAGATTAAATATGTAATGACAAAAAATGATCATGGAACATCTACAGAAAGAGTATATGAAGTAGCACAGAAAATAGATTCTGATTTATACATTGTAATAAATGGAGATGAACCACTTATTGATCCAGAGATTATTAGAGCAATTATACCAAAGGAAGATATAAATGGTTTCTATGTAAGTAATTTGATGACAGAAATAAAAAGTCCTGTTGAAGCAATTGATTTTACTAATATAAAGGTTGTGACAGATGAACAGGATAATGCCCTTTTCTTTTCAAGAAGTCCTATTCCGTATCCAAAATCATCTATAGATTATAAATATTACAAACATGTTGGGGTTCTTATTTATGATATTAATGCTTTGAAGTTTTTCGCGGAAACTCCAAAAGGATATAATGAAAGAATTGAAGATGTAAATGAACTACGATTTGTAGAGCATGGAAAGAAAATAAAAATGGTTGAAGTGGATGCACACAGTCTTTCAGTCGACACACCAAAAGATTTAGAATATGTAAGAACTGTGATTGGAGATATGATTGCAAGAAGGGAGATAATCTTAAATAATGAATAACATTAGTGTATTAGATTGTACCCTGAGAGATGGTGGCTATATTAATAATTGGAATTTCGGCGAAAAAGTAATTGAAGGCGTTATTAACAATTTAGTTGATGCAAAAATAGATATTATTGAGTGTGGATTTATACGGAATGTAGAGCATACATCGGAATCGTCTGTCTATAATTCAATGGATCAGATTGTTAAGGTTATTTCTCCAAAAGCGAAGAATACACTTTATGCTGTAATGATAGAGCATCACAACAATGTGTATGATCTAATTACAGAGTATAATGAAAATGCGGTAGATATTATACGAGTTACTTTTAGAAGAAAAGAGTGGAATGAAGCAAAGATAAAAATAGAGCAGCTTATAGGAAAAGGATATAAAGTTTGTATTCAACCTGTAGGAACAACAAATTATGATGACGAAGCGTTGCTTCAACTGATTAAAGAAGTGAACGAATTAAAACCATATGCATTTTATTTTGTTGATACGTTGGGAGTAATGTATCGACACGATATGAGAAAGTTTTTTTATTTAATAGATAATAATTTATCTAAAGATATATGTTTAGGTTTTCATTCACATAATAATTTGCAAATGAGTTTTGCAAATGCACAAGAGATGATTAGACTGGCACATAATAGGAATATTATAGTGGATTCTTCTTGTTATGGAATGGGACGAGGAGTAGGTAATCTTGCAACTGAGTTGTTTTGCGATTATATAAATAATAATATTGAACAGAGATATTCTTTGACACCAATTCTTAATATTGTGGATAAGTATTTGATGCCTATATATGCAGAACAAAGATGGGGATATGATTTGCCATATTTTTTATCAGCAATAGTAAAGTGTCATCCAAATTATGCAGCATATTTGATTAGACGAGAAACACTTGATATTGAAAATATTGAAAAAATCCTTTCTCTGATACCAGTGAATGATAGGAAAGAGTATAATGAAAAATTAATTGAAGCGTTATATATTAAGATACAATCATCAGAGGTAAATGATAATGCTTCTGTTGAAAGATTAAAAGATATGGTTGCTGGAAAAGAAGTTTTAATATTAGGTCCTGGGATAAGTATTAATTTGGAAGAACAAAAAATAAAAAAAATAGCAAATGAGAAATTTATAATAGCTACAAATTTTATCCCCTCTAACTATTTTGCAGATGCTGTGTTTATTTCAAACGAAAGAAGATTTAGTGGAATAAAGGATCAACTTATCGGTTATAAATGTATTCTTTCCACATCAAATTTAGAGGTTGAAAATTCATTGGTGTTTAATTATTCTTCTTTGCTTGGAGAAGGGAATGCAGCTGATAATGCCGGGGCCATGCTTATTCGAATTTTGAAGAAAGCTGATGTAAAAAGAGTATATCTTGCTGGATTTGATGGATTTGATGTAGATGCTTCGATGAATTATGCAGTTGCCGATTATAAAAAAACATTGGATTATGATATGGCAAGAAAGAAGAATAAAAATATTAGTAAACAATTGAAATTAGCATTAGATGGACTTGATTACGAGGTAATAACAAAGACAAAATATGAAATATAAATTGATAATTTTTGATTTTGATGGAACAATTGCAGATACATCTTTAGGAATTATAGATTCGCATAAATATGCTTTGGCGGCTATGGGGAAATCTATACCGCAAGATGAGATGCTTAGAAAAGTTATTGGAGGAAACCTGTTGAAAACATACATAGAAACATTTGGTTTTCAGGAGGATGATGCTAGAAAAGCGGTTGGAATTTACAGAAAACGATATGCGGAAAATGGTATTCATAAAGCAACCGTTTACTCTGGATTTGAAGAATTGCTTAAAGAATTGAAATCGTGCGGCTATAAAATAGGCGTAGCAACGTTAAAAGCAGAAAAGTTTGCTAAAGTAATGTTAAAAGAGTTAAACATTGATCGATATTTTGATATTGTATCTGGAATGGATGAAAATGATACATTGGATAAAGCTGGATTACTTCTTAGATGTTGTGAGTGTTGCAATATAGATGTTGATGATGCTGTACTTATTGGGGATAGTATAAACGATTTGAATGGTGCAAATCAAGCTGGTGTAAATTTTATAGGTGTAACATATGGTTTTGGTTTTAAACCTGATGAGAAATATGAATTTATAAGTATAGATTATCCAAAACAATTATTAGCAATATTGAAGTAAGTAGAAATTTAACGTTAAGGTATTTGTGATTGCATCGCAGTTGGGGTTATATGAGTATTAGTCGACGGTAATTAAAAATATGCCATTGTGAAATCTGATTTATGTGACATGTATCTATTCCGCATTGACCAGAGATGAAAATTTGTACAGAAGAACAATGATTCCATTGCCAGAACAGAAATTTAATGAGGGACACAATCAGGAATTAGCCAAAAAGAGTCCAACATTGCATCAGTATATGATTTTTGTGGATATTGTTCGAAAATATCAGGAGCAAATGAAGTTTGACATGGCAATAGAAAAAGCTGTGGATGAATGTATCTAGAACGGAATTTTGGAAGATTTTCTGAAGTGGAACAAAGCGGAGGTGTTACGTATGAGTATTTTTGAATATGATCAGGAAACACATATGAAGCAGGAGCGGGATCGCAGGCAATCGGTGCGGAAATGAAGGTAAAGTCAATAGCAATTGAGCTTTTTAAAGCAGGCGTATCAATAGAAACGATTGCAAAATCTGCTAAAGTGAATCTGGAAACCATACAACAATGGTTGGTAATGAATGAGGATACTGTTGACACAAAATAAGAACATGTATAAGAAAATAGGAATAAGAGCATTCGTGCTCTTATTTTTGTACCCGAAAATAGATGAATTCATGAAATACAGTTTGTATAGGAGAGAGAAAGATGAGTTTATTCAAAGACAAAACATTATTAATCACGGGAGGAACCGGTTCTTTCGGCAATGCTGTTTTGAACCGGTTTCTTTCTACTGATATTGGAAAAATTCGCATTTTCTCCAGAGATGAGAAGAAACAGGATGATATGCGTCATGAGTTTCAGGCAAAAATGCCGGAAGTAGCAGAGAAAATCAAATTTTACATCGGTGATGTTCGTAGTCTTGAGTCTGTTAGAGGTGCAATGAAAGGTGTAGATTATATTTTCCATGCAGCAGCATTAAAACAGGTTCCGTCCTGTGAGTTTTTCCCGATGGAAGCAGTTCGTACGAATGTCATTGGTACAGAGAATGTTCTGACAGCCGCAATTGAGGAAGGGGTAGAGTCTGTAATCTGTCTTTCTACAGATAAAGCGGCGTATCCGATCAATGCAATGGGTATTACAAAAGCCATTGAGGAGAAAGTAGCGGTTGCAAAATCCAGAATGTCCGGAAAGACAAAAATCTGCTGTACCCGTTATGGTAATGTAATGTGCAGTCGTGGATCTGTTATTCCACTTTGGATCGATCAGATCAAACAGGGCAATCCGATTACACTGACAGAGCCAAGCATGACACGTTTTATTATGTCTCTGGAAGAAGCCGTTGATCTGGTATTATTTGCATTTGAGCATGGTGAAAATGGCGATCTGCTGATTCAGAAAGCACCGGCTTGTACGATTCAGACGCAGGCAGAAGCAGTTTGCGAACTGTTTGGCGGAAAGAAGGAAGATATCAAAGTCATTGGTATTCGTCATGGTGAGAAAATGTATGAAACTCTTCTGACAAATGAAGAGTGTGCGAAAGCCGTTGATCTTGGAAACTTCTATCGTGTCCCAGCTGATAATCGTGGTTTGAACTATGATAAATATTTCAAAGATGGCGATGCAAAACGTAATACTCTTACAGAGTTTAATTCTAATAATACCAAGTTATTGAATGTAGAAGAAACAAAAGTAAAAATTGCTTCTCTTTCCTATATTCAGGAAGAATTGGAAAAGATGGAAAAATAGTTGAAACTTGAATTTGAGGCTTTTATAAAGGAAAAATGGAAATGAAAATAAATGATTTGTTACATTATAAATATATATCGATTTATAGAAGCACATATAGTCATGTTTTCGGAAAAGCAAAAGATTTGAAGGATGAAGGCGATTTTTTTCGGTTAGCAGATCTGGATATTATTTTTAAAAATCAGATTGAAAAAATTGTTTTGATAGATGATACAATAGATTATAATAAAAATCAGAATGGTTGTGTTGGTAGAAAAATTTTACTGACGATGAAAAACGGAGAAAAAATCGAATTTGGCATTGCGGATGCATGAATGGAAAGTGAGAGATAAAACATATGTATGAAGATATCAAATGGAAAGAAAATGGCAAATTAAAGCTGTTGATTATTGTTGGAACCAGACCGGAGATCATTCGTCTGGCAGCCGTAATTAACAAGACAAGAAAATATTTTGACGTGATTTTAGCGCACACCGGACAGAATTATGATTATAATCTGAACGGTGTGTTTTTTAAAGATTTAAAACTGGAGGATCCGGAAGTTTATCTGAATGCAGTTGGAGCAGATCTTGGTGAGACCTGTGGAAATATCATTGCGCAGAGTTATAAACTGATGGCTGAGATCAAACCGGATGCAGTGCTGGTTCTTGGAGATACTAATTCCTGCTTATCAGTAATTGGTGCAAAGAGACTGCATATTCCAATTTTTCATATGGAAGCCGGAAACCGTTGCAAGGATGAGTGTCTTCCAGAGGAGACAAACCGCCGTATTGTAGATATTATTTCGGATGTAAATATGGCTTACTCTGAACATGCGCGCCGTTATCTGGCTGATTGTGGTCTGCCAAAAGAGAGAACTTATGTGACTGGTTCTCCGATGGCTGAGGTACTGCACAACAATCTGGAAGAGATTGAGGCATCTAATATTCATGAAAAATTAGGTTTGGAGAAAGGCAAATATATTCTGCTTTCTGCACATCGTGAGGAAAATATTGATACAGAGAAGAATTTCCTTTCTTTATTTAATGCAATCAATAAGATGGCTGAGAAGTATGATATGCCAATTCTGTATTCCTGCCATCCGCGCAGCAAGAAACGGATCGAGTCTACTGGTTTTAAACTGGATCCGCGTGTGATCCAGCATGAGCCGCTTGGATTCCATGATTATAACTGTTTGCAGATGAATGCGTTTGCGGTTGTTTCTGATTCTGGTACATTACCGGAGGAGAGTAGTTTCTTTACTTCTGTGGGACATCCGTTCCCGGCTGTTTGCATTAGAACTTCTACGGAGCGTCCGGAAGCGTTGGATAAGGCTTGCTTTATTTTATCTGGAATTGATGAGAAGGGATTACTTCAGTCTGTGGATACTGCGGTTGAGATGAATAAAGCTGGAGATTATGGTATTCCGGTGCCGGATTACATTGAGGAAAATGTAAGTTCCAAAGTTGTGAAGATCATCCAGAGTTATACTGGTGTGGTAAACAAGATGGTTTGGAGAAAAGACGTTTAATAAATTTGGAGAAAAAGAGTTTATTATGAATATTTTAGTAACTGGAGCAAAGGGCATGGTTGGAACTGCCCTTGTGAATAACCTGAAAAATATCAGAGACAACAAGAATCGTACCAGACCGGGGATTAAGGTGGATGAAATTTACGAATATGATCTGGATTCCACACCGGAGGAGCTGGATGCGTACTGCCAGAAAGCAGATTTTGTATTTAACCTGGCAGGAGTGAACCGTCCGGAGAATCCGGAAGATTTCATGAAAGGAAATTTTGGTTTTGCGTCTGAATTGTTAGATACACTGAAAAAGTATGGAAATAAGGCACCGATTATGTTGTCTTCTTCCATTCAGGCTACGCTGGCAGGACGTTTTGGTAATTCGGAATATGGTCGTTCCAAACAGGCCGGAGAAGAGTTGTTTTTTCAGTATGGCAAAGAGAATGATGTGAAAGTAGCAGTGTACCGTTTTCCAAACCTGATGGGACACTCCAGACCGAAATATAATTCAGCAGTTTCTACCTTTTGCTGGGCGGTAGCGAATGATGAGGAGTTTACTGTCAATGATCGCAGCACAGAGTTAGAACTGCTTTATATCGATGATCTGGTAGAGGGAATGTTTGACCTGCTGGAAGGAAAAGAGCAGAATTGTGAATTTGATGGTGTGGAGACTGTGGCAGATGAAAATGGACGTTATTGCTATGTGCCGGTGACACATAAGGTTACACTGGGCGAGATTGTGGATCTGCTTCAGGAGTTCAAAGAACAGCCGGTGACTCTGATGATGCCGAAGATGCCGGATGGCTCTTTTGCAAAGAAACTGTACAGTCTGTATCTGACTTATCTGCCGACAGAGAAGTTTAAATATGCGTTAAAGATGAATGTGGATGATCGTGGAAGCTTTACAGAACTGGTTCATACACAGGATTGCGGACAGGTGTCTGTCAATATCAGCAGACCGGGTATTACAAAAGGGCAGCACTGGCATAATTCCAAGTGGGAGCTTTTTATTGTCGTGGCAGGTCATGGACTGATTCAGGAACGCAATATCAATACCGGTGAGAAAGTAGAGTTTGAAGTGAGCGGAGACAAGATCGAAGCGATTCATATGATACCGGGCTGGACACATAATATTATTAATCTGTCTGAGACAGAGAATCTGGTTACAGTAATGACCTGTAATGAGATCTTTGATCCAGATCATCCGGATACCTTTGGGGAACCGGTGTAAAGAAAGAGTTTGTGAGACTGCTTCGTGAGAGGCGGTCTTTTTTTGTGAACTTCCAGAAACAAGTGCAACTCAATAAAAAGTGGAAATTGGAAAGTATGAAAAATCCTTGAAACTATAGGAAAAACCAGTGGTTTTGATTGTAAAATCGCTGGTTTTATGATACGCTATATTTAGTTGTGAATACAACTATCAAAGGAGCGGTCATTATGTATCTTGATTATCTTGTAGATATACCAGAAGTAAAAGGAAAAATCACGTTTCGAAGCAAAGGAAGTGCACGTTATGTTTATTATGAGTGTGATCGAACTTATGATCCAAGCAAAAAATATACAATCGTAAAAAGAGTTACGATAGGAAAGGTTTCAACAGATGATGAATCAAAGATGAGACCAAATGAAAACTTTAAGAAATATTTCCCAGAAGTAGAATCACCAGAAGAAAGATTTGAGACCGGTAGAAGCAGCTGTCTGAGAGCAGGGGCATATATGGTTATCAACAAGGTTGTAAAAGATATAGAACTGGATAAGATGCTAGAAGAAACTTTTGACTTGAAAACTGCGGGAATGATTTTAGATTTTGCTACGTATTCAATTGTCACAGAGGGGAATGTAGCTCAGTATTATCCAGACTACGCATATAATCATCCGCTTTTTACACCGGATATGAAAATTTACAGTGATTCAACAATTTCAGATTTTCTTCGTTCCATGAAGGAAAATCAAAGACAGCAGTTTCTGGATTGTTGGAACGAGGAAAGAAACAAGAGGGAAAGGATCTACATTTCCTATGATTCTACAAATAAGAATTGTGAAGCAGGAAATATCAGTATGGTCGAATTCGGGGCTGCTAAGATAGATGCCGGTCTGCCAATCTTTAACTATGCAGTTGGATATGATCTTAATAATAGTGAACCATTGATATATGAAAAATATCCGGGCAGTATCAATGACGTTTCGCAATTACAGTTTATGGTCGAAAAGATAAAAGGGTACGGATACAGAAATATAGGTTTTATTCTTGACCGTGGATATTTCAGTAAAGAAAACTTACGTTTTATGGATAATAATGGTTATAGCTTCATTATCATGGTAAAAGGCTGCAAAGAGTTTATCCGTGAACAGATTCGCAAACAGAAAGGAACATTTGAAAACGACTGGGGAAATCAGATTGCAGAATTCGGAGTATACGGAAAAACAACACATACATTTGTGTATGCCTCAGATACAAAAAAGAGATACGTGCACATCTATTATAGTGCTTCAAAAGCTGCGGGAGAACGTGCAAGGTTAGAGGAAAGTATTCAGGAAATGCAAAGCTATCTGGTAAGATTTCAAGATACGGAACATGAATTCGGACCGTCTTTCCATAAATATTTTCACCTACATTATAATAAAGATACAGGGCACTTTGTTTATGGTGAACCCAATCTTCAAGTAATCCGTGATGAATTGGATTTGTGTGGCTATTTTGCTATCATTTCCTCTGAAAAGATGGATGCGAAAAAGGCTATTGGATTATATAAGAATAGAGATGCATCAGAAAAAGTATTCCGTGCAGATAAATCTTATCTGGGTAACAGTTGTTTAAGCGTTGCTTCCGAAGGAGCGGCATCGAATAAGATATTTATCGGATTTATAGCACTGATTATTCGCTGCAAACTGTATACAGAATTAAAGTCGAAAGCAAAAGAAATGGTTAAGAAGCCGAATTATCTTACGGTTCCAGCAGCAATCAGGGAACTGGAAAAGATCGAAATGACAAGACAACTGGATAAAGTATATCGATTAGACCATGCAGTAACAAAGACACAGAAAGTAATACTGAGTGCATTCGGGATCAGTGCAGACCAGGTGAAATATAAGGCGAATTATATTAGTGAGATTATGAAAGAAAAATAAAATGGCAAGAAATATCAGCAAGGAAAGCTTAACACAAAAGATAGCAAAAACTGAAAAAGCAATCAGCCGAAACCGTGAACAGTATGAGCGATTGACAGCAGAACTGGAAGAACTTCACAAAAAGCAGAAAGCGATACAAAGTGAGGAGTTATTGAAAGCAATTGAAACAAGCAGCAAAAGTTATGAAGAGATCCTGGATTTTATTCAGGGGAAAGGTGAGAAAGAATAGGAATGGAAGAATACTCTAGAATTATAATCGAGGAATACTGTATGAATCATCCGAAAACACAGAAAGCAGATTTTTTATGGGAAATGGTTCATATGTCATATGACATTGCATGCGAGCCGGAACCATGGCAGCTAATGCACTTGTCACAATTAATATCAAGAGAACGAAATCCAGAATTGAGAGATGCACTTGAGGATTTAGATGAATTTATGAATGGGTACTAAGATGAATACCTAAAGCTTGTTTGATGATAGAAAGTTGAGTAATTGTTCGCGAGAATATATTCCAAATGAAGAAGTAAAATCTGCGTTTGGGGATGCGGTGCAGATGAGCAACTGGAGCCAGGTTATTGAAGCAGTAAAACAATCTGAGTGGTTATTACGGGCAACCTTACAGAAAGATGCTGAGGGTGTTGCAAAAGGAATAGATACTGTTCATGAGAACAATACATCGATTCTAAATTATAATGATGAAAATGCGCTGAGTTGTGTCATTGCTTTAGCATATTACAATGCTATGAATGATTATATGTTGGTGCGCGAAATGCCTTTGGGAAAAGGATACGCTGATATTGTATTTTTGCCGAAAAAGCATATCGATTATCCGGCATTGGTGGTTGAATTAAAATATGATCAATCAGAAACAGGTGCAATCGAGCAGATTAAAGAAAAACATTATGCCAAGGCATTGGAAGATTATACAGGAGAAATTTTACTGGTTGGGATTAACTATGATAAAAAGAGCAAAAAGCATTCCTGTGTGATAGAAAGTTGGAGAAAATAGGTGTTCTGCGACTGGACTGTATGAGAGGATTTATGTCGGGAAAGTTTGTTCCATTACTGTTCCATTTTAAAAATTGAGCTCCTGGAGTATTGATTTTACTGGGTTTATGATATTGTCAATATTACTTTACACTTTTTTCTCAAGGATATTCGATCTAAGCCGCTTTTAAAGAATCATAGTATTGTGTGAACTTCCAGAAACAAGTGCAACTCAATAAAAAGTGGAAATTGGAAAGTATGAAAAATCCTTGAAACTATAGGAAAAACCAGTGGTTTTGATTGTAAAATCGCTGGTTTTATGATACGCTATATTTAGTTGTGAATACAACTATCAAAGGAGCGGTCATTATGTATCTTGATTATCTTGTAGATATACCAGAAGTAAAAGGAAAAATCACGTTTCGAAGCTTATGAATGGATACTAAGATGAATACCTAAATGCTTTTGAAAAGCGGCAAAAGCTTTATCAAAGGCAATCTAAGTGAGATTTAGTTGTAAAATTTCTGGAAGTTCTCAATATAGTAAGTTTGGGAGCCGCTTCGTGAGAGGCGGCTTTTTCTTAAAAAAGACAAACTATAAACGAAAATAAATAAGTGTGTAGATAAAAAATGGTGTTGAGCGTAAACCCAACACCAAGTTTAGTATAGGTTATTCATCATCAATTGAAATGTTGTGTTCTGCGAGAATCTTTTTGAGTCGTTCAACTTCAGAATTTAAAGGAGGTACTTAAATGACCATTATTGTAACCGGCGGAGCCGGATTTATCGGAAGTAACTTTGTTTTTCATATGTTAAATAAATATCCGAATTACAGAATTATCTGCCTGGATAAACTGACCTATGCGGGAAATCTGTCCACATTGGCACCGGTGATGGATAATCCGAATTTCCGTTTTGTGAAGGCTGACATTTGCGACAGAGATGCTGTTTACCAGTTATTTGAGAAAGAGCATCCGGATATGGTTGTAAACTTTGCAGCAGAGAGCCATGTAGACCGTTCCATCGAGAACTCGGGTATTTTCCTTGAGACAAATATCATGGGAACTTCCGTACTGATGGACGCCTGCAGAAAATACGGGATCAAACGTTATCATCAGGTTTCTACTGATGAAGTGTATGGTGATCTGCCGTTAGACCGCCCGGATCTGTTTTTTACAGAGGAGACACCAATCCATACAAGTTCTCCGTATTCTTCTTCCAAGGCAGCGGCAGATCTGTTGGTACTTGCGTACCACAGAACTTATGGTTTACCAGTTTCTATCAGCCGTTGCTCCAATAACTACGGACCGTATCATTTTCCGGAGAAGCTGATTCCGTTGATGATCGCCAATGCGCTGGCTGACAAACCACTGCCGGTATATGGCGAGGGTCTGAATGTGCGTGACTGGCTGTATGTGGAGGATCACTGTAAAGCCATTGATCTGATCACCCATAACGGACGTGTTGGTGAGGTTTATAATGTCGGTGGTCACAATGAGAAGAAGAATATTGACATTGTAAAAATCATCTGCAAGGAGCTTGGCAAGCCGGAGAGTCTGATCACACATGTGACAGATCGTAAAGGCCACGATATGCGTTATGCGATCGATCCGACCAAGATTCATAATGAACTTGGCTGGCTGCCGGAGACAAAGTTTGAGGATGGTATTAAGAAGACGATTCAGTGGTATCTGGATAACCGTGAGTGGTGGGAGACCATCATTAGTGGGGAGTACCAGAATTATTATGAGAAGATGTATGGCAATCGGTAGATAGTATAATTTACCTAAATCTTGACATAGGACCAAAAATTTTGACAAAAACAACATCCCCCGCGCATAACCGCAGGGGAATGTCCTATTCTGGCATCTTTCTTTTTATTTCTTTATTTTCAAAAGTGTTTTATAAAAAGGCTTGAGTATTTTGTGCAATTGCATTCCCTGGCGGGGATATTTGCTCTGCAGCTTTCGATTGAGACTCTTTTTGTCATCTGTCTGTGTGAGAGTTGCGTACAGATAAGCAATGAAATCTGCAGGAACTTCGGTATCGGCTGTGTTACAATGCTTGAAGATCAATTCACAGAATTTCTTGAATCGGGTTTCTTTTTTCCAGGAAACCGAAGGCGCTGCGAATTTTTCCTGACGCATGTATTTATAAAGTTCTTCTCCTTTTTTTATGCCATAAAAATGCACATAGGCAAGGTGGATATAAGAAGATTCTTTGGAACCGACACAATTAATGATTGTGTAAAGTTCCCTGAGATCAACACCACCTATCGTTTGCTCAGTGTCTGTGTCTACAGAGGAAGAAGGAGCTGCTTTTTCCTCCGATACAGGTGTTGGTTCTGTCTTGATTTCAGGAGTTGGGATATTACTGCTGGTAAGTCGTGTAATTGCCCGGTTCTGCTCAGACCAGAAATGAACCACAGCATCAAAACCTGTATCATTTGATACGATGACCATTTCATCGGTGTTTTTTGAGCGGAGCTGATAACCAAGATAAGATACTAATTGAAAATCCAGTGCATTGCTGCCTTCGTAGCATCGAATGAACTTGGGTTTGTTTTTTGCATTCATCAGAGCGATGGCATGCTCATAATCAATGCGGGGTGAGTGACTGGTGTAAAAAATCAGGAACATGCCGTTTGGATCTGCCAGCAGAAGGTCAATCCAGGCGTCACCGACGTTTTCACTGTCTACAAAATAAATTTTTGACATTTGCTTTTGGTACCTCATATGCCAGAATGTATTTATTATAGCACGTATGTCCTGTTAGGATAAAAAATATTTTATTAAGATTGGTCTGACATTTCTAAACAGGATTTTGTGAAAATAGTAATTGTCAAACATTTTGACCACAGCTATAATGGAAAAGTAATATATTCGCATTTGAGGTGTTTTCTGAACAGACAGAACTCTTTCAGATAAACGTGTACCTGGATATTTGGAAACAGTAGTTGAAATAAACAGGTGGTTTTTCAGCACTCAAATTTATAGATGGAGGTGTATCTATATGGCAAAATTAAATATTTCGGTTGGTATTTCTGATTTTTCAGAAATTCGCCAAAATCAATATTACTATGTAGATAAATCTGGTTTGATCCGTCAATTGACCGATGGGAACAGGGCAAAAGTTACATTGATCACCCGTCCAAGACGTTTTGGAAAAACACTTGGAATGAGCATGCTGGAAAATTTTTTTAATATTCAAAAAGACAGTAAAGATTTATTTTATGGATTAGAGATTTCAAAGGATGCTGCTCTTTGCCATCAGTGGATGAACCAGTATCCTACCATCTTTTTAACATTAAAAGATATTGATGGATTGAGTTTTGAAGATGCTTATGGTCAGCTGATGGAACAGATCGCAGATCTATATAAAGAGCATGTATATTTACTGGATTGTGATACAGTTGATCCGGATGACATGCGGATTTTTCTTGATCTGAAAGCCGGAAAAGCAGATAAAACGAAACTGAGCCGTTCGTTAGCTTACCTTATGAAACTGATGCATCATTATTATCAAAAACCGGTTATTTTATTATTGGATGAATATGATGTTCCTTTGGCAAAAGCAAGTAGTCACGGTTATTATGATGAAATGCTTAGTATTTTGAAAATTATGATGAGTACGGCATTTAAGGATAATTCTGATCTGTTATTTGCGGTGATCACAGGATGTTTGAAAATTGCAAAAGAAAGTATTTTTACCGGTACTAATAATTTTGTTTCAGATACGATATCTTCTTCCAGATTAAATGAGTTTTTTGGATTTACACAGTCGGAAGTAAATCAGATTTTGAAAGATGCAGATTGTATCAGACATGCCTCTGAAGTGAAGCAGTGGTATGATGGATATCATTTCGGGAACTTTGATATTTATTGTCCATGGGATGTGATGAATTATTTGCGGGATTTGCAGCAGAATCCGATGATACGTCCGTCCAGTTACTGGAAAAATACAAGTGATAATGCGATTATTCGTTCTTTTATTGATCAATCGGGAAGCAGTATTTCACAAAAGTTGGAAAAATTGCTATCTGGTGGATATATTGTGCAGCAGATTGATGAAAATTTGACATATGATTATCTTCACTCTTCGGAAAATAATCTGTGGAGCATTTTGTATCTTACCGGTTATCTTACACGGGTACCGGATGCAGAAATAGAGTTTGCTCTACCCATTGGAAGTACCGCATTGATGATTCCAAATGCAGAAATTCGTGAAATATATGAATCGACGATTATGCAGTGGTTTAACGATTATGCCAGATCCTGGGATCGTAATAATTTGTTTCAGGCTGCATGGATGGAAGATACAGATACATTAACCGCGGAAATGAATCGTCTTTTGCGTCAGACGATCAGCTACCATGATTATCGAGAAGATTTTTATCATGCTTTTCTGGCAGGTATTTTTGCAGGCGCGGGATATATGGTAGAATCTAACAGAGAACATGGCGAAGGGCGCAGCGATATCGTTATTTCTGATCTGACAAACAGTAAAATTATTATTTTTGAAGCGAAATATGCAAAATCTGTGAGTACAATGGAAGCGGATTGCGAAAAGGCATTGGAGCAAATCAATACGCGTATGTATGCGGCAGAATATGAAGATGATTATGATCAGATTATTTGTTACGGTATTGTGTTTTATAAAAAGCGCTGCTTAGTGAAAAAAGCAGAATAACAATCCCCCCTGTGACCTGAAATCGCAGGGGGATTATAAAAATAAGTAAGGACAGAAAAATGAAAAGTAAAAGAAAAAGCAGATACCTCATCTGGTTATTCCCACTTGCTGTCATGATCATGATTTTTTCTTTTTCCGGGCAGCAGGGGGACGAATCTTCCAGTATGAGTAATATATTTGTAGATCTGTTTTTGCAGGTTCGGGGAACGTTAGGCTTATTTCCGAAATTTGCGGATGCAGATCTGGTAAACGTGATTTCCATTGTGGTGAGAAAAGGGGCGCATGTGACAGAATATATTTTGCTGTGCACCTCATTTCTGACGGCATTTTGGGTATCCGGAGTACGGGGGAAATGGCGAAACATCGGTTCTTTTGTATTTACTTTTGGGTATGCATGCAGCGACGAGTTTCATCAGCTGTTTGTACCGGGGAGAGCAGGGCAATTTAGAGATGTCTTGATCGACAGCAGTGGGGCATTGGTACTGAGTATCATTGTTGTGCTGGTGATGTATGCAAGAAGAAAGCGTGTTTCTGCGATTTGGAAATAATGATAAAATCCGCGGAGAACAGTTTGAAGATGTTTTTTGTGAAGAAATAGAGGAGAAGAAAAACTATGGATACAGAAATTCGTTTACTATATCCGAATGGATATAAGGAATCCGATCAGGCGCGCATGAAATCTTATGATTTTATCACGTCATTACAGATCGATGATATGGTGGTGCTGCAAAATGACCGGTATCGTGGATATTCGGAGCTGACATTGGAAAAGTTTTTTTCTACAGATCCGGAAGTGTTAGAATATCGGCAGGCGATTGTGGAAGATCTGGTGGAGCATCCAAAGCTGTATCAGGCGTTTTGCAGTTCGGTGTCAGAAATTCAGAATGTCAGTGAGTTGCGCCGGGTGCTGAGCAGTGATTTTTCTGTGGATTCGGCATTGAGTGCGGTGCGCTATCTGGAGATGTATGAAGAATTAGTGGATCTGTTTGCAAATGTATTTTCGGAGATTGAAAAAAATCCAGGGGCAGATATTGCATCGGAGGGCATGAAAAATTTTCGGGAACTGGTATACAGTGTGGCAAAGAGTGAGGAATATCTGAATCTGAAACGGGAAATGGAAGCCACCGGCAAAAATTTTGGTTATCTGAAAAGTGTAACCATTGGAATTAACCTGGATGAAAACCTGCGACCGAAGGAAGCGGGAATTATTTCCGTCAATGAAAAAGAATTTTCTGCGGGAAGCATTATTGACAAGCTGATGAAGCATCGTCTGACGGATCGGCAGGTGATGATGACTCCATTGTATCCACTGCAGAAGGGATTGCACGGGGAAGAACAGAAAGCGATTAATTATGCGATGGGAAGTGCGCTGCAGACGATCTTTGAAAAACCGCTGCGCTCTTTTGAACCGATGATCCAGAATTATTATAAGGCAAATACGGCGGTGTTTGCGGCACTTCTGGACGATATTCGGTTTCTGACGGCAGGTGTGAAGTTTATTCTGGATATGCAGGCAAAAGGATTTGAAATGTGCCGTCCACAGATTTGTCCGGTAAAGGATCGGGTGTGTGAATTAGAGCAGGTATACAATCCGATGCTTGCTATGCGTGGCGTAGAAAAAACAGTTGTTTCCAACCGGTTTGAACTGGATGAAAACGGTCGTTTTTATCTGGTGACGGGACCAAACCACGGCGGAAAGTCTATTTTTGCATATTCTATCGGTATGGCACAGGCATTGTGTCAGCTTGGGCTTTTTGTGCCGGCACATCAGGCAAAAATGAGTCCGGTGACTGGGATTTTTACCCATTTTCCGGTTTCGGATGAGAATAATTATGGAAAAGGACGGTTGGAGAGTGAGTGCGCCCGCCTCAGTGAGATTTTAAAGCAGTTATCGGATACGGACATGCTTTTGATGGATGAATCTTTTTCCAGTACCAGCGGTCTGGAGGCAGGTTATATTGCATCGGAAGTGCTGACCGGAATCGGTGTCATCGGATGCTGTGGACTGTTTGTGACGCATATTCATGATCTGCCGATGAAGGTTCAGGAATATAATTCTTACCCGGGAAACCGAAGCAAGATTGATAATCTGGTTGCACAGATGGATAATGTGGCGCAGGGTGTCAGAAGTTATCGGATCAGTCGGACGACACCGGATGGACTCAGTTATGCCAGAGATATTGCGGCACGGTATGGTCTGAATCTGGAGGAAATCTGCGGGAATAAGGAAGGAAAGTAGGTTATGTGGACTTTACAAGTCTTTTCGCCTGTATTAAAATGAAGAAGAACGGAGCATCGGGTGAATATTGTCAGGATATTAGATGTTCAAAATATCGGAAGATTGTATATTTCAAAACCGATGATCTGCATCTGAATGAGAAACATGAGGAGGAAAATATCATGATTAATGCAGCTTTTATTTATGTAGCACCGGATCAGAATCCACAGGAGCAGAAAGCAGTGATCCCGTCTGAGACACTTACGTTACATGTCGTAGGATGCTCTACGTATGAACAGGCAGAAGCAGCAGCAAAGGAACTGGTTGCAAACGGATGTGGTGCCATTGAGTTGTGTGCAGGGTTTGGTAACGAAGGAATTGCACGGATCAAGAAGGCAGTTGGGCCGGAGATTCCGGTAGGAGCTGTAAAATTTGATTATCATCCTGCGTTCGGTTTCAAGAGCGGAGACGAATTATTCCAGTAAGTATAAATAGTAATTAAAATAAAAAGAGTTTTGATCGGATATTAGAGTTTTTTGACTGGTCAGAACTCTTTTTTGGTGTAAAAACCCTATATTATAGGAGAAAAGGAAAAGTGAAAAAGTTTCTTTTGGGCGAGCGGTTGTTTTTTTACTTGTGGTGTGTTACTATTTGTAATACTGATGAAAATTATGTATGAGAGTAAAGAGAGAAAAAACGGAGGAATGAAAATTTGAGTAAAGTAGCGATTGTGACAGACAGTAACAGTGGAATTACTCAGGCACAGGCAAAAGAACTTGGAATCCGCGTCATGCCGATGCCGTTTTATATTAATGAAGAAATGCTTCTGGAGGATATTGATCTGACCCAGGAACAGTTTTATGAGAGATTGACAGAAGGTGCTGATATTCACACATCCACCCCTGTTTTAACAAATTTTACAGATCTTTGGGACGAACTGCTTGAGGAGTATGATGAGATCATTCATATTCCGATGTCCAGCGGACTTTCCAGTACCTGTTCCACAGCGACCATGCTGGCACAGGATTACGACGGAAAAGTATTTGTTGTAGATAATCAGCGTATTTCCGTAACACAGCGTCAGTCTGTTATGGATGCTATGGAACTGGCAGCAGCAGGCAAATCCGGACAGGAGATTTACGACAAACTGATGGAGAATAAGATGGAGTCCAGTATTTATATTATGCTGGATACCTTATATTATCTGAAAAAAGGTGGTCGTATCACACCGGCGGCAGCAGCACTTGGTACTTTGCTGAAACTGAAACCGGTTCTGCAGATCCAGGGTGAGAAGCTGGATGCTTTTGCAAAAGCAAGAACCGTAAAACAGGCGAAAAACATCATGATCAAACAGATCAAAGATGACTGTGAGCGTCGTTTTGGTTCTGCAGATGGCACCGGCGTACACATTTCCATGGCGTATACCCATGATCTTGAAGCGGCAGAAGAGTTCAAAAAAGAAGTACAGGAAGCATTCCCGAATCATGAGATTGTGCTGAATCCGTTATCCTTAAGTATTGCATGTCACATTGGACCGGGTGCTCTGGCAGTGACAGCGACAAAAGCAATCGAGGTGGATGCATAATGGTAGATTACGAGAAGTTAAAGCAGATCAGAAATATGGGATTTATCAAACATACCGGAATCAAAACTGTTGAACTCCGGGAGGGTTACGCAAAAGGTGAAATCGTATTGGATGAGCGCCATGCAAATCCGATCGGTTCCACACATGGCGGAGTACTGTTCACATTAGTAGATACCGTTGGTGGTGCGGCAGCAACAAGCCGTGGCAGATATGTGACTACGGTATCCGGAAATATCAATTATCTGCGTCCGGCGATGAACTGCAAAAAGCTGATCGGAGAGTCACGCGAGATCAAGATCGGTAAAAAAATGTGTGTCTATGATGTCATGATCACAGATGAGAATGACCGTGAGATCGCAAAAGCTACCATGACTTATTTTTATCTGGACAAGATCAATCCAGAAGATTTTGTAAAATAAGAACCGTATCAATCAGATAAAATAATGAATAAATATTAGTTTTACTTATAAATAGATGTTATATATTAGAAAAAAGATTTTACATCTTGTATAGAATCGTGTATAATCATAAAGTAAAACGGAAAATAAAAAGGGCAGGTTTTACACCTGTCTTTTATAATGCCGAAGGAGGAATCTGTAATTATGGTAAAAGCTGTAGTAGGAGCAAACTGGGGTGATGAAGGAAAAGGTAAAATCACCGACATGTTGGCAAAAGAGGCAGATATTATTGTTCGTTTCCAGGGTGGCGCAAATGCAGGCCATACCATCGTGAACAATTATGGTAAATTTGCACTTCACACACTTCCGTCAGGATGTTTTTATGGACATACAACAAGCATCATCGGTAACGGTGTTGCATTAAATATTCCGGTACTGTTCAAAGAGATCCAGGACATTGTAGCAAAAGGTGTGCCAATGCCAAAAATTCTTGTATCTGACCGTGCACAGATGGTTATGCCATATCATGTGTTATTCGATCAGTATGAGGAGGAGCGTCTGGGTGGTAAATCATTCGGTTCTACAAAATCCGGTATTGCACCATTCTACTCAGATAAATATGCAAAAATCGGTTTTCAGGTAAGTGAGTTATTCGACGAGGAGCTTTTAAAAGAGAAGGTTGTTCGTGTCTGCGAGACAAAGAACGTTACATTAGAGCATCTGTATCACAAACCACTGCTTGATCCGGATGAGTTATTAGAGACTCTGCACCAGTACAAAGAGATGGTAGAGCCGTATGTATGTGATGTATCTACTTATCTGTGGAATGCAATTAAAGAAGGCAAAGAGATTCTGTTAGAGGGTCAGCTTGGTACATTAAAAGATCCGGATCACGGAATTTATCCGATGGTTACATCTTCTTCCACGCTGGCAGCATATGGCGCAATCGGCGCAGGTATCCCGCCATACGAAATCAAGAAGATCATCACAGTCTGCAAAGCATACTCAAGTGCAGTAGGCGCAGGTGCATTTGTCAGCGAGATCTTTGGCGATGAGGCTGATGAGCTGAGAAGACGCGGCGGCGACGGCGGTGAGTTCGGCGCTACAACAGGCAGACCGAGACGTATGGGATGGTTTGACTGTGTGGCAAGTAAATACGGATGCCGTCTGCAGGGTGCGACAGATGTAGCATTTACAGTACTGGATGTACTTGGATATCTGGATGAGATTCCGGTATGTGTAGGTTACGAGATCGATGGCGAGGTAACCACTGAGTTCCCGACCACTGCAAAACTGGAGAAAGCAAAACCGGTATTAAAGACATTACCGGGATGGAAATGCGATATCCGCGGAATCAAAAAATACGAAGATCTTCCGGAAAACTGCCGTAAATATGTAGAGTTCATTGAGGAGCAGATCGGATTCCCGATCACTATGGTTTCCAACGGACCGGGCAGAGAAGATATCATTTACAGATAAACATATGGTAAAACGAGAGGGAGCAGCTGAGGAATCAGCTGTTCCTTTTTCGATTTACAATGGGAAGTTTTTACCAAATGTAAAACCTATTTTTACGATAGGAATAAAACACAAGAAAAACACTGCTGCTTTGTATAATATAATGAAAAAATATAAAATGTGTTGAAAAAAATTGTAAAAAATATTCATAAAACATGAGAATTTACTTTAAAAATTAGTAAATATGCAGTATAATATATGCATTACCTGCAATGACTAATTTATTTATTAGAAGCAGGGGATATATATTATTTTCAGAGGGGGATATGAAGTGGAAAAAGAAATTATTGCTATGCTGCTTGCCGGTGGACAGGGCTCACGATTATATGCACTGACACAGAAACTGGCAAAACCGGCAGTTCCGTTTGGTGGAAAATATCGAATTATTGATTTCCCGTTATCCAATTGTATCAATTCAGGTATCGATACGGTAGGTATTCTGACACAGTACCAGCCGCTTGTACTGAATGAGTACATAGGAAATGGACAGCCATGGGATCTGGACCGTTTGAATGGAGGTGTTCATGTTCTCCCGCCATATCAGAAGGCATCTGGCTCTGACTGGTACAAAGGAACAGCGAATGCGATTTATCAGAATATCTCATTTATTGAGCGGTATGATCCAAAATACGTGATCATCCTTTCCGGAGACCAGATCTGCAAGCAGGATTATAACGATTTCCTTGAATTTCATAAGAAAAAAGGCGCTGAGTTCAGTGTGGCAGTTATGGAAGTGCCTTGGGAAGAAGCATCCAGATTTGGACTGATGGTTACAGATGAGAATGACAAGATCACAGAGTTTCAGGAGAAACCGGCGAATCCGAAATCAAATCTGGCATCCATGGGTATCTATATTTTTAACTGGGATGTATTGCGTAAGTATCTGATCGAGGATGAAGCTGATCCGGAGTCAGAAAATGATTTTGGTAATAACATTATTCCGAATTTACTTCGGGATGGCAGAGATATGTATGCATATCGCTTCAGTGGTTACTGGAAGGATGTAGGAACCATTTCTTCTCTGTGGGAAGCAAATATGGAAGTTCTGGATCCGCAGCACAGTGGTATCGATCTGTTTGAAGATGACTGGAAGATCTACAGTCGAAACAGTGGTATGACCGGTCATAAGATTGGTATGCATGCACAGATTGAAAACTCTATGATTACAGACGGATGTCGAATTGATGGTGAGGTAGAACATTCCGTACTGTTTGCCGGTGTCAAAGTTGCACAGGGAGCAGTTGTAAGAGATGCCGTTGTCATGGGCGGAACGGTGATCAAATCCGGAGCAGTCGTAGAACACTGTATCATCGGTGAAAATGCAGTTATCGGTGAAAATGCGAAGATTGGTGTCGTAAAAGAAGGCGAAGAAAAAGGTGTTGCAACCATTGGACCGGGCGTTTATGTGGGTGATGGAGCAACCGTTGGTTCCAATGCCATGGTACGAGAAAATGTAAAGGATGGTGAAGAAGAATGGTAAAGTCTAATACAAGCGCACTGGGAATTATTTTCCCGAATTACTATGATTCTCTTGTCCCGGAAATGGTCAGCGAGCGGCTGATGGGCTCTGTTCCTTTTGCAAGCCGTTATCGTATGATCGATTTTGTACTTTCCAGTATGGTAAACAGTGGAATCAACAACGTATCTGTACTGGTTCGCGAGAAATATCATTCTCTGATGGATCATCTTGGTTCCGGTCGTGAGTGGGATCTGGTTCGTAAGAACGGTGGTCTGACGATTTGGCCGCCATATGCAGAGAAAGGCATGCATCTGTATGACGGACGTATCGAAGCACTGCATCATACACTTTCTTATCTGGAAAAACAGAAAGAAAAATATGTGATTATTGCAGATACGAATATTGCTGTAAATTTTGATTTCAGAAAATTTATCAATGAGCATAAAGAGAGCGGTGCCGATGTATCTGTTGCTTATACAGAGCAGGAAGTTCCGGAAGGACTGGTAAATGCGCAGAATTCCAGAAAGGATATGTTCTATACGTTCAAACTGGAGAATGGTCGTGTTACAAAATGGTATATCAACCGCAAAGAAGATGGTGTACAGAATCTTGGTATGAATATTTACTGTTTTGACAGAGAATATCTGATTGATCTGGTAAATGAAGCTTATGTGCATGGACAGACGAATCTGGAGCGTGATGTATTATCCAATGAAGTGGATAAGATTCATATCCATGGATATAAATACGAGGGCTATTATGCACGAATTTGTGACAGAAATAGCTTTTTTGAGGAGAACATGAAGCTTCTGAAGGATGAAAATCTGGAAGGACTGTTCGCAGGAGGACAGATTTATACAAAATTACGAGATGATAACCCGACCAGATATATTGCTGGTGCAACTGTAAAAAATATGATGGCAGCAGATGGATGTGTCATTGAGGGAACGGTTGAAAACTGTATTTTGTTCCGTGGTGTCAAGATCGGTAAAGGCGCAGTTGTGAAAAACTGTGTGCTGATGCAAGATACTGTTGTGGAGGAAAATGTAAAAGCAGAATATGTGATTACGGATAAAGATGCGGTAGTGACTGCCGGAAAAGAAATTAAAGGGGCAGATACGTTCCCGCTATATATAGCAAAACATCAGAAAGTATAATTATAATACAAAAATGACGGAGCATTCTTGAACAGATGCTTATACAGTAAAAAATACGAGGCTGTGTGGTGAAAAATTACCACACAGCTTCGTATTTTTTTCAATGCAGATTGTAAAGCGATGATGTTCATGCGCAGGCAGCAAAAGTGGATTGCAAATGTCCGCTTTATAAAATTACAGGAAGTGAACGGTTTTGTTGCTTATGGTACGGTATTGACTGTTATAGTGTGAAAAAAGATTTGACAGAGTGCCGGGAAACTGCGCTATAATAGAAATGCATGTCTGAAAAGAAAAACAGGGAAAAATGATAGAATGGAGCAGTATTATTTATGGAACGAAATCTTACGACGGGAAGTGTGTTAAAAAATATTTTATATTTTTCACTTCCGTATCTGTTATCTTATTTTTTACAGACACTATATGGTATGGCGGATTTGTTCATTGTCGGCCAGTTTGATGGAGTAGCAAGCACAACAGCAGTATCTGTCGGCAGTCAGGTGATGCATATGATCACAGTTATGCTGGTGGGACTGGCAATGGGAACAACGGTTACTATCGGACAGGCAGTTGGTGCCGGAAACCGGGAAAAGGCATCGAAAACAGTTGGAAATACCGTAGTATTATTTATGGTGCTTTCTGTTGTGCTGATGGCAGTATTGCTGTTTTTCGTTAAGACGATCGTAGCGGTTATGTCTACACCGGAAGAAGCTGTGGCAGGAACGGTCTCTTATCTGACAATCTGCTTTATCGGCATTCCGTGTATTACTGCATACAACATCATCAGTTCAATTTTCCGTGGATTTGGGGATTCAAAAAGCCCGATGTATTTTATTGCGATCGCATGTGCGGCAAATATCGGTCTGGATTATCTGTTCATGGGAGCATTTCAGATGGGACCGGCAGGAGCGGCACTTGGAACGACGCTGGCACAGGCATTGAGTGTTGTGATCGCACTGATCATGATCCTGAAACGGAAAATGATCACGGTGACAAAGACTGCTTTTATTCCACAAAAAGAGGCGATGGGGCAGATTGCCCGGATCGGTATTCCGATCGCTTTGCAGGACGGACTGATCCAGGTTGCATTTATCGTCATTACCATTATTGCAAACCGTCGCGGATTAAGTGATGCGGCAGCAGTTGGAATCGTGGAAAAGATCATCAGCTTTTTATTCCTGGTGCCATCTTCCATGTTGTCGACGGTCTCCGCGATGGGAGCTCAGAATATCGGTGCCGGAAAACCGGAGCGGGCGATCCAGACCCTGCGTTATTCCATTATGATCACGGTGGGATTTGGCGTGATCATATCTGTGATCATTCAGTTTGCAGCAGCACCGGTGGTGGGACTGTTTACTACGGACGCGGCAGTGGTTGTACTTGGCACACAGTATATCAGAGGTTATATCTGGGATTGCATTTTTGCGGGCATTCATTTCAGCTTCAGCGGATATTTTTGTGCCTGCGGCAGATCGGAACTGTCTTTTATTCACAATATTACAGCAATCGTGCTGGTGCGTGTGCCGGGGGTTTATCTGACATCCAAAATGTTCCCGGATACGCTGTTCCCGATGGGACTGGCGACAGCGGCGGGATCACTGACATCTGTCGTGATCTGTCTGATTGCATATTCTTATTTGCACCGCAGACAGAAAAAAGATGCAGTTTGACGGATGATGCAGGTATTTTATCTCAGTCGAGAAGACTCCCACTTCTGCAAGTGGTGAGTAATAACAAGTCTTTCTCAGTGGGAGTACAATCTCCGACTGAGATAAACGCTCCGCGGGGATGTGCAGTGATTCTGAGAAGAATATGTCAGCTTTCGCTGACCAGAATCACGCACCAAGTCTCACGTGCGTTCGACTTGAATGCGATTGACGTATCTTTTATCAGAAGAATGTGTTAAGATAGTTACATAATTACTGGCAAAAGAAAAAGATAAGTTGCAGAATTAATGTAACGTGTATGAGGGGCAATGATGAAGCAACAGGATATTATGACCAGAGAACGGGCAGAGGCAGAGTTAGCCTGCCTCAGAGAGGTTTTCTCTGAAGTTCGTCTTCTGGATAAACAATATATGGAACAACTACAGAGACAGCAGGTGGAACGTCAGAAATTACCATGCCAGTGGCATGATTTTTTGCAAAAAGAACATCAGTGTGACCGATGCAGTTCTCTGGAAGCGTTTCTGTCGAAAAAACAGAATACAAAGCTGGAGATTCTGGAAACGGATGTCTATTTTGTGATTTCCAGATATGTAGAGATTGACGGTGAGCCGTATGTGATCGAGATGTTTAAGCGTCTGCATGACAACAGTGTGATGGATACGCTGGAGCGGAAGCGTCTGGTCAATAAGCTGATCGGCTATAAGGAAAAAGTGTACCGGGATGTGCTGACGGAAGCATACAACCGCCGTTATTATGAGGAAGAATTAAAACAGAAAAATTTTGCAGCGGGAGTTGCAATGCTGGATCTGGATGATTTTAAACTTTACAATGATACCTACGGGCATGAAGTCGGAGATCTGGTTTTGAAAACGACAGCAGATGTCATTCGCAAGAATATCCGACGGAGCGATACGCTGATCCGATATGGCGGTGATGAGTTTCTGCTGATCTTGCCGGATATGAAGGAAACGGAATTTTTAAAGAAGTTAAAGAAGATCAAGACGGATCTGGTGCAGACTTCCATTCCGGGATATTCCAGAATTCAGCAGTCCGTGAGCATCGGCGGAGTCCTGACCGGGGAAGAAAGCATTGAGAGTGCGGTAAAACGTGCGGATCAGCTGATGTATCAGGCAAAGAACCAGAAAAATATGATTGTGACGGAAAACATCACCTATGATGAGAATGGCGAGGAGAATACCACCCGAGAGGATATCAAGCAGATGATCCTGATCGTGGATGATTCGGAGATGAACCGTGCAATCCTTTCCCATATGCTGGAGAAGGATTACCGTATTCTGGAGGCATCAAACGGTGTGGAATGTCTGGAAATGATGCAGCAGTATGGAACCGGTATTTCATTGGTATTACTGGATATCGTGATGCCGAAGACGGATGGATTTGAAGTGCTGGCGCATATGAACCGTGAGCACTGGATTGAGGAGCTTCCGGTGGTTATGATCTCCAGTGAGGATTCGGAAAGCTATATCCGTCATGCCTACGAACTTGGAGTATCGGATTATATCAGCAGACCATTTGATGCGAAGGTGGTTTATCAGCGTGTGTTTAATACGATTAAGCTGTATACAAAGCAGCGTCGTCTGAGCACCCTTGTAACGGATCAGATGTATGAAAAAGAGAAAAATAATCAGATGCTGGTCAGCGTGTTAAGCCAGATCGTAGAATTTCGAAATGGTGAGAGCGGTCTGCATGTACTGCATATCAACCGTCTGACAGGAATTCTGATCGATTTTCTGCTTCAGAAAACCAATCGTTATCCATCGGCGCGTCAGCAGCAGAACCTGATCATAACAGCGTCTGCACTGCATGATATCGGCAAGATCGGAATTGATGAAAAGATTCTGAACAAACCGGGCAAGCTGACAAAAGAAGAATTTGAGGTTATGAAGATACATACGATCATCGGAGCGTCCATGCTGGATAGTCTGGAATTTTATCAGAATGAGATGATGATCAAGATTGCCTATCAGATCTGCCGCTGGCATCATGAACGTTATGACGGCAGGGGCTATCCGGATGGACTCAAAGGAGACGAGATTCCGATCGCTGCACAGATCGTTGCGTTGGCAGATGTTTATGACGCGCTGGTAAGCGAACGTGTATACAAGAAAGCGTTCCCACATGAGGTGGCAATGCAGATGATCCTGAATGGCGAGTGCGGTGTGTTTAATCCGATTTTGATGGAGTGTCTGAAAGATGCCGGGGATAAAATTCATGCGTTGTATGTGGAAGAAGCAGAACAGCGCTAGAAATATGGTTACGGTTCAAGCACCACTATGCAGGTGATGAGTGAGCTGTAGTGAAATATATGATGAATTTGTGGTATAAATATGTGCTACTACTTGATTTTTATCAGTAAAAAATACTATAATACTAGGATAACATAGGGTTATGGCAAATGTGTAGGAGTATCGTGAGTCTGAGAAGAATATGTCAGCTTACGTTGACCAGAATCACATACCAGGTCTTACATGCGTTTGACTTGAAGTTGTTATGATCCGAAGGATTTTTAAATAGTATGATAAAAGGAGACGTAGCCTTTGAATAAAAAAGCAATAATCGCAATGAGCGGCGGCGTTGATTCCAGCGTAGCCGCTTTTTTGATGAAAGAAAAAGGATATGAGTGTATCGGCGCTACCATGAAGCTGTTTCAGAATGAGGATGTGGTTGTATGCAGAGAGCATACCTGCTGCTCCTTAGACGATGTGGAAGATGCCAGAAGTGTAGCCCGCGCACTTGAGATGCCATATTATGTGTTTAATTTTTCCGACCGATTCAAAGAAGAAGTGATGGAAAAATTCGTATGTTCTTATGAAAATGGATGTACACCGAATCCATGTATTGACTGCAACCGTTATCTGAAATTTGAAAAATTGTTCCAGCGTGCAAAAGAGTTGTCATATGATTATGTGGTGACCGGTCATTATGCACAGATTGAATATAATGAAGAAACCGGACGTTATTTGTTGAAAAAATCCGTAGATCTGAGCAAAGATCAGAGTTATGTTCTGTATTCTCTGACGCAGGATCAGCTGGCACATGTGCAGTTCCCGTTGGGTGGCATGCACAAGACAGAAGCCAGAGAAATCGCAGAGGCACAGGGATTTATCAATGCCAGAAAGCATGACAGTCAGGACATCTGTTTTGTCGTAAACGGAAAATATTCGGATTTTATCGAACAGTATCGGGAGAAAACATATCCGGAGGGAGATTTTGTGGATCTGGAAGGCAATGTGTTAGGACGCCACAAAGGAATTATCCGTTATACCATTGGTCAGCGGAAAGGACTTGGTTTATCCTTAAAAGAATCTATGTATGTTGTTGCGGTTGATCCGGTAAAAAATCAGGTGATTTTAGGAAGAAATGATGATCTGTTCTCCAGAGAACTGGTGGCAAATGACGTGAATCTGATTTCTGTGGATCATATCGAAGGAGAAATGCGCGTGAAAGCAAAGGTTCGTTACCGCCATGAGGAGCAGTGGGCGACCGTGACGCAGCCGGAACCGGACAAGATCCGCGTGGTATTTGATGAACCACAGCGTGCGATTACCTGTGGTCAGGCAGTCGTTTTGTATGATGGAGATGTGGTTGTCGGCGGAGCAACGATCATTGAGACGGAGATTGCAAAAAGATACAGTTAAAAATCAGGCGTTTTAGAGTTTGACGGCTGGGTAAAAATCAGTATTATTTCAGCGAATATAATGAAAACGCATGTGAAAAAGGGATATAAAAGGGGAAGTAAGGCAATGGATGTAGCACAGAAGTTAATCAGGGAACATAATTTAACCAGGGAAGAGTTTGTGGAACTGATCAAAATGGCAGATGATCCGCAGGTGGATGCGCTGCTGGCAGATGAGGCAGTTCGTATCCGGAAAGAAGTCTATGGCACCGATGTGTATACAAGAGGACTGATCGAATTTACGAATTATTGTAAAAATGACTGCTATTATTGCGGAATCCGCAGAAGCAATCCGAATGCAAAACGGTATCGACTGACAGAGGATGAGATTTTAGCCTGTTGTGAGAATGGATACGAGTTAGGTTTTCGTACTTTTGTTCTGCAGGGCGGTGAAGATCCGTATTATAACGATGACCGTATGGTGGATATTGTGAAAAAGATTCGTGCCGGTTATCCGGACTGTGCGATTACATTATCCATTGGTGAAAAATCCTATGAAAGTTATAAACGATTCAGGGAAGCAGGTGCAGATCGTTATCTGCTTCGCCATGAAACCGCAAACGATGCACATTATCGGAAGCTGCATCCGGAAGAGATGAGTCTGACAGTGCGTAAGCAATGTCTGTATGATTTAAAGGCACTTGGTTATCAGGTGGGCGCAGGATTTATGGTTGGTTCACCGGAGCAGACCGCAGAGACACTTGCGGATGATCTGGTATTTTTAAAGGAGCTGGAGCCGCAGATGGTCGGTATCGGTCCGTTTATCCCGCACCATGATACCATGTTTGCAGAGGAGCCATCCGGAAGTGTTCCGCTGACCTTATTTTTACTGTCAGTGATCCGTATCATGCTGCCGCATGTATTGCTTCCGGCAACAACGGCACTTGGAACAGCAGATCCATTCGGAAGAGAGAAAGGATTGCAGCATGGCGCAAATGTCGTAATGCCAAACCTGTCACCGGTGAAAAACCGCAAACAGTATGATCTCTATGACAACAAGATCTGTACCGGCGAAGATGCGGCAGAATGTCGTGGATGCCTGGGACGCAGAGTGGAAAGTGTCGGATTTGAGCTGGTCAGCGACCGTGGGGATTTCCGGTAACAGATTTATAAAAATGATTGTCTGGAATGGATATAGGAATAATGGAAACGTGAAAATGAGTTCCGAGAAAAAGATGATATAAAAATCAAAAAGCTATTTCTAATCCGAGAATATAGAGAATAAATTGATTGAGAAAGAAAAAGGTGAACAGTATGTCAGATATGAGTAGAAATATGGAAGGAAGAGAAGCGAAAGAAATTCTGGATTCCATCCTTGCCGATTATGAGCTGGATCGTACCATTGATAAAATGGAAGATTTTTATGATCAGCCAAATAAAGAAGTTATTATTGATATTATTGAAAAATTAATGAAAATTATTTATCCGGGTTATTACAGAGACCGTGCATACAAAAGCTATCATGCAAACCATCATTTATCAACTTTGATCGAGGATGTGTTGTATCGTCTCAGCCGGCAGATTGCAAAAGTTTCCAAGTTCTGTCCAAAGCTGGATGGAAAATGCCGGGAGCAGATTGAAAAAGAAAGTTACGAGATTACCGTAGATTTCCTGCGTCAGATTCCGAAGATCCGTGAATATCTGGAAGGGGATCTGCAGGCAGCCTTAGAGGGAGATCCGGCAGCAAACAGCTACGGTGAGATCATTTTGGCTTATCCGGGATTATTTGCCATTACCATCAACCGTCTGGCACATGAGCTGTTTATCCGTTCTGTGCCGTTGATTCCGCGTATTATGACAGAGTATGCACACAGTATAACCGGAATTGATATTCATCCGGGTGCAACGATCGGAAAACATTTCTTTATCGATCATGGTACCGGTATTGTAGTTGGTGAGACAACGATTATTGGTGACAATGTAAAAATTTATCAGGGTGTTACCCTTGGCGCGCTGTCTACCAGAGGTGGTCAGAAGCTGAAAAATGCAAAACGTCATCCTACCATTGAGGATAATGTGACGATTTATTCCGGGGCTTCTATTCTTGGCGGTGAGACGGTTATTGGAAGAGATTCTGTCATTGGTGGTAATGCGTTTATTACGAAATCTATTCCGGCGGGAACGACTGTCAGCATTAAAGGACAGGAATTGCAGTTCAAGCAGGGTGGAAAGACGACCATGGAGATCAGTAATTTAGATCAGGATGAGAACTGGTTTTATATTATATAAAACGTTTTCGGGTAATTGTGTGGTTTTAGATAGGTTATGAAAAGGGACTCTGCGATTTTTTCTCGCCCGCTAACAATTGCTGGTCGAGAAAAAATAGCCAGAGTCCCTTTTTCCAGACTGTGTGAAAACCACACTGCTTACCCTTACGCTGTGACGCGTATGTGCAGGAAATGCTGAAATAAGGAACACTGTGTTGCATACGCAAATGAAAGATAGTCTGCGATATCGCTGAGCAGAATGTTATTATATTCATAACGTAAATAAAAAATCAGAAAGAATGTCAGGAGGTACTGAACAATGAGTTTAATTGATACGAAATTTCGTGTAGACGAGAGTAAATGTGTGGGCTGTGGTTTGTGTCAGCTTGCCTGTCCGTCTATGCTGATTGAAATGAATGAACATAAAAAACCAGGCCTGAAACCGGTAAAAAGTATGGATTGGTACGGTTGCTGGGGATGTCAGCATTGTCTGACTGTCTGTCCGAACGGCGCAATCAGTGTACTTGGTAAAAAGCCGGAAGACAGTCTTCCTTTACCGAGTGATGCGATTGCTACGGATCTGGAGCGTCTGGTCTGCAGCCGCCGTTCCTGTCGTCATTATAAAGATGAAAATGTAGATCCGGAGCTTTTAAATGAACTGCTTGCGGTACTGGAGGCAACACCGACTGGCGGAAATAAGCAGAAAATGGAATTCACGGTCATTGATGACCGTGCAGAATTGGACAAACTGCGCAAGATGATCTGTGAAGGTGTCAAAGACCTGAAAAAACAGGGAATCTATCCGTATTCCTGGGATGAGGAATCCTACGGAATTATGGAAGCCCGCGGTCCGCAGGCCATGAACGGAGACATTTATTTCTGCTCTGCACCGCATATTATTATTCCGCATATGCCGAAAAAATTTGGCTCGGCAGCAGTAGAAGTGGGAATTACTCTGGCTTACTTTGAACTGTTATGTGAATCTAAGGGACTTGGCTGCGTGTACCTTGGTTTTCCAATGAATGTTATGAAACTGCTGCCGGATGTATGGGCAAAACTTGGCATTCCGGAAGATCACTTCGTGGCAACGGCCATGGGATTCGGTTATCCGAAGTTTGACTATGCCCGCGGTGCACAGAAGAGTGGAAAGCAGGCAATTCACCGCTTGAAATTCTAGCAAAACGCAATAAGAAAAGAACGATACAGAGGAACAATATCAAAAAGCAAATGATATTGTTCCTCTTTTTATTGACATTATTCCTGAAAGTGAGCATGCTATAAATATATATATAAGCAGGATAAACAGAAATGAGATCAAAATATATTATTATGGGTACCAGAAAGGGTTAAATCAGGAGGGGAAACATTTGCATTTTTATATTACAGGAGATACACACAAAAAATTTGACCGGGTGGAAGAATTCTGCCTGGAGTATCACACTACGACAGACGATGTTATGATTATCCTTGGAGACTCTGGTATTAATTACTGGCTGAGTCCGAAAGATGAAAAACTAAAAGAACGTGTTGCCAGAATACCGATTACCTGTTTCTGTATACACGGCAATCATGAAGGCCGGCCATGGGAATCTCCGGCGGATTACAAACTGGTGCCATGGCATGGCGGTCTTGTATACAAAGAAGAAAAATATCCGAATATTTTGTTTGCAAAAGACGGGGAGATTTATGATTTTAACGGAAAATCTGTGATGCCGATCGGTGGTGCCGGTACGGTAAACAAGGATTATCGCATCAGTCATGGACTTCAGTGGTTTGCATCGGAACAGCCGGACGATACGATTAAGCAGTTTGTGGAGCAACAGCTGGAAAAAGCTGGGTGGAAGATGGACATCATTTTGTCACATACTGTTCCAATTAAGGCTGAGCCAACCTGGGCGTTCAAGCCGCGAAAGGAACCGATTACTGTGGATAAAGGGACAGAAGAGTGGCTGCAGACGGTTTATGATCGTTTGGATTTTTCAGAGTGGTATGCAGGACATTATCATGTGGAGACAGAATCCATGGGGATTCGAATTATGTTTGAGGATTTTGATGAGATATAGCTGGATAATTAATGAGGAGAATAAAAAGTAAACCAATGGGTTAATGATTAGAAGAGAAAACTGGAGTATACTTGTCTTACAAACAGAATTTGTGGAAAAGCGTTGCATATTTTAGAGAAATTTATAAATAACAGGCCGGAGTGTAATGATATGGGAAGAGATACAAATGTAGAAATTTTTAGAGATACTGTGGATTTAGTAAAAACAAATCCAGCTTTAAGAGCGGAAGTAGCAGCTTCAACGAAGAAACAGGAAATAATTTTAGAAACAGATAAAGTAGAGGTTCCATCACTAAGCAAATATACAGAAAATGTCAGAGTAATTGTTTCGAAAAAAAGAAGCTTTGAAGCAGCAGGGGCATATCGGGGAAAAAAGTTGCTGTTCTTAATTTTGCATCTGCTACGAATCCGGGTGGAGGTGTAACCAGAGGCGCATCTGCGCAAGAGGAATGCTTGTGTAGATGTTCGGGATTATATTCTAGTCTGAATGTACCGGAAACATGGGATCTCTTTTATACCCCACATAGAAAATCAAAAAATCCAATTCACAATGATGATATTATTTATACTCCTTCGGTTACAGTATTTAAAACGGATACTGTTAATCCAGCATTGATGCAGGAAAAGGACTGGTACAAAGTTGACATTATCACTTGTGCTGCACCGAACTTGAGAGAAAAACCAGGCAGCTTGCAAAATGTATGATTCGTTATATATGGAGACACGGGGGGAGGGAAAGGATATTGCATTTTTACATAACAGGGGATACACACGGAAATTTTGACAGAATCGAAGAAGCGAGAAAAGAGGTTAGAGAAAAATGAAATATTATATCAGCGATCTGCATTTGTTTCATGAAAATGCGATCCATTTTGACCAGCGTCCCTTTGAGTCGGTGCAGCAGATGCATGATACGATTTTGAAAAACTGGAATGACCGGGTGATGAATGGCGATTATGTGTATATTTTGGGTGATGTGAGCATGCGGGGCAAAAACGAAGACCTGATTGCATTTGTTGCACGCCTGAAGGGCAGAAAGGTGCTGATCAGGGGAAATCATGATGATGTATCGGATTATCGTTATCAACAGCTGTTTGCAGAAATTTGTGATTATAAAGAGATTCATGATTCTGTTGGAAAAGAAAAGTTTGGCTTGGTGTTATCCCATTATCCGATTTTTCTGGAATATGAGACTGAGCAGAGTAGTAGCAATTCTGCTCAGTCTTTTGAAAAATTATTTAGTCGAGGTGCATGGCAGGGTGTTATGACTGGATTTAATTTTTCCTGCGCAGCATCTGTAATACCCGGTCGATTCGTTGCTGTTCGGCGGGATTTAATCCTTGTCGTAAATGTTGGATAATAAAATCGGTTTCGTCTGTGGTAAACGAGAGATTCTGATTTTGGGCTTTTGTGACAAAATTCATAAGAAATGCCATCATATCTCTGGAAGAATTTGGTTTTTCCTGATTCATGAAATTCATGAGAAATGCCAGTTTTTCCGGTGATATGTTCTGAAATGCCGGATTTTGTGAAAAAAAGTTCTGATCCATGAAAAATGCTCCTTTTACAAATTTAAAATTCCAGTCACGGAGGTAATGTCGAGAATATTTAAAATCATATCTATCTGATCCCGTTCCTGGGGTGTACAGTATTCCCGTAGTACGTTTAAAATCTGATGGGTACGCTCTGTGGAAGATTCATTGGAACAGATTCGCAATTCTTGTGCCTGCATTTCCGGGGCTGCATCAAAAAGCTGCATGGTACGCTGCAATTCAATCATTCTGACCATCATGGAGATCATACGCTGCTGTGGACCATAGAGGTAGGGCACAATGGCTTTTAACATCTGAATCGGTCTGTTTTGAATCAATGTATCCAGTACAGGTGGCGTATGTCCGGTTTCATGTTCATTCATATGAAATATCACGTCCATATCTGATGTTTTTTATAATGTATGAAAAAAATATGCAATTATGAGTAAGAATTTGCGTTCCATAAAAGGATGTTGAATAAAAAAGACATTGTGATTGTGGGGAATATGATGAAGCATTTGAAAATATAGCGCGAAAGGAAAAAAAGGGAGTTGGATGTGATATAAGGCAGGCAAAAATGGTTTTATTTCATATAATAATAGGGAATCCATGATGAAATATGGAGAACATAGCATATGGGAAAATTGGTCTATGACGGTAAAAGCGTTTATGAAATAGATGAAGACTGCCTGCGGAAAAAGGAAGAACGGGAACGGCAAAAAGAAATGGAGTGGCAAAGAAAAAATCTGAAACAACCACCCGGAGTAAGAAGGCAGATGAATAAAACAAATGAAAAATAAAAACTAACAGTATTAGCTAAAATTGATTTCATATATAAGAGGAGACAGAAAGAACCGGAGGCATCATAGCCCCCGGTTTTTGTCGTACCAAGATGTGTAGTCAGATTTGATTTTGACTTAGAAGCAGCCACAGCCGTTTCCGTTGTTGTTTCCGCCACAGCAGCACAGAAGCAGGATGATCCAGATTGCTTCACTGCAGCCATTTCCACCCAGGAAAGAGCCATTGCCATTTCCGCATCCACCGCAGCAGCACAGAAGTAAGATAATCCAGATAATGTTGTTGCATCCGCATCCGTTGTCGTTAGAGCATCCACAGTTTGTAGCAGCTAAATCACTCATGTTGATAGCCTCCAGATTTTTATTTACAATTCATAGTATGTATGCGGCTTGTCAGTGTTTCTTTAAAAAGAAATAAATTTTCGAAAAATTGTTCATTCATGCAGATATAGCATACCTGTTTTTATAAACTCTGATAGGAACAAAATAAGGAAACAGAATATATTAAGAAAAAATTTTATACTTTAACTTGACAAAGTGATAACAAGAATGTATTATTGTATGCAATGAGAGCGATTGCATACAATCTAATATATTGTATACGAGTATATAAGGTGAGGAGCGAATAACATGCGTAAAGTAGTAATGAATAAGCATAATAATCTGTTACAGCTGGAAGAACATTTTTATCAGCTGGTTGATGTAGATGAACCAAATACATTTAGAAATCTGTTTCCGTATGAAGAGATTCCGAAAATTGCGTTCAACGACCGAATCGTACCGCATAACATGCCGGACGATATCTGGATCACAGATACCACATTTCGTGACGGACAGCAGTCAAGAGCTCCGTACACTACCGATCAGATTGTAACGATCTATGATTATCTGCACAAATTGGGCGGCCCGAAAGGAATTATCCGTCAGAGTGAGTTTTTCCTGTACAGCAAAAAAGACCGTGATGCAGTTTACAAATGTATGGAACGTGGATATAAGTTCCCGGAGGTTACAAGCTGGATCCGTGCAAGTAAACAGGATTTCGAATTAGTAAAAGACATCGGACTGCGTGAGACCGGTATTCTGGTAAGCTGTTCCGATTATCATATTTTCTACAAAATGAAAATGACCAGACGTGAGGCAATGAACCATTATTTAAGTGTCATCCGTGAGTGCCTGGAGACAGGTATCAGCCCACGCTGCCACTTGGAAGACATCACAAGATCCGATATTTACGGCTTCGTTATTCCGTTCTGTGTGGAACTGATGAAACTGATGGATGAATACAAGATTCCGATCAAAGTTCGTGCCTGCGATACCATGGGATATGGTGTAAACTTCCCGGGTGCCGTTATTCCGCGAAGTGTACCGGGTATCATTTATGGTCTGACAACTCATGCGGGCGTACCGTCTGAATTGATCGAGTGGCATGGTCACAACGATTTTTACAAGGCAGTTACCAACTCTACCACAGCATGGCTGTATGGAGCCTGTGGTGTCAACTGTTCTCTGTTTGGTATCGGAGAGCGTACCGGTAATACACCACTGGAGGCTATGGTATTTGAGTATGCGCAGTTAAAAGGAACACTGGACGGCATGGATACCACAGTCATTACAGATCTGGTTGATTATTTTGAAAAAGATCTGGATTACACACTTCCAAGCAGAACACCGTTTGCCGGCAAGAACTTCAACGTAACAAGAGCCGGAATCCATGCAGACGGACTGTTGAAAAACGAAGAGATTTACAATATTTTTGATACAGAAAAATTCTTAAAGAGACCGGCACTTGTATCTATTTCCAATACTTCCGGTCTGGCAGGAATCGCACACTGGATCAACAGCTACTACAGACTGCCGCAGGAGCGTCATCTGGACAAAAACTCAGAGCTGGTTCACAAACTGAAAGACTGGGTTGATGAACAGTATGATGAAGGACGTGTAACCGTTCTGACAGACAACGAGTTGGTTGTAAAGATTACAGAGTGCTGCAAGGAGCTGGGAATTATTTTATAACAAGGGGGCAAAAAAGGATGGGAGATAACCATTCGCTCAGTGATAAAGTATTTCATAAACTGCAGGAAGATATTTTATCCGGAAAATATGCGGTGGATGAGGAACTGAAAGAAAAGACCATCGGCGATGAGCTGGGGGTCAGTCGGACACCGGTGCGCGAGGCACTGCGCCAGCTGGAACTTCAGGGACTTGTCACGATCACGCCGAACAAGGGCGCGCATGTCACCGGATTTTCCAAAGAAGATCTGAATGACATTTATGAGATACGGTCTGTGATGGAAGGCTTATGTGCCAAATGGGCAGCGAAAAAAGCCACACCGGAACAGATTGAAGAACTGGAAGAAATTGTATACCTGACAGAATTTCATGTGTCAAAGGGGCACAGTGAGCAGGTATTTGAACTGGATAATAAGTTTCATGAGACCTTATATCAGGCGTCAGGAAGTAAGGTACTGGCAAACGTACTGACGGATTTTCACAATTATGTGCAGCGGGTGCGCAAAATGACATTGAAATCAAAAGAGCGTTCCGAAAAATCAAACGATGAGCACCGCATGATCGCTCAGGCGATCCATGATCATGATCCGGAGAAAGCACAGATGCTGGCAAATCAGCATATCATGAGAACCATTGAAAATATTGACCACTGTGGCTGGGACAATCTGCTGCAGGAATCCCGAAAAGAAAATGAGAACAGCGGGAATTAAGGATTGGAGGATAATTACCATGGAAAAAATTAAAATGACTACACCTTTAGTAGAAATGGATGGAGATGAAATGACCAGAATCCTCTGGCAGTATATCAAAGACGAGTTATTACTTCCGTTTGTGGATCTGAAAACAGAGTATTATGATCTGGGACTGGAATACAGAAATGAGACCGACGACAAGGTAACCTTCGATTCTGCTTATGCCACACAGAAATACGGCGTAGCTGTAAAATGTGCAACTATCACACCGAATGCAGCCCGCGTAAAAGAGTATAACTTAAAAGAAATGTGGAAGAGTCCGAACGGAACTATTCGTGCAATTCTGGATGGAACGGTATTCCGTACACCAATCAAGGTAAAAGGCATTGAGCCATGCGTAAAGAACTGGAAAAAACCGATCACCATTGCCCGTCATGCTTACGGTGATGTATACAAAGCATCTGAAATGAAGATTCCGGGACCGGGAAAGGTAGAACTGGTTTATACCGCTGAGGATGGAACAGAAGTAAGAGAGTTAGTTCATAATTTTACCAACGCTGGTGTTGTTCAGGGACAGCACAACATCTGCAAATCCATTGAGAGTTTTGCAAGAAGCTGCTTTAACTACGCACTGGATATGAATCAGGATCTCTGGTTTGCAACAAAAGATACCATTTCCAAAAAATACGATCATACTTTCAAAGATATTTTCCAGGATATCTACGATGCAGAGTATAAAGAAAAATTCGAGGCAGCAGGCATTGAGTATTTCTACACACTGATCGATGATGTAGTAGCCCGTGTCATGAAAGCAGAGGGCGGATTTATCTGGGCATGCAAAAACTATGACGGCGATGTTATGAGTGATATGATCTCCTCCGCATGCGGATCTCTGGCTATGATGACTTCCGTACTGGTTTCTCCAAGCGGCGTATACGAGTACGAAGCTGCTCACGGAACTGTTATGAGACACTATTACAAACATCTGGCTGGCGAGGAGACATCCACAAACTCCGTGGCAACGATTTTTGCATGGACCGGTGCATTACGCAAACGTGGCGAGCTTGACAATCTGCCGGAATTAGTAAAATTTGCAGATAATCTGGAAAAAGCTTGTATTGATACAATAGAATCTGGTAAAATGACAAAAGACTTGGCATTAATTACAGAATTAGAGAATCCGGTTGTATTAAACAGCCTTGATTTTATCAAAGCAATCCGTGAAACACTGGAGAAAATGTACGCATAAGTATGGGTGTGTATGAAAAATCACAGTGTTAGTTTAGCCGGTGATTTTGCAATTTGCCAGACATGGATAATGATTCTGAATCAGATGAAAACAAAAAGAGTGAAATCTATCTGACAGGAAGGAATATTTATTCGAAGAAAAATGAAACACAGGAATCCTGCGATCTGCAGGATTCCATTTTTAAGGTGAGGAAGAAACATATGATTTTAGCATGTCAAAATATCAGTAAATCATTTGGTGTGGATCCGGTGATCCGAAATGTGAGTTTTCATGTGGAAGATCAGGAAAAAGTGGCAATTGTAGGAATTAACGGTGCCGGAAAATCCACACTGTTGAAAATTATTGTAGGGGAGCTGCCGGCGGATGAAGGTACGGTAACTCTTGCAAAAGGAAAAACGCTGGGTTATCTGGCACAGCATCAGGATATCGCAGATGAGCGGACGATTTATGAGGCGGTTCTGGAAGGAAAACGCCAGCTCATTGATATGGAGCAGAAAATCCGTGAGCTGGAAGAAGGAATGCAGTCCGTATCAAAAGAGGATATGGAAGCTTATATGGAAAATTATCATAAGCTGCTGCATGAGTTCGAAGCCAGAGATGGTTATTCTTATCGCAGCGAGGTTTCCGGTGTCTTAAAAGGTCTTGGATTTTCCGAGGATGATTTTGAAAAATACTGCAACGAGCTGTCCGGTGGACAGAAAACCCGTGTATCTCTGGCGCGTCTGCTGGCGACACATCCGGATATCATTCTGCTGGATGAGCCGACGAACCATTTGGATATTGAGTCTATTCAGTGGCTGGAGACATTTTTGCTGAATTACAAAGGGGCTGTTGTGATCGTTGCCCATGACCGTTATTTTCTGGATCGAATCGTAACGAAAGTTGTGGAAATCAGCATGCACAAATCTGCAGTGTACGATGGTAATTATACAGCTTATGCTGCAAAAGCTGCTTTTGCAAGAGAGGAAGCGTTGCGTGCTTACTATAATCAGCAGCGGGAGATCAAACATCAGGAAGCCGTTATTGAAAAACTGAAATCCTTTAACCGGGAGAAATCCATCAAGCGTGCAGAGAGCCGTGAAAAGCAGCTGGCAAAAATAGATGTTTTAGAAAAACCACAGGAAGAAAAATCCGAGATGCATATGACACTGACACCGTCCATTATCAGTGGAAACGATGTGCTGCGGGTGGAAGGTCTTTCAAAGGCTTATGAAAATAAGAAACTGTTTCAGGATATTTCTTTTGAAATCAAACGTGGTGAGCGCGTGGCTCTGATTGGTCAGAACGGAACCGGAAAGACAACGATTTTAAAGATCCTGAATGAAAAAGTAAATGCAGATGCAGGTTCTTTTACGTTGGGAACAAACGTAAAAATCGGTTATTATGATCAGGAGCAGCAGGTGCTTCATATGGAAAAAACGCTGATGGAGGAGATTGCGGACGATTATCCGAAGCTGACACAGACACGTATCCGAAATATTCTGGCAGCATTTTTGTTTACCGAGGATGATGTGTTCAAGCGCGTCAGTGACTTGAGCGGTGGTGAGCGCGGCCGTCTGTCACTGGCAAAACTGATGCTCTCCGAGGCAAACTTCCTGATCCTGGATGAGCCGACGAACCATTTGGATATCGCTTCTAAGGAAATTTTGGAGTCTGCTCTGAAACGTTATGAGGGAACCGTGCTGTTTGTATCCCATGATCGTTATTTTATTAACCGGACAGCGACCCGTATCCTGAACCTGACAGAGCACAGTCTGGTCAATTATATCGGTAATTATGACTATTATCTGGAGAAAAAAGAGACAAACGAGCGGGCATATCTGGCATCTTCGGAGACAGAAGCAGCAGTAAGCACCGAAGAAGTGTCCGAGGGTAAGACAGACTGGCAGACTCAGAAGGAAGAACAGGCGAAAAAGCGTAAAATTCAGAACCGTGTGAAGAAAATTGAAGCCGAGATTGAGTCTCTGGAAGAAAAACTGACAGAATTGGATGAACAATTTCAGGATCCGGCAGTGGCGACCAACTCTGCAAAACTTGGAAAACTGCACAGCGAGCAGGTGGAAGTACAGGAAAAACTGGATCAGCTGTACGAAGAATGGGAAGAACTGGCATCTGATTGATAAAAAATTGACAAAATAATCTCGGGTGTTTATAATGAATACAGATAATTGCGGGTAGTAACGCAAATGGTTGAAGGAGTAAATGGAAGATGCAAAAGGAAATTTCGCAGGCGGTCATACGTCGAATGCCAAGATATTACAGATATCTTGGAGAATTGCTGGATGCGGGAGTAGAAAGAATTTCATCCAATGAGCTGAGCGTTCGAATGAAAGTAACAGCTTCTCAGATTCGTCAGGATCTGAACAATTTTGGTGGTTTTGGCCAGCAGGGATACGGTTATAATGTGCAGTATCTGTATGAGGAGATTGGAAAAATCCTTGGTCTTGACCGACAGCACAACATTATCGTAGTCGGAGCCGGTAATATGGGACAGGCGCTGGCAAATTATGTGAAGTTTGAGAAACGTGGCTTTATGATCACCGGACTTTTTGATGTCAATCCGGCACTGGCAGGTTTGTCAGTCCGTGGTATTGAGATACATATGATGGACGAACTTCCGGAATTTGTAAAGCATCAGAGAGTTGATATTGCGGTATTGACACTTCCGAAAGAAAAGGCAGAACAGGCAGCGGAGCAGCTGGTAAAACTTGGCATCCGTGCAATCTGGAACTTTGCACATCTGGATCTGGAACTTCCGGATGATGTAGTTGTGGAAAATGTTCACTTGTCTGACAGCTTGATGCAGCTGTCTTATAACATTGTCCGCAGACAGGATAACGAATAAGAAACCTTGCAAACGTGCGCTTTGTCCTACGGGCAGAGCGCATTTGTATGTAAATTGTGCAAAACAAACCGGGGGAATATAACGATGAGAGATGTATTAAATGGTCAGGAAATGAAACAGTGTGATGAAAATACCATGAAGATGGGAATGTTATCAGCGGTATTAATGGAACGTGCTGCCTTAAGTGTGGTAAAAGAAATTATGGAGCGTTATCCGGATGATGATACGAGAATTCTGACTGTATGCGGCGCGGGGAATAATGGCGGTGATGGTATCGCTGTTGGACGTCTGCTTGCTTTGCAGGGATATGAAGTGGGTATCTGTTTTGCCGGAAATCCTGAAAAAATGACTACAGAAACAGCCCGGCAGATGAAGATCGCAAAGAATTATAATGTGCCGGTTTTAACACCCGAAGAGGCATTCCAGGAGAACTGGGATGTCATTGTAGATGCGCTCTTTGGCATTGGACTGAGCCGGGAGATAACCGGAAAATATGCAGATATTATAAAAGAATTGAACGTGTATTACGAGGGCGCCGGTAAAATTGCGGTAGATATTGCTTCCGGAATATCGGCAACCACCGGAGAGGTGCTTGGAACGGCATTTCAGGCAGATGTGACTGTGACCTTTGGATTTGAAAAGCGGGGACAGCTTTTATATCCGGGAGCAGAGTATACCGGCGCACTCAAAGTGGAAGATATTGGATTTACCACAGAAAGTTTGTTTGACATTATACCGGGATTGCATGTGCTGGAAAAAGAAGATCTTGATATGCTGCCAAAAAGAACAGCGCACTCTAATAAAGGAAGTTACGGAAAACTGTTATTGATCGCCGGTTCCGAAGGAATGGCAGGTGCGGCAGTTTTTGCGGCAAAGGCGGCATACCGGATGGGATGCGGTCTGGTCCGGGTGGCAACGGTGGAAAGTAACCGGGCAATTTTGCAGCAACTTGTACCGGAAGCGGTACTGGCAGTTTACAATGATACAACAGATGTGGTAAAATTTGTGGAAACACAGCTTGCCTGGGCAGATGCCGTGGCAGTCGGTTCCGGAATCGGACAGTCTGCATTGTCAGAAAAAATGGTGAAAACTGTGATCGAGCAGAATACAAAACCGTGCCTGTTTGATGCGGATGCCCTGAATCTGATTTCCAAAAATCCGGAATGGCTGCAGTTTTTGAAAAACGGAGCAGTTTTTACTCCGCATCTTGGCGAAATGAGCCGGCTCATCGGAACATCTATCGCAGAAATTTCAAAGGATCTTGTGGGGGTAGCTTTGCAGTATGCACAGAAAAATCACGTAGTAATGGTGTTAAAAGATGCAAGAACTGTGACTGCCACAGAAAAGCGTGGCTGTTTCCTGAATCTGAGTGGAAATGACGGAATGGCAACAGCAGGATCAGGAGATGTGTTAAGCGGTGTGATCGGTGCATTGCTGGCACAGGGCATGCTGCCGGAAGATGCGGCACCTATGGGTGTATATCTTCATGGTCTGGCAGGTGATGCGGCAGCAAAGAAACTTGGCAGACACAGCATGATGGCAAGTGATATCGTAGATGGAATTACCGATTTGTTGAAGGAACAGGAGGACACAATAGAACAATGAAAGAGTATCGCAGAATATGCGCAAATATCAGTTTAAAAGCATTGGAGCATAATTTAGATGCAATACATGACTGTATTGATCGTGATACGAAGATTATTGCAGTAGTAAAGGCAGATGGCTATGGTCATGGGGCAGTACCGCTGGCAGAAGTGATGGAACAGCGCGAGGATGTCTGGGGTTATGCGGTGGCAACCCCGGAGGAAGCGGAAGAACTGTACAGCAACGGAATCAAGAAACCGATTCTGATCCTTGGTTATACGTTCCCGGAATACGATGAGCAGATTGTAAAAGAAGGACTCCGCCCGGCAGTATTTTCTCTGGAACGGGCAAAGCAGCTGTCAGAAGAAGCAGTTCGTCAGAACAAAGAGTGTAAGATTCATATTAAACTGGATACCGGTATGAGCAGAATCGGTTTTCAGGTGACGGAACAGTCTGCTGATGAGATTGCACAGATCGCAGCTTCGCCGAATATTATAATAGAAGGAATCTTTACACATTTTTCCAAAGCAGATGAGACGGATAAAACTTTCACAAAGAAACAGGCAGATACTTATGAGCAGATGATCACCTGGTTAAAGGATCGTCAGATTGAGATTCCAATTCATCATATTTCAAACAGTGCGGGAATTGTGGATCTTCCGGAGTATAATAAGGATATTGTCCGTGCAGGAATTATTTTATATGGTCTGTGGCCGTCTGATGAAGTAGAAAAAAATAATATTGACTTAAAACCGTTACTGTCCTTAAAGAGTCATGTAGTTCATGTAAAGGAACTGGAGCCGGGACGGATCATCAGTTATGGCGGTACATTTGAAGTGGAAAAACCGATGCAGATTGCAACGGTACCGGTTGGTTATGCAGACGGTTATCCGCGCAGCCTGTCAAACAAAGGATATGTGTTGATTCATGGAAAACGTGCGGCAATCTGCGGCAGAGTCTGCATGGATCAGATGATGGTAGATGTTTCTGAAATTCCGGATGTAAAACCGGGAGATGAGGTGACATTGATCGGAACAGATGGTACAGAGACGATCACGATGGAGGAGCTTGGCGATATGTCTGGAAGATTTAACTATGAGCTTGCCTGTGATCTGAACAAGCGAATCCCGCGTATTTACTACTAAAGGTCTGGGTTTATCTCAGTCGAGAAGACTCCCACTTCTGCAAGTGGTGAGTAATAACAAGTCTTTCTCAGTGGGAGTACAATCTCCGACTGAGATAAACGCTCCGCGGGGGCGCACATTGTCTGGGAGACAATGGTTTTGCGCCGACCGGAACGAAGTGTAGATGTGCAGTGATTCTGAGAAGAATATGTCAGCTTTCGCTGACCAGAATCACGCACCAAGTCTCACGTGCGTTCGACTTGAATCTGGAACGGTGATTGATCTGCAAAATATTTTTCAGAATTACACTATTTTTATTGTAAGCACTTGTAAAAGTGGAAGCTGCTTCTTGGTTTGATATAAAAATAACAGGAATACACACGCTGAAAATGGGAAGAATGTCAGTAACCTTAAAAAATGGAGTGTATGAAATGTTAATTCGACGAGGAGATATTTATTATGCAGATTTACGACCGGTGGTCGGTTCGGAACAGGGCGGAGTACGACCGGTTCTGATCATCCAGAATGATGTCGGGAATCGCCACAGTCCAACGGTGATCTGTGCGGCGATCACATCACGGATGAATAAGGCAAAATTGCCGACACACATTGAACTAAATGCTGCCAGATATCATATGGTGAAGGATTCCGTAATTTTACTGGAACAATTACGAACCATTGATAAAACGCGGTTGAAAGACCGTATCTGTCATCTGGACAGTGACATTATGAAGAAAGTCGGAAGAGCATTACAGATCAGTCTGGATCTTTAGGTTACATAATCTTGACGGATCATAAGACAGATGCTATTCTGAAAAAAGTACACAACGATTTTGGAAGGAGTATGAGTTGATGGAGGATGATGGCAGTCCGTTAAATAATTTTGGCAAAGGACTGAAAAAACTGTTTGGAAAAAGCCGCAGAGGAAGCGGAGAGGATCTGACAGAACAGGAAATCATGTCTATGGTAAATGAGGGGCATGAGCATGGTGTGCTTCAGGAGAGCGAAGCGGAAATGATCAACAACATTTTTACGCTGGATCAGAAAGAAGCAAAAGATATTATGATTCACCGGAAACAGATCATGGCACTGGATGGACAGGAGACGCTGCAGGAGGCGCTGGTGCAGATTCGTGACATGGCGTATTCACGTTATCCGGTTTATCTGGATGATATTGACAACATTGTCGGTATCATACATATCAAAGACATTTTAAATCAGATGCAGGAACCGTCAGTGCTGGAAAAACAGCTTACCACCATTGATAACCTCATCCGTCCGGCTCCGTTTATCCCGGAAACACGGAATATTGATGTGCTGTTCAAAAATATGCAGTCCCAGAAGATCCATATGGTGATCGTGGTAGACGAGTATGGTCAGACGGCAGGTCTGGTGACCATGGAAGATATTCTGGAAGAGATCGTCGGCAATATTTTTGATGAGCATGATACCGTGGAAGAGCAGATCGTAGAGGAATCCGATGGAAGTTATCTTGTGGATGGCATGACGGATTTTGATGAGGTCTGTGAACTGTTAGAGATTCCACAGGAAGAAACGGAAGATTTTGATACATTGAGCGGATTCCTGGTTTCAAGGATTAATAAGATCCCGAATGACGGGGAAGTATTCCGAGTGGAAGCCTTTGGATTTGAGTTTGACGTTTTGCTGGTGGAAAATAAAGTCATCCGTACGGTGCGGGTGAAAAAACTGGAGCAGGAAGAAGCAAAAGAGTAACATCAGGCGTAATACCAAAAGAGTACATCTTGTCAAGATAAGTCGATTGTGTTATAATATACGACAGTTTTGAAAAAAGATAGGGAGAGATAGATATGTCAGGACATTCAAAGTTTGCAAATATTAAACATAAAAAAGAGAAAAATGACGCTGCAAAAGGAAAAATCTTTACAATTATCGGACGTGAGATCGCAGTTGCCGTAAAAGAAGGCGGTCCGGATCCGGCAAACAACAGCAGACTTCGTGATGTAATCGCAAAAGCAAAAGCAAATAACATGCCGAACGATACCATTGACCGTGGTATTAAGAAAGCTGCCGGAGATGCAAACTCCGTAAATTACGAGTATGTTTCTTATGAAGGATATGGTCCGAACGGTACAGCAATCATCGTTGACGCGCTGACAGACAACAAGAACCGTACAGCAGCAAACGTAAGAAATGCATTCACAAAAGGAAAAGGAAATGTAGGAACACCGGGTTGTGTATCTTACATGTTTGATAAAAAAGGACAGATCATCATTGACAAAGAGAACTGTGATATGGACGCAGACGATCTGATGATGGCAGCTCTGGACGCAGGAGCAGAGGATTTCAATGAGGAAGAGGACAGCTTTGAGATCATCACAGATCCGGATTCTTTCAGTGAAGTAAGACAGGCTCTCGAAGAAGCTGGTATTGAGATGGCAAGTGCAGAGGTTACTATGATTCCTCAGACTTATGTAGAGCTGACAGATGAGCAGGATCTGTACTGCATCAACAAGATTTTGGATCTGCTGGATGCAGATGATGATGTACAGCAGGTATATCATAACTGGGACGAGTAATCATACAGACGATTGTTCGAACTGAAAATTGTGAAATAATGGAGAGAGATGTCGAAACCGGCGTCTCTTTCTTTTTTGGAATGTTACGGTTCACTTATTATGGAGAAGTCAGAAAGAACGTTTTTCGACTGGTGCATATGAATGGTAAATGTGTAACCTTTTTTGCATCTGCCCTTTTACAAGAACGCTTTCGTATGGTATAATGATTTTAATAAATTTGAATGCAGACCGGAAGTCATTCCGGAATGAGAATCAGGGGGTTCAGAATGAAAAAGGTTTTATTTGCAGCTTCAGAGTGTGTACCATTTATTAAAACCGGGGGACTTGCAGATGTATGTGGAGCGCTCCCGAAACAGTTTGATAAAAAGGAATGGGATGTTCGTGTAGTCATTCCGAACTATTCCTGTATCCCGGAGAAATACCGGAATAAATTCGAGTATGTAACACATTTTTATATGGGCACAGGTCCTTACATTCCAAGCAAATATGTGGGTGTTTTAAAATACGAGCTGGATGGTATCACATATTATTTCATTGATAATCAGGAATACTTTAACTGCTTCCTGCCATATGGTGATATCCGTTACGATATTGAGAAATTTACATTTTTTGATAAAGCAGTATTATCTATGCTGCCACAGATCGGTTTCCAGCCGGATATTATCCACTGCCATGACTGGCAGGCAGGTCTGATCCCGGTATTTTTGAAAACAGAATTCCAGGGAGATATGTTCTTCTGGGGCATGAAAGCTATTATGACGATTCATAATCTAAAATTCCAGGGCGTATGGGATGTCAAAACGATGATGGGACTGACCGGATTCCCGAAAGAACTCTTTACACCGGATAAACTGGAGTTCCAGAAAGATGCAAATATGTTAAAAGGTGGTCTGGTATATGCCGATTATATCACCACAGTCAGCGATACTTATGCGCAGGAGATTCAGACACCGTATTATGGAGAAGGACTGGACGGACTGCTCTCCGCACGTCATTTTGATATGCAGGGAATCGTAAACGGTATTGATTACGATATTTACAACCCGGAGACGGATCCAAAGCTGTTTGTAAATTATAACCGTGACAACTTCCGCAAGAAAAAAGTAGAAAATAAAGTGAAATTACAGGAAATGCTTGGTCTGACCGTAGATAAGAAGAAATATATGATCGGACTGATTTCCCGTCTGACAGATCAGAAAGGTCTGGATCTGGTTGACTATGTATTTGAACGGATTCTGGATGACAATACTCAGTTTGTTGTGATCGGAACCGGTGAGGAGCGTTATGAAAATATGTTCCGCCATTTTGCATGGAAATACGGTGACCGCGTTTCAGCAAATATCTGCTATGATTCTGATCTGGCTCAGAAATTGTACGCGTCTGCAGATGCATTCCTGATGCCGTCCAGATTCGAACCATGTGGTCTGACACAGATGATGGCATTCCGTTATGGAACCGTGCCGATCGTACGTGAGACCGGTGGACTGAAAGATACCGTAGAGCCTTATAACGAGTATGAGAATACCGGTACAGGATTCTCCTTCACAAACTATAACGGCGAAGATATGCTCAATGTCATCAATTACTCCAAGACGATCTTCTTTGAACGGAAGCGTCAGTGGAATCAGATCGTAGACCGCGGTATGGCAAAAGACTTCTCCTGGAGAGTATCTGCCGGACGTTACGAGGGACTGTACAATTATCTGATCGGATAAAATTTGTTCTAATTCCTATGGTGGAAACGTGATATTTCGGATTTTTACAGAAACATTGTATTTGCCGGAAATATTGCGATTGAAAAATTATGAAAATAACATATGAAAATTCAGATATGCTCATGCAGAACGGCTCTGTGTGAGCATATTTTTTTTGAAATCACACATACTCAAAGAAATAAATTAGATGAGAACTGGATTTTATATCTATATGGAAAATGGAGGAATTGTGTGATGGCAGAGAAAAAAGCCCTGGAAAATGAAGAAATTAAAGAGTATGGACAGATAGAGTTAAACGAAAACCGCCAGCAGCATAACATTCAGCTGCTTTCCATTATCGGAGAAGTGGAAGGACATGAATGTCTGGCGTCAAATACAAAAACAACGAAATATGAGCATGTACTGCCAAAGCTGGCAGAGGCAGAAGATGACCGAACCGTGGATGGTTTGCTGGTGCTTTTGAATACGGTAGGCGGTGATGTTGAGTCAGGACTGGCGATTGCAGAGATGATCGCATCTTTAAGCAAACCGGTGGTTTCGCTGGTGCTTGGCGGCAGTCATTCCATCGGCGTGCCGCTGGCAGTGGCAGCCGATTATTCCTATATTGTGCCAACGGGAACCATGGTGATCCATCCGGTACGGATGAGCGGAACGGTGATCGGTGCACCACAGACGTATGAGTATTTTCAACAGATGCAGGATCGTATTACCGGATTTATCGCGTCTCATTGTATGGTGAAACAGGAGCGGATCGAGGAACTGATGCTGAATACAAGCATGCTGACAAAGGATCTGGGGACGATACTGGTGGGGCATCAGGCAGTAGAAGAAGGCATTATTAACGAAGTGGGCGGAATCAATGATGCTGTGCGCCGCCTGCATTTTATGATCAACGATGAGCGGATATAAGTGTAATAGAATATATGTTCGGAAAAATAAAAAACACAGATGACATCTTTTGGAAAGTATGATATGATATACAGGCGCAGGAAAAAGAACCTGTGATACTGATACGAAAGATGAGGGCGTGTGCAATGTCATTGTTACAATCCATACTGATGGGACTGATCCAGGGACTGACAGAATTTCTGCCGGTCAGCAGCTCTGGTCATCTGGCGCTTTTTAAAATATTATTTGATGTTAATACAGAGACAGGTCTGCTGTTTGATGTTATGCTCCATGTGGGAACCTTGGTGGCAATCTGCATTGTGTATTACAAAGATATCATTCGACTGGTGATCGAGTTTATCGGCATGCTGATTGACGGTGGCTATAATCTGGTGACCTGGATGCAGAAACGGAGAGGAAAAGACGGCGCATACCGCCATGTGATATATAACAGTTACCGCAAAATGGTCATGCTTGTGATCGTCTCTACGATACCGACGGGCATTATCGGCTATGTGGGAGCGGATCTTGTTACGGCGGCTTCCGAGGTGCTGATCGTTCCGGGAATCTGTCTGATCATTACGGCAGCGCTGCTGTTTGTCTGTGACCGGATACCGGAAGGGCACAAGAAACCAAAACAGACCAGTTATGCCAACGCATTTATTATCGGTATCTGTCAGGGCGTTGCAACATTACCGGGACTTTCCCGTTCCGGAACTACGATCACAGCCTGTGTGCTGAACGGTCTGGATCGTAGATTTGCAGTAAAATATTCCTTTATCATGTCAATCCCGGCAATTCTTGGAGCAATGGTATTACAGTTAAAGAATATCGGCAGCGAAGCACTGGTGCGTACTGACCTGATTCATTATGCAATTGGTATGGCAGTCGCAGCCGTAGTTGGTTATATTTGTATCAAAACAATGCTTGTCATTGTGAAAAAAAGAAAGTTTAAGTTTTTCTCAATCTACTGTCTGATCGTTGGTATCGTGTCGATCATTGGTTATTTTGTTACCACATAAGGTTGAGGAGCAGATAGAGAAAGGTGTTATATGGCAACTCAGAAAAGAACGACATCTACCAGAAAGAAAACATCCGGAAAGAAGACTTCCGGCAGAAAAAGTTCTGCAAACGGAAGAGGAAAAAGCAGTTCTGCACCGACATTTACATGGCGTGCAGAATTGCTGCTTTTTGCATTTCTGGCATTTGCAATTCTCCTTTTTATCGGAAATATTGGAAAAGGCGGAATTGTGGGAAATGCACTGAGTAAATTTTCCTTTGGAATGTTTGGTGTGCTGGCTTATATTTTTCCGATCCCGGTATTTCTGATCCCGGCATTTATGGTATCAAACCAACAGCGGACACGAACTGGATATACATATTCCGGGAGAGCAATCATGAAAGCGACGGCAGGAATCCTGCTGTTTGTTTTTTTGTGCGTTTTTGCACATATTGTCTGCTGGTGGGATCAGGTGCCGGGAAAGGTGACACAATTGTACACAGAGTGTGCTTCCTCAAAGACAGGAGGAGGACTGGTCGGAGGACTGATCGGGATTGGATTTTCAAAATGTTTTGGCATGATGGGAGCGGTACTGCTGGATATCTTGATTATGGTGATCGCAGTAGTGCTTTTGACAGAAAAATCCTTCTTTAAGGGCGTATCAAAAGGCAGTAAGCATGTCTATGAGTCTGCACGTTCGGATGCAGCGCGCAGAAGAGCGGCAGCGCAGGAACGAAACCGTGAGCGTCAGTCTCAGCGCGAGCAGATGACAGGAAATGATAGAAAAAAAGAACGTCGTATGAATCGGAAAGTCAGCGGTGTGGCATTGGACACAAAGATCCGTCCACGAAAAGAAGAAAAAGTGACGGAGAATATGAGTGAATTATCTTTGAATCCGCAGGATCCGATCAGAGAAGATGTGCTTGCCGGAAGTGAGCCGACGGCAGGTGCGGCTAAGAAACGAAAAACAGCTGCAACGGTGCAGATGCCGGTGACAGAGCCGGAGGATATCACACAGGTGCAGTCGGATGACTTTTGGGCGCAGCATCCGCAGCCGGAGATTCATTTATCCGGGGAGCAGAATCCTTATCCGGAGACGAAGAAACCGGTCAGAGAAACGGCGCAGCCGAAGACTCCGATGCAGGATACAGCCGGCTTAGAAGGGGCAGGAATCTCACAGCCGGAACCGGAGTTAAAGAAAAGGTCGCATCACGGTGGTCAGCCGAAACAGTCTGCTGAGCAGGTGGAACAGGAAGTTGCCGATGTGCGTGAGGAGATCGCAGAACATGCGGGGGAGGAACATGCGCGGGCATATGTATTCCCGGATGTTTCCCTTTTACAGAAAGGTGATCCGAATCAGACGGGAGATTCCAGACAGCATTTGCAGGAAATGTCTGCAAAACTTCAGATGACACTGACAAATTTTGGCGTAAACGCGCGTGTGACTAACGTAGTCTGCGGACCAACCGTCACACAGTATGAGATTCAGCCGGAGATGGGGGTAAAGGTAAGTAAGATCCTTGGACTGGCAGATGATATCAAATTGAACCTGGCAGTTCCGGATATTCGTTTTGAAGCACCGATTCCGGGAAAATCAGCCATTGGTATCGAAGTGCCGAACAAAGAAAATGTGACAATCCCGTTCCGAGATCTGGTAGAATCCAGAGAGTTTCAGGATCATGCATCGAAGATCTCATTCTGTACAGGAAAAGATATCGCAGGTCATGTCATTGTGGCAGATATTGCCAAGATGCCGCATTTGCTGATCGCAGGTGCTACCGGTTCCGGTAAATCTGTATGTATCAATACGATCATTATGAGTATTTTGTACAAAGCAAAACCGGACGAAGTAAAACTGATCATGATCGATCCGAAAGTAGTAGAGCTGAGCGTGTACAATGGAATACCGCATCTGTTGATTCCGGTTGTAACGGATCCGAAGAAAGCAGCCGGTGCGCTTCACTGGGCAGTTTCTGAAATGATGGAACGTTATCAGACCTTCCAGAAGTACGGTGTCCGAGATATGAAAGGTTATAATAAGAAGGTAGAGTCCATTCAGGATCTTCCGGGAGAGGACAAACCGAAGAAAATGCCACAGATCGTCATTATCGTAGACGAGCTGGCAGATCTGATGATGGTAGCTTCCAATGATGTTGAGGATGCGATCTGTCGTCTGGCACAGCTTGCCCGTGCAGCGGGCATGCATCTGGTCATTGCTACACAGCGTCCGTCTGTAAACGTTATTACCGGCCTGATCAAGGCAAATATGCCGTCCCGTATTGCATTTGCCGTAACTTCTGGTGTGGATTCCAGAACCATTCTGGATATGAACGGTGCGGAAAAACTGCTTGGAAAAGGTGATATGTTGTTTTATCCGCAGAACTATCAGAAGCCATTGCGTGTACAGGGAGCTTTTGTCACGGACAAAGAAGTGTCGGATGTGGTAGAATATATTATTGAAAAAAATGGTCAAGTAGCTTATAATGCAGAAGTCGAGGAAAAAGTAAATACTTCCGAGAGCAGCATTGGAAATGGCAGTGGATTTACGAATACGGCAGATGACAGGGATGCGTACTTTGCAGATGCCGGAAAGTTTATCATAGAAAAAGAAAAAGGTTCCATTGGTATGCTGCAACGTATGTTCAAGATTGGATTTAACCGTGCAGCGCGTATTATGGATCAGCTGGAAGAAGCTGGTGTCGTCGGACCGGAAGAGGGAACCAAGCCGCGGCGGGTACTGATGAGTCTGGAAGAATTTCAGCAGGTACTCAGTGGAAGTGATGCCTAAAGTGTGTTTGAATCTAGTATATATTTTAGAGTTAAAGTTGTTTGGAACATTTTGTTCAATTATAAATTAGTAGGAGGTATACCAATGAAAACAGATATCGAAATTGCACAGGAAGCAGTGATGGAGCCAATCGGGAAGGTGGCTGAGCAGATCGGAATCGGCGAGGATGATCTGGAACTGTACGGAAAGTACAAAGCAAAATTAAGTGATGATCTCATCAAAAGAGTACAGGATCGTCCGGACGGAAAACTGGTGCTGATGACAGCAATCAATCCGACACCGGCAGGAGAAGGAAAAACAACCACAAGTATTGGTCTGGCACAGGCTTTTTGTAAAATGGGAAAAAAAGCAATCCTTGCATTGCGTGAGCCGTCCCTTGGACCATGTTTTGGTATTAAAGGTGGAGCAGCAGGTGGTGGATATTCACAGGTTGTACCGATGGAAGATCTGAACCTTCATTTTACAGGAGATTTCCATGCTATCACATCTGCAAATAACCTGCTTGCAGCAATGATGGATAATCATATTCAGCAGGGAAATCAGCTTGGTATTGATCCGCGTCAGGTGGTATGGAAACGTTGTCTGGATATGAACGACCGTGTACTTCGTAACATCGTTGTCGGACTTGGAAGCAAAATGGACGGAATGGTAAGAGAAGATCATTTTGTTATCACAGTAGCATCTGAGATCATGGCAGTTTTATGTCTGGCAGATGATATGGAAGATTTGAAACGCAGACTTGGCCGTATGATCGTTGCATATTCTTTTGAAGGAAAACCGGTAACAGCAGATGATCTGCATGCAACAGGTGCTATGGCAGCTCTGTTAAAGGATGCCTTGAAACCGAACCTTGTTCAGACTCTGGAGCATACACCGGCCATCGTACACGGTGGACCATTCGCGAATATCGCACATGGATGCAACAGTGTACGTGCTACAAAGACAGCAATGAAACTGGCAGACATTACCATCACAGAAGCAGGTTTCGGTGCAGACCTTGGTGCAGAGAAATTCTTTGATATCAAATGCCGTATGGCAGGACTGAAACCGGATGCAGTTGTTCTGGTTGCAACGGTTCGTGCATTAAAATACAATGGCGGTGTGGCAAAAGCAGATCTGGCACAGGAGAATCTGGAGGCAGTAAAAGCAGGTATCGTAAACCTTGAGAAACACATCGAGAACCTTCAGAAATTCGGAGTTCCGGTTGTTGTAACATTAAATGCATTTGCAACAGATACACAGGCAGAACTTGATTATATCGAGCAGTTCTGCAAAGAGCGTGGTTGTGAGTTCGCACTCTCCGAAGTATGGGAGAAAGGCGGCGAGGGCGGAATCGCTCTGGCAGAGAAAGTACTGGATGCTCTTGAAAACAAAGAGAGCAACTTCAAAGTATTATATGATGATAAATTATCTCTGAAAGAGAAGATTGAAACAATTGCAAAAGAAATTTACGGTGCAGATGGCGTAACTTATTCGAATGCAGCAAATAAAGAATTAAAACGAATCGAAGACCTTGGTATGGGAGATTTCCCGGTATGCATGGCTAAGACACAGTACTCTCTGTCTGATGACCAGCACAAACTTGGTCGCCCGAGCGGATTTACCATTAATGTCCGTGAAGTATACGCAAATGCTGGTGCAGGATTTGTGGTTGTAGTGACAGGTGCGATCATGACAATGCCTGGATTACCAAAAGTACCGGCAGCAAATAATATCAATGTAAACGCAGACGGCGTGATCACCGGTTTATTCTAAATGAATTTGTAACGTTCTCACAGTTTGGATTGGAACGAACGATTCAAACTGTGAGAATCAACGGAAAATAGATGTAATAAAAGTGATTTGGAGGCAACATAGCAGAATGGCAAAATTGGTTGATGGGAAAAGAATTTCTCAGGAGATAAAAGACGAATTAAAAGCAGAAGTGGCAGATCTGGCACAGCAGGGAAAGACAGCTTCCCTGGCAGTTATTCAGGTTGGCGGAGATCCGGCATCCAGCGTATATGTACGCAATAAGAAAAATGCATGTGCATATATCGGAATTGGATCAGAATCTTATGAATTACCGGAGGAGACCACCGAAGAAGAACTGCTTGCTTTGATTCAGAAATTGAATCAGAAGGAAGAAGTACACGGAATTCTGGTACAGCTTCCGCTTCCGGCTCATATTGATGAGGAGAAGGTAATTCTTGCCATCGATCCATCCAAAGATGTAGATGGATTTCATCCGCAGAGCGCAGGAGCACTGATGATCGGAAGTAAAGGATTTTTACCATGTACACCTGCGGGCGTCATTCAGCTGCTGAAACGTTCCGGTGTGGAAATGGAAGGAAAAAACTGTGTGATCGTAGGCAGAAGTAACATCGTTGGTAAACCAATGGCAATGCTGATGCTTCGTGAAAATGCAACAGTTACCGTTGCACATTCCAGAACAAAGAATCTGAAAGAATTGTGTAAACAGGCAGATATCCTGATCGTTGCCATCGGAAAACCGAAATTTATCACAGAAGAATATGTAAAAGAGGGTGCGGTTGTAATTGATGTTGGAATCCACCGTCTGGAAGGTAAGAAATTATGCGGAGACGTGGATTTTGATGTTGTGGAGCCGCTTGCAAGTGCGATTACACCGGTACCAGGTGGTGTTGGACCGATGACGATCGCAATGCTGATGAATAATTGTGTAGAGACGATGCGCTAAGAGGACAGAACATGAAATGTGCGAAGTGTGGTGCAGAAATTCGCCCGGGATGTGTGTATTGTTCCAATTGCGGGCAGGAAGCACAGATTGTAACAGAAATTAATATATTGGAAGATGATCTGCTTCGTTCCATGCTGGAAGAGGAAGAAAAGAGTGGCAGTCAGACAGAAACGCTGGTAAGTATAGAAAAAGCGGCAGAAAAGACGGATCAGAAACCGCATGGTACAAAGACCGCATCTGATTCTTCAAAGAAAAAGAAGAAGCGAATGTTGGAAAAGAAACGAAAAAAAGCCAGAAAGACATTGGTAATCCTGGTGGTACTTTTGATTGCGGCGCTGGCAGTTGCCTTTGGTGTGATGCAGTATAATCACAGCAATTCTGTAAGTTACCAGCTGAAAAAGGCAACAGAAGCATTGGATCAGAAAAATTATACCAGTGCGCTTCAGTATGCAGAATATGTACTGCAGCTGGATTCTGAAAATGAAGATGCATTGGTTCTGGAAGGTCAGATTTATGTCCTGATGAAACAGGATGCAAAGGCGGAAACGGTTTTGCTGTGGGTGATTGATCAGAACCCAAGCTGCAAAAAAGCTTATGAACAGTTACTGAGCCTGTATGACAGCAATAATTCTTATGATCAGATTCTGGCATTAAAGAGTAAGGTGACAGACAGCAAGATTCTGTCTCTGTTTGACCAGTATTTACTTGCTGCTCCGGAAATAGATAAAGAGGGCGGCAACTATAATGAATTTCTGGAAGTGACGCTTTCTGTAGATGGCAAAGGAATCGATATCTATTATACGTTGGATGGAAGCGTTCCGACTGATGCGGATAAGAAGTATGAGGATCCGATTCAGATTGAGGAGCAGGGTAAGACAACACTTACTGCAATTGCCATGGACAAAAATGGCAAATACAGTGAACCGGTATCCGCAGAGTATAATATTGAACTGGATGCGCCGGATATGCCATCTGTTTATCCGGATGGAGGAACATATCATGAACAGAAATCGGTACATGTGACAGTTCCATCCGGAACAACAGTATATTATACCTGGGATGGCAGCACACCGACCAGTAATTCTTCTGTATATCGTGATGCACTTGATATTCCGGAAGGAAATAATATACTGTCCCTGGTTGCAATTGATGATAATGGATTGTCAAGTGAAGTACTGAAATGTAATTATATCTATTATCCGACATCTACGACAGATTCAGATACACAAGATGGAGCATCTTCTGATGCTGAATAACAAAAGTGATAGAAATCCTGAGATAATCAGTTAACAAAAAAGCAATTGGTAAGATTGTTAGTATAACAGTCTTTATCAATTGCTTTTTTGCTATTCTACAAACAGGAAGTATTTGTAAAGTGATACATTTTATCTCAGTCGAGAAGACTCCCACTTCTGCAAGTGGTGAGTAATAACAAGTCTTTCTCAGTGGGAGTACAATCTCCGACTGAGATAAACGCTCCGCGGGGATGTGCAGTGATTCTGAGAAGAATATGTCAGCTTTCGCTGACCAGAATCACGCACCAAGTCTCACGTGCGTTCGACTTGAATTATTTACACTACCTGTTTGTTATTCAATTATTGTCAGTAAAAAACTTAGTGAGCAGCATCGTACTCAGCCAAGTATTTTTTCGTATATTCCACATCAGACGGGCAATCCAGATATTCGGTGCCATATTTCTGACGGGTTTCATTTCCTTTTCCTGTGATCAGTAGAATGGTTTTTCCTTCGGCTTCCATGATCGCTTTGTGGATAGCTTCTCCACGATCTTCGATCATTTCATACGGACAATGCTGTGCCTCTACATACTGCGCAATGTCTTTGGAAATTTGTTCTACCGGTTCTGCACCCGGATCCTCAGCAACCAGATATACTTTTTTAGAGTACATACCGGCGATGGTTCCAAGGTCACGGCGGCGGATAAATGCTTTTTTACCCGGGCAGCCGAAAATGGAAATGATATCGTAATCTGGATACTCTTTTCTGGTGGAAGAGAAGAGTTTGTCAAAGCTTAATTTGTTGTGTGCATAGTCAACAACGGCGATGATATTCTTGTCTGCAGACATATAAGTTTCCATTCTTCCTGAGGAACGTGCACGGTACAGACCGGATTTCATAAACTCAACCGGAATGTTGAATACATAAGCGGCAGCGATGGCAGCTAAAGCATTTTCTACATTAAAGAGTCCCGGCATGGTCAGTGCAAAAGTCTCATCGAAGCGGTCACATTTTACACGGAAGTGGATTTCATGGTCTACTTTTTCAATATCATATCCGTAAATGTCACTGCCTTCGTTTGTACCGAAGGTAATTACATTTGGAGCTGCTTTTGCAGCTTCTGCAACACGCTCAAAATAATCAGAGTTTGTATTGATCAGCGCATTCTTTGTCTGTGCGAACATTTTTAACTTGGAAGAGAAGTAATCTTCAAAATCCGGATGTTCGATCGGACTGATATGATCCTCAGAAATGTTCAGGAAGATGGCAGCGTCAAACATGATCTGCTCCACACGACCATATTTTAAAGCCTGACTGGATACTTCCATTTCAAGGAAATCAATCCCGGAATCTACGGCATTGCGGAAATGCTGCATCAGTTCGATATTTTCCGGAGTGGTGATGTGGGATTCCACTTTTGTTATACCGTCATAAACATCGATGGAAGAGATGACAGCGCTCTCTTTTTTGCCAAGGCTTGCCATATAGTCATCCACGATGGCTTTTACATAGTAAGCGGTGGTAGATTTTCCCTTGGTTCCGCCGACACCGATCAGGTTCAGATCTTTGGACGGATCGTTATAAAAAAGTTTGCCAAGGTACGGCATTGCTTTTCTGACATCAGAAACTAAAATGTATGGAACTTCTGTATTCAGATCAAATTTCTGTTCGCTGACATATAAAGTGGCGCCGTGGGAAACCGCGTCTGCCAGATATTCCGGACGGAAAGCGGCTCCTTTACAGACAAATAAGGTTCCGGATGCCGCTTCTTTGGAATTGTAAGTTAATCCCTGAACGGAATCAGCGGCATGACCATACAGATTGCTGTCTGTCACAAGACCGGCGTCTGTCAGGGTATTCAGATAATCTTGCTGTGTATAAGTAATCATAAGTATTCCTCTCTGCTTTTAGTGGTAGTATGTTTTAAATTTGCGGAAGTGGCTGAAGTGGTTCTTGACCATACGCAGCCAGCGGTTAAAGTTGAAATCGCCTTTCATAAATACTGGATTTACAACTTTTCCTTCCCGGATCAGACGGTTTAATTTTTCTTTGTTTTCCGGTTGATGTACATATTTGCGGGCAACTGCTTTCGGTACAACCATCCAGAGGTGTTCGTCTTTTGCAATTTTAAACGGAATGTCTTTGTTGTATACAAACTCTTCGACAAAATAACGGGCTACGTTGAAACCGGAACCTGTCACATAGTAGTTGGAACGTCCCTGACGGGTGTTGATCTCAAAGAATTTGTAGCGGTTGTCACGGATATCGTATTTGATATCAAAATTTGAAAATCCGACATAACCGATAGTCTCTAACAGGTTTTTAACCTTTGTCATCAGTTCTTCCTGCGGTTCTGTGATGATCACGGCATGGTTACCGGAACCGTGTGGTGTATGTTCCTCTAAGAGAACGTGTCCGAGACACATCATTTTTACTTTTTTGTCTTTTCCGGAGAAGCAGGTCAGTACACGCATGAATTCGTCATTTCCAGGAATAGTATCCTGAATGATGAGGGAATCGGTGTATCCTGCATCGTAGATCTGACGGATCGTGTCTTTTAATTTTTTGTCGTTATCAATTTTGTATACTTTTTCCTGTGTCGGGAATTCATGCTCCCAATACATAACGGAGTTGGACGGTTTTAAAATGACCGGGAAAGAGAACGGCAGTTCAAAATCCAGATCCATGCCGTGACGGAATACAAGAGTATCCGGGAAATCAATATCGTGTTCACGGCAGAGACGGTAGAACAGTTCTTTCTGCTGCAGTCTGTCCATCAGCTCAAAATCGATGTACGGAGCAATGACATTTTCCGGCATCTCATCTTTATGACGGCTGCACAGTGCTACATAGGAATCGCCGCAACCGATGGTAAGGACGGTTTTGTCTGCGTGTGCAGCGGCAAAATCGCGGACGGTCTGCATAAATACTTCGTCTGTATCAATTTTTAAATTTGCATGGTATTCAATAATATTACTGTTGTAACTTGGACCGCTTGGAAACTTTCCAAATACATAGGTTTTTACCTGATATTCTTCATAAAATGCACGGGCAACACTGTATGTATTGATGTCGCCGCCAAAAAGCATTGGTATGAAGGGCTGTTTTTTAAATTCCATATCTATAATCCTCCAATTATTTCTATTGTGATTCCTGCACTATTTTATACCAGATGCGTCATTTATACAAGTTCATTTCCCGGAAAAAATTATGTTATAGTTCGTCAGAAAACGCATGTAGTTGACACTAAAAAACAGATTTGATATAGTCGAAAGCGGAAAAGTGTGTTATGATACATTTTTGCAAGAAAAATATTACCTTTTATAAAGAAAAGGAACCATAAGCATAAGGAAAGGAAACCATAAGCATATGGAAAAAAAGAAATTAGGAATTTTAGGAGGAATGGGATCAGAAGCTACGGTGCTTTTTTATAAAAAGATTATCGATAATACTTCGGTAAACAATGACCGTGAGCATCTGGACATTCTCATTTATAATCATGCGTCGATTCCGGATCGTACGGAATGCATTTTGTGTGGAAAGCAGGATTATCTGTGGGACATTATTGCAAAAGATATCCGCGGTATGGAGCAGCTTGGATGTGAATATTTTGCAATTCCATGTAACACCTGTCATTATTTTGCAGACCGTCTGCAGGAACTGACAAACGGAAAATTCATCAACATGATCGAAGAGACTGCACGTTACGCATCTGAGCGGGGCAGAAAGAAAGTCGGTGTTATGGCGACAGATGGAACGGTCAAGGGCGGTATGTACAAAAAAGCACTGGAAAAATATGGCATTGAAGTGGTATATCCGTCAGAAGAACGTCAGAAAGATGTTATGTCTCTGATCTATGAGCAGATCAAACGTGGTGAGAAAGGTGACCGTCATCAGTTTATGAACGTGGTGCATGAACTGCGTGGACAGGGCTGTGATGCAGTGATTCTTGCATGTACAGAGTTATCTGTATTAAATGTCAATTACAGCCTGAATCCGGACTTTTATATTGATGCCATGAACGTAGTGGCAAAGGCATGTATTGAAAGATGCGGCGGTGTTTACTGCGAGTAATTTTCGCTACCATAATATGTAAAGGTATGGTATAATAATTTCAAATGAGTCAATGGGTTGGTATGATTGACAAGTGATGAATGTTATTTATGAACTGCTTTTATTTATGAGAGAATGCATTTAAGTGAGTCAACATAGCAATGTGATTGATAAAGAGCGAAATTATAGCGTGATGTGATCACAAAATAATGAAAGTAAATAAAAAGAAAGGACAGAATTCTTATGAAGAGAGTTTTACTGAAGCTGAGCGGAGAAGCGCTGGCAGGAGATAAAAAATTTGGTTTTGATGAGGCAACCGTTACCGTTGTTGCAAATCAGGTAAAACAGTTAGTAGATCAGGGAATTGAAGTCGGTATCGTAATCGGCGGAGGAAACTTCTGGAGAGGACGTACCAGCGAGACCATCGACCGTACAAAAGCAGATCAGATCGGTATGCTTGCAACTGTTATGAACTGCATTTATGTATCTGAGATCTTCCGTTCCGTAGGAATGAAGACAAACGTACTGACACCGTTCGAGTGCGGTTCCTTTACAAAACTGTTTTCCAAAGACCGTGCAAACAAATATTTTGAAAAAGGAATGGTTGTATTTTTCGCAGGTGGAACCGGTCATCCGTATTTCTCCACAGATACAGCAACTGTTCTGCGTGCCATCGAGATCGAGGCAGACGTTATCCTGCTTGCAAAAGCAATCGATGGTGTATATGACAGTGATCCGAAGACAAATCCGGATGCAAAACGTTACGATGAGGTAAGCATTCAGGAAGTTATCGACAAACAGCTGGCAGTTGTTGATCTGACGGCATCCATCCTGAGCATGGAAAATAAAATGCCGATGTATGTATTTGGATTAAACGAGGAGAACAGCATTGTAAAAGCAATCAGCGGCGATTTTAACGGAACGAAAGTAACCGTATAATCCATATAAGATAAGTAATATCAGAAGGTAAAAAGAAAATATTTGGAGGATTAAAATATGGCAAACGAGACAATCAAACCTTATGAGACAAAGATGCAGAAATCTTACAACAACTTACTGGAGGAGTACACATCCATCCGTGCAGGTCGTGCAAATCCGCATGTACTGGATCAGATCCGCGTAGATTATTATGGCGCACCGACAGCAATCCAGCAGGTTGCAAACGTATCTGTTCCGGAAGCACGTATGATCATGATCCAGCCTTGGGAGGCATCCATGGTAAAAGCAATCGAGAAAGCAATCATGACATCCGATCTTGGAATCAATCCGACAAACGATGGAAAATGTATTCGTCTGGTATTCCCGGAGCTGACAGAGGAGAGACGTAAAGATCTTGCCAAAGATGTAAAGAAAAAAGGCGAGGCTGCCAAAGTTGCTGTTCGTAACATCCGTCGTGATGCAAACGATGCTTTAAAGAAAATTGGTAAAGCAGGCGATGTATCTGAGGACGAGATCAAAGATCTGGAGACTCAGGTTCAGAAACTGACAGACAAATACATTGCTGATGTTGACGCTGCAGTTGCAGAAAAAACAAAAGAGATCATGACAGTATAATAGCAAAATACAGTATTTTGCTGATGTCAATTCATAGAAATTCATAATCGAATCGAACACAGATGAATGGCATTGACTGATCTGAAAAATCGGAAAGATAAGAAAGATGGGGACATGGCGCAGGCTATGTCCTTTTCTGAGAAAGGGGAAAAATATGGAACTTTCACAGTTGAAGATACCGACCCATGTCTCCATTATCATGGATGGAAACGGCCGCTGGGCGAAATCAAAGGGGATGCCGCGTACTTACGGACACTCCAAAGGCGCAGATGTGATCATGGATATCTGTGAGGATGCAGATGCACTTGGTATCAAATATCTGACAGTATATGCATTTTCCACAGAAAACTGGAGCCGCCCGGAATCAGAAGTAAAGACATTAATGTTTTTATTCCGTAAATATATCAAAATCTGCTATACAAAAGCGATGAAAAATAACACCAGAGTGCGCGTGATCGGAGACAAGACCGGTCTGGCAGAAGATCTGCAGGAAAGTATCCGCACACTGGAAACTGACACCGCAAAAAATACTGGTCTGCAGTTTCAGATTGCGATTAATTACGGCAGCAGGGATGAGATGCTGCGCGGCATGCGCCAGATGATGCAGGATTATAAAGAAGGAAAAATCACACTGGAGGAAGTGGATGAAGCACATTTTTCAGATTATCTGGATACTGCAGGAATCCCGGATCCGGATCTGATGATCCGTACCAGCGGAGAGCAGAGACTGTCTAATTATCTGATGTGGCAGCATGCATACAGTGAGTTTTATTTTACGGATACTCCATGGCCGGAGTTCAATAAAGCAGAGCTGGTGAAAGCGATTGAGGCTTATACAAGCCGTGACCGTCGTTATGGTAAGGTAAAGGCGTAACGGAATTTGAGCCGAATATATCAGATGGGAGCCAATCCCCCATCTGATATAGCCTCCGGCAGGATTACAGAGGTGCGCAGTTGAAGTATGTCATGCAATTGCATGACGCGCACCTCGCAACAAGAATGCCGGAGCATTCTTGAAATGAAAGCTTGTGTATAACTTGGGTTAGCATAAGTTTTGCATATGTGGTTGATGATAGAAAGGGATTTTTAAAGAAATACCTGAATGTAAGAGAGGAAAAAATATGTTTAAGACAAGACTGTTGAGTGGTATCGTTCTGGTGCTGCTGGCATTGCTATTTATTATACACGGAGGATACCTGCTTCTGACCGTACTGGGAATTATCTCCCTGATCGGACTGTTTGAGCTGTACCGTGTATTTGGAATTGAAAAAAGTGCACCGGGAATCGTGGGCTATGTGGCAGCCATTGTATATTATCTGAATGTAGCATTTGGTTTTATCCCGGATATTATGATGTTTGTGATGGCATTGCTGATCGTGTGTATGTGCGTGTTTGTTTTTGGCTATCCGAAATTTCATGCGAACCAGATCATTGCTACATTTTTCGGCGTGTTCTATGTGGCAGTTATGCTGTCCTGCATTTATGAGACACGTTCTTTAGAGGGCGGAAGATATCTGGTATGGTTGATCTTTTTGTGCTCCTGGGGCTGCGATACCTGTGCATACTGCGTGGGAATGCTCTTTGGAAAACACAAGATGGCACCGGTGTTAAGCCCGAAAAAATCAGTGGAAGGTGCTGTCGGCGGTGTGGTTGGAGCTGCATTACTGACACTTATTTACGGATTCTTATTCCGTGGTTCTATGCATGTAGATGTGCCATATATTTTTATGATGGCAGGTATCTGTGCGGCAGGCGCACTGATCTCCATGGTGGGTGACTTGGCAGCTTCCGCGATCAAGCGTAACTTTGATATCAAAGATTATGGAAAACTGATTCCGGGTCACGGTGGTATTCTGGATCGTTTTGACAGTGTCATTTTTACTGCACCGATCATTTTCTATCTGACTGGTAATCTGTTACAGCTTGCTATTTAAAAGTGCTGCATTTCACATACATTATTTGAAAATGCGTATTTAGACTATCATTTTTTAGCATGTGAAGTGCGAATTTTAACTTAAAACTTTCAAGAGAAAGGAATAAGAGGAATGAAATATATAGCGATTCTGGGTTCCACCGGTTCCATCGGTACCCAGACACTGGAAGTTGTGCGTGCACAACAGGATATAAAAGTAACCGCATTATCAGCAGGCGATAACATTGACCTGCTGGAGCAGCAGATTCGTGAATTCAAACCGGTTCTGGCAGCGGTAAAGACAGAAGAAAAAGCGAAAGAACTGGCACTTCGTATCAGTGATCTTGATATTCCGGTACTGTCTGGCATGGACGGACTGATGGCAGTGGCTTGTGAAGAAAAAGCAGAAGTTCTGGTAACAGCGATTGTTGGCATGCTTGGCATCCGCCCGACGATTGCAGCGATTGAAGCCGGAAAAGACATTGCACTGGCAAATAAGGAGACTCTGGTAACTGCGGGACATATTATTATGCCGCTGGCAAAAAAATGTGGTGTTCGTATTTTACCGGTAGACAGTGAACACAGTGCAATCTTTCAGTCTCTGAATGGGGAGAAAGAGCACGGAAACAAGATTGACAAAATTTTACTGACCGCTTCCGGCGGACCGTTCCGTGGAATGACCAGAGAGCAGCTTTCCCAGGTGCGTCTGGAGGATGCCCTGAAACACCCGAATTGGGTGATGGGACGTAAAATTACCATTGATTCTGCAACATTGGTAAACAAAGGTCTGGAAGTAATGGAAGCAAAATGGCTGTTTGACGTAGAGCTGGATCAGATTCAGGTTGTAGTACATCCGCAGAGCGTGATCCATTCCATGGTACAGTACGAGGATGGTGCGATCATTGCGCAGCTTGGTACACCGGATATGAAACTTCCAATCCAGTATGCACTGTATTATCCGGAACGTAGATTTTTACGCGGCATGCGCCTTGATTTTTACAAGCTTGGTCAGATGACATTTGAAGCACCGGATATGGATACCTTTGAGGGACTGAAATTTGCGTTGGAGGCTATGCGCCGCGGTGGAAATATTCCGACGGTATTTAATGCAGCAAATGAGAAAGCAGTAGCAATGTTTCTGGAGCGGAGAATCGCATTTCTTGATATTCCTGATATTATCGCATCTGCAATGGAGGAAATTACATATATTGAACATCCGTCTGTGGAAGAGATTCTGGCAACGGAGACAGCAGTATATGAATGGATAGAAAGCAGGTGGTAGGGTGATCATAAAGTATATCATAGCGATATTACTGTTCAGTGCGATTATTCTGTTTCACGAACTGGGACATTTCCTGCTGGCAAAAGCCAACGGAATCCGGGTCAATGAGTTTTCTCTGGGACTGGGACCAACCATCGTGGGATTTACAAAAGGTGAGACAAAGTATTCCATTAAACTGCTGCCTTTTGGCGGCGCCTGTATGATGGAGGGCGAGGACAGCCAGAGTGATGATGACCGGTCTTTTCAGAAAAAATCTGTCTGGGCGCGGATCAGTGTCGTTGCGGCGGGACCGATTTTTAACTTTATCATGGCCTTTGTGCTGGCAGTCATCATTCTTGGAAATATCGGTATCTCCACACCAACCGTAGCGCAGGTGGAAGATGGATATGGTGCTCAGACAGCAGGATTGCAGGCAGGTGATGAGATCATCAAAATGAATCATAAACATATTCATTTTTTCAAGGAAATCAGTATGTATACACTGTTTCATGCCGGTGAGACTGTGGAAGTTACTTATGAGAGAAATGGTGAGCGCCATATTGTAGAAGTGCAGCCGACTTATGATGAGGAACAGGGACGTTACCGTTACGGAATTGACGGTTCCGGTGAATATACAAAAGTCGGTCCGATCAAGACACTGCAGTACAGTGTGTATGAAGTGAAATACTGGATTCAGTATACAGTGGGAAGCCTGAAAATGCTTCTGACCCGTCAGGTCAGTGTCAACGATCTGTCCGGTCCGGTTGGAATTGTAAAAACCATCGGGGATACTTACGATATGAGCAAGTCGGATGGTGCATTTTACGTCTGGATGAATTTGCTGAATCTGGCGTTGCTGCTGTCGGCAAACCTTGGTGTGATGAATTTGCTTCCGATTCCGGCACTGGACGGTGGTCGTCTTGTATTTCTGGTGATCGAGGCGATTCGTGGAAAGCGCGTCAGTGAAGATAAAGAAGGCATGGTGCATTTTATCGGATTATTGTGTCTGTTTGGACTGATGATCCTGATTATGTTTAATGATATCCGAAAGCTGATACCATAGGCAAATTAAGAACGTTTCGATAGAATTTACTGAGATGAAGTAGAGAAAGTAATGTTTCTTCTGATAAACTGTGAAGTAACAACTATTTAGCTATGAGCAAGTAGTGTAAAAGGATTTGGAATATCCGCTTATTTTAAAAGGAGAAGAAAATGGCAGAGAGAAGACGTACAAAAGAGGTACGAATCGGTGATGTGGTCATTGGTGGCAAGCATCCCATCGCGATTCAGTCCATGACAAATACAAAGACACAGGATGTGGAGGCAACGGTAGCTCAGATTCTGCAGCTGGAGCGTGCGGGATGTCAGATCATCCGCAGTACGGTTCCGGATATGGAAGCGGCAAAAGCGTTGGCAGAGATCAAAAAACAGATTCATATTCCGCTTGTGGCGGACATACATTTTGATTATAGACTTGCCATTGCAGCGATGGAAAATGGTGCAGATAAGATCCGTATCAATCCGGGCAATATCGGTTCTGCAGAGCGCGTGAAAGCAGTAGTTGACTGTGCCAGAGAGCGGAATATTCCGATCCGTGTCGGTGTAAACAGCGGTTCTCTGGAAAAAGAACTGGTGGAGAAATACCACGGTGTTACCGCAGAAGGAATCGTGGAGAGTGCACTGGATAAGGTAAAAATGATCGAGGATTTCGGTTATGACAATCTGGTTATCAGTATCAAATCTTCCGATGTCATGATGTGTGTCAAAGCACATGAACTGATTTCCAAAAAGACAGATTATCCGCTGCATGTGGGCATTACAGAATCTGGAACCATCATCAGCGGAAACATCAAATCTTCTATCGGTCTGGGACTGATCTTAAATCAGGGAATCGGTGACACGATCCGTGTTTCTCTGACCGGAGATCCGGTGGAAGAGATCAAATCTGCCAAACTGATCCTGAAAACACTGGGACTGCGCAAAGGCGGTATTGAGATTGTTTCATGTCCGACCTGCGGACGTACCAGCATTGATCTGATCGGTCTGGCAAATAAAGTAGAAAATATGGTGGCAGAGTTCCCACTGGATATAAAAGTAGCCGTTATGGGCTGCGTGGTAAACGGACCGGGTGAAGCAAAAGAAGCGGATCTTGGTATCTGCGGCGGCAGACAGGAAGGTCTGCTCATCCGCCGTGGCGAAGTGATAAAGAAAGTTCCGGAGGCAGAGTTATTAGAAGCACTGCGACAGGAGCTCATCAATTGGAGTGAATAGATAAATGGCAAAAAGCTTTTTTGAGGTATTTCCACAATTAAAACTGGATACAGATCTGCAGGGCATGCTGGATGATGCCACGGTTTCAAAGGTTTCTACAACGAGACAGAGAAACTCACTGCGCATTTATCTAGGATGCGGCAGACTTTTGCCAAAAGAAAAAGTATATTTTCTGGAAAATGAGCTGAAACGGCAGCTTTTTCCGCATCATACGATGAACATCAAGATCATTGAAAAATTCCAGCTGTCCGAGCAGTATACATTGAAAAACCTGCTGGATGTGTACTGGAACAGTATTTTGACGGAATTTCACCGCTACAGTCTACTGGAATACAATCTGCTGCGTCATGCAAAATTAGACGTGGTGGAGGAAAAAGTACTGCGTGTCAGTCTGGAAGATACGGTTCTGGCGCATCAGAAGGAAGAGGAAATTTATCACATTCTGGAGAAGATTTTCAATGAACGCTGCAATCTGTCGATTCAGATTGAGATGGAGTTTCATGAAAAAGAGGCATCAAAATATCGGAAAAATGCAGATATCAAGATGCAGAATGAGGTAGAAAATGTCATCCGGCTTTCCAGCTTTGGTGCGAAACGTCATCCGGAGGGAGAATACATGGAAAGCCCGGAAGCCGGTGCGTCGGAAGTACCTTGGGAGACTGGTGATTCTGCAGCAAAACCTGCAAAAAAAACAGCAGAAAAGAAAACCGAAAAAGCAGCAGCTGTCAAAAAGGTATCCTCTGCAGCAGAGAAAAAGCCTGCAAAACAGGAAGACCGTGGCGGTTTCAAAAAGAGCTTTGGCGGAAAACGGGATTTCAGGGATCGTGGTTCTTACAAAAGATCCGATAATCCGGATGTGGTATACGGTCGAGATTTTGACGAAGAAGCAATCCGCATCGAACAGATCATGGGAGAGATGGGAGAAGTTGTCATTCGTGGACAGATTCTGTCTATGGATGAGCGCCCGATCCGTGGTGAGAAAACGATTCTGATGTTTTCCATTACCGACTTTACCGATACGATCATGGTAAAAATGTTCTGTAAAAATGAGTATCTGGATGAAATCAAAAATGGCGGTGTTGCGAAAGGTGCATTTTTGAAGATCAAAGGTGTAACAACGATTGACCGGTTTGACAGTGAGCTGACCATCGGTTCAGTCATTGGTATTAAAAAAATCCCGTCCTTTGTATCTACCCGTATGGACACCAGTCCGGTGAAACGTGTGGAACTGCACTGCCATACAAAAATGAGTGATATGGATGGTGTTTCCGATGTCAAAGACATCATCAAACGTGCCATGAAATGGGGACACAAGGCCATCGCCATCACAGACCACGGAGATGTACAGGCGTTCCCGGATGCAAATCATGCCATTGGAAAGGACGATGATTTCAAGATCATTTACGGTATGGAAGCATATCTGGTGGACGATTTGAAAGGTCTGGTAGAACATCCGATGGGACAGTCTTTTGCAGATACCTTTGTAGTATTTGACCTTGAGACCACTGGATTCAGTCCATCCAAAAACCAGATCATTGAGATCGGTGCGGTAAAAGTTGTAAACGGTTCCATCACGGAACGTTTTTCCACGTTTGTCAATCCGAAAGTACCGATTCCGTTTGAAATCGAACAGCTGACCAGCATCAATGACGATATGGTGCTGGATGCGCCGACCATTGACGAAATTTTACCAAAGTTTATGGAATTTTGCCAGGATGCGGTTATGGTTGCACATAATGCAGACTTTGATATGAGTTTTATCAAGCACAACTGCAGTGCGCTTGGATTAGAGTGTGAGAAGACCGTTCTGGATACGGTAGCATTATCCCGTGTTCTGCTTCCGGCACTGAACCGATTCAAGCTGGATACGGTGGCGAAAGCATTGAATGTGTCACTGGCGCATCATCACCGTGCAGTAGACGATGCGGCCTGTACGGCAGAGATTTTTGTTAAATTGGTGGAAATGCTGCGGGATCGTGGTGTGGAAACTATGGAAGATTTAGACCAGATGGAGAGTTATACGGAAGAGACCATTCGAAAAATGCCAAGTTATCATGCGATCATGCTGGCACAGAATGATATCGGTCGTGTGAATCTATATCGTCTGGTATCGGATTCCCATATTAAATATTATAACCGGCGTCCGAAGATTCCAAAAAGCGAATTTATGAAATATCGGGAAGGTATTCTGCTTGGTTCCGCCTGTGAGGCAGGGGAGTTATATCGTACTTTATTACGTGGAAGTTCGCAGGAAGAAGTTGCGCGAATCGTGCAGTTTTATGATTATCTGGAGATTCAGCCGCTGGGAAACAATGCGTTTATGCTGCGCACCGACAAAGAACCGGTGGAATCAGAAGAAGATCTGAAAGATATCAACCGTCAGATCGTAGAACTGGGCGAGCAGTTTAACAAACTGGTTGTGGCAACCTGTGACGTGCATTTCCTTGATCCGGAGGATGAAGTATACCGCCGTATCATCATGGCGGGTAAGGGCTTTAAGGATGCAGATGATCAGGCTCCGCTTTTCCTGCGTACCACAGAGGAAATGCTGAAGGAATTTGAGTACCTTGGCAGTGAAAAAGCAGAAGAAGTTGTCATTGAGAATACAAATAAAATAGCAAATATGTGTGAAAAAATCTCACCGGTCAGACCGGATAAGTGTCCGCCTGTCATTGAAAATTCCGATGGCATGCTGCGTGAGATCTGTTATACGAGAGCGCATGAGATTTACGGCGAAGATCTGCCGCCGGTGGTTGTTGAGCGACTGGAACGTGAGTTGAATTCTATTATTTCTAATGGATTCGCCGTTATGTACATCATTGCGCAGAAGCTGGTGTGGAAATCCAATGAGGACGGTTATCTGGTAGGTTCCCGAGGTTCCGTAGGCTCCTCTTTTGTAGCCACGATGGCAGGTATCACGGAGGTAAATCCGTTAAGTCCGCATTATATTTGCAGTAACTGTCATTATGTAGATTTTGATTCGGATCTGGTAAAAAGTTACGCCGGAAAATCCGGTTGTGATATGCCGGACCGCAACTGCCCGCACTGTGGTCAGAAGCTGATCAAGGAAGGATTTGATATCCCATTTGAGACGTTCCTTGGATTTAAGGGAAACAAAGAGCCGGATATCGATCTGAACTTCTCCGGTGATTACCAGAGTAAGGCGCATAAATATACCGAGGTTATTTTCGGTGATGGTCAGACGTTCCGTGCGGGAACTATCGGTACGTTAGCTGATAAAACAGCATTTGGATATGTAAAAAATTATTACGAGGAACGTGGTGTTCACAAACGAAATTGTGAGATTGATCGAATCGTACAGGGATGCGTTGGTGTGCGACGTACCACCGGTCAGCATCCGGGTGGAATTATTGTACTTCCACTGGGTGAAAATATTTATTCTTTCACCCCGGTACAGCATCCGGCGAACGATATGACGACGGACATCATCACAACGCATTTTGACTACCATTCCATTGACCACAACCTGTTAAAACTTGATATTCTTGGACACGATGATCCGACCATGATCCGTATGCTTCAGGATCTGACCGGTGTGGATCCGCAGACGATTCCGCTGGACAGCCCGGAAGTTATGTCCTTATTCCAGAATACCTCAGCTCTTGGCATTGAGCCGGAAAATATCGGCGGATGCAAACTGGGGGCTCTTGGAATTCCGGAGTTTGGTACTGATTTTGCTATGCAGATGTTAATTGATACCAAACCACAGGCATTTTCGGATCTGGTCAGAATCGCAGGTCTGTCCCATGGAACAGACGTATGGCTTGGTAATGCCCAGACTTTGATTCAGGAAGGAAAAGCAACGATTTCCACTGCGATCTGTACCCGAGACGATATCATGACATATCTGATCGGTAAAGGACTGGACAGTGAGGAGGCGTTTACCATTATGGAGCGTGTACGAAAAGGTGCCGTTGCCAATGGAAAATGCAAGGAATGGCCGGAATATAAGAAAGACATGCTGGATCACGGGGTGCCGGACTGGTATGTGTGGTCCTGTGAAAAAATCAAGTATATGTTCCCGAAGGCGCATGCGGCGGCATACGTTATGATGGCATGGCGAATTGCATGGTGTAAGGTATTTTACCCGCTGGCTTATTATGCGGCATTTTTCAGTATCCGTGCCACATCCTTTAACTATGAGCTGATGTGTCAGGGAAAAGAACGACTGGAATATTTCATGCATGATTATGAACGGCGAAAAGATACCCTGTCCAAAAAGGAGCAGGATACTTACAAAGATATGCGTATTGTACAGGAAATGTATGCCCGTGGATTTGAGTTTTTACCGATTGACCTTTATAAAGCGAAAGCACATCATTTCCAGATCATTGATAATAAACTGATGCCATCCATCAGTACCATTGACGGTCTGGGAGACAAAGCGGCAGATGCAGTCGTGGAGGCGGCAAAAGACGGAAAATTTCTTTCAAGGGATGATTTCCGGCAGCGTACAAAAGTCAGCAAGACGGTAATTGACCTGATGGTGGATTTGGGAATTTTAGCGGATCTTCCGGAATCCAATCAGTTGTCATTGTTTGATCTGTAGTGGAATGTTTGTTTTTTATAAGTAATCGAAGATAGAGATAAAGAAAAAATTAGTTTATCTATTTTAGCAAAAATATGGGTGAACGTGAGGGGTAAGGCAGATGAAAGATTTACTGGATATTCGAAAGGAGATTGACGGTATCGACCGTCAGATCGTGGAATTATTTGAAAACCGTATGGTATTGACCACACAGGTGGCAGAATATAAAATTTCAACCGGAAAGGCTGTATTTGACAAAGAGCGTGAGGTATCAAAATTAGATTCTGTAGCTGCTTTGGCACATTCTGATTTTAACAGTCATGGAGTCAGAGAGTTATTTGAGCATATCATGTCTGTCAGCAGAAAGCGGCAGTATCAGCTTCTGACAGAGCATGGCAAATTTGCACCGACTGGTTTTGTGGAAGTAAAAGAACTTGATTTTACCCATGCGGCAGCAGCCTTTATTTCGGCTTCCGAAGAAGCGGCAAAAAGCTATTTTCCGGAAGAGTGTGGTTTGCAGAAATGTGCAGACTGGCGGGAAGCCTGCGATGTATTGCAGCGGGAAGAAGTTAATTTCGCCTTTCTTCCGATGCAGGATCCGACATCCGGTTATGTGTCTGCCAATTACAATCTGGTGGCAGAGTATGGCTTTTACATTCTGGAAGAATATGAGACAAGCCCACAGCCGAAGGACCGTTATCTGCTGATTTCCAAAGACCGTGTAACTTTGAGCGGCGCGGACAAGATCAGCATTTGCTTTGAAGCACCGGATGCCTGCGGTTCATTATATCACCTGATGTCTCATTTGACTTACAATAATTTAAATATGAACCGAATTGAGTCCATTGTTATTTCCAGAGATCCACTGGATTATCGTTTCTTCATGGATTTGAGCGGTAATCTGAATGACAGTGCGATCAAAAATGCAGTGCTTGGTCTGCGGGATGAAGCCCGGAATTTTAAGATTTTGGGAAATTACAGATAGTAACAAAATGGAAACTATGATACAATCACATTAATAAGAAGAACCGGATATTCTGGAAAAGTACTTATGAAGTAACACCTTATGAGAAAAGGAAGAGAGATCGTAGGAGGCCAGTCGTATGGAAAAAAAGATATTCTTTATTGATTTTGACGGAACATTAATGCGGGATGATAAAACGATTTCAGATAAAAATCGGGAAGCACTACGGAATGCAGTGGATCAGGGACATTATATCGCCCTTGCAACCGGACGAGCTGTCAGCAGCGGTCGGAGAATTGCAAAAGAACTTGAATTAACGCGACCGGGCTGCTATCTGGTAGCATACAATGGAGGAACTATCTACGATTTTTCAGCAGACTGTATTTTAAGCAACAAGCGTCTGCCGATTGAATATGCTGAATATCTGCTGCGTGAGGCGACAGAAGCTGGGATACATATTCAGACCTATTCCGATACACAGGTGCTTGCGGCAGAACGTAATAAAGAGCTTGACTTTTATGTGAAAAAGACCGGAATGCCATGCAGGATTACCGGAAATCTGAATAGCATGCTATATGAAGAACCGCCGAAAATGCTTCTAATCGATCTGGAGCACAAAGAGCGGTTGGAAGCATTTCAGCAGGCGCATGCAGAGTGGGAGAAAGGAAAGTGTAGCAGCTTTTTCTCCTGCAAAGAATATCTGGAGTATTGTCCACTGGGTGCAAATAAAGGATATGGTGTGGAGTTCCTGTGTGATTTCCTTGGAGTACCGATTGAAAATGCGGTGGCTATCGGAGATGAGGAGAATGATATCAGTATGATCCGCAATGCCGGTGTGGGTGTGGCAATGAAAAATGCGGTGCAGAGCGTAAAAGATGCCGCGGATTATGTCACAGAGCACGATAATAACGAAGACGGCGTGGCAGAAGTTATTGAGAAGTTTTCCTGATGGATGTCTTTTTGAGAAAAATTAATAAATTTTAGAAACTAATACGAAATCGAAGAATGCTTCCGTTTTGATCGTTATTTTGGAAGGGTTCTTCGATTTTTTAGTAATAAATGTGGAGATGAAAGCTAAAAGATAAAGTAAATGAAATAAAATAAATGCAGTAGATTGGAAGTTGTAAAGGAGCTCAAATCAATGAATGATAAATGGAAAGAATTATATGACGCGGCGAAACAGGTATTAAAACCACGAGATATCTCTGAAATTATTAGGGCAGGTGGAGTTTCCGCAGCAGTAGAATCAGTATCTGGTAAAATATATGTTGGTGTCTGTGTAGATACATCGTGTACATTGGGTATCTGTGCGGAGCGTAATGCTATGTTCAACATGATTACAAATGGAGAAGATGCTATTAAACGTGTGATTGCCATTAACAGAGAGGAAAAAGCGATTCCGCCATGTGGAGCGTGCCGGGAATTTATGGTACAGTTAATGCCAGAACAATACAAGCAGGTTGAAATAATGATGGATTATGAAAATGAGAGGATCGTTACTCTGGGAGATTTGACACCTGAATGGTGGATATAAAATTATATCAGACGTGAGATGATTTTAATTTCTATAGGTGGTGAGTGACAAAATTATATCAGTGGATGGATTTAAGTTTCATTTTAAATGTTATATTCAATTATAATGTAAGATCAGAATCAGGGCAATGGGTTACTTTTTTATAACCCAGGTTATATTAAAAATAGGATTGTTTTCTTGCAAAAAAATAGTTTGTGTGTTATCCTTACAAAAGAATTTAGAGGGAATGAAGTTCTCCCTTGGTAATAAAATTACTTAAACCGCTTATAAAAGCTGATGACTTCTGCGAATAAATCAACGCAGAAAGTGTCAGCTTTTTCTGCGTATATAGGAGGAATTTTATGTTATTAAGTATTGCATTGATCCTGATTTTGGGAATGTTCATGGGATGGCTCTGCCAGAAGATTAAATTGCCGAGTCTGCTTGGAATGTTGATTACAGGTATCGTTCTGGGACCATATGGCTTGAATCTGTTGGATGGCAGTATTCTTGGCATATCTGCCGATCTACGAAAAATAGCACTGATCATTATTCTTACAAGAGCAGGTCTGGGACTGGATATATCGGGGTTGAAAAAGATTGGCAGACCGGCAGTTCTTATGTGTTTTGTGCCGGCATCTTTTGAGTTGATCGGTATGATTTTATTAGCACCAAAACTGATGGGATTAACGACGTTGGAGGCGGCTATTATGGGTGCTGTACTTGCGGCAGTTTCCCCGGCTGTGGTTGTTCCGAGAATGGTGAAACTTATGGATGAGGGCTACGGAGTAAAAGAAGGAATTCCGCAATTGATCCTTGCAGGTGCGTCCGTTGACGATGTGTATGTTATCGTTCTGTTTTCCACTTTTGTTGGAATGATGCAGGGAGAAGGTGCTTCCGTGCTTAAGTTTGTAAATATTCCGATTTCCATATTTTTAGGAATCGCGATTGGATTAGTCCTTGGAGTTTTGTTAGCACATTATTTCAAAAAGGTGCATATCCGTGATACGTCAAAGCTGTTGATTATTTTGAGTATCTCATTTTTACTTGTAGTGCTTGAGGATAAATTGACAACCGCTATTACATTTTCCTCACTGATCGCAATTATGTTTATTGGCGTAGGACTACAGAAAAGGAGAGAAGTTGTTGCAAAGCGGCTTTCTGCAAAATATGGAAAGTTATGGGTGGCAGCAGAAGTTTTTCTGTTTGTGCTTGTAGGAGCAACAGTAAATATATCATACCTTGGAAAAGTCGGAGCGAAGGCTCTCCTTGTAATTGTTGGTGCACTTGTATTCAGAATGCTTGGTGTATTTGTATGCCTGTTAGGAACAAGCCTGAAACGAAAAGAGCGGTTATTTGCTATGCTGGCGTATACCCCAAAAGCAACCGTTCAGGCTGCAATTGGAGGAATCCCGCTGGCATTAGGTTTCGCCTGCGGAGATACGGTGCTTACTGTGGCGGTTCTTGCGATTGTGATCACAGCACCACTTGGGGCATTTGCCATTGATCTGTCGTATAAGAAATGGCTGAGCAGGTAAAGAAAAACTACAAAACGAATAAAAAAATCCTAAAGTTATGCAATTCAAGAATGCTCCGGCATTCTTGTTGCGAGGTGCGCGTCATGCAATTGCAT
>OLNI01000089.1_pt1 | contig 91641 bp, 80 predicted proteins | sample 1672921 | NCBI WGS metagenome assembly OLNI01 (sample SAMEA3136737, study PRJEB25190) | human gut metagenome | biome: human gut; feature: human-associated habitat; material: faeces | place: Austria | collected 2013 | reverse complement strand
GTAGAGCACTTGACTTTTAATCAAGTTGTCCGGGGTTCGAATCCCCGCACGCTCATGAAAGAAACAGCACAATTCCAAGATTACAGGAATTGTGCTGTTTCTTTATGTTTTCATATATGTGACAGAGCGGTGAGACGGATTGTTTTGATCTGGTAGATATCTGGTGAACAAAGGAATAAAAAAGGAATACAAAAAGAAATAAAACAGGAAGGTTACTGCCGGGCAATAACCTTCCTTTAAAAATGCGGATGACAGGAATCGAACCTGCACGGTCTCCCACTAGATCCTAAGTCTAGCGCGTCTGCCAGTTCCGCCACATCCGCATAGAAACCGCTATTAATGATACAATAATCGGAAGAAAATGTCAACCAAAGATTGGCCTAAATGATATTAAAAATTAAGAGGGAAGCATTAAAAAATCTTAAGTAAAAACGAGTGGTGATTCGTCAGGGATGTATATACAAAGAGGACGATATAAGGTATAATATGAGGAAAGGGCAAAACCGAAAATGCAGGAAAAAAACACTAAACCTGCAAAAGTGGCGACAAGGTTATGCCCAGACAGAGCGCAGGCTCTGAGCGGAGAAATATTATATAAATGGGAGAGGGAAAAAGAAATGAGTTACGAGAAACTGAATGAAAAAATTCTTGAGATGAAGGATGAGATGTTCGATACCATTCGAGAGAATGTTGCAATCTGCAGTGTGAAGGGCGAGCCGGAAGAAGATGCTCCATACGGAAGAGAAGTAAAAAGAGCATTGGATCATCTTCTTTCTGTTGGGGAAAAGATGGGATTCAAGACCGGAAATGTGGATAACCGCGTAGGCTGGATCGAGTATGGAGAAGGCGAAGAGATGGTTGGAGTGCTCGGACACGTAGATGTAGTTCCTCTTGGGGAAGGATGGAATTATGATCCGCTTGGATGTGAGATCCATGACGGTAAAATGTACGGCCGTGGCGTTCAGGATGATAAAGGACCTACAATCGGCGCTGTGTATGCACTGAAAGCAATCCGTGACCTTGGACTTCCGATTGACCGCAGAATTCGAGTATTATTCGGATGTGATGAGGAAAGTGGATCTTCCTGTGTAGAACATTATATTAAAGTGGGCGAAGAGCTGCCGACCATCGGATTTACACCAGATGCACAGTTCCCGGCAATCTTCTGTGAAAAAGGCCAGACATTCTGGGATGTATCTAAGAAAGTAGAGAATCCGTCCAGCATTAAAGTGCTTTCTATCGAAGGCGGAATGGCGAAAAATGTAGTGACACCAAAATGCACATTGGTTGCAGAAGGTGAATTGAAGGTAGAAGAAAAAGATTATATTACGGTTGAGAAAAAAGACGGTAAAACCATCGTGACATGTGAAGGTATCAGTGCTCATGGAAGTACACCGGAGCAGGGCGCAAATGCTGCAATCCGTCTGTTTGAAGCTCTCAAAGAAAATGATTTTGGCGGAGACCTTCAGACAATGATCAACTTCCTTATGGAAAAGATCGGTTATGAGACAAATGGAGAGAAGCTTGGAATTGCAAGTACAGATGAAGAGACCGGAAGCACAACAGTTAACCTCGGAATGATCAGCTGTGATGAAGAGAAGCTGTCCTTTACTTTAGACATTCGTTATCCAAACAGTACAACAGAAGAACATGTAGTAAAGAATGTAAAAGAGAATGTAGAGGCTTATGGACTTGTGCCGGAAGTAGAGACTCACAGCCTTTTATATGTACCGACGGAGTCTGAACTTGTACAGAAGCTTATGAAAGTATATCAGGAGCAGACCGGCGATATGGAAGCAGAGCCAATTGCTATCGGAGGAGGAACCTATGCGAAATCTTTCGATAACATGGTGGCTTACGGACCAATCTTCCCGGGAGAAGAAGAAGTGATCCATGCTCCGAATGAATTTGCCAATATGGACAATCTTGTACGTTCTATTCAGATTTCAGCGGCTGCGATGTACGAACTTGCACAGAAATAGGAGGCTAATAGATGAAACTTACAATATTAGGAACTGGAAATGCGGCAGTGACAGAATGCTACAATACATGTTTTGTAATTTCAGATGAAAACAGACATTTTCTTGTAGACGCAGGTGGGGGGAATCGCATATTAAAAGTATTAAAAGATACAGGGATTGAGATTTCCGACATCCATGATATTTTTGTTACGCACGAGCATGTAGATCACATTTTAGGTATTATCTGGCTGATCCGGATTATCGGACAGCGGATGAATCAGGGGAAATACGAAGGTGATCTTACGATCTACTGTCATGAGGAATTGGCTGAGAAGATTCAGGCGATTGCGAATATGACGATCCAGCAGAAGGTATGTAAGCATATGGGAGAGCGTATTCATTTTGATATCGTATCAACAGGGGATGTAAGAACGATTTTGGAGTGTCCGGTTACATTTTTTGACATTTTATCGACCAAGGCGAAACAATTCGGATTCTCTATGCAGATGAAGGAAGGCAGGAAATTTACCTGTGTAGGTGATGAACCATATAATGAAGCGAATTATGACTTTGTAAAGGAGAGTGATTGGCTGCTGCATGAGGCGTTTTGTTTATTCGGTGAAGCTGATAAATTTAAGCCTTATGAGAAGCATCACAGTACGGTCAAAGAAGCCTGCCAGCTTGCAGAACAATTGAAGGTTCCTAATTTGCTGCTCTATCATACGGAGGAGACGCATCTTAAAGAGCGTAAGCAATTGTACACGAAGGAAGGAAAAGAATATTACAGTGGAAATCTCTACGTTCCGGATGATCTGGAAAGCTTTGAGATTTAGATAAGAAAAACACGAAGAGGAAATGGGCTCTTCGTGTTTTTTTGAGGAAATATCCAATATGGTTTGTTTCTTATAGTAAACGAAATACTTGTTCTACAGATGCAGTCATATTACTGCGTGCAGTGGAGGGATCCATCGCTTCTTCTAAAGTTACAATTCTTCGTAAAATTGGGAAAAAAGCATCAATTCCGGCTTGATTACAAGCCACGGCTTCCTTCGTGACGCTGCCGGAGAAGGCTAATACTTTCGCGCCGTGTGCTTTTGCAAGCTTTGCGACACCGACAGGGGCTTTCCCCATAGCGGTTTGACGGTCTAATTGTCCTTCTCCGGTTACTACGATGTCTGCGCCGTTAAGAGCGTCTGAAAGGTTTATAGCATCTAAGATGAGCTCCACGCCAGGAGAGAGGGAAGCGTGAAGATAGCTTAAAAATGCAAAGCCAAGGCCACCGGCTGCGCCGGCGCCGGGATAATTTTTATATGCGCAGTTTAAAGTAGTTTCTGTTACATCTGCAAAATGTGCCATATCCTGATCCAGAGATTCTTTCTGGGCTTCGGTTACTCCTTTTTGTGGACCATAGATATAAGTGGCACCATTTTCCCCGCAAAGGGGATTGGTTACATCACAGGCAATTCGAAACTGGCAGTCGTCAAGCAAAGGATGGCGGTTTTTAGCATTAATAGATGCCACCTTACCAAGCGCCTGTGCCCCTTCGCCGACATCGAGTCCCTGCTCATCCAGAAAAGAATAGCCAAGCGCCTTGAGCATGCCGATGCCTGCATCGTTTGTGGCGCTTCCGCCGATGCCGATAATAAAATGCCGACATCCTTTTTCCAGCGCATGAAGGATCATTTCTCCGACGCCGCGAGTGCTGGCGGTGAGAGGATTTTTTTGATGAGCAGGAACAAGCGTGATTCCGGAAGCGGAAGCCATCTCTATGATTGCTGTTTTGTCCTTCTCCAGATATCCGTAGTAGCAAGACACGGGAGAGCCCATAGGACCGGTGACGGTAAGATCAATACGTTGCCCGCCCAAACCTTCTATAAAAGCGTCAGTGGTACCTTCTCCTCCGTCTGCCAGTGGTTTTATAATTACGTTTGCATCAGGGTGTGCGGCTAAGACACCTGCTTTTACAGCCTGTCCTGCCTCTATGGAGGACAGACTGCCTTTAAATGAATCAATTGCAACAACAACTTTCATATGAACACCTCTTAAGAAACGCTTTCTGCAATTTCCTTTGTGATTTTCAGGAATTTATCAATATCATCTGTTCCGTTGCAGTGTAATGGAGATACACGTAAGGCTCCTTCCAGGCCAAGCGCTTCAACGATTCTCTGAGAATATGGGCTTGATTTGAGTCGCTCGAAGATTGTTACGCCATGTTCCAGATATTTTTGAGAACAATCAGCATAATCAATTCCTTTAATACCCATGGCAACAATCAGGTCTTTCCATGTCAGGTCTTCCATATCTACATATACTTCTACATTTTTAATGTGTCTCAGTCCAGGCACTTCATCTGTACCTTCCAGCATACGGTAAAGAAGCGCACGCTCCTGCAAATGAATTCGATTCATTCCTTCTACATATAAAGTACGTTTATCTGTGCTGTCGATAAAATCAGAACCAATTTTACATACATAATCAATAACTGCCATCATTGCGGCAAAGTTGCCTGGTGTTGGTGTTCCGAGAGCCCATACGTTGGCATCCTTGTGTGTCAGTTTGTGGTGTCTCATTTTTGCAACACGGTCAGAGACATAAGCATATCCGCAGCCGCGTACACCAAAGAATTTGTAAGGCGCGATATTTGCAGCGTCAACACCCCAGTCTTCAACGTCTACAACAGCGTGAGGTGCATGTTGAACGGTATCGGTGATTACATAGATCTCAGGATTGATTTCTTTTACTTTACGAACGATTTCTTTAATGTCCATAATATTTCCGGAAATATTGGAGGCAGCCATAATACTTACAAGACAAGTATCTTTATCTACGCATTTTAATACATCTTCTACATCAATACCGCCGGTTGTCTTATTGGCAGGTACAACTCGAAATTCACGTCCGGTTTTATCACAGTAATATTCCACTGCATCGTGGGCAGATGGATGCTCCAGTGAGGAAGTGACAGCGTTTGTTCCCCATCCGCAATTTTCCATAATAGCGCCTACAGCCTGAAACATTGTCTGAGATGCAGAAAGTTCAGTGATCAGAGCGCCGTGATCTGGTTTCGCGCCGAAGATAACCTCCAGAATTTCTTTTGTTCCTTCAGAAACATAGTGAGATAATTCATATCCTCTTCCGCGGATACGTTCCGGACAATCCGGGAACTGTTCGATAGAAGCCTTAGCTTCAACAGCTTTTTTCAGTCTTAAAGAGCCCCCTGAATTTTCGAAGAAAAGTCTGGAGCCATGTTCTGGATCTGCATCTGCATAACAGAATTGGTCTTTCAAACTTTTTTGATATTCATCTGAAAATAATACACCATTTTTTTCATTCATTTTTTCTTTCCCCTTTCGCTTATAATCGTGATAGTTACAGCTTTTTGTTAAGTTCATCATAGCACTGAACAGATGATTTGAGAAATGAATAATTTCGCTGAATAATATTAACAAAATTTATATTTAAATAAAAAAGAATATAATAGTAGGCATTTTTCTGAAAAATAGATATTGATATTTTTTATAATGAAAATAAAAAATAATATTATTTAAAAACATTGCAAAAGGGAAATGAGTATGTTATAAAATAGACAAAGATAATAATGTCCAGTTTTTTAAAGAAAAAGACAAAAGTATTCGAAAATATGTAAAAGAGAAAGGAAGAGAAGGAAAATGAAAGCGATTATGGAAGTATTAGAAAAATTTCAGGCATTTATATGGGGACCACCTACGTTACTGCTTCTCCTTGGAACCGGTATATATTTTACGGTTACACTGAAAGGGATTCAGTTATTTAGATTTCCAAAAGCACTGAAAGCAATTTTTGAAAAAGAGGAAGGCGCAGGAGATGTGTCTGCATTTGCAACGCTTTGTACAACACTTGCGGCGGATATCGGAACAGGAAGTATTGTTGGTGTTGCAACCGCTCTTAGAATCGGAGGACCGGGAGCCATGTTCTGGATGTGGGTGTCTGCGTTTTTCGGAATGACTACAAAATATGCAGAGTCAGTGCTCGCAGTAAAATATCGGACAAAAGATGGAAATGGACAGATGGCAGGAGGTCCGATGTACTACATTCAGAATGGAATGGGAAAGAAATATATCTGGTTAGCGAAGTTATTCGCGATATTTGGTGTTTTTACAGCGCTTTTAGGATGTGGGACTTTTCCGCAGGTCAATGCAATTACGGAGTCGGTAAATCTGGCATTTCACATTCCGATCGCACTGGTGGGAGCTATCGTTACTGTGTTGACAGCCATCGTTATTTTAGGCGGTATCCAGTCAATATCAAAAGTAGCACAGTTTGTTGTGCCATTTATGGCAATTTTTTTCATAGGTGGATCTGTTTTGATCTTAGGAATGAATTATCAGGCGCTTCCAGATGCGTTCCGACAGATTTTTACTTGCGCATTTTCGGCTGAGTCCATGTTGGGCGGTGCAGCGGGAGCAACGGTTGTTTCTTTGATGACAGTAATCCGTACAGGAGTTGCGCGTGGTGTTTATACCAATGAGGCGGGGCTTGGAAGCTCTCCGATCGTTGCGGCGGCAGCAAAGACAAATTCCTGCGTGAAGCAGGGGTTGATCTCTATGACGAGCGTATTCTTTACGACGCTTGTAACATGTACAATGACAGGACTTGTAATTATTTCAAGCGGATTAATGGATACAACAGATCTCAGCGGAAGTCCGCTTGTGACACGGGCTTATAATATGCATCTTTCACATAATATCGGAATGTATATTGTAGCAGTTGGGATTATCTTCTTCTCATTCACAACTATTTTGGGGTGGAGCTATTATGGAGAGCGATGTATTGTCTATTTGACAGGAAGCTTAAAGAGCGTCAAAGTATTTAAGGTGCTTTATATTATTGCAATTGCAGCAGCGCCATTTCTTACACTGGAACCGATCTGGCTTATGGCAGATATTACCAACGCGTTGATGATTCTTCCGAATCTGGTCGCACTGTTGAGTTTGAGAAAAGTGATTATCAATGAAACAAGAAAATATTTTGACAAGCTGGAGAGAGAGACCATTAAACTGCCAAAGAGTGCGGTCGTGGAATAATATAGAATCAAAAAACACATTGAAGACAAATCCGGGTCTTCAATGTGTTTTTTTGCACATGGCTGCGTTCGGAAAATCAATATAACTCCATAGATGAAGTATAACGGTCTATGAGACGGAGTTTTTCTTCGTTTTTATTACCGACCTTTTTGCTGATGTAAGTACACAAAAGTTCTGCAATGAAAAGTGCAGGAATCTGAGAGTTAAAAAAAGTCAGAGAATCCACATTGTTGGTAAATAAGTGTGTAGCGTATTGCGCTAATGGAGCCGTCGGAGTGTCGGTCAAAACGATGACGGCAGCGCCAGCACGGGAAGCCATTTCAGCGGCCAGCTGCGTCAATTTTGAATAGCGGGGATAGCTGATGGCGATCAGACAATCCCGTTTGCTGATATCGGACAAATAATCAAAGGTATTCAGAGAATCGGAAGGTTCCGAGAAGACCATCGGAAGTGTATCCTTCAAATTGACGGATAAAAAATTAGCGGCAACGCTGCAGGCTCTGGATCCGACAATATATTTTGTGTGAGAGTGAATGATCGTATCGCTTGCTTTTTCAAATAATTCTGTTGAGTTCCGCATGACGGCAGACCGTATATTGTTAAATGTAATATCTTGAACTGTTTCGATAATACTGCTTTTGGACAGCTTTTCCAGACTCTGTGTCAGTTTCACAGTCGGAATGGCGGAAGATTGTGAATGGCTTGATATGTAAGTGTTGTATTGCTCCCGGATCGTACGCTGAAATTCTGTATATCCGGAAAAACCAAGATCTTTTGTAAAGCGCATAACAGAAGAATGACTGACAGAAAGCGTATTTGCAAGTTCGGTGGATGTCATAAAACATAAGTCACGAAAATTATTGAGAACATAATCTGCAATCAGCCGTTCTTTTTTTGTTAATTTTGCATTCTTAATCAATTCTTGAAAAGCAGCAGTCATATCCAAAATCCTTTCTGAAAAACATTAATATTTATTATCCTAAATTATATCAAATAACTGAAAAAATAACAAAGTATTTTAGAGATAACAAGGAGTGAAGAATACTTTGTGAAATAAATAATTATGCGGTATAATATTAACAAAATTTATATTTGAATCGTTCAGGGAAATAAAAAGGGTTATAAGGAGGAAAGAAAATGAATCAGGCAGAGATTGAGACATTTTTGATGATCGTAAAAACGAAGAACATTACAAAAACCGCAGAAAATTTATTTTTGTCACAGCCGACAGTCAGTCGCAGATTGAAACTGTTGGAGGATGAGCTGAATGTAAAGCTTTTGAATCGAAAGAAAGGGTACAAGCAGATTGAACTCACCACCCAGGGAGAAGAATTCATACCGATTGCAGAACGCTGGCTTTCTCTTTGGCAGGAAATGCAGCTTTTGCAGCACGGGCAGGAGAAATTGTATTTAAGTATCGGCTGTACGGATACGTTGAACACAGCAATTTTTTTCAATTTGTACAGAAAAATTTTGCGGGAAGAAGACCCGGTCTTAAGCTTAAAGATCAAAACTCATTATTCGCAGGAAATCTATGAACAGGTGGAAAATCATGAGATTGACCTTGGGTTTGTATATCATCACCTTCATTTCAAAAATATTACAGCAGAGCCGGTGCTGAGAGAAAAGATGTATATTGTGCAGAGCGGCGAGACATCTCTTCGCAAAGAAATTCTGCATACAGATGAATTGGATCCGGAAGAGGAGGTGTTCTTAAGCTGGGAAGCAAACTATCAGATCTGGCATGACCAGTGGGTAGGAAAGGGGAAACGTCCAAGGATAGAAGTGGATACCTTTGAGCTATTGCTTCATTTGATTTCAGATGATAAGCGGTGGTTTATTGCCCCAATCTCCGTGGTAGAGCGGATTCAGGCACTGCGCCCGGTTTACGTAAGTGAGATTGCGAACCATATTCAGCCGCCGGAGCGTGTGACATATAAAATTCAGCATAAGTACCCAAAAGAAGCAACAATGAAAGCAGTCCGCATTTTTGAAGAGAAAATGGAATCATATTTACAGGATAAAAATTGGGGATTTGTCAAATAAGAGAAAAATATTAAAAATGTTAATATATTATAGACAAATAATTTATTTTTTTTAGTAATGTTGCTGTGCTATACTGAGGGCAGATAAAGAAACGAAGTAAAAATCAACAAATGGATATGGATCTGCCATGCAGATGAAAGGAGAACGAAGATGGAAGTAAAGTTTCTGATAGCAGGTGACTGCGCTGTATCCATTCAAATGGGAAATGTGATCAGTCTGGAGGTAAACAGACAGGTTCGTATGCTGCAGGAGGAACTGGAAAAACATCCAATCCATGGAGTTACAGAGATGGTTCCCACATATGCTTCTTTAATGATTCACTACAGACCGGATAAAATTAGTTTTGAACAGTTAAAAGAAGAAGTTATGAAGAGAACCTGCAGCATGGAACAGGTAAAAGATGCAAAAAAGATCATCAAAGAAATTCCGATCTGCTACGAAGGAGAATTGGGAATGGATCTGGAAGAATGTGCAGCGCTTGAAAATCTCTCGACAGAAGATGTGATAAAAATGCATTCCGGTCATGAATATTATGCATATATGCTTGGGTTTGCACCGGGGCATGCTTATATGGCAAGATTTGAAGAGCCGTTTCACTTTAAGAGAAGACCAACACCGAGAGTACATATTTCTGCACGTTCTATCGTAGTGCAGGAGAATCTCTCAAATTTGATTCCCTTTGACCAGCCATGCGGATGGAATATTATCGGAACGACACCGCTTACGATTTGCGACTATACAAAGAAAGATCCTTTTCTGGTACATGCGGGTGAGTGGGTAAAATTTATCCCTGTAAGCAGAAGAGAATATGACAAGATAAGAGAAGCTGATTTACGAGGTAATTATCATGTGAAAACTTATGAAAAGGCGGTGGAATAATGGGAATTGTTGTTGAGAATCCGGGACTATTGACAACGGTTCAGGATGAGGGAAGATTCGGTTATCAGCAGTTTGGAGTATCTCCGGCGGGACCTATGGATACGAGATCTTTTTATCTGGCAAATATTCTTGTCGGCAACAAACGTGGAGAAGGCATGCTGGAAATGACATTTTCCGGAGTGACACTGTTGTTTGAAGAAGATAATATTATTGCAGTGACAGGCGGCGACCTTGCCCCGACGGTAAATGGTGAAGCGATTCCGATGTATCAGGCGGTGTTAGTACATGCAGGAGACAGACTGGCATTTGGAATGGCATCGGGAAATGGATGCAGAGCATATCTTGCATTTGCAGGAGGGCTTGACATTCCCCTGATCATGGGAAGTAAATCGACGCTCATGCGAAATCACATGGGAGGATACGAAGGAAGAAAACTGGAGAAAGGTGATCGAATCGGGTTTGTTCACCCAAAGACAGAGCTCCCGAATATGGAGAAACGTAAAATTCCGCAGGAAGTATTTCCGACAAAGGAAATCACGCTCCGTGTAGTCACAGGTCCGCAGGACTATGAATTTTCAGAGGAAGAACTTCGAAATTTCTTCTGGTACGGGGCAGAGATTACGAATGAATTTGACCGTATGGGATGCAGACTGAAACGAGAAGAACCGATTCATCATCTCGGGGACGGAAATATCATCAGTGATGGTATCGCATTTGGATCCATACAGGTTCCGACCAATGGGCAGCCGATTATTATGTTGGCAGACCGGCAAAGTACAGGCGGATACACAAAGATTGGAACGGTAATTTCCGTTGATCTTCCGAAACTTGCACAGAGCGTGCCGGGGTATCGTATCAGATTTATTCACGTAGGAATTGAACTTGCGCAGAAATTATATATCAGGCAATTGCAGAAATTGCAGAAACTAGAGAAAGAGCTGGGACAGAGAAGCTAAGATCGGAGGCAAATATGGAATACGAAAAAATGATAGAATTGCTCCGTGAAGTAAACGACTCAAATTTGATCGAGTTTGAGCTGGAAGACAGAGACTTCCGGTTGAAAATGAAAAAAGAAAGTAAAAGCAACGAAAATGTTGTGAAAGCAATAGAAAGCACTTCTTTGGAAAATCCGGCAGATGAGCCCAAAGTGCCGGAAAAGGAGACAGAAAGACCGAAAGAGCATGTGATTACTTCTCCGATGGTAGGAATCTTTCATGCATATGAAGGAGAGACGGAGACACCTTATGTGCAGGTGGGTGATCAGGTGGAAAAGGGACAGATTATAGGAGCTGTGGAGGCAATGAAGCTGATCAACCCCTTAGAGGCCGATATTTCCGGAAAAATTACAGAGATACTCGTCGATGACGGAATGCTCGTCGAATATGATCAGCCAATGTTTGTGATGGAAGTGTAAAGGATATGGTGAGAGATGTTTAAAAGGATCTTGATCGCAAATCGCGGGGAGATCGCAGTCAGGATTATACGCGCATGTCGGGAAATGGGTATCCGGACTGTGGCGGTATACTCGCAGGCAGATAGAAACGCCGTGCATGTGGGACTGGCAGATGAAGCGGTCTGTATCGGAAAAGCAGAAGCGTCGGACAGTTATTTAAATATGGAACGCATAATCAGTGCGGCAATAGCTGTGGGGGCGGAAGCGATTCATCCGGGATTTGGATTTTTGTCAGAAAATGCGGAGTTTGTACAAATGTGCGAACAGCATCATATTACATTTATCGGACCATCTTCAGAATTGATCAGCAGGATGGGAAATAAATCTGAGGCTAAAAAAACAATGAAGCAGGCCGGCGTTCCGGTTGTTCCGGGTACAGAGGAAGCAGTTTACGACTTGGAAGAAGCGAAAAGAGAAGCAGAGCGTATTGGATATCCGGTTATGATCAAAGCATCTTCAGGCGGAGGCGGAAAAGGCATGCGGATTGCAAAGGACCGCGAGGAATTCAAAGTCAGCTTTCGGGCGGCACAACAGGAATCGATACGTGCTTTCGCTGACGATTCCATGTATTTGGAACGCTATGTGCAGAATCCCAGACATGTAGAAGTTCAGATTATGGCAGATAAATATGGACGGGTCATTCAGCTGGGAGAAAGAGATTGCTCTATTCAGAGACGGCATCAGAAAATGATCGAGGAATCGCCATCCCCGGCTTTGACAGACGAGATAAGAAAGAAGATACGCGCAACTGCGGTACAGGCGGCAAAAGCAGTGAACTACGAAAGTGCCGGCACCATAGAATTTCTGTTAGATGACAGTGGAGAATTTTTCTTCATGGAAATGAACACGAGAATACAGGTAGAGCATCCGGTGAGTGAGTTGATCTCCGGCGTTGATCTTATTCGGGAACAGATTCTGGTGGCAGCAGGAGAGGCGCTGAGCGTGGCGCAGGAGGACATCCTTTTCCGGGGACATGCAATTGAGTGCAGAATTAATGCAGAAGATCCGATACGCGGATTCTTTCCGAGTCCGGGAACAATCACACATCTGCATCTTCCGGGAGGAAACGGAGTGCGTATTGATACAGCGATTTATGAAGGATATCAAATCCCGCCGAATTACGATTCTATGCTGGTGAAGGTGATCACTTATGACAGAGATCGCAAAACCGCGATCCGTAAAATGATAAGAGCGCTGGATGAGATGAAAATCGAAGGAGTCAGGACAAATCTTGAGTTCCAGTATGATATCCTGCACCAGAAGGATTTTCGGGAAGGTAATTTTACAACGGATTTTATATCCACACACTATGAACTATAATTAAAATATGGAGGAGAATGAAAATGAAGATAGTTGTTTTGGACGGTTACACATTAAACCCGGGAGATATTTCGTGGGAAGGCTTAGAAGCATTGGGAGAGTGCGTAGTATATGATCGTACTTCTCTGACAGATGTACAGGAGACCATCGACAGAATCTCAGATGCAGAAATTGTATATACCAATAAGACACCGCTTCCGAAAGAAGTATTCGAAAAATGTACCAACATTAAATTTGTCGGCGTGTTAGCAACAGGATATAACGTAGTTGACATTGCGGCTGCCAAAGAAAAGGGAATTCCGGTAGCGAATATTCCGACTTACGGAACAGCGGCAGTAGGACAATTTGCAATCGCATTATTGTTGGAAATCTGTCATCATATCGGACATCACAGCAAAGCGGTTCATGAAGGTGCATGGGAAGCGAATCCGGATTGGTGCTTCTGGGATTATCCGTTGATTGAGTTAGATGGAAAGACGATGGGAATTATCGGTTACGGAAGAATCGGTCAGTCTACCGGAAAGATTGCGCAGGCACTCGGTATGAAGGTCCTTGCCTATGATTCTTACAGAAATCCGGCATTGGAATGTGAAACTTGTCAGTATGCAGATTTGGATGAAGTGTTGAGTCAGTCAGATGTTATCGCACTTCACTGTCCTCTGTTCCCGGAAACGGAGAAAATGATTAATAAAAACACTATTGCAAAAATGAAAGATGGAGTTATCATTTTAAATAATTCAAGAGGTCCATTGATCGAGGAACAGGATCTGGCAGATGCACTGAATAGTGGAAAAGTGGCTGCAGCGGGCCTGGATGTTGTGTCAACTGAGCCGATCAAACACGATAATCCGCTGCTCACAGCTAAGAACTGTCTGATCACACCACACATTTCATGGGCACCAAAGGAGTCACGTCAAAGACTGATGGATATTGCAGTAGATAATTTAAAAGCTTATGTTGAGGGAAACCCACAGAACATAGTAAATAAATAGAAAGGAGGGAAATCATGTATTCAATCGATTTAAACAGTGATATCGGAGAAAGTTTCGGTGCGTATAAGCTGGGCGATGATGAAGCGATTCTTCAGCAGATTACAGCTGCCAATGTTGCATGTGGATGGCATGCAGGAGATCCAATGGTAATGGATAAAGTAGTGCGGATGGCAAGTGAAAGAGGCGTTGTAGTCGGAGCACATCCCGGCTATCCGGATCTGATGGGCTTTGGAAGAAGAAAGATGGTATTATCCTTTCAAGAAGTGAAGAATTATGTAAAATATCAGATTGGAGCACTGTCTGCATTCACCCAGAGTTATGGTATGAAGCTGCATCATGTAGCACCACATGGAGCTATGGGAAATCAGTGTCAGTACGATGAAGAAATTTCCAAGGCAATTTGCGAAGCGGTATATGAAGTAGATAAAGATTTAATCATTTACTATTGTGCAGGAGCTGTGCTTGGCAAAGTGGCAGAAGATATGGGCCTTAGAACAGCCGCAGAAATTTTTGCAGATCGTGCGTATATGGATGATCTATCACTGGTTCCAAGAAAGATGGAGGGCTCCATGATCACAGATGAAGATGTGGCGATCAATCGTTGTGTGCGAATGATTAAAGAAGGAAAAGTTACATCAATTAATGGTAAGGATATCGACATTAAAGGCGATACGCTCTGTGTTCATGGCGATGGCCCGAAAGCAATTGCATTTGCAAGAAGAATTCGGGAAACATTTGCAAAAGAAGGAATTGAGATTAAACCTATGTAACATAGGAAAGCGCCAGATAAATCATGAATTTGAATAGGAAAATATAAGGAAACAGTCATTGATTTGTTTTGGCGCTATTTTTGTACCCTAAAATAGGAGAAAAACAAGGAGTGAAGAGAAAATGGCAAAGCAAAAAGAACAAATGTCAGTAGTTAAAAAGATGATGATTGCTTTGATTGGTGGCTTGATCGTAGGTATTGCTTTTTTGCTGATCAGAGAAAATGTAGTTTCAGAAAGTACATGGAATGTAATTAATAAAATTTTGTTTCAGGATATCACAGTAGAAGAAGGTGTTGGCGCTGTCGGAATCTTCTATATTGTAGGACAGATCTTTATGAGAGGTCTGCAGCTTGCAATTGTACCTCTGGTATTAGTGTCCTTAAGTCTTGCAATGTGCAGCATTTCCAATTCCACAAAGCTTGGCCGTATTGCAGGAAAGACATTGCTCGGTTTCTTAGGATTCTATGTGTTTGGTGCGTTTTTCGGATGTGTCCTTGCTTATATTGTAAAATCACTGGGCTTCTTTAATGTTACACTTCCAAGCGAGGCGGTAAGTGAGGCGGCAACGATCGACGCATTTAATCCACTGGCAACAATTGTCAATGCGGTACCGAGCAACATAACGGAAGCATTCAGCACAAATAACAGTATTTTGGCAGTCGTTGTAGTTGCGATCATTATTGGTTTGTGTATGAACCAGCTTGGGGAAAAGGCAGATCCGTTGAAGAAGGTGTTGGAAAGTGCCAATGAAGTTATTCAGATGTATTTGACATTCCTCATCAACAAAGTAGGCCCAGTTGCAATTTTCTGTCTGATCTCCAGAACATTTGCAATCTACGGTGTAGAATATCTTGCTCCGGCAGCAGCGTATGTCATCTTTGCAATGCTTACATTATTCTTGTTAGTAGTGACGTTATATCCACTTGGAATCTGGATCACAACAAGAGAGAATCCAGTGAAATTCTTAAAGAAGATAGCGAAAGTGGGAGTGTTCGGATTTTCAACAAACTCTTCTGCAGCCTGTCTTCCGCTGAATACAAGAACCTGTATTGATGAACTGGGATGCAGTGAAGAAATTACAAGCTTTGTACTTCCGACAGGAATGACGATCAATATGAACGGAACAACAGTTATGCACATGTTTGCAGTGACATTCATTGCAACAGCAGCAGGAATTGATGTAACACCTGCTAACATGATCGTTATGGCATTCTTGTCAATCTGTGCGGCAGCGGGGACACCGGCAATTCCGATTGCAGGAACAACGATGATCTTCACTGTTTTATCTGGAATGGGATGGACAACAGAAGCCTGCATGATCGGTTATGCGCTTGTTGTAGCTATCAACCGTCCGGTTGAGATGGCATTACTTCCTCTGAATGTTATCGGAGACGCAGCAGTTAACGTAATCGTAAACGCAAAAGAAAAAGAATTAGACAAAGAAAAATACAATGGATAATTTATTCGGGATGGGGCTTATGGAAGAACCCCATCCCGAATTGATTTATCTCAGAGGAGGATATGGTGGATAACTTTGTGAGAATGTTTCATTTACAGATGATGTTATTTCTGTTAATGGCTGTGGGAGTTCTATTTAGAAAGGGAAATATTATCTCAGAGTCCGGTCGGAAGACATTGTCGAACTTGACAGTGAATTTAATCCTGCCATGTAATATTATAGAGTCTTTTTTGGGTGAATGGAATGTGTCCGGAAATCTTCTCCACAATTGTCTGATCGCGTTGGGAATTTCATTTGGAATACAGCTGGCAGCGTTGTATTTGAGTGCTTTGTTTTTTTCTCCTGTTTCAAGCGAGAAGAAAAATATTTTCAGATATGGATTGATTGTATCTAATTCAAGCTTTATCGGAATTCCGGTCGTAGGGGAATTATATGGGAATCTTGGTGTACTTTATACATCTTTTTTTCAGATTCCGATTCGTATTATGATGTGGACTGCCGGACTTTCTTTATTTACAAATGTGGATAAGAAGGAATCTTTTCGAAAGCTGGTGAAACATCCGTGCATTATTGCAATTATTATAGGAGTCACTTTAATGCTCGCCCCTGTCTCGCTGCCTCCGTTTCTGGAAGATACAATTTCAGGCTTGAGCAAATGTACGACGCCATTGTCTATGATTACCGTGGGAGCAATGTTTGCGAATTCGAAGTGGAGCGATTTTCTGGATCCATCTATTTTGTATTACTGTTTGATTCGCTTGATTGTATTTCCGGCAATTGTCTTTGGTGCAGTCCGTCTTCTTGGCATAGATCTGGTACTGGGAAATGTTGCTGTTTTATTAAGTGCGATGCCAATGGCAGCAACAACAGCAATTCTTGCAGATAAATATAATTATAATGGAGAAACCGCTTCGCGCTCAATTTTTGTATCAACTCTTTTGTCAATCGCAACATTGCCTGTAATATGCCTTGTGTTATAAATTGGCAGAATTCGTACTCTTCACAGAATATCATTTGCACGATTTTCTATTCTTGTGCTAAAATGAAAAAAGAAGATTAAATAGTATGGGGGAAATTAGATGTATACGGTAATCGTTGCAGATGATGAAGAAGAAATCCGCAGAGGTATTGTTAGAAAAGTACGCTGGGAAGAACTGGGATTTCGTGTGGTTGGAGAGGCTGAAAATGGAGCGGAAGCATTGGAAATGGTAGAGAAGCTGGAACCGGATCTTTTGCTTACGGATATTCGTATGCCATTCTTGTCGGGGATTGAGTTGGCAAGATCAGTGCGAGAGGTGCTGCCTACAGTGCAGATTGCATTCCTAAGTGGTTTTGATGATTTTTCTTATGCGCAGCAGGCAATTCAATATAATATTGTCAGCTATATGCTGAAGCCGATTTCGGCGGCAGAGTTGGAGGAGGAGCTTCGAAATATTAAGGCGGTCATGGATCGGAAGTTTGAAGAATTTAATTCTAAGGAAATGGTTCAGGAGCGGATGGAAAAATCTGAGTTTCTGTTTCCGCTTCTGTTGGATGGTTATCAGAGCAATCCTTCTGAAGAAGAAATGGAGGAACTCAGACAGGCGGCAGTTTCCTGCGGGCTGATTGGAGAAGGTGACATGGAGATGTACCGATTCGTAGTGCTGGTGACGAACATTTCCGACGGAGAGCAGGATCGAACGAGCAGAGCAAGTGTGCAGGCGATTGATACCATTTTGAAAAAATATGTCCGTTATGCCAGCTGTTTTATGAGAGGCCGTGTAGTGTCTGTGCTGGCTGCCACGGAGAGAGGATTTTCCAAATACCTTCATATTATTGTGGATGAGATTGTTCAGAGTGTTCGAAGAATTATGAATATGCAGGGGACAGTCGGAGTCAGCCGAAGTACAGAACATTTGGAAAATTGCGCTGAGTGTTACCGGGAGGCAATGAATGCATTAAGCTACTCATGGCAGAAAGAAAGCGATGTTCATTTTATCGCGGATGAAGAACATGTAGAGCCAATGGACTTTACAATTATGGATAATACAGTTTCCAAGATTGAGGAATTGCTTCGAGGAGGAAGCGTAGAAGAATTAAAGCAATTTCTGGAGGCTTTCTCTGCGCGGATCGCAAGCGGGGAGATTCAGCCCGCGGCAGCAGATTTTCTGGTGGCGCAGATTATGGCGGCGGGATTTAAAGTGTTTTATGCGGTTGCCGGAGAACGTGCAGTAGAAAATCTGCAGGAGCATCTGGAATTTCATGGACATACAATGGTAGAGCAGGTCATGGCATCCTTCGAAAAGTGCGCGGCGTTCTGTATCGATATAAAGGGGAAAATTTCAGAACAGCGAAAAAAGAGCGGTGAAGTATTCTGTGACAGAGCACTGGAGATTATTGAAGAGCGTTACCATGATCCGGAATTGTCGGTTGTCACAGTGAGCAGTGAAATCGGGGTGAGCCCGAATTATCTCAGTGCACTTATTAAGAAAACAACAGATAGTACGTTCGTAGAGTTGTTGACAAAGAAACGAATAGAGAAAGCGAAGGAATTACTTCTTTGCACCTCTAAGAAAATTCGGGAGATCACAGAGGAGTGCGGTTACCGGGATCAGCATTATTTTAGCTATTGCTTTAAGCGGGCAACCGGAGTGTCGCCAAATCAGTGCCGGAAAGATGCAGGGGGTATGTAATGTCTGACACAAATCAGGAAATGAAACAAGAATATAATAAAAGGCAAAGTGGAAAGAAGCGGATGGGATTCTCCCTATCCGCCATTTTCACGTGTTTAGTATCGGGAATCGTGCTGCTGATTTCTATTATCACCATTTTGATCTTTATCGGTATCTACCGTGATGCGATGAAGCAAAATGCCGTTACGAGCAGTGCGCAGGCAGTGGCGCAGGTAGAAAATATGGTGCAGTCCTATATTCAGGACATGCAGAGCGTTATGGAATCGCTCAAGCACAGTGTGCAGGACCCTAATAATGATAAGGACGAATTTATACAAAGTCTTGTCGACATAAGAGAAGACGTAGTGGCTGTGATGATCTATGATAAGGACGGGGAAATGATGTCTTCATGGTCGAATGGCAAAACATTAAAAAAGGATTATTACAAAAACCTTTCTTATGTAGAGCCATCAGACGGAGAACTTCATATTAGTAAGCCTCATGTAGAAACTTTGTATGAAGGTTTTTATCCGTGGGTTGTTACTATCTCTCAGACTTTGGAAGATGAAGCGGGTGAAAAATATGTTATAGCAGTGGATATCCGGTTTTCCAATATATCAGATTATGTGGACGGAGTGGGAATTGGCTCACACGGATACTGTTATATAGAAGACATGGAAGCAAATATTATCTATCACCCACAGCAACAGCTTATTTACTCTGGGCTGAAACAAGAAGAACAGGTTCTTGGAGAAGACGGGATTACGGTAGAAGATGATGTGATCCATACCGTCCGTACCCTGGAAAAAGGGGAATGGAGAATCGTAGGAGTATGTTATGTAGATGAAATGATCACGGCGAAAGTAGAGGAGATGGTAGGGCTTTTAATCCTTCTTCTTGTGATCGTATTATTCGCAGCTGCATTTACGGGAATGCTTCTTTCGCAGGTACTGGCAAAACCGGCCAGAGAATTGACAAAAGCTATGAAGGCATTTGAAAAAAATGCAGAAAACTACACTTATACAGAAGTACGCGGAACGGAAGAATTGATGATGTTATCAGATTCTTTTGACCACATGGTGCGGCGTATCCAGAAATTGATGGAGCAGGTGCGTCAGGAAGAGATCACGCTGAGAAAGACAGAACTCAAAGCGCTTCAGGCACAGATCAACCCGCATTTCTTATATAATACATTGGATGCAATTGCGTGGTTATGTGAAGAAGGAAGAAATAAAGATGCGGAGGATATGGTGACATCACTTGCCAAACTTTTTCGGATCAGTATCAGTAAAGGGCATGAGCTGATCACAATTGAGAAAGAGATCCAGCATGCACAGAGCTATTTGAGAATTGAAAAATTCCGTTATAAAAATCAATTCACTTACAGGTTTGACGTGGACGAAGAATGCCTTGGTTATCTCTGCAATAAGATCACGCTGCAACCGATTATCGAAAATGCTATTTATCATGGTCTGAACCGGATGGTAGATGAAGGCGAGATTGTCATCAGTATCCGTCAGGATGGAGACGATATCGTTCTGTCTGTAGAGGATAACGGAATTGGTATGACAGAAGAGCAGTGTCAGGAGATTTTAAGAAAAGAACCCGGAGATCGTACCGGAATCGGAATTAAGAACGTAAATGACAGAATTAAGATTTATTTTGGGGAAGAGTATGGTCTTACAATTACCAGTGAACTGGATGAAGGAACGTGTGTAGACATTCGCATGCCAAAAGTAGAGAAAGGGGATTATGATGGAAAATAAAAGGAGAAAACAGGTCGGAATCCTGTTTCTTGTTGCTCTGCTTGTGTGTATTGTCGCAGGTTGTGGAGGCTGGAATCGGGTTCACATAGAGAAGAAGGACAGCGCAATTCGCAAACAAAAAGTAACGCTGATCGCGAAGTCCACGGAATCAGCCTTTTGGAAATCGGTGTTTGCAGGAGCGGGAGCAGCATCCACGGAGTATAATATGGAGTTGAAATGTATAGGTCCGGATAATGAGGAGGATTACATAACGCAAAATCGAATGATTGAAGAGGCAGTGGCGGATGGAACAGATGTGATTGTATTTTCAGCGATTGATTATGAGGGGAATGCAGAGGCGGTTGATCACGCTGCAAAAGAAGGAGTGAAGATCGTTGTTATAGACAGTGATGTAAATAGTAAAGAGGTGAACTGTCGAATCGGTACGGATAATTACGAGGCGGGATGCCTTGCGGGGAAAGCAGCGCTTGACATGGACGAGGAAGAGATTAATATCGGAATCGTTAACTTTGATGCCACGACAGAAAATGGGCAGAGCAGAGAAAAAGGATTCCGGGATACGGTAGGAAAAGACAAACGTGCAGTGATTGTTGACACGATCAATGTAAATTCAACCATTGATTCTGCAAAAGAAGAAGCGGAAAAATTATTGGAGAGAATTCCGGAAATTAATGTAGTTGTTACATTTAATGAATGGACCAGTCTGGGCGTAGGTTATGCAGTAAAAGAAGCAGGACTGGCAGATTCTGTGAGAGTTGTTGCATTTGACAGTAATGTAGTGTCTGTCGATATGCTGGAAACAGGAGAGGTAGATGCGCTTATTGTACAGAATCCGTATGCAATGGGCTATCTGGGGGTAGAGAATGCGTATCGACTGTTGGGAGGTCATGATCTGGACGAAAGAGAAGTCAATACATCCACACATTTGGTGACCAAGGAAAATATGTACAGTGAAGAATCTCAGAGAATGCTATTTTCCTTTGATGAGATTCGCTGAGAATAGTATTTTGAACCTTTTTGATATTTTATTGTATTTTTTTGTACAGGCAGGAGTGCTATACTCAATGCAAATAATAAATATCATAAGGAGGCTAATTATGAAAAAGAAATTATTAGCAGTGCTTCTTTGCGTAGCAATGGTAGCAGCAATGGCTGTTGGCTGTGGCGGCGGAAAAGACAGCGGAGAGAGCAAAGACGAAGGAAAGAAGTCTGATCTGAACATTGGTGTATTCTACTACACATATGCAGATACTTATATCGCTTCTGTACGTACAGCTCTTGACAAGAAACTTGATGACATGGGAGTTAAATATCAGGACTACGATGGAAATAACAACCAGACAACACAGAACGAGCAGATCGATACAGCTATCCAGACAGGTGCAAACCTTCTGATCGTTAACATCGTAACATCTGGTTCTAACGATGCTTCTACACAGATCATCGACAAAGCAAAAGCAGCAGACGTTCCGGTTATCTTCTTCAACCGTGCAGTAGAAGACGAGAAGAGTGAAGAGGGAACAATCCTTGGTTCTTATGAGAAATGTGCATTCGTAGGAACAGACGCTCCAGAAGCAGGACACATGCAGGGCGAAATGATCGGTGACTACGTTGTTGAAAACTTCGACACAGTTGACCTCAACGGAGATGGAAAAATCTCTTACGCTATGTTCATGGGACAGCTTGGTAACGCAGAAGCTATCTACCGTACACAGTTTGCAGTAGAAGATGCTAACAAGAAGTTAGAAGAAGCTGGAAAACCAGCATTAGAGTTCTTTGACCCAGCTAACACTGATAAATATCAGGTTGACCAGGATGGAGCTTGGAGTGCTACAGCAGCTAACAACTACATGACAACAAACCTTTCTCAGTACAACGAGGGTAACAACAACATGATCGAGCTCATCATCTGTAACAACGATGGTATGGCTGAGGGTGCTGTTGCAGCTCTGAACGACAAAGGTTACAACACAGGTGATCCGGCAAAAACAATTCCAGTATTCGGTGTAGACGCTACAGACGCAGCTAAGAAACTGATCGCAGACGGTAAGATGGTTGGTACTATCAAACAGGATGCAGAAGGTATGGCAGCTTGTATCGCACAGCTTACACAGAACACAGCAGATGGAAAAGAGTTAGTTGACGGCGTAGAGAAAGACATGATCTCTGAAAAAGTTGCTAACAAGATCTTCATTCCATACGGAATCTACACAGGTGAAGAGTAAGATACAGACAACAATAAGTTAATCTTAAAATAAAGAAAGCAGCCGCCAGAGGGTTGGCGGCTGTTTTTCTGAGAAGTTAGACGAATGGAGGAATAGTCATGGGACAGGACGTTCTTTTGCAGATGACGAATATCAGTAAAGAATTCCCCGGAGTAAAAGCTCTGGATAACGTTTCGCTGACTGTTAAAAAAGGAACAGTACATGCCCTGATGGGAGAGAATGGTGCCGGTAAATCCACACTGATGAAATGTCTGTTCGGAATGTATAACAAAGATGGCGGAACCATTGAATTAGAGGGAAAAGAAGTAAACTTTAAAAACTCCAAAGAAGCACTGGAGAACGGTGTAGCTATGGTTCATCAGGAGTTGAACCAGGCGCTGAAACGTAACGTTATGGATAATATCTGGCTTGGACGTTATCCGAAGGTAGGAGGACTCATGGTAAATGAGAGAAAAATTTACCAGGATACTCTTGATGTATTTAAAGAACTTGAGATCGATGTAGATCCCAAACGTGTTATGAGCACAATGCCTGTGTCTCAGAGACAGATGGTAGAGATTGCAAAAGCAGTATCATTTAATTCAAAGATCATTGTATTTGACGAGCCTACTTCTTCTCTGACTGAGGAAGAGGTTGAACACTTATTCAGAATCATAAATATGCTAAGAGACCGCGGATGCGGTATTATCTATATATCACATAAGATGGCTGAGATTAAGAGAATCTCAGATGAGATCACGATCATGCGTGACGGAACATGGGTTGCAACAGAGAAAGCAGACGACCTGTCCATGGATGACATCATCCGTCTTATGGTAGGACGTGAGCTGACAAACCAGTTCCCGCCGAAGACAAATAAACCGGGAGAGGTTGCGCTTGAGGTAGAACACCTCACTGCACAGTATTCTCTTCTTAAAGATGTATCTTTTAACGTGCGAAAAGGTGAGATTGTAGGTATTGCCGGCCTTGATGGAAGCGGACGTACTGAGACTCTTGAAAATATTTTCGGTATCGCCACAAGAAAAGATGGCGTGATCAAACTGGACGGTAAGGTTGTGAAAAACCGTAACGCCAGAGAATCTATTAAAAATGGATTTGCACTTCTTACAGAGGAGAGACGTGCAACAGGTATCTTCGGAATTTTAAGTATTCGAGAAAATACCGTTATTTCCAGCTTGAAGAAGCATAAAAAAGCAGGTTTATACCTGAGTGAAAAATCTATGAAAAAAGATACCCAGTGGTCCATTGATGCAATGCGGACCAAGACACCGACACAGGAGACAAAGATTCGTTCACTGTCCGGTGGTAACCAGCAGAAAGTTATTCTTGGAAGATGGCTGCTCACTGATCCGGAAGTACTGCTTCTGGACGAACCTACAAGAGGTATTGATGTAGGTGCGAAATACGAGATCTATCAGTTAATCCTTGATCTGGCAAACAGAGATAAGGTCGTTATGGTAGTATCTTCAGAGATGCCAGAGCTTCTTGGAATCTGCGACAGAATTCTTGTTATGTCAGGCGGACGTCTGGCAGGTGAAGTAGATGCCAAGAACACAACCCAGGAAGAAATTATGGCGCTTGCCGCAAAGTATGTATAGAGGAGGCCGGTTTTAAATGAAAACAGTTGAAAATTTAAAAAGACGTTATGCCGATTTTCAGGCATTGGACGCCAGAGATAAAAAGACATTCTGGAAAGAATTTGCATTAAACAACGCGCTGTACGTGCTGATCATCATTGCAATCATTTACACAGCAATACAGAACCCAAACTTTGTAACTCCATCATCTATTGTAAATATTATTTCACTGTCCGCAGCTAACATTCCGATCGCTGTAGGTATTGCAGGAACGATCGTACTGACAGGTACTGACCTTTCCGCAGGACGTGTAGTTGGTCTTACAGCATGTATCGCTGCATCTTTACTGCAGGCAGTAGATTATCCGACAAAGATCTTCCCGGATCTCGGTGTTGTACCGATCCCGCTTGTTATCCTGATCGTTGTTGCAGTTGGTGCTTTAGTAGGTCTTGTAAACGGATTCTTCGTAGCACACTTTAAGTTACATCCATTTATCGTAACACTTGCTACTCAGTTGATCGTATATGGATTCCTTCTTATGTACATCATGATCAACGGAAATAATGGTCAGCCATTATCAGGTCTTGACCAGTCTTTCAAAGATTTCGTAACAGGAAGCGTCATCAAGATCGGTGGAGTTCCGATCCCGAACTATGTATGGTATGCATGCTTTATCATTGCTCTTATGTGGTTCATCTGGAACAAGACAGCATTTGGTAAGAATATGTTCGCTGTAGGTTCTAACCCGGAAGCAGCTAACGTATCTGGTGTAAACGTAGCAAAAACAATCATCTTAGTACATACACTTGCAGGTGCTATGTATGCGATCACAGGATTTATCGAGTCTGCACGTATCGGTTCTAACCAGGCAGGTACTGGTCTGAACTACGAGTGTGATGCGATTGCTGCCTGCGTAATCGGTGGTGTATCTTTCGTCGGTGGTACAGGTAAGATCCGTGGAGTAGTAATGGGTGTATTCATCTTGAGAATCATCTTCGTAGCATTACAGTTCCTTGCAATCAACCAGAGCTTACAGTATGTTATTAAAGGACTTATCATCCTCGTTGCATGTGCAATCGATATGAGAAAATATCTTGTTCGTAAATAAGACGTTTTTTATTGAAGGGAGAGACAGACATGGAAGAAAACAGACCGGAAGAATTACAACCAGAAGAAGAGAAAGAAGCAGGATTGTCAGAAGAAGCAGAGGATAAGGCTGCATGGAAAAATAAAGCCAGACCGGCAATCTATGCAATGGCAGGATTCTATTTGGTCTATCTGTCTTACAACATGTTTAAAGAGATATCCAAAACGTCTGGCGGAGAACAGATGACAGCGGTAATTTTCTCGATCCTGTTCGCAGTCATAGGAGTTGGAGGAATTCTCTTTGGTCTTCTGGCAGGATATAAGAATTCAAAGAAGTGATAAAAAAGTTCTTGACAGAGATTCATGATGAATCTATAATAAGCACATATTAAAAATGGAGTGTTGGCAAAGGCGCCGCAGGAGTAATCCTGCTGGCGCCTTTTTTCGTTGTTTTATAGAAATGTCTGCACTGAATAAAAGGAAAGGGAGGAATTGCTTATGATGGAAACAATCAGTAATGTAATCTACAAAGTTGATGGAATGGTATGGGGATGGTGGCTCATCATTCTCCTGTTCGGAACCCATATTTATATGACCATCCGTACAGGCTTTATTCAGAGAAAGACAATATCAAAAGGAATTAAGCTGTCTGTACAGAAGGATCCGGACGCAGAAGGTGAAGTCTCAAACTTCGGAGCACTGACTACTGCACTGGCAGCTACAATCGGAACCGGTAATATCGTAGGTGTGGGAACGGCAATTGCTCTTGGAGGTCCGGGCGCAGTACTGTGGTGCTGGTTATCCGGTATTTTCGGAATTGCCACCAAATATTCCGAATCACTGATCGCTGTAAAATATCGGGTAAAAACAAAAGACGGACGTATGCAGGGAGGAGCCATGTATGCGCTGTCCAGAGGATTAAAATGGAAGAAACTCGGCAAAGTTCTGGGAATGATCTTCGCAGTGTTTGCAGGATTCGCATCTTTTGGAATCGGATGTGCGACACAGGTTAACTCCATTGCAAATGTAGTAGAAGAAAATACAGGTGTTCAGGGCTGGATCGTTGGATTAGTCGTAGCAGTGCTGACAGCAATCGTTATTTTCGGCGGTATCAAATCCATTGCAACAGTATGTGAGAAATTGGTTCCATTTATGGCAATCTTCTATGTGCTTGGATGTTTGATCATTCTTGGTCTTAATTATGATTATATTCTTCCGGCTATCCAGACAATCTGCAAGTTTGCATTTACACCGGGTGCAGCAGCAGGAGGACTGGTAGGTACGGGTATTCGTTTAGCCATGCAGTACGGAATCGCAAGAGGTCTTTTCTCAAACGAATCCGGTATGGGTTCCGCGCCAATTGCAGCAGCTGCTGCACAGACAAGAAATCCAGTTCGTCAGGCACTGGTATCTTCTACAGGTACATTTTGGGATACCGTAGTTGTATGTCTTATGACAGGGCTGGTACTTGTATCTACCATTATGAAAAATCCAAATATCAATGCTGACCAGATCAGTGATGGCGGAACCCTTACTACACTGGCGTTTGGACAGATTCCTGTATTTGGCCCTATCATCTTAACACTCGGAATTATCTGCTTTGCATACTCTACGATTCTCGGATGGGCTTATTATGGAGAACGTGCGGTAGAATATTTCGCAGGACATAAAGGACTGATTCCATACCGCATTATTTATGTAGTTGTAGCAGGAATTGCACCGATTGTAGCATTGGACGTTGTGTGGGCGCTGGCAGATATTTTAAATGCACTGATGGCAATCCCGAACTTGATCGCAGTGCTGTTGCTCTCTAATGTGATTGTGAAAGAGACAAAGAAATACATCAATGATCTGGATGCATGGAGTGATGAAGAAGTACCGGTTATTGAAGATTAACAGTTTGTTTTTTATAAGAGAAGAGGTAGAGAAAAATGAAAACTTTAGGATATTACAATGGAAAATACGGAGAACTGGAGGAAATGAGCATTCCCATGAACGATCGGGTATGCTGGTTTGGAGATGGTGTTTATGATGCAGGCCCATCCAGAAATTATAAAATATTTGCCATCGATGAACATATAGACCGGTTCTTTAACAGCGCCGGACTTCTGGATATTGAGATGCCTGTAACGAAGGAGGAGCTAAAAGAGCTCCTTCAGGAAATGGTAAATAAAATGGATACCGGCAATCTCTTTGTCTATTATCAGGTGACAAGGGGAACCGGAGTAAGAGATCATGCTTATACAAAGGGACCGGGCAATCTGTGGATCATGTTAAAGCCGGCAGAAATCTCAGATGGCATAGAGCCGATCAAATTGATTACCGTAGAAGATACCCGTTTCCTTCACTGTAATATTAAGACACTGAACTTAATTCCTTCCTGTGTGGCAACGGAGAAGGCGAAGAAGGCAGGATGTCAGGAAGCAGTATTTTACCGTGCCGGTGGAAGGGTGACCGAATGTGCGCATAGTAATGTTCACATTATCAAAGGCGGGAAACTGGTGACAGCACCTACAGATAATTTGATCCTGCCGGGAATTGCAAGAGCTCATTTGATCCGCATGTGTAAGAAGCTTGGCATTCCGGTAAGCGAAACACCTTATACATTAAAAGAGCTATTCGAAGCAGAAGAGGTGTTAGTGACAAGTTCCAGTAACCTCTGCCTGCATGCCTGCGAGATTGACGGGAAACCGGTAGGTGGAAAGAATCCGGAACTGTTGGAAAAAATAAGATCAGCGTTACTTGGAGAATTTTATGAGGCAACGCCGGAAGAATAGGAAGTGAAAAGATGGGTGAGAAGGAAATGTACAGAATCATGCCGGCAGGAGACAGAGGGCTGGTTGTAGAATTCGGAAATGTGATTGACATTCAGACGAATGACCGGGTACAACAGCTGAAGAAATGCCTGAGAGAGGCTCAGATACCAGGAATTTTAGAGTTGCAGCCAACCTTCCGCTCTCTGATGATCTACTATGATCCCCGGAAGATTTCTTATGGTGATCTGGAAAAAAGAGTACGCACATTTGACAGTGCGGCAACATCCGAAGGGCATGCGCGGAAGAGGATTCTGAAGATCCCATGCTGCTATGGGGCGCGCTTTGGTCCGGATCTTGGAGAAATGGAGAAATATACAGGACTGGACAGGGATGAGATCATCGCTATACATAGTTCGGTAGATTATCGTATTTATATGATGGGTTTCCTTCCGGGCTTTGTGTATCTTGGAGGACTAGATCCACGCATTGAGATGCCAAGGCTTTCTTCTCCCCGCATCAAAATACCTGCGGGAGCTGTGGGGATCGGAGGCAATCAGACCGGTGTGTATCCGGTTGCGTCTCCCGGTGGCTGGCGGCTGATCGGAGGAACCCCGGTGGAATTCTATGATGCAGGAAGAGAAAAACCGATACTTTGCCAGGCGGGTGAATATATCCGGTTCGTTTCAATTTCTCTTGATGATTATTATGATATCCGGAGAATGATTGTGAAAGGCGAATATACGATAGAAATTTTGGAAGAAGAAGGTGAACAGTAGATGGCAGTGAAAATTGTATTACCGGGCGCCGTGATGACCGTTCAGGACGGAGGCAGATATGGATATCAGGAAGCAGGTGTCCAGGTTTCCGGGGCCATGGATCAGATGGCGTTTAGGAATGCCAATTATCTGGTTGGGAATGAGGAGACAGAAGCAGTTTTAGAAGTCACTCTGTTCGGCGGAACGCTGGAATTTACAGAGGATACGATTACTGCGATCACTGGTGCGGATATGGAACCCGTAGTAGATGGAGACCCGGTGGAGATGAACTGTCCGCTTCTGATCCGGAAGGGACAGATCCTGACGCTGGGCATGACCCGGCAGGGATGCCGGACTTATCTTGCATTTGCCGGCGGTATTGATGTTCCACTCGTCATGGGAAGCAGATCTACCAATCTAAAATGCGCATTTGGCGGGTATGGAGGTCGTGCACTGAAGGCGGGAGATGTTCTGAAACTCGGAAAACCGAAGCTGTCGTTTGACCGTGTGAAAAAACGGAGAACAAAGGGGATTGAGACGGAAAAAATCATCGAGGTGCGTGCAGTTCCCGGCCCACAACAAGAATATTTTACAGAAGCAGGAGAGAAGGCGTTTTACAGCGGTACTTATACGATAACCGATCAGAGTGACCGGATGGGCTATCGTCTTAAGGGTCCCTCAGTGGAGAGCAAAAACGGAACAGACATTATATCCGATGCGATTCCGCTTGGGGCAGTGCAGATTCCACCCAGCGGTCAGCCGATTGTATTATTGGCAGACAGACAGACTACCGGCGGTTATGCGAAGATTGCGGTAGTGTGTTCTTTTGACATTCCCAAGCTGGTTCAGGGAAGACCGGGCGACAAAGTCCGTTTTTTAAAGACCGATGTAAAAACAGCGCAGAAACTATACAGAAAGCAGGAAAGATAATATGGATGACAGGAAACTTATACCAAAGGAAGTTCGAAAATTAATCAGAGAAGAAAAGATCACCGGTCAGACTTCCGGCTTGTGTCCGGGATATGCACAGGCAAATCTTCTGATCCTTCCCAAAGATCAGGCTTATGATTTCCTTTTATTTACACAGAGAAATCCAAGAGCCTGCCCAATATTGGAAGTGACGGATATGGGAAGCCGACAGCTTCATTATCTTGCACAGGATGCAGATGTGGCGAGGGATTTCCCCAAATACCGCGTTTATCGCAAGGGAGAAATGATCGGCGAGTATACGAGTATTGATAGGTTCTGGCAAGATAACTTTGTAAGCTTTCTGATTGGATGCAGCTTTTCATTTGAAGCCGGACTGTTAGAAGCAGATGTTCCTGTCAGACAGATTGAGGAACATAAAAATGTGCCAATGTATAAGACGAATATTCCGTGTACACCTGCGGGAATCTTTCACGGCAACATGGTAGTCAGCATGCGGCCGATGACCGGAGAACAGGCAGTGAAAGCGGCATGCATTACCGGCGAGATGCCAAGAGTACACGGCGCGCCTGTTCATATCGGTGATCCATCCCAGATTGGAATTCGGGATTTGCAAAAACCGGATTTTGGAGAAGCGGTGACAGTCAAGGAGGGAGAACTTCCGGTATTCTGGCCTTGCGGAGTCACTCCTCAGAATGTGGTCATGGAAGTAAAGCCGGAACTTGCGATCACGCATGCACCGGGGCATATGTTTATTTCCGATATTAAGAACGCAGCATTAAAATATTAGAACCATGGACAAAGTGTTAGAAAAGATAAGAGAACAGAGGGTGAGGAAGATGTATACCGTGGACTTAAATTGTGATCTGGGCGAGAGCTTTGGAAACTATAAATGTGGAATGGATGAAAAAATCATTCCCTATATTTCTTCCGCCAATGTGGCATGCGGCTTTCATGCGTCAGATCCGCTTGTAATGGAACATACCGTAGAGCTTGCGAAAAACTACGGGGTTCACATAGGGGCGCATCCGGGATATCCGGATCTGACCGGATTCGGAAGACGAAATATGCAGGTGTCAGAAGAAGAACTAAAAGTGATGATACAATATCAGATCGGGGCGTTAAAAGCATTTTGCGATGCTTTTGGTGTGCCGCTCTATCATGTGAAACCACATGGAGCCATGTATAATATGGCGGCAACTCATGCAGGACTTGCAGAAGCAATCTGTCGTGGAATCCAAGAAGTCGATCAGAACCTGATCCTTCTTGCTCCGGCAGGCAGTGAAATGTTCCGGGCGGCGAAGAAATTCGGGCTGCGCGCCGCAGGAGAAGTCTTTGCCGACCGTGCCTATGAAGAGGATGGAACGCTTGTCTCCAGAAGAAAAGAGGGAGCCGTGATTACAGAGGAAGAAGTGGCAATCGAGCGTGTTGTCGGTATGGTTAAGAAAGGAACAGTTACAGCTGTTACCGGTAAAGAGATTGAGGTACAGGCGGACTCGATCTGCGTGCATGGAGACGGACCGAAAGCATTAGCATTTGTAAAGCGGATCAGAGAGACTCTTGCAGAAGAAGGTGTGAAGATCTGTCCGCTATCAGAAATTGTGCAGTAGTGCAGGGGATAGAAGAAAAAAGGAAAGAGAGGGTGGCGCGGATGTTGACGGCAATCAGACAAGAGACGATCGAAGACGTGGTGCTTCGCTATTCCAAACGAGGAATGAATATTTTAAAAAATCATATGAGAGAGGATTATTGCCGGGAAGCAGCCGGACAGATCTTAGAACTTGAGAAAGGAACGATTCTCTTAACGACAGGATTCTATGTGGCAGGACATGCAGAGACGGATGGACCTCTCGGAACACTTGTGATGGCAGATGCACTTCAGAAGCTTGGATATCATCCGGTGATCGTAACAGATGAATTCTGCAGAGGTTTTTTTGAAAACGAAGGCTTGGAAGTGTATTATGCGGGCGTGAATGACGAAGCACAGGAGTATGACCGGATGCTGGAAACTTATCGTCCGGTGGGACTTATTTCCATTGAAAGATGTGGAAGAAATGTGGAAGACGATTATGCCAATATGCGGGGAATCAGCATTAAAGAATACACGGCAAGTACAGATTGGCTCTTCATCCGGGCAAGAAAAGCAGGGATTCCGACTTTTGGAGTCGGAGACGGTGGAAATGAGATTGGAATGGGAAATCTCAAGGAAGTCATCCATGAGGAATTAGCGCTTGTTCCGTGTAAAGTAAAAGTAGATACGCTTGTCATTGCAACCGTATCGAACTGGGGCGCCTACGCGATCGTAGCATACATGCAGAAAATGACAGGTGTGACGGGACTGTTGAATTTTGAAAAGATCTATGGATATCTGGCGAGAATTGTCCGCATGGGAAGCGTGGATGGCGTGACGAAGAAGCATACGCTCAGTGTGGACGGGTTTTCATTGGAGATAGAAAAAGAGATTCTGGATGGACTGAATCAATTGGCAAGTTAATAGATAAGAAGGAAGACTGGAAGGATCAAGGAGGATATGGCAATATGTGTTCGATTATGGGATATTGTGAAGAAGGAGAGGTGTTGAAAACCTTTCGGGAATGCTTTTTAAGGACGTTGTCCAGAGGACCGGATGAGTGTCGGATTCTGGACACCGGAAAGGGATATCTGGGATTTCAGCGCTTAGCCATCATGGGACTGACACCGTCCGGCATGCAGCCTTTTTCGCTGAACGGAAGTTATGTAGTTTGTAACGGAGAGATCTATGGATTTGAAAAACAACGAGAAAAGTTGAAAAAGAAGGGTTATACATTTGAAAGTGATTCTGATTGTGAGATCCTGCTTCCGTTATATGAGCAATACGGAACAGAGATGTTCGGTATGCTGGATGCGGAGTTCGCGTGTATTATCTATGATGGAAAGACCGGAAGCTATCTTGCGGCGAGAGATCCCATCGGAATTCGTCCACTCTATTACGGATATGACGAAAAAGGAGTTCTTGTTCTTGCCAGTGAAGCGAAAAATCTGGTTGGACTCTGTGAGAAGATCCGCCCGTTTCCACCGGGACATTATTACAAAGACGGAGCATTCGTCTGCTATCATGATATTAGCAGAACAGAGGAAGTCTGTGAGGATGATGTAGAGACAATCTGTCAGAAAATCCATGACAAATTGACAGAAGGAGTATGCAAAAGACTTGTCTCGGATGCAAAAGTAGGGTTTCTGTTGTCAGGAGGACTGGATTCTTCCCTTGTCTGTGCTATAGCAGCAAAGGAGAGTGAGGAGCCGATTCGTACGTTTGCAATTGGAATGGATCAGGATGCCATTGATCTGAAATACGCAAGACAGGTGGCAGAATATATTGGAAGTGAGCATACGGAAGTGATCATCACAAGAGAAGATGTGTTAAATGCACTGGAAGACGTAATCCACCTTCTCGGCACTTATGACATTACTACAATCCGTGCCAGTATCGGAATGTATTATGTATGTAAATATATTCATGAGCACACAGACATCCGTGTTCTGCTGACCGGAGAGATCTCGGATGAGTTGTTTGGTTATAAATATACAGATTTTGCACCGTCACCGGAAGAATTTCAAAAGGAATCCGAGAAACGTATACATGAGCTTCACATGTATGACGTGCTGCGGGCAGACCGGTGTATTTCCGTAAACTCACTGGAGGCAAGAGTTCCATTTGGAGATCTTGATTTTGTAAAGTATGTAATGTCTGTCGATCCGGCAAAGAAAATGAATACTTATGGAAAAGGGAAATATCTGCTGCGCCATGCCTTCGAGAAGGATGCGTGTCTGCCGGAAGAAATTCTCTGGCGTGAAAAAGCAGCATTTTCTGATGCGGTAGGACATTCTATGGTAGATGATCTGAAGGAATATGCACAGACCTGTTACGAAGGGGATGAATGGAAGGAAAAATGCAGCGCCTATGAGCATGCAGCGCCATTTACGAAGGAGTCACTCCTCTACCGGGAAATCTTCGAAAAATACTATCCGGGACAGTCGGAGATGGTCGCCGGTTTCTGGATGCCGAACAAGGCGTGGGACGGATGCAATGTCAATGATCCGTCCGCACGTGTACTGGCAAACTATGGTGACAGTGGAAAATAGAAGAAACTAAGAGTTTTGGTTTGGAATATCCATTGGATAATGGTTATCAAAACAGGCTTTACAAAGTGGGAGACCATTTACCGTATCGGGAAGGTCTTCCACTTTCATATATCCAAGAGAGTCAGCACCTATGATGCGGCAAATATCGTCCACAGAGTGAGAAGATGCCAGAAGCTGCTGATTGGATGGGACGTCTGTTCCGAAATAGCAAGGATACAGGAAGGGAGGCGAGCTGATGCGGACATGAACTTTGAGAGCGCCGGCTTGTTTCAGGTGTCGGATCAGACCTGCGATCGTGGTTCCTCTTACGATAGAGTCGTCCACCAGGACGATATTTTTTCCCTTGACGGCATGCTCCAGTACATGAAGTTTGAGCCGTACACTTTTTTCTCTTTCTTTTTGTGTCGGCTTTATAAAAGTACGTCCCACATAGCTGTTTTTGTAGAAGGCTAACCCGAAGGGGATGCCCGAAGCTTCCGCATAGCCCTGCGCAGCGGCAAGACCGGAATCAGGCACACCGGTTACAAGATCTGCATCTGCCGGGTAGGCTTTGGCAAGTGCAGCCCCGCCTCTTAAGCGAGCCTCGTAGACAGATACACCGTCAAGGGTACTGTCTAATCGTGCAAAGTAGATGTATTCAAAGATGCAGTGAGCGTGTTTCTTCTGGCAGAGCTCCAGATTGGAAGAGATTTCCTGCCGCGTAATGGTGATGATCTCGCCGGGGCGTATATCACGGATAAACGTCGCTCCGATAGCGGTGAGAGCACAGCTCTCCGAGGAGAGGACATAGGCGCTGCCTCGCCTCCCAAGGCAAAGTGGTTTGAGACCGAGAGGGTCTCTGACGCCGATCAGTTTTCTCGGACTTGCAATGATTAGCCCATAGGCTCCTTTTATTTTTGAGGCAGCCCGCAGAATTGCCTCTTCGACAGAGTGGGTGTGAATCCGCTCTCGTGCAATCAGGTGCGCAATGACTTCCGAGTCTGTTGTTGTCTGGAAGATGGCGCCGGTACGTGCAAGTTCGGCTCTTAATTCTTCGGTGTTGACGAGATTCCCATTGTGTGCAAGAGCAAGAGTACCCTTAACATAATTGAGCACAAGAGGCTGTGCGTTCTGCAGAGAAGTTTCTCCGGTTGTAGAATAGCGCACATGACCAACGCCCAGATTGCCGGTAAGAGAATGAAGGATGTTGTCGTCAAAGACTTCGTGGACAAGGCCCATGCCCCGGTGAACATTAAGATTCCCCTCCGATCCGCAGGTGTCACACACAGCAATACCGCAGGACTCCTGCCCGCGGTGCTGTAAAGAAGAAAGGCCATAATAGATGGAGTTTGCCGCCTGTTCTTCAGAAGATGTATAAATACCAAAGACGCCGCAGGCTTCTTTGATACGTGAATGATCACAATTCATGATAAAGCTCCTTTCTTATAATGAAAATAGTAATTGATCGTAAGATGGGTATGGAAGCAGATCTTCAGGAATCAGTGCTTCCGCTTCGCTTGCAGCGGTTCCCAAGTGCTCAAGAGAAGGAATCAGAAGGTTCCGCCCAAGGAAAGCAGAACGTTTCAGGTCCTCTTCTTTCTCTGTTTTGGCGAGCTGCTCCTTCAGATCTTGTACACCGTCTGCTAAGATTTCATAACAATTACTAAGCTTTCTTACAAGCGCTTCCTCCGCATCTGTTTTCAAATCAGGGAGAAGCGCTTTTTTTGAACTCGTACTGGAAGCAACAGCTCCGGTATAAGAAAGGAGAGCCGGAAGGAAGTCGCGCGATAGTATATCGACCATTGTGCGTGCTTCAATCGCGATGGTTTTTACATAATTTTCCAGTAAAATATCGTGTCTGGAGCGGATTTCCTCTTCTGTATAAATGTGGTGTTTCGTGAAGAGTGTAATGCTTTTTGCTGTCAGAAGACGTTCCAGACAGTCCGGTGTAGATTCTAGATTGTCAAGACCTCGTCGGGAAGCCTCTTTCACCCATTCATCGGAGTAGCCGTTTCCATTAAAAATAACCTTTTTATGTTTCTGTATTGCGCGTTTCAAAAGTGCGTGAACGGCCTCATCCATATCTGCCGGATCAGTGTCCTTTAATTCTTCATAGAACTGGTCCAGTGATTCCGCAACAGCGGTATTTAATATAATGTTCGGTGTTGCAACGGAGGCAGCAGAACCAAGCATGCGGAATTCGAATTTATTTCCGGTAAATGCAAATGGAGATGTCCGGTTCCGGTCCGTATTGTCTTTGAGAAAATGAGGGAGTACCGGGGCGCCGGTGTCAAGCTGGATCTTCTCCTGTTTACCGAAATAAGTATCAGTTTCAATGGATTCCAGTACATGGGTAAGTTCGTCTCCAAGGAAAATAGACACGATGGCAGGGGGAGCTTCATTTCCACCGAGTCTGTGGTCGTTTCCGGCGCTGGCTGCAGAGATTCTCATCAGATCGGCATAGTCATCCACTGCTTTGATAACAGCCATTAAAAAGATAAGAAACTGTGTGTTCTGAGCGGGAGTACGTCCCGGATTCAAGAGGTTTGCGCCGTCATCAGTAGTCAGAGACCAGTTATTATGTTTTCCGCTTCCGTTAATTCCCTCAAAAGGTTTTTCGTGAAGGAGACAGGTAAGCCCGTGTTTTTCGGCAACCTTTTTCATAATCTCCATGGTAAGCTGGTTGTGATCAACGGCAATATTCGCTGTGTCGAAGACCGGGGCAAGCTCGTGCTGTGCAGGCGCTACTTCGTTGTGTTTGGTTTTTGCAGGAATGCCGAGCTTCCACAACTCGAGGTCGAGATCGTGCATGTAGGCAGAGACCCTTGGTTTTAAAGCGCCGAAATAGTGATCTTCCATCTCCTGTCCTTTTGGAGCCGGGGCTCCGAAGAGGGTACGGCCGCAGAAAATCAGATCTTTGCGCTGACGGTACAGATCCTTATCTACAAGAAAATATTCCTGCTCCGGTCCGATGGTGGCAGAGACTCTTTTGACGGTGTCATTGCCTAGAAGGTGAAGCATTCTTACTGCCTGTGTGTTCAGTGTATCCATGGAGCGAAGAAGCGGCGTCTTCTTATCCAGAGCTTCTCCGCTGTAAGAACAAAATGCGGTTGGAATATAGAGTGTCTGATCTTTGATAAATGCCGGAGAAGTAGGGTCCCACGCGGTGTATCCTCGGGCTTCAAAAGTAGCGCGAAGACCGCCGGAAGGGAAGCTTGAGGCATCCGGTTCGCCTTTGACAAGTTCTCTTCCGGAGAAATCCATGATGACTTCACCTTCCCCGGATGGGGAGATAAAACTGTCGTGCTTCTCTGCGGTGAATCCGGTCATAGGCTGAAACCAGTGTGTATAGTGTGTGGCACCATTTTCTACGGCCCACTCTTTCATGGCTACTGCGACAGAATTGGCGACATCAAGTTCCAGATGGGTGCCGTTTTCAATGGTTTTCCTTAATGCCTTGTAAACATCTTTAGGAAGCTTGCTGCGCATGATCCGGTCACTGAAGATCATGCTTCCATACAGTTCGGGAATACGATTACTCATGTCATTCATCTCCTTAGATATTTTTTTAGTATTTTTGAAATACAAAAAAGGCGCTATGAACATCTTAAGTCCAAAGCGCCTTTGCTTATGTGAAGTAGTATACTCTAAAAATTATGTTTGTCAATGCTGATTTTTAAAATCCCGAAATTTTTTAAAATCCTACGGAAATATTAAAAAAAGATTTGACAAACACTCGGGAAAGTACCATAATAATAACGATTAAATGCTGACAAAGGGGTCAGGAACCGTAGGGTTTCTGACTCCTTTTTTAGGTTTAGGAGGACTTATTCATGAAAGCATTTCTTATATTAGAGGATGGCACTGTATTTGAAGGAACGCAGATTGGTGCAAAAAAGGAAGCGGTAAGCGAGGTTGTGTTTAATACAGCTATGACGGGATATCTGGAGGTGCTGACAGATCCTTCCTATGCGGGGCAGATGGTGGTGATGACGTATCCGCTGATCGGAAACTACGGGGTGACGCCGGATCGGGAATCCAGACGCATCTGGGCAGACGGTTTGATAGTCAGAGAATTGGAAGATATGCCGAGCAATTTCCGGTGTGAGGAGGAGCTGGACGCCTTGCTTGTAGAAGAAGGCGTGGCTGGAATTGCGGGAATAGACACAAGAGCGCTGGCAAAACTTTTGAGAAAGAAAGGAACCATGAATGGAATGATCACTACAGATGCAGATTATCGTATTGGCGAAGTGGTCATGAAGCTTCATGCTTATAAGATGGGAAATGTTGTCAGAGAGACTTCCTGCAAAGAGAGTTATGTGTTAAAGGGAGATGGTCCAAGGATTGCACTCCTTGATCTGGGAGCGAAGGCGAACATTGCAGCTTCCCTGAATAAAAGAGGGTGTGAGGTGACGGTATATCCGGCAGATACCTCCGCGGAAACGATCTTGCAAGCCAATCCGGATGGCATCATGTTATCGAACGGTCCCGGCGATCCTTCCACCTGTATGGAGATTATTTCACAGGTTCGCAGGTTATATGAGAGTGACATTCCGATTTTTGCTATTTGTCTTGGTCATCAGTTGATGGCGCTTGCCAATGGGGCGAAAACATATAAATTGACTTATGGACATCGAGGTGGAAACCATCCGGTGAAAGATCTGACAGATGGGAAAGTCTATATTTCTTCTCAAAATCACGGTTATGCTGTGGATGCCGGCAGCATGGAAGCGGGAATAGCGGAAGAATTGTTTGTCAATGTCAATGATGGAACGAACGAGGGACTTCGCTATAAAAACAAAAAGATTATGACGGTACAGTTTCATCCGGAAGCAAACCCCGGGCCTCAGGATACAGCGTGGCTCTTTGATAAGTTTATAGAAATGGTGAAGGAGGATAGTTATGCCTAGAAATAAAACGATCAGAAAAGTTCTGGTAATCGGTTCCGGTCCGATCGTGATCGGTCAGGCGGCAGAGTTTGATTATGCCGGAACACAGGCATGTCGTTCCCTGAAAGAAGAAGGCGTACAAGTGGTACTTCTGAATTCGAATCCGGCGACGATTATGACAGATAAAGAGATTGCGGATCATGTGTATATTGAGCCTCTGACGATAGAGACTGCCAAGCGGCTGATCATCAAGGAACAGCCGGATAGTGTGCTTCCTACATTGGGCGGTCAGGCAGGACTTAATCTTGCCATGGAATTGGAGGAAAGCGGGTTTCTAAAAGAGCATCATGTTCGTTTGATCGGCACAACTGCGGAGACGATTAAAAAGGCGGAGGACCGTCTGGAATTTAAGAAGACGATGGAGAAGATCGGCGAACCGTGTGCCCCGTCTCTCGTAGTCGAGTCCATGGAAGATGGTCTGGCATTTGCAAAAGAGATCGGTTATCCGGTCGTTTTAAGACCGGCATACACGCTGGGCGGAAGTGGTGGAGGAATCGCTCAGGATGAGAAAGAATGTGAGGAAATTCTCGGAAACGGACTTCGCCTCTCCAGAACGCATCAGGTACTGGTTGAGCGCTGTATTGCCGGCTGGAAGGAAATAGAGTATGAAGTGATACGGGACGGGAATGATACCTGTATCACGGTATGCAATATGGAGAATGTAGATCCGGTGGGGGTTCATACCGGAGACAGTATTGTGACAGCGCCTTCTCAGACGTTAAGTGATAAAGAATACCAGATGCTGCGGACATCTGCGATTAAGATTATCCGGGAGCTTCAGATTACCGGAGGGTGTAATGTACAGTTTGCCTTACACCCGGAATCTTATGAATACTGTGTGATCGAGGTCAACCCGAGAGTGAGCAGATCGTCAGCGCTCGCCTCGAAAGCAACGGGATATCCAATTGCAAGAGTAGCGGCAAAAATAGCGCTGGGATATCAATTGGATGAGATTTTTAATGAAGTGACAGGAAAAACCTACGCAAGCTTTGAACCGGTCTTAGATTATTGTGTTGTAAAGATCCCGAGACTTCCCTTCGATAAATTCCTTACAGCCAAGCATCGTTTGACAACTCAGATGAAAGCGACCGGAGAGGTGATGAGTATCTGTCAGAACTTTGAAGGCGCATTGATGAAGGCTCTGCGGTCACTGGAACAGCACGTGGACAGTCTACTCTCTTATGATTATTCGAAGATTAGCAGGGAAGAGCTGATCGAGAAGATAAAAGAAGTGGATGACAGGAGAATTTACAAGATTGCAGAAGCGTTTCGACGGGGGATAGACATGGAAACTATCCACGAGATTACAAGGATTGACAACTGGTTTTTATCTAGAATCGGGAAGCTTGTGAAGATGGAGGCGAAGCTTGCCAGAGAGCCGTTGACCAGAGAAGTGCTGTTGGAAGCTAAGAAAATGGAATTTCCGGACAGTGTGATTGCAAAACTAACAAAACTTACCGAGGAAAAAGTAAGACAGATGCGATATGCTTATGGAATCCGTCCGGCGTATCAGATTGTTGATACGTGTGCTGCGGAATTTGATGCGGAGACACCATATTATTATTCCGTATACGGAAGCGAAAATGAGACGGAGATTTTGACAGGACGAAAAAAGGTATTGATTCTTGGCTCCGGACCAATCCGAATCGGACAGGGCATTGAATTTGATTTCTGCAGCGTCCATTCTGCCTGGGCATTTAAAAAGGAAGGATATGAGACGATCATTGTCAACAATAATCCGGAGACGGTAAGCACAGATTTTGATATTGCAGATAAACTGTATTTTGAACCTCTGACTGCCGAGGACGTGCGCGGAATTGTGGAATTGGAACATCCTGATGGCGCAGTGGTACAGTTTGGAGGTCAGACAGCGATCAAACTTGCGAAGGATTTGATGGAGATGGGAGTTCCGATTCTCGGAACTGCGCAGAAGGATGTAGATGCGGCAGAAGACAGGGAACTCTTTGATAAGATTCTGGAGAAGTGTGAAATTCCCAGACCAAAAGGGAAAACCGTATATACTTCGAAGGAAGCCGAGGAGGCAGCGCGGGAACTCGGCTATCCGGTGCTTGTGCGACCGTCCTATGTTCTGGGCGGACAGGGGATGCAGATCGCAGTGAATGATCAGGATATTGAAGAGTTCATGGGAATCATTAATCAGATCGCGCAGGAGCATCCGATTCTGGTGGACAAATATCTTCAAGGGAAAGAGCTAGAAGTGGATGCAGTCTGCGACGGGGAGGAGATTCTCATTCCCGGAATCATGGAGCACATTGAGCGGGCAGGGATTCATTCCGGAGACAGTGTGTCAGTCTATCCGGCAAAAAGCCTTACGACGGATATTCAGGCTGTGATCACCGATTATACAAGAAGACTTGCAAGGGCACTTCATGTGCGGGGACTTATCAATATTCAGTTTATTGTATCTGAAGGACGTGTCTATGTGATTGAAGTCAATCCGCGCTCCAGCAGGACGGTGCCGTATATAAGTAAAGTGACGGGAATCCCGATCATTGAACTTGCGGTAAAGGTGATGAATGGAGCAGAGTTATCAGAACTTGGATACGGAACAGGGCTTGCGCCTGCCGGGAAATATTATGCGGTAAAAATGCCGGTCTTTTCCTTTGAAAAAATCCGGGGAGCTGAAATAAGCCTTGGTCCGGAGATGAAATCGACCGGAGAGTGCCTCGGAATCGCAGGAGATTTTGTAGAAGCGCTCTATAAAGCATTTCTTGGGGCGGGGGTAAGGCTTCCGAAATATAAGAAAATGATTCTCTCTGTACGGGATCAGGACAAAGAAGAGGCAGTGGAGATTGGAAGACGATTCTCAAGGCTTGGCTACCAGATCTATGCTACCAAAGGAACACATCAGGCGCTTGAAAGGGCCGGCGTTATATCGCAGAAAGTGGGCAAGATGGAGGAGGGATCTCCGAATATCCTTGATCTGATTCTTGACCATGAGATCGATCTGATCGTTGACACTCCGCAGGAAGGGGCTGAACACGCAAAGGATGGCTTTGTCATTCGAAGAAATGCGATTGAGACCGGGGTGAATGTGCTGACGGCCATTGATACTGCAAGAGCGTTAGCGGACAGTCTCCAGTACAGAGATAAAGACCGGCTCAGTCTGATAGATATCGCAAAAGATGTTTAGAGGAGGAAAAAGGATGGCAGTAAAATATGTATTTGTGACCGGAGGGGTTGTATCCGGTCTTGGAAAAGGAATTACGGCGGCATCACTTGGCAGACTTCTGAAGGCGAGAGGATATCAGGTGACCATGCAGAAGTTTGACCCGTATATTAATATGGACCCGGGAACGATGAATCCGGTACAGCATGGAGAAGTGTTTGTTACGGATGATGGAACAGAGACCGATCTTGATCTGGGGCATTACGAGCGTTTTATTGATGAATGTCTGGATAAAAATTCCAATGTGACCACGGGGAAGATCTATTGGTCGGTCTTGCAGAAAGAACGTCGCGGAGACTATGGCGGAGGCACTGTGCAGGTGATCCCGCACATTACGAATGAAATTAAGAGTTGTTTTTTTCATGGTGGAGAAGAAGAGAACCGGATTGTGATCATTGAAATCGGAGGTACAGTGGGAGACATTGAAAGTCAGCCATTTCTGGAGGCAATTCGTCAGTTTCAGCATGAGGCAGGACATGAAAATGCAGTGCTTATCCACGTGACACTGATTCCGTATCTTGGCGCATCAGGAGAACTGAAAAGTAAACCTACGCAGCAGAGTGTCAAGGAGCTTCAGTCAATGGGACTATGGCCGGACGTCTTAGTGTGCAGAAGTGAACATCCGTTGCCGGAAGAATTAAAGAAGAAAATCGCACTGTTCTGTAATGTGCCTGAGAATCATGTGCTTCAGAATCTGGATGTGGAATATCTGTATGAAGCGCCCCTTGCAATGGAGAAAGAACATCTGGCACAGGTAGTCTGTGAATCGCTTCATCTGGGATGCCCGGAACCGGACCTTAAGGAATGGAAAGAGATGGTATATAACCTGAAGCACCCAAAAGGGAAAGTAGAGATTGCAATCGTAGGAAAATATATTCAGCTTCACGATGCTTATCTAAGTGTAGTGGAAGCGTTAAAGCATGGCGGAATTGCAGCAAGAGCAAGTGTTAAGATCCGATGGGTGGATGCAGAAGAAGTGGAAGAAAAAGGTGCGCGCCCGCTGCTTGCCGGAGTGGATGGAATCTTAGTTCCGGGTGGATTTGGAACGAGGGGAACCGAAGGAAAGATTGCGGCTATCCAATATGCAAGAGAGCAGAAGATTCCGTTCCTTGGAATATGTCTTGGCATGCAGGCTGCCATTATCGAGTATGCAAGACATGTGATCGGTTATGAAGATGCAAACAGTGTGGAGCTTGATCCGGATACTACACATCCGGTTATTGCACTTATGCCGGAGCAGAATCAGGTGACAGATCTGGGAGGGACTTTAAGACTGGGCGCTTATCCTTGCGTACTGGAAGAAGGAAGTCTTGCGCGGAGCCTTTATGGAACGGATGTGATCAGTGAACGTCATCGTCATCGGTATGAAGTAAATAATGAGTACAGAGAAGAATTGATAAGTCATGGAATGAGGCTCTGCGGACGCTCGCCGGATCAGCGGATCGTGGAAATGATGGAACTTCCCGGACATCCTTATTTCATAGCAACGCAGGGACATCCGGAATTAAAATCAAGACCCAACAAAGCGCATCCGTTGTTTTATGGGCTGATCAGGGCATCTCTTGACAGACAGCAGGAGCATTGCTAAAATTTAATTATTTATTACTGTAATTCGAAAAAGCAAAGGAGAAGTCTGTATGGAGAGATATAATAAAGCTGAGATTTTAAGAAGAGTAGAAGAAGAAGACGTGGAGTTCATCCGTCTGCAATTCACCGATATGTTTGGAATGATTAAAAATATTGCAGTTCCGTCAAGCCGTCTTGTGAAAGTGATGGAAAATCGTTACAGCATTGATCTTGCTTCTTTAGACGAGATTGCGCGGGAAGGAGAAGAAGAACTGTATTTAAAGCCGGATCTTGATACGTTCACCATCCTTCCGTGGAGACCGCAGCATGGAAAAGTGGCAAGATTTTTGTGTGATGTATGCCGAGAAGACGGTTCTGAATATGAGGCGAGTCCAAGGCGTGTCCTGAAGCGTGCAGTGGAACATGCTGCCACAATGGGGTATACATTTCAGGTGAACCCGGAATGTGAATTTTTCTTATTTCATACGGATGAAAACGGAATGCCGACAACATTGACGCATGAAAAAGCGGGATATTTAGATACATCACCGATTGATCTTGGCGAAAATACAAGGCGTGATATTATTCTTACGTTAGAAGAGATGGGGTATGAGATCGATTCTTCCCACCATGAGATCGCTTCTGCGCAGCATGAGATTGATTTTACATTTGAAGATGCGCTTGCAGCAGCCGATAAGGTGACTACATTTAAGATGGTTGTGCGGACGATCGCAAAACGTTACGGACTTCACGCCACATTTATGCCCAAGCCGCTTCAAGAGATGAATGGTTCAGGAATGCATTTGAATATGCAGCTGTATAAGGATGGCCGAAATGTATTTGAGGGTGAGGATGGCAATCTGAGCCGGGAGGGTGAAGCTTTCCTAGCCGGAATCTGTGAGCATATTGACGGAATCACTGCTATCTTAAATCCATTGGTCAATTCTTACAAACGTCTTGTTCCGGGATTCGCGGCACCATCGAATGTTGACTGGTCAAAGAAACATAAAAATACGCTTCTTCGTGTAGCAAAAAGAAAGTTTCAATCTATGACAATGGAACTTCGAAGTCCGGATGCGGCATCGAATCCTTATCTTGTATTTGCGCTTTGCCTGGAAGCAGGTCTTGACGGAATACAAAGAGAGTTAAAAGCTCCGGAAGAATTTTCTAAAGATATCAGAGGAATCCGAACACTTCCGAGAAATCTCGGAGAAGCGCTGGATAAAATGAAAAAAGAACCGTTGGCAGCGGAGGTGCTGGGAGAGGTATATATAGAAGCTTATCAAAAAGCCAAGGAAAAAGAGTGGACAAAGTACCAAAGCCAGATTACAAAGTGGGAGATTGAAAACTATCTGTATTTGATCTAAACAAGTGATGCAGGAAGAAGAAGGAGGAACGTGGATGAGTGTCATTATCATTGTATTGCCGAAATTAGATAATGCCAAAAATATTAAAAGAATCTTACTCACCCACGGATTCCAGAGTGCAGTTGCCTGTTCTTCCGGGGCATCAGCGTTACAGATGGCAGGGCAGTATGAGTGCGGGATTGTGCTGAGTGGATATCATTTAAGTGACATGTATTATGTAGAACTGATGGAGAATCTTCCGGAGAGCTATGAGCTAGTGCTGCTTGGTTCACCAGAGAAGGTTGCGGATGCCGGATCGGGGACGCTTGCGCTTACCACACCTTTGAAGTCATATGATCTGTTAAATACGGTGGAGATGGTGCTTGGGCAGATTGAGCATCGTTATCGGAAGAGGAAAGTAATAAAAAAACGAAGCGCAAAAGAGGAAAATTATATCCGCAATGCGAAATACTTGTTGATGGAGAGAAATCATCTTACGGAGCAGGAGGCTTACCGCTATTTACAGAAATCAAGCATGGACAATGGCACGAATATGGTGGAAACGGCGCAAATGGTTTTGCTGCTGATGTTTGACGAAATATAGAAATCAAAAATAGATTGTGAGGAATAAATATGCCAAAATTAAATGAAAATTATCGAAAATTAAAAGACAGCTATCTTTTTGCCGAGATTGCGCACCGCACGGCCGCGTATATGGAGAAGCACTCGGATCAGTCATTGATCCGTCTTGGAATCGGAGATGTTACAAGACCTCTTTGTCACTGTGCTGTACAGGCGCTCCATGAAGGCGCTGATGAGATGGGGAGAGCGGAAACTTTCAAAGGATATGGTCCGGAGCAGGGCTATGAAGAGACGAGAAGGGCAATCGCAGATTATTATAAGAAAAATGGTGTTGAACTAAATCTTGCAGATATTTTTATTTCAGATGGAGCCAAAAGTGATACGGGAAATATTACAGAATTGTTTGGCAAAGGAAATGTCATTCTCATTCCCGATCCGGTGTATCCGGTATATGTGGATTCAAATATCATGTGCGGAAATGAAGTGACGTATATTTCCGGAAATGCAGAAAATGATTTTCTTCCCCTTCCAAATGAGAATCAGCATTCCGATATCATTTATATCTGTTCCCCCAATAATCCGACAGGAGCATGTTACAACCGAGAACAGTTAAAGATCTGGGTGGACTATGCCAGAAAGCATGAGGCAGTTATTTTATTTGACGCGGCATACGAAGCATTTATTTCCGATCCATCACTTCCGAGAAGTATCTATGAGATTGAGGGAGCGAAGCAGTGTGCCATTGAGTTTTGTTCGTTATCTAAGACGGCGGGATTCACCGGAACAAGATGTGGATATACGATTGTGCCGGAGGAACTTGCATTTCCTGATTCGACAGGAGAAGAGATGTCTTTGAATGCCATGTGGAACCGCAGGCAGAGCACAAAATACAACGGAACGTCCTATATTGTGCAGAAGGCTGCGGCAGCAGTATTCAGTGAAGAAGGGCAAAAAGAATGTGAAGAGAATCTTTCTTATTATAAGAAGAATGCAAAAGTGATCGCAGATACTCTTCGCGAACTTCATATCCCGTTTTACGGCGGTATCCATTCCCCATATATATGGTTTGAATGCCCAAGAGGGATGGATTCATGGGAGTGCTTTGACTATCTGTTACAAGAGATTCAGGTAGTGGGAACACCGGGGGCAGGATTCGGCGAAAACGGTCGAAATTATTTTCGGCTTACTTCCTTCGGGACTTATGAAAAGACGGTGGAGGCAATGAACCGGTTCCGAGGTTTATTTGCATAAATGTGAAGCGCAAAAATAAGCCCTTTTCTATGCTTGCAACAGCACAGAAAAGGGCTTATAATGTAATGTATTGCAGAAAAATGCGAAAAGAAAAGGAAATCAGAGAAAAGGAGCTTATCACATGCTTGAAGTAAAGAATCTGACATTCAAAGTAGAAGAAAACGGAGTGAAAAGAAGCATTGTCAAGGACGTAAGCTTTCAGGTAGAAGACGGAGAGATGTTAGTCATCACCGGACCGAATGGAGGCGGAAAGTCTTCGCTTGCAAAAGTGCTTATGGGAATCGCCAAAGAAGATTCAGGACAGATTATCTTAGACGGAGAAGACATTACTCCTTATGACATTAATCATAGAGCAAATGCAGGAATTGGATTTGCATTTCAACAGCCGCCGAGATTTAAAGGTATGACGGTAAAGAGACTTCTTAGTCTTGCTGCGGACAGAGAACTTACACATCCGGAAATCTGTAAGATGTTAAGTTCTGTAGGACTTTGCGCACAGGAATATATTGAGCGTGAAGTGGATGGAACATTGTCCGGTGGAGAGATGAAACGTCTGGAGATTGCAACCGTTCTTGCGAAACCTCATAAACTTTGTATTTTTGATGAACCGGAGGCAGGAATTGACCTGTGGAGCTTCTCCATGCTGATTCAGCAGTTTGAGAAGATTCACAGTGAGAAAAAAGAAAGTCTGATCTTGATCTCACATCAAGAGAGGATTATTCAGATGGCAGACCGTATTATGGTCATTGAAGATGGAAAGATTGCGGCACTGGGAGAGACAGAAAAGATTCTTCCGACACTGCTTACGAAAGACAGTTGTGCCTGCTTAAACAAAGCGTAAGGAAGAGGTGAGTGCAAATGGCAGAATTAGATAAAGTTACAGAACAGATTTTAGAGCAGATCAGCGGAGGAGAGTTCAAACAGGAAGGCGCCTACAATCTTCGCCAGAACGGAGTTTCCATCTGTCATGGAGATAGTGAACATGTGAAGATTAAGAGAAAAGAAGACCGACAGGGAATCGACATTTATATTGATGGCGAGACAAAAGGAGAAACGGTCAGCATTCCGGTTGTTGTCAATGCTTCCGGCATGGACGATCAGGTGTATAACGATTTTTATATTGCAGACGGAGCGGACGTAGTGATCATTGCGGGCTGCGGAATCCATAACAGTGGATGTAACGACAGCAGACACAATGGAATCCATTCTTTCCATGTGGGAAAGAACGCAAATGTCCGTTACGAAGAGAAGCATTATGGTGAAGGAGAAGGGACAGGCTCACGTATCTTAGATCCGGTGACAAAGATCTATATTGGCGAAGATAGTGTATTTACGTTGGATACCGCACAGATCAAGGGTGTTGATTCTACAAAACGTGAGACAGAAGTAGAGCTGGATGCAGGAGCAAAGCTATATGTCATTGAAAAATTAATGACACACGGAAGTCAGTTTGCAGAGTCAAATATGGAAGTGAGATTGAATGGAGGAGGAAGCTCCGCGCAGATTATTTCCAGATCCGTTGCGAAAGGGACATCCAGACAGGTATTCCATCCGAAGGCTGTGGGAAATGCGAAATGTCAGGCACACGTACAATGTGATTCTATTATTATGGATCACGCAGAGGTTGCCTCTATTCCGGAGATTAATGCAAGACATCTGGATGCGGCGATCATCCATGAAGCAGCGATTGGAAGAATTAATGATGAACAGCTTATCAAGCTTCGTACGCTTGGTATGACGGAAGAAGAGGCTGAGGGAATCATCATTGACAATTTCTTGAATTAAATAAGGAGAACTATGAAATTACAACTTAAGAAAAGATGGAAAGTAATGAAGGCTGCGCTTCACATGGAGTTAAGAGAGCATAAAAGCTCGTTTATCGTGTATATGACTTTGCGCGTAATGGTTATACTGATGATGATTCTTCAGTTTTTTAATAAGAATTATGAAAATGTATTTTTGTGTATCCTTACATTACTTTTGTTAATTGTACCAAGTCTCATTCAGATTAATTTGAAGATTGAATTACCGACCGCATTGGAAATTACGATTTTGATCTTTATATTTGCGGCAGAAATTCTGGGAGAGATTCAATCTTATTATATTAAAGTTCCGTCATGGGATACGGCGCTTCACACGATCAATGGATTTTTGATGGCGGCGATCGGCTTTGCACTGGTAGACATTCTAAACCAAAGTAAGAAGGTATCTATGAAGCTGTCGCCTTTATTTGTGGCGATTGTAGCGTTTTGTTTCTCTATGACGATTGGCGTTGTGTGGGAATTTTTTGAATTTGGTATGGATCAGATGTTCCATCTGGACATGCAGAAAGATACGGTTATCCATCAGATCCACTCGGTTATGCTTGATCCGACCAGAAGTAATGTGGCGGTGCATATCCGAGGAATCAATGATGCATTTGTGAAAGGAGAAAGCCTTGGTATTGGCGGTTATCTGGATGTCGGTCTCATTGATACGATGAAAGACTTGATTGTCAATTTTATTGGGGCGGTTGTATTCTCCGTCATTGGTTATTTCTATATTAAGAACCGTGGCAAAGGAAGATTTGCCAAGCGTTTTATTCCAAGGCTTAAGTCTAAGGACGCAGACTTTTTGAAGAAAGCTGTAGAAGAGGAGGAAAGAGAAGAAAGAGCGCTTCTGTCCGAAAGTGAATTAACGGATAGCAAACCTCCTCAAAATACAACTAAAGACACCGGCAACACATAGCGGAAGGAGAATGTTGTGGAGACTTCCGTAAATTGTTAAGGCTCCTTGAACGCCTTGAAGCGGCGCAGGTGAAGCCGGAATCAATGAATGTAAATGCAAAGACAGGTAGGAACCGGCGTAGATAAACAGGAAAGAGAAAAGACCCCTTCCGTTGTCTGCGGCGCGCCCTCTCCTGTCTTTCTTTGTTTTGCTTCCAAAGAGAATCATAAGAAAAGTAATAGATTCAACAAGAAGCAGGAACAAAGCTACAGAAAAATAAGCGCCAAGAACATAGTTGTGCTGGTCTATGGCTTGGGCGAGTGAGCCGTAAGGTGCATAATTCTTCCAAAAGTGAAAGGCGAGGACGGCAATGATCGCTCCGGTTAAAATTAAAGTAGCGCCCCGCAGAAGTAAGTTTGTCGTTTTATAGATTGCTTTTGCACCTGCTTTGCCGCCGGCCTTAGCAGTTTTTGCCAAAGGCTTAAAAAGGTTCGGCATTTCTTTCCGTTTTTTCTTCTTGGAAGCTTTTTCATATTTTTCCTTTGTTTTTTCATCCAAATCAAAGGAAGTAGTGTAGTTTTCTTCCAGATAATCAATATTTTTTGTGCGGTCAAGATCTGATAAATTCGATAATACATCTTGAAAATTATCATCTTCCGGCATAGGGATGTCCGGAAGTTCACCTTCGTAGATCACTTCAAAGTCATCATCAAAAATATCTAAATCGTGATTGTCTAAATGATCTTTATTTATACTCATAAAAAATCCCTCCTAATACAAGTCCTTATTCTAATCGGTTTTCTTCAAAGCTACAATAGATATCACAGAAAGTTCATGAAGAAATAAGGTTTTCTTTAGAAATCATATTAAGAGGGAGGAAAAACTTTCCTAAAATTTGTATTTATTTTTATATTTCAGAAACATAAAGCAAGCCAATGCGATAGCCATTAGTTCGGCAGCCGGAGTCGCAAGCCAGATACCTGTGACGCCAAAGAACAATGGAAGCGCCAATAAACAGATTACCATGAATACGAAAGAGCGTGAGAAAGCAAGGATGGCGGAAACGATTCCGTTATTTAAAGCAGTGAACATTCCACTGGAAAAAATATTGAATCCGATAAATAATAATGCAATACTGCAAATTCTATTTCCGGTGACAGCAAGCTCAAATACAGGATTGTCAGGTCTGGCAAAAATGCTGACAAGTGGTTTTGTTATGATCAAGGATGCGGCTAAGGAGAGGACAGAAATAACAGCTATGATCTTTAAGCTTTTACGAATCAGTTTTTTGAGTTTTTCGTGATTCTGTTCCCCATAATAGTAGCTGATCATAGGGGCAACTCCGTAAGAGTAACCGCTAAATAGTGAGCTTACAAACATGAGTACATACATAATGATGGTGATGGCGGCGATACCGTTTTCTCCTACATATCTTAACATGGTCCAGTTAAACATCAGTGTTGTGATTCCGGTAACAAGGGCGGTTGCCATTTCTGAGCAACCATTGGAAATTGCTTTTTTCAAAACATCAAAAGAGAAGTGAGGTCTCGTAAAATGCAATAGATTCTTCTTGTTACAGAAAATAATGAAACCAACAACAGTTGTCACGGAATATCCTAAGCCGGTAGCAATGGCTGCGCCTTCCGTCCCCATTCCGATCACTCCTATAAAGAGGTAATCCAGAACGATGTTGAGAACACCTCCGGCAACAGAACAGATAAAGGATACCGTTGCCTTCCCTGCAGCAATCAGATAAAGAGAGAAGTTATTCATTAATAAGATTGAAATTGTAAATAACAGATAGCGGCTTAAGTAATCTTTCGTGTGATGAAGAACCTCTGCGGATACATCCATTTGAGAAAAGAGCATGTTCATACCAAGGTATCCGATCAGTGTCATTGTGATGCCGACAACAATGTTGGCGACAATTAAAAATGTAAAATTCTCGTTGGCTTCCTGCTGCTTTTTCTCACCTGCTTTTTTCATGATGACAGCGCTTCCGCCGGTTGCCAACATGGTAGAGATGGCTGTGACTAAGGAAATGATAGGCGCAGATAAATTGATTGCGGATAAGGCGTTTGTTCCGATCAGATTGGAGACAAACAAGCCGTCTACCATTGTATAAAATGCCATAAATAAAGACATTGCAATAGTAGGTAAAGCGAATTTCATAATATTTTTTAACGTAATGGGTTTCAAATATACATTTTCAGTTTCCATAATATTCCTCCATATTTTTTGTTTTCCAAGATACCGTGTGTATCATAAGCTGTACAGTTACTGTAATGTCAATAAATTTTATTATCTTTTTAATCTTTTTCTTGACAATGTAGAAAATTAGTTTATAATGTGAACTGTTTACATTGTGAACTAATTTTTTGCGTGTAAGGTTGATTACATAGGGAAAGTGGTGAAATTATGAGTGAATTGAACGAACAGATTCTGGATGCATGGATTCATTTGACAACTGCTATCAATAATGAGCGGATTGTGTCAGAGATGCCGCTGAATGAGGCATTGATCTGCCGGATACTTTACAAGAACCAAGAAAGTGAAATTACGGCAACAGATTTATGTGCATTGACAAAAATGCAAAAGTCTCAAATGAACCGAACACTTATGAATATGGAAAAAAAAGAGTGGATTCACAGGCAGCGTTCTCAAAAGGATAAAAGACAAATATTAATCGCCTTGAGAGAGGAAAAAATACGTGCGTACCAAGAACAGCATGAACACATCTTAAATATAGTAAACAAATTAGTAGAGCGGATTGGGCGAGAAAACGCAGAAAAAACATTGGAACTTTTTCATCTGATTGAACAGATTGCAAGAGAGGAGATTATATGATTCGTATATTAGTAGATTCAGCAGCAGATTTTTCAAAGAAAGAAATTGAAGAAAAAGGAATACATTTGGTTCCGCTGCAAGTAAATTTTCAAGAAGAGCAGTATTTGGACGGAGTGAACTTAGAAAGAGATGAGTTTTATGAAAAACTTGTGCATGGAAAAGATTTTCCGAAGACTTCACAGCCATCTCCGCAGGAATTTTTGGATGTATTTGAGGAAGTGAAAGAAAAAGGGGCTGAATTGATCTGTATTCTTTTATCCTCCGCACTTAGCGGTACTTGCCAAAGTGCACAGCTTGCCCGCAGTATGGCAGATTATGATAAGATTTACATTGTAGATTCTTTAAGTGCAGTTGTAGCAATCCGAATTTTATGTGATACTGCACTTGATATGGCGGCGAAAGGAAATACAGCGCAGGAGATCGTCGAAGCGTTGGAAGAACTGAAAGGAAGAACTCAGATCTTTGCAGCGGTTGATACATTGGAATATCTTGCCAAAGGCGGACGCATCAGCAAAGCGGCAGCAGCCATCGGCGATATGGCAAATCTTAAGCCGATCATTACAGTGTCAAGAGAAGGAACTGTAGAAGTTGTAGGAAAAGGAATTGGAGTCAACAGAACATTAACTGCCATTCAGAAAAAAATCGCAGGCTATCAGATTGATGAGAATTATCCGGTATATTCGCTTTTCTCCTACGGTGAAGAGAACTGTGTGAAATTAGAGCAAAAAATGGAAAAGAATGGATGTAAGGTAGATTCACGCAAGCAGATTGGTCCGGCAATCGGAACGCATATCGGACCGGAGGCGTTCGGAGTCTGCTTCGTGGAGAAGAAATAACATCACAATGATCTGTCCGGTGGGGAATGAAATTTCAGAATCACGCGGATCATGCCATCTTCGTATTCTGCACGGATCGTTCCGCCCATTTGTTCTGTGAGAAGTTTTGCAATATTAAGTCCGAGACCGGTGGAGGTTTTTGCGTTTTCCACGGTATAGAACCGATGGAAGAGCTGACCTACTTGAATGGCATCCAGACGGGAAGTGTGGTTGGAGAAAGTCATACTTCCGTCAGAGGTTAAAGTGACAAAGAAATCTCCGTCACTATATTTGATGGCATTGCTTATTATATTCTCAAAAATGCGGGAAAGCAGGCGGCGATTCAATTTTCGCATTACTTTTTCTTCCGGTATAGAGATTTCGGGCGTAATCTGACAGCCTTTCAACACAACGTAGTAGGCAGAAAGGCTGTTTTCCAACTGGTGATTTAGGCAGAGTTCTTCCAAGTCGGGTTCTTCAGAGGAAGAGGTAAAAACGGAATAGTCAAATAATTCTTCTGTCAGATTCTTTAGTGTGTCTGTTCGCTCCTCGATAACAGCAAGGTATTGTTTTGCTTTGGTGGATAGTTCCTCTTGTTTTAACAGATTGAGATAACCGGAAATGGAAGTAAGCGGTGTCCGGAGATCATGAGAAACACCGGTGATGGCGTCCTTGACCTCCAGATCACCTTGCCAAAATTTGTGACGAAGTGTGCGAAGAGCCTTCAATTCTTCGTTGATAGAACTGGCAAGTGCGCGCATATGTGTATCATTTCCGGAGATATCGATTAAAGTATTTGTTTCGTTCTTTAACCGTTCAGCAAATGTATCTTTGATCTCATCCGCAGATCTTCGGATGAGATATAATTTGATACTCAGTATAAGAATAACGCTCAGGCAGATGCCAAGGCTCAGAAGAAGGAAGCTCGTTTGCATAGTTCATGTACCTCGATTATTTAATATCTTTCTTTTTAAAAATTCTAAGTCCAATCATATTTGTTCCCACAATAATAAAAATAGAATAGAAAGCTGCTCTGAAAATATGGATGTCACCGCCATTTAAGAGTTGTACCATTTGTCCGGATGGAAGGAAGTCCATGATATTTTGATAGATTTCCCGTTTCATACCCGATAGATAGGCAGGATTTTTTACAGTTTCCAGTACAGCATCCTCCGTTGTAACTATCTGTCCCGCTTTCATGGAAGAAGCAGAAAGTTGCTCAATATATTCTGGTTGTGCCAGAGAGTTAAACAGCATAATGGCGATAAAAAAAAGTGCAAATGCAAGTAAAATGCAACATACAGCAGAGGTTGTTTTACTGGAGCAAGTCATACTTACCATGTGAAAAATAGAGACATAGGCAAGGGTGAATAAAATACTGATAAGACTCAGTGCTAAAACTGCGGAAACCGGCATCTCAAAAGAACCAAACAATGGGAACCCAAGACCGAGAGCAACTGCATAGCCCGTAAGGACGCAGAAGATACCGCAGGAAGCCATCAGTATAAAATTCGATAAATAAACAGAACTTCTGGATGCTCCGCAGATAAGTTTATTTCGGATGGTCCCATCGTGGTAATCCGTTCCGATAAACAGACTCACTAAAATGGAAGACAGAATTCCGATTAATGCAAGAAAGTTAAAGTAAAGTGGATCAAGTGTGTATTCGTATCCTTCTTTAATCATGGAGTGGTATTGAGAGAGGAGGACGAAAAGCTCATAGGTTATAATTGCAAGAAGACAGCCTCCTAATACTTTATTTTTTTTCAGACGATAAAAACCTGCATGTAATAATTTAGTCATGTCTTAAACCTCCCACTAAACCGATATAATAGCTTTCCAGACTTTCCTCTTTTTCTTGAACAGTGTATAGTTCGCAAGATTTTTCGGCAAGAGCAAGCGTGAGTTTAGAGATAGTGATTTCTGCATAAATATCCGCTTCCGTCTCAGAATGGATGCTATATTTTAGGTTCATAGAATCTAAAACCTGAGATAATGTCTGTGTATCGGAAACTCGTACATGTATACATTTTCCGCAGGCAGCCTCCAATTCTTCTCTGCTGATTTCCTTTACCATCCGTCCATGATCGATAAATCCGTAGTGGGTGGCAAGGCGGGATAATTCATCCAGAATGTGGCTGGATATGAGGACAGTAATCTGATATTCTCGGTTGAGTTTCAAGATTAATTCACGAATCTCCACAATTCCTTGTGGATCAAGTCCATTTGCGGGTTCATCCAACACAAGAAAGTCGGGATCTCCGGCAAGTGCAAGTGCAATGCCGAGGCGCTGGCGCATGCCGAGAGAGAAGTTCTTCGCTTTCTTTTTGCCGGTGTCAGCAAGTCCAGTCAATCTCAGCAATTCTTCAATTCCATCGTAAGACGGAAGTCCAAGGATGTCATACTGTTCTCTTAAATTCTCATATGCTGTCATATCAAGATAAATGGAGGGTGTTTCCACAACTGCCCCCATCCGCCGTCTTGATTTTGCTATGTCTTTTGCATTTCTTACTCTTCCATATAATGTGTATTCACCGGAGGAAGGTTCCTGAAGTCCGCAGATCAGACGGATAAGCGTTGTCTTACCGGCTCCGTTTTTCCCAACAAAACCGTAAATTGCTCCTTTTGGTACATGCATGGAAAAACCATTTAGAGCTTTGAAGTTTTTGTATATTTTTGTTAAAGCATCAGTGGTTAAAATATATTCCATTATGTCATCTCTCCTTTCATTTGCTGTCTCTATTTTAGAATGCCGAGGTTAAGAAAGTAGTTAAGAAGACAGTAAAGAAATCGTAAAGATTTAAGCTTCTTTCATTTTAAATCCGATGCCCCAGACTGCTTCGATGTAATCCTTGTCCGTGATCGCTTTTAATTTTTTTCGCAAGTTACTGATGTGTACTTTCAAGGAACTTTCCATACAGTCGGGCGTATCTTTACTGATGCGATCCAGTAAGACGGATTTTGTAATGACTTGGGATGGATTTTCCATCAGAAGTTTCAAAATAGCATACTCTGTCCGCGTTAGTTTTACAGGACGGTCTTGAACCGATACACTGTGAGTTTCAGTATTTAGATTGATTTCTTGAAAAGTGAGCGTATGCCGCAAGATGGGCTGCGAAGAAGCATTTCGAAGCTGAACAGTAATCCTCGCCAGTAACTCCGTAAGGTCGAAAGGTTTTGTAATATAGTCGCATGCACCGTCAAGAAGCAATTGAACCTTGTGAGCTGTCTCAGATTTTGCACTTAAGATGATAACAGGAATTCCCTGTATCTTAGGAAGAACCTCTTCTCCGTTCAAGCCCGGAAGCATCAGATCGAGAAGGATGAGATCCGGAGTCTGAGAGGATAGGACGAGGAGCGCTTCGGTGCCGGAGTAGGCGCGGCTGACCTTATAGCCTTCTCTTTGCAAAACCTCTTCCAGCATATTTCCAATGTGAATATCATCATCAACGATAAAAATGTGTTTCATAAGTAAAGTCTCCATGATTTCTTGGTGTTAGTAAAATTTCATACTAACTAAGATTATAGCGAATGAATAAAAGTGTCTCAAGGAATTCAGAGAATCTTAAGGAAATTGTGTGAAGATATTTAAACAATTATCTTTATAATATGGGTGCAAATAAAATGACGAGGAGGAAAAAAGATATGAAGTCAAAGAAACTTACAGAAGAAATTTTAATCTTTTATGCAGTGATGCTTGTTTGGATTATTTTATTTAAAATGGATGTTTCGGTGGAAAATTTCGGACAAATGCGAAGCATCAATCTGATGCCGTTTTCGCAGTCTGTCATTGTAAATGATAAGCTGGACGTAAGTGAGATCATTCAGAATGTGCTGGCATTTGTTCCGCTTGGAATATTGATCTATACCATATGGCAGGAAAAGTCATGGCGTTTTAAGTTGGGTGTTATTGTGCTTGCGAGTGTTATGCTGGAAGTGCCGCAATACATCTTGGGAATCGGGGCAAGCGATATTACAGATGTGATCACCAATACGTTTGGTGGTGCGGTTGGTCTTGGTGTTGCATTAGGGCTTTCCAAAATATTTCCAAAGAGCTGGAAGGCTGTGGTCAATAGCGTCAGTCTGGTGTGTGGTATATTGCTTGGGGCAATGGTAATCTTACTGGTTGTAATGAACTAGAAGATGTTAATTATGAGGCGTGAGTTCGTTCCAAAGCGTAAAACCTAAGATCAGAGCTCCGCCAATTGCTTGAGCAATAGACATTGTTTCTCCAAGGATAAGAACAGAGATTAATACAGCGACAAGCGGATCAATGTAGCTTAAGATGGAAGCCTCTTGTCCCGCTAATTCTTTCAAAGAAGAAAAATACATGCAATAAGTGATGCCGGTGTGAAACAGTCCTACGATCAATAGATTACCCCATCCTTTTATATCTAAATTGCCCAAATGAATCCCGCTTGTGAGAAGAACATAAGGAACCAGGATAATAATTGCAGAAAGAAACTGCAAAAATGTTCGGTGGATTCCGTCTATATTTCTAATAAATTTATTCAATATAATAACCGCGGCGTAGAAGATTGCCGCGCTTATTCCAAATAGGATTCCTATAAAATCCCGTTTATCTCTAATGTTAGAAGCTCCTGTAATCATGATAAGTCCAAGTGTGGACATGATAAAACAGAAAATCTGCTTTCCGGTCAGTTTTTCGTGAAAAAGAATGGGGCAGACAACCGTGACAATTACGGGGGCAAAATAGTAACTTAAAGTTGCGGCTGAAATGGTGGTGTACTTATAGGCTTCAAAAAGCAAGATCCAGTTGATTCCGATTGCTGCTCCGGAAAATAGTAAGAGAACCAGTTCTTTTTTTGATGCTTTGAGATTTATGTTCTGTTTTGTACACACCAGATATACTGCAATTAATGAAATAGCCAATACTGCCCGATATAGAGCAAGTTCCCCCGAAGTTACTGTAATATTTCTCGTAAATACGCCAAGTGTTCCGAAGATTGCCACAGAGGCGATCATCATGGATTTGGCATTTTTGTATTTGGTGATAGTTGTGTCCGTTGATGGTTTCATAAGTGCTCCTTGTTACAAAAATATAAAAAATCTCTTGTCGATAAATATGATTATATATGTTATTGATTGTGAAGTAAATGATGGAAATTGATTATCTCAAAGCAGTAGTTCTCTATAGATCTGGCAATACTTTTCGGTGGTAGCGCCAAGACTCGGAGATGTTCGTATTTAGATAATCTTTATACAATCTTAATACGAACGCGAGTTTATTAATGCCTACTTAATATGGCTTAATGTAAGATTAAGAGACCATAAAGACAGGATAAAGAGGTGCGAAGATTGCAATGGATTATATAGAAAATCGATTACACAGACACATCACATCATTTCAGATCATTATATTGGGATTTTTATCGGTGATACTTTTGGGAAGCTTTTTTTTAATGCTTCCGCAGGCAACGCAGGATGGAGCCGGAGCTTCGTTTTCGGATGCTCTTTTTACAGCAACGTCCGCAGTCTGCGTGACGGGTCTCGTAGTACACGATACGGCAACGTATTGGTCGCTTTTCGGACAGGTAATTATCATTTCACTGATCCAGATCGGAGGAATGGGAGTTGTCACCGTAGCCGTTGCAATTGCAACCGTATCAGGAAGAAAGATTGGTCTGATGCAGAGAAGTGTGATGCAGGAAGCAATATCTGCACATCAGGTGGGCGGCATTGTTCGGATGACTAAATTTATCTTGAAAACAAGTATATTGATCGAACTGTTCGGGGCGATTCTTCTTTCCAGTGTATTTGTGAGAGAATTTGGGACGGCGAAAGGGATCTGGTACGGAGTATTTCATTCGATATCGGCATTTTGTAATGCCGGCTTCGATCTAATGGGGGGCAGAGAACAGTTTTCGTCTCTTACTTTCTATGTGCACAATCCGGTAATCAATCTTACAATTATGGGTCTTATCATTACTGGAGGAATTGGATTTCTGACGTGGGCAGATATTCACAAGAATAAGTGGCGCTGGAAAAAATATCGGATGCAGAGCAAAGTGATATTGACGGTGACCGCATTTCTGATTGTTGTGCCAACTGTGTGTTTTTATTTTTTTGAATTTTCTTCTCTGCCGGAAGGGGAACGGATGTGGAGTTCTTTGTTTCAGGCGGTAACACCAAGGACAGCTGGGTTTAACACGGTGGATCTGACGCTGCTTAGTGAAGCGGGACAGATGTTGATGATTGTTCTGATGTTGATCGGAGGTTCGCCGGGCTCGACCGCGGGAGGAATGAAGACCACGACAATAGGAGTTCTTTTTTCGTCGGCAATTTCCGTATTTCAGAAAAATGAATCTGCACAGTTGTGTGGAAGAAGAATATCGGATGATGCAGTAAAAAATGCGGCGACGATTTTGATGATGTATGTTGTTTTGTTTTTAGGTGGCGGAATGCTGATAAGTGCGATAGAGGGATTACCGCTTGTATCTGCACTGTTTGAAACCAGTTCCGCAATAGGAACCGTAGGATTGACACTTGGAATAACGCCGTCGCTTGGATATATTTCAAGAGGAATATTGATTGGATTAATGTTTTTTGGAAGAGTGGGAGGCATGACGCTGATTTTTGCAGCGTTTTCTGAAAGGAATAATCATCATTGCAGACTTCCACAGGAAAAAATAACAGTGGGTTAGAAGAGGAGAAGAAGGGTATGATGAAATCTGTTTTGTTGGTGGGGCTTGGACGATTTGGGCGTCATGTAGCTATGAAGCTTGACGAACTGCACCATCAGGTTATGGTTGTGGATAAAGAGGAATCGAGAGTGAATGCGGTACTTCCGTATGTGATGAACGCACAGATTGGTGACAGTACGGATGAAGAATTTATGGCATCTCTTGGTGCGCGTAATTTTGATATCTGCATTGTTGCGATTGGAGATAATTTCCAGAGTTCTCTGGAAACGACGTCTCTGTTGAAAGACCTTGGGGCGAAGAAGGTTATTTCAAGAGCGGCAAGAGATGTTCATGCAAAGTTTTTGCTTAAGAATGGAGCGGATGAGGTTGTATATCCAGAAAAACAGCTTGCCACATGGACGGCAATTCGATATAGTGCAGATCATATTTTAGATTATATTGAACTGGATGAAGGACATGCCATCTTTGAAATCGCTATTCCATATAAATGGAAGGGAAAAACGGTGGGGCAGTTGGATATCCGCAATAAGCATAATATTAATATTATGGCATTTAAACGTGATGGAGATATGAATCTAAGTGTCCGTTCGAATACTTGTATTCCAGAGAATGGCACTATGCTGGTTCTTGGCTCGCTCAAAGATATTCAAAAGTGTTTTCATATTTAAAAGGGAAAGCGCGAAGGAGGGAGAAGCATGCGGCAGTTCGCACTGGTCATTGTATTGTTAGTCTTTGCATGGAATGGTTATCGTTTGATGGGGAAGTTGGATGATTTTATGGAAGAAAATGAGCAGAAGCAGGAGGAAAAAGGCGAGAAATTAGAATAAATTATGTTAAGAGACTTTCTTTTCCTGTATGTGCGGTATATGATTGCATATAGAAATGAAAAAGGGTGATAGAATGGAAGAGAAAAAGCATCTGACAAGAGCGGTTCGGTATGCGGCAGCAGACATTGCAAAGAGTATCCTGCTTTTGATAGCAGCAAGTGGAATCGGTTATATGTTCGAGCTGCTGGGCTTTGCAGAGGCCAATATTATTACGGTTTATGTGCTGGCGGTACTTATTATTTCTGTAGTAACAGTAAACCGTATTTACAGTTTGATCGCATCAGTAGTAAGTGTGCTTATATTTAACTTTTTGTTTACGTATCCAAAGTTTACACTTCACGCCTATGAACAGGGATATCCGGTTACTTTTTTGATTATGTTTACCGCTGCATTTTTGACGGGAACGCTTGCAACGAAGCTGAAGGACAGCGCGAAACAATCCGCACAGTCGGAGTTTCGGACGAAGGTGTTGTTTGAAACAAACCAATTATTACAGCAGGCGAAAGACAGAGAAGGTATTATATCGGATACGGCGTATCAATTATTAAAATTGTTAAACAGAGACATTATTTTTTATAATGAAGACGTGGGAGAACTTAAGAATCCTGAGTTTTATCCGGCCAAAGAAGATAGTGAACTTATATGGTATCAGGACGAAGAAGAAGTGAAAGTTGCGCGTTGGGTGCTGGAGCATAACCGGCACGCAGGATCAACGACCAGAGTTTTCCCGGCTGCGAAATGCCTGTATCTTGCAATCCGGGTTAATGATGCAATCTATGGAGTGATAGGGATCGCTGTAGAGAAACGGCCGCTGGATGAATTCGAGCATAGCATTTTGTTGTCGATTTTGGGAGAGTGTGCACTTGCATTGGAAAATGATAAAAATGCAAGAGAGAAAGAGGAAGCGGCGGTGATTGCACAGAAAGAACAGCTTCGTGCGAATCTTTTGCGTGCGATCTCACATGATCTTCGCACGCCGCTTACTTCTATTTCGGGAAATGCAAGTAACCTTCTCTCCAACGGAGAGACTTTTGATGAGGAGACGACGAAACGATTGTATCAGGATATTTATGATGATTCTATGTGGCTGATTAATCTGGTGGAAAATCTTTTGTCTGTTACAAGGCTGGTAGATGGAAGGCTCAACCTTCATATGTCGGCAGAACTGGTGGAAGAAGTTGCGAAAGAGGCTTTAAGACATGTGAACCGGCTGAAGTCCGAGCATTGTATTTCGGTGGAACATCAAGACGATCTTCTTCTTGCCAGAATGGACGCAAGGCTGATTGTTCAGGTGCTGATCAATTTGGTGGATAACGCGATCAAGTATACGCAGAAAGGCTCGCATATTACAGTGAAAACAAAGAGAGAAGGAGAAAGGGCTGTCATCTGTGTCATGGATGACGGACCGGGGATAGAACATAAGGATCAGGTCTTTGATATGTTTTACTGCGGAACCAATGAAGTAGTTGACAGCAGAAGGAGCATGGGGCTTGGACTTTGCCTGTGTAAATCAATTGTAGAAGCACATGGCGGAAAAATCTGTGTGAAAGATAATAATCCAAGAGGCTCTGTATTTACATTTACATTGCCGGTGGAGGAGGTAAAATTACATGAATAAATCATTAATCTTAGTGGTGGAAGACGATCAGTCTGTAAAAAATTTGATTACGACAACATTGAAAACACACGAGTATCGTTACCTTACTGCATGTAATGGAGAGACTGCAATCCTGGATGCATCGTCTCACAACCCGGATATTGTCCTGTTGGATCTGGGTCTTCCGGATATGGATGGCGTACAGGTGATTCGTAAGATACGTACGTGGTCTAACATGCCGATCATTGTAATCAGTGCAAGAAGTGAGGACCGGGATAAGATCGAGGCGTTGGACGCGGGGGCTGATGATTATCTGACGAAGCCATTTTCAGTAGAAGAACTGCTGGCAAGACTCAGAGTTACCCAAAGGAGACTTCTGATGATGAAAACTGAGTCGCCGGAGGAAGCTTCTGTATTTATAAATGGAGCGCTTAAGATTGATTACGCAGCAGGGTGTGCATTTTTAGAGGAAGAAGAACTGCATCTGACACCGATAGAATATAAGCTTTTATGTCTGCTGTCCAGAAATGTGGGGAAAGTGCTGACGCATACATTTATTACGCAAAATATCTGGGGCAGTAGCTGGGAAAATGATGTGGCGTCTCTTAGGGTATTTATGGCAACATTGAGAAAAAAGATAGAAAGAGGAGAGGATTCGCTACAGTATATACAGACGCATATCGGTGTGGGATATCGAATGATTAAAGTGTAATAAAGTCTGGAAGGGCAGGCGTGAGTCTATAATTTATGGATTCACGCCTGTTTTTTGTGCTTTTGTGCACGATTGTTATTTTGTGGAAAATTCAATGCATTAAAGCGGTGATTCTGTACATCTTTACTAAAATAAAAAAACATCTTCGAGAGTCATTGACAAATTATAAAAAAAGTATAAACTAAAAAAATATAAAACAGAGTGCGCTCTGTAAAAGATATTTGGGAAATGGGAGATGAAAAATTATGGCAACTTTTTTAACTGGTTTGGCAATACTTTTGATTGGAGGCTATCTGTACGGATTGTTTGTGGAAAAGATTTTTCACCCTGACGACAGGCAGACACCGGCACTGAAAATGGAAGATGGTGTTGATTATGTTCCGATGAGCAAATGGAAGAATGCGCTGATCAATCTGTTGAATATTGCAGGAACGGGACCGATTTTTGGACCGATTCAGGGAATCTTGTTTGGACCGATTGCATTTCTTACCATTCCGATTGGATGTGTGATCAGTGGTGCGACACATGACTATTTAAGCGGAATGATGTCTCTTCGTCAGGATGGAGCCCAGATGCCGAAAATCATCCGCAAATTTCTTGGAAATAAGACCTATCAGGTGTACAACATATTCCTTTGCTTTTTGATGCTTTTGGTAGGCGCGGTGTTCACTTATACACCGGGGGATCTCTTTGCAGGACAGATCTGTGGCTTTACAGATGTGAATATCTGGACATGGGTAATCTATGCAGTAATTCTTGGTTATTATCTGGTTGCGACATTGTTCCCGATCGATAAGATCATCGGTAAAATTTATCCGATTTTTGGAGCAATTCTTTTGCTGTCGGCAGTAGGTGTATTTGCAGGGATTTTTATTCAGGGATATCAGCTTGACAACATTGATTTTACACATGGATTAAAAGGCGTTTTTGATATTTATCCGATTTTTAATGCAGAAGGAAATTCTGGTGTAGGAACCAAATTTATTCCGGTATTTTTTGTAACAGTTGCCTGTGGAATCACATCCGGTTTCCATTCGACGCAGTGTACGTTGATCGGAAGATCTGTAAGACATGAAAAAGAGGGAAGGCTTGTATTTTACGGAATGATGATTTTAGAAGGTCTGATCGCTATGATCTGGGCGGCGGCAGCTATGGGACTTTATAACAGCGGTTCAACGGCAGGCGCTACAGCAGCGGTTGGAGAAGTGGCTAAAGGACTTCTTGGACCGGTCGGTGGAATTATTGCAATTCTCGGTGTTATTGTTCTTCCGATCACGTCCGGAGATACGGCGCTTCGTTCTTGCAGATTGATGGTTGCGGATTATCTTCATATTGATCAGAAGGAGAAAAAGAATCGTGTTCTTGTAACACTTGGTATCTTTGTTCCGGTAATATTTATCCTTGTATTTGCGAAAATGAATGCAGAAGGCTTTAATATTTTGTGGAGATACTTTGCGTGGAGCAATCAGACCATTGGTGTATTTGCATTTGCAGCGATTACAGTATATCTGATGGCGAAGAAGGGGGCGAAGAAAGGGGTGTTCCTCGTGGCTCTTGTGCCGGGAAGCTTTTACCTCTTTATTATTTCTTCCTTTATCTTAAGTCAGAAGATCGGCTTTGGACTTAGCATGAATGTATCTTATGCGATTGCAGGAGTGCTGACTGTGCTCTATTTCTTCGGTCTTATTGCAGCCGGGAAGAAATATGCGGCGAAGCATGAAGAAGAATAAAAAATAAGTATACAGATCTTTTTAGGAGAGTGTTGAGAGATAACTGGAATGTAACAGTTACTTTGCAGCACTCTTTTTTAGTTTTCTTTTTAGTTTTCTTTTTTTTGCTTTTTCTATTGACAAGCCAAAAAACTTTGTGCTATAGTAAAAAATGCACTATTGTGGAAAGTTATGCCATAAAATTGCGTAAAAATCAGCTGAAAACGCAGTTTTCACTGGATTTTCAAGAGTTTTCAGGGTGATTGTGAAGCCCGCAAAAAAATAAATGAGGAGTGAAACGTCAATATGGAGAAAAACAGAATTCGTCCTATCAAAAGCGGAAGAAGTTCACGCATGAGCTATTCCAGACAAAAAGAAGTTCTTCAGATGCCTAATTTGATCGAAGTCCAGAAGGATTCCTATCAGTGGTTCCTGGATGAGGGATTAAAAGAAGTATTTGAAGATATTTCACCAATCGCAGACTACAGCGGTCATTTGAGTTTGGAATTTGTTGATTTTACCTTGTGCGAGGACGACGTCAAGTACACCATCGAAGAGTGTAAAGAACGTGATGCAACTTATGCGGCACCGTTAAAAGTGAGAGTAAGACTGCACAACAAGGAAACCGATGAGATCAATGAGCACGAGATCTTTATGGGAGATCTTCCGTTAATGACCAGTACGGGAACGTTTGTGATCAACGGAGCGGAACGTGTTATCGTCAGCCAGTTGGTTCGTTCGCCGGGCATTTATTATGCGATCGCACACGATAAATTAGGTAAGAAGTTATATTCTTCTACTGTAATCCCGAATCGTGGTGCATGGCTGGAATATGAGACAGACTCCAATGACGTTTTCTACGTGCGTGTAGATAGAACAAGAAAGGTGCCGATCACTGTACTTATTCGTGCGCTTGGTATCGGTACAAATCCGGAAATTGTAGAACTCTTTGGTGAAGAGCCGAAGATTCTGGCAAGCTTTGAGAAAGATGCTGCAACAAATTATCAGGAAGGTCTCTTAGAATTATATAAGAAGATTCGTCCGGGTGAGCCGCTGGCAGTAGACAGCGCAGAGAGTCTGATCACAAGTATGTTCTTTGATCCAAGACGTTATGATCTGGCGAAAGTAGGCCGTTATAAATTTAATAAGAAGCTTGCTCTGAAAAACCGTATTACAGGACAGGTTCTTGCAGAGGATGTTGCAAGTGCGATTACCGGAGAAGTGATCGCAGAGGCAGGAACAAAGATTACAAGAGAGATTGCAGAAGCAATCCAGAATACGGCAGTTCCGTATGTGTGGATCGATAAGCCGGAAGAGGAGAGAAGTATTAAAGTTCTCTCTAATATGATGGTGGATCTTGATGCGATCGTAGATATTGATCCAAAAGAAGTTGGCGTGACAGAGCTTGTATACTATCCGGTACTTGCAGGATTATTAGAAGAAACTGCAGGTGATATTGACGAATTAAAGGATGCAATTAAGAGAGATATCCATGACCTCATTCCAAAACACATTACAAAAGAAGATATCCTTGCATCTATTAACTATAATATGCATCTTGAATATGGAATCGGAACAGACGATGATATCGACCATCTCGGAAACAGACGTATCCGTGCGGTAGGTGAGCTTTTGCAGAATCAGTACAGAATCGGTCTGTCCAGATTAGAGCGTGTAGTACGTGAGAGAATGACCACACAGGATTTGGAAGGAATTTCTCCACAGTCTCTGATCAATATCAAACCAGTGACAGCAGCGGTAAAAGAATTCTTTGGTTCTTCCCAGTTGTCACAGTTCATGGATCAGAACAACCCGCTTGGTGAGTTGACACATAAGAGACGTCTGTCTGCTCTTGGTCCTGGTGGTCTGTCAAGAGATCGTGCAGGATTCGAGGTTCGAGACGTACACTACTCTCACTACGGAAGAATGTGTCCGATTGAGACGCCTGAAGGACCGAACATCGGTCTTATCAACTCCCTTGCATGTTATGCAAGAATTAACCAGTATGGATTTGTAGAAGCACCATACCGTAAGATTAATCATGATGATCCGCAGAATCCGGTCGTTACAGACGAAGTTGTATATATGACAGCGGATGAAGAAGATAACTACCATGTAGCACAGGCCAATGAGCCACTGGATGCAGAAGGTCATTTCATTCATAAGAATGTATCCGGTCGTTACCGTGAAGAGACACAGGAATATGAGAGAAAAGTCTTTGATTATATGGACGTATCTCCTAAGATGGTGTTCTCTGTTGCAACAGCCCTTATTCCATTCCTTGAGAACGATGATGCGAACCGTGCGCTGATGGGATCAAACATGCAGCGTCAGGCAGTTCCGCTTCTTATGACAGAGGCTCCGGTTGTCGGAACAGGTATGGAAGAGAAATCCGCAGTTGACTCCGGTGTATGCGTTGTTGCGGAAGAAGGCGGTGTGGTAGAACGTTCTGCATCTACTGAGATCGTAATCCGTCAGGACGATGGAAAGCTTAGAACTTATAAGCTGACAAAATTCCTTCGAAGCAACCAGAGTAACTGTTATAACCAGAGACCGATCGTCTTCAAAGGAGATCGTATCGAGGCCGGTGATGTAATCGCCGATGGTCCGTCTACTTCTAATGGTGAGATGGCGCTTGGTAAAAACCCATTGATCGGATTTATGACATGGGAAGGTTATAACTACGAGGATGCTGTTCTTTTAAGTGAAAGACTTGTACAGGACGATGTATATACATCTGTTCATATTGAAGAATACGAGGCAGAAGCCCGTGATACAAAGCTTGGACCAGAAGAGATCACTCGCGATATTCCGGGTGTCGGTGATGAGGCTCTCAAAGATCTTGACGAGAGAGGAATTATCCGTATCGGTGCAGAAGTACGTGCCGGTGATATTCTGGTAGGTAAAGTAACTCCGAAGGGAGAGACAGAACTTACAGCAGAGGAACGACTTCTCCGTGCAATCTTCGGAGAGAAAGCCCGCGAAGTAAGAGATACTTCTCTGAAAGTACCTCACGGAGAATATGGTATTGTTGTAGATGCAAAAGTATTTACAAGAGAAAACGGCGATGAATTGTCACCGGGTGTTAACCAGTCTGTCCGCATTTACATTGCTCAGAAGAGAAAAATCTCTGTCGGTGATAAAATGGCCGGACGTCATGGTAACAAGGGTGTCGTTTCCCGTGTGCTTCCGGTAGAAGATATGCCGTTCCTGCCAAACGGACGTCCGCTTGACATCGTGCTGAACCCTCTGGGTGTACCATCACGTATGAATATCGGACAGGTGCTTGAGATTCACTTATCTCTGGCTGCAAAAGCATTAGGCTTTAACATTGCTACACCAGTATTTGATGGCGCTAACGAGAATGACATCATGGATACATTGGATCTGGCAAATGATTATGTAAACTTAAGCTGGGAAGAGTTCGAAGAGAAACACAAAGCAGAACTGCTTCCGGAAGTTATGGAATATCTCTATGAGAACAGAGACCACAGAAAATTGTGGAAAGGAGTTCCGCTTTCCAGAGATGGTAAAGTTCGTCTCCGCGACGGAAGAACAGGAGAGTTCTTTGATAGTCCGGTAACGATTGGACACATGCACTATCTGAAACTGCATCACTTGGTTGATGATAAGATCCATGCTCGTTCTACAGGTCCTTACTCACTGGTTACACAGCAGCCATTAGGTGGTAAGGCACAGTTCGGTGGACAACGTTTCGGAGAGATGGAGGTTTGGGCACTGGAGGCCTACGGTGCATCTTATACTCTTCAGGAAATTCTTACTGTTAAATCTGATGATGTGATTGGACGTGTGAAGACTTACGAAGCAATCATTAAGGGCGAAAATATCCCAGAGCCGGGTATTCCGGAATCTTTCAAGGTACTCTTGAAAGAGTTACAGTCTCTTGGTCTGGATGTGCGCGTGCTGCGTGATGACAATACAGAAGTAGAGATCATGGAGACCGTTGATATGGGCGAAACAGATTTCCGTTCATTAATCGAGGGAGACAGAAAGTACCGTCAGGAAGAGAATCTTGGAGCGCAGGGTTACACAGAGCAGGAATTCGAAGGAGAAGAGCTTGTAGATGTGGAAGAAGATCCAAGTGATGATGATTTCGCGATTGAATTTGAAGAAACTGATGATTTCGCATATGATGATAATGAATAGAAAGGGGTGCCAGTATGCCAGAAAATAATAAGGAACAAACTTTTCAGCCAATGACTTTTGATGCGATCAAAATCGGTTTGGCATCACCTGAGAAGATTCTGGAATGGTCAAGAGGAGAAGTTACGAAACCTGAGACCATTAACTATAGAACTTTAAAACCGGAGAAAGATGGTCTTTTCTGTGAAAAGATCTTCGGACCAAGCAAAGACTGGGAATGTCATTGTGGAAAATACAAAAAGATTCGCTATAAAGGCGTAGTCTGCGACCGCTGTGGAGTAGAAGTTACAAAAGCAAGCGTTCGTCGTGAGCGTATGGGTCACATTGCACTGGCTGCACCGGTATCTCATATCTGGTATTTTAAAGGAATTCCAAGCCGCATGGGACTGATCCTTGATCTGTCCCCGAGAACACTGGAAAAGGTTCTCTACTTTGCTTCTTATATTGTGCTTGATAAGGGAGAGACAGATCTTCAGTACAAGCAGGTATTATCTGAGCAGGAGTATCAGGAAGCAAGAGAAAAATGGGGAAGCGCTTTCCGTGTAGGCATGGGAGCAGAATCCATTCAGGAATTGTTACAGGCTATTGATCTGGAGAAAGAATACAAAGAATTGACAGAAGGCTTGCAGGGAGCAACCGGACAGAAGCGCGCAAGAATCGTGAAACGTCTGGAAGTTGTTGAAGCTTTCCGTGAATCCGGAAATAAACCGGAGTGGATGATCATGAATAATATTCCGGTCATCCCGCCGGATCTTCGCCCGATGGTTCAGTTAGACGGTGGACGTTTTGCCACATCTGATTTGAACGATCTTTATAGAAGAATCATTAACAGAAATAACCGTCTGAAACGCCTGCTTGAACTTGGCGCACCGGATATTATCGTTAGAAATGAAAAAAGAATGCTTCAGGAAGCAGTAGATGCGCTGATCGACAACGGACGCCGCGGCCGTCCGGTAACAGGTCCTGGAAACAGAGCGCTTAAGTCTCTTTCTGATATGCTGAAAGGTAAATCCGGACGTTTCCGTCAGAACTTGCTTGGTAAGCGTGTAGACTATTCTGGACGTTCTGTTATCGTAGTAGGACCGGAACTTAAGATTTACCAGTGTGGTCTTCCAAAAGAGATGGCGATTGAACTGTTCAAGCCTTTCGTTATGAAAGAACTTGTTCAGAAAGGTATTGCGCAGAATATTAAAAATGCGAAAAAGATGGTAGAAAGACTGAGACCAGAAGTGTGGGATGTTCTGGAAGAAGTTATCAAAGAGCATCCGGTTATGTTGAACCGTGCCCCCACACTTCACAGACTTGGTATTCAGGCATTTGAACCAATCCTTGTAGAAGGTAAGGCGATTAAGCTTCATCCGTTGGTATGTACAGCTTACAACGCTGACTTTGACGGAGACCAGATGGCTGTCCATCTTCCATTATCTGTAGAAGCTCAGGCAGAGTGTAGATTCCTTCTGCTCTCTCCAAACAACTTGTTGAAACCGTCTGATGGTGGCCCGGTTGCGGTTCCTTCTCAGGATATGGTACTTGGTATTTACTATCTGACACAGGAAAGACCGGGAGCGCTTGGTGAAGGCAAGGCGTTCAAGAGCGTAAACGAAGCGATTCTTGCTTATGAGAATGGTGCGGTTACTCTTCACTCTCGCATTAAGGTACGTGTGTCCAAAACAATGGCAGACGGAAGTGTGAAGACAGGAACAATCGAATCTACATTGGGAAGATTTATCTTTAATGAGATTATTCCACAGGATCTTGGATTTGTAGATCGTGAAGTGGAAGGACAGGAACTCTTACTGGAAGTTGATTTCCACGTAGGTAAGAAACAGTTAAAGCAGATCCTTGAAAAAGTTATTAATACACATGGCTCAACTGCAACAGCAGAGGTACTTGACGCAGTAAAAGCGATCGGTTACAAATATTCCACAAGAGCAGCTATGACCGTATCAATTTCTGATATGACTGTACCGCCTCAGAAACCGGAAATGATTGAAAAGGCACAGGATACAGTTGATAAGATCACAAAGAACTTCAAACGTGGTCTGATTACAGAGGAAGAACGTTACAAAGAAGTTGTAGAGACATGGAAAGCAACTGACGATGCTCTTACAGAGGCGCTGCTTACCGGTCTTGATAAATATAACAACATCTTCATGATGGCGGATTCCGGAGCCCGTGGTTCTGACAAACAGATCAAACAGCTTGCAGGTATGCGTGGATTGATGGCGGATACAACAGGACGTACGATTGAGTTGCCGATCAAGTCTAACTTCCGTGAAGGTCTGGACGTATTGGAGTATTTCATGTCTGCCCATGGAGCTCGTAAAGGTCTGTCCGATACAGCTCTTCGTACTGCTGACTCAGGATACCTTACAAGACGTTTGGTTGACGTATCTCAGGAGCTTATTATCCATGAAGTTGACTGTACACCGAAGGATGGAGAAATTCCGGGAATGTACGTAAAAGCATTTATGGATGGAAATGAAGAAATTGAGAGCTTGCAGGAACGTATTACAGGACGTTATCTCTGTGAAAATATTGTAGATAAAGATGGAAATGTGCTTGTAAAAGCAAATCATATGGTTACACCAAAACGTGCAGAGCTGATCATGAAGAAGGGCGTAGATGAGAACGGTGAAACTCTTACAAAGATTAAGATCCGTACAATCCTTACTTGTCGTTCACACAGCGGAATCTGTGCAAAATGTTATGGTGCGAACATGGCGACAGGAGAGCCGGTTCAGGTTGGTGAGGCTGTCGGTATCATTGCTGCCCAGTCTATCGGAGAACCTGGTACACAGCTTACCATGCGTACGTTCCATACCGGTGGTGTTGCCGGTGACGATATCACACAGGGTCTTCCTCGTGTCGAGGAGCTTTTTGAGGCCAGAAAGCCGAAGGGACTTGCGATTATCACAGAGTTTGCCGGAACAGCAAATATCAACGATACAAAGAAAAAACGTGAGATTATTGTTACGAATGACGAGACAGGCGAATCAAAAGCATATCTTATCCCATATGGATCTCGTATTAAGATTCAGGATGGAGTAAAACTTAATGCCGGTGATGAGCTTACAGAAGGTAGTGTAAATCCGCATGATATCTTGAAGATCAAAGGTGTTCGTGCAGTGCAGGATTATATGCTTCAAGAAGTACAGCGAGTATATCGACTTCAGGGTGTTGAGATCAACGATAAGCATATCGAAGTGATCGTGCGTCAGATGCTTAAGAAAATCCGTATCGAAGAAGCTGGAGATACAGAATTCCTTCCGGGAACAAATGTAGATATCCTTGAGTTTGAAGATGTGAATAAAGCATTGGAAGAAGAAGGAAAAGAACCAGCAACAGGTGAACAGATTATGCTTGGTATTACAAAAGCATCTCTTGCAACCAACTCCTTCCTGTCAGCAGCTTCTTTCCAGGAGACAACAAAGGTTCTGACAGAGGCAGCAATTAAAGGTAAGATTGACCCATTGGTAGGTCTGAAAGAAAATGTTATCATTGGTAAACATATTCCGGCTGGTACGGGTATGAATAAATATCGTGATATTCATTTGGATTCTAATGCAGTTAAAGTAGAAGAATCTGAAGCTTCAGATGAGATGGAAGAAGAGACAGTAAAGCAAGCAGGTACACTGGAACTCGTTGACGAGATAGAGACAGAAGAAGTGCTTGTAGAAGAGTAGAAAAAGTCTGATCTTGATTCGGAAATATAAGAGTAGTATAAAAGTGAGACGTATTTTATATGTCTCACTTTTTTCCGAAATGTTGACAGATTGCATAAAGAAGACTATAATCAAAAGGTAGTGCAAGGGAAAGTGCACAATACATAATAAAGTAAATGCATAATACAATTAGGAGGGAATGCTACTATGATGGATGCAGGAAAATTAGGCAGAATTTTAAAATCAATGGAAGAGCATGATGTGCCACAGCTCATTATCTCGGATCCGCTTGCGATTTATTACCTTGTTGGAAAGAAAATCGCACCAGGTGAGAGAATGTTAGCCCTTTTACTTAACGTAAACGGTAATCACAAAATGGTGATCAACGAATTATTCCCACAGGACGAAGATCTTGGAGTAGAACTTGTATGGTATAACGATATTCAGGATGGTGTTGAGATCTTAAGCCAGTTTATTGAAAAAGATAAAACAGTTGGTATCGATAAGACATGGCCATCCAGATTCTTGATCAGACTTCAGGAATTAGGAGCAGGAAGCAAATTCGTGAACGGTTCTCCGATCGTTGACTATGTAAGAATGATCAAAGATGAGCATGAGCAGGAATTAATGAGAAAAGCTTCTTTAGAGAACGACAAGATCATGGAGCAGCTTATCCCTATGGTTGTAAAAGGATATACAGAGCTTGAACTTAATGCAATTGTTCGTGATATGTACAAGAAAGCAGGACACTCTGACGTGTCTTTCGATCCAATCACAGGTTACGGAAGATCAGGAGCTGATCCGCACCACGTAACAGATAATACAAAAGGAAAACGCGGAGATTCTGTAGTTCTTGATATCGGTGGCATTCTTGATAACTACTGTTCTGATATGACAAGAACTGTATTTATCGGTGAAGTATCTGATAGAGCAAGAGAAGTATACGAAGTAGTTAAAGAGGCTCAGGCAAGAGGTCTTGCAGCTGCAAAACCAGGTAACAGAATGTGTGATGTTGACCTTGCTTGCAGAAACTACATTGAAGAAAAAGGATTCGGAAAATATTTCACACACAGAACAGGTCATTCAATCGGTATGGAAGACCACGAGTTCGGTGATGTATCTTCTGTAAATGAGGATATCATTCAGGTTGGACAGTGCTTCTCTGTTGAGCCGGGTATCTACCTTCCAGATGAAGAAATCGGTGTTCGTATCGAAGACCTTGTAATCATCACAGAAGATGGATGTGAAGTACTGAACCACTTTACAAAAGATCTGATCGTAGTTCCAGAGGAATAAGGACGAAAGAACCGATATGGATTAAAGAAATAATGAAAAGAAGGAGTTCTCGAATAAGAGAACTCCTTCTTAGGTTGAAGTGATAATGTTTATTCCGTTTCGAGAATCTCGCGCATAATCTGCTCGACAGAATCAGTAACCTTATCGGCATGATCGGCTACGCCAGAAGCTGCATTTTTCATGGCATATCCTGTCCCTGCAAGCTGAAGCATTTCAAGGTCATTATACTGATCCCCGAAGGCAATTCCGTCAGCCGGGGATAGACCAAAATGGTTGAGAAGATTGGAAAGCGCAAGTCCTTTGTTGGCGTTGGGGGCGATAAAATCAACCCATATATTGCCGGAAGTCACAACTTTGATTTCGGATCGGAATTGATCTTTGAAAAAAGGAAGTAACTTTTGAGGATTGTGGAAATCGCACATGGCAATTTTTAAAAATGGTTTTTCAATTTGTTTAAGGTCATCGACGACATCCATATCATATTTGATTGTATTCAAGAGGTGTGAAATAAAGTGTTCATCCTTGGAATCTGTATAGCATCGACCTTCACAGGATAAAAGACAGCTGCAGGAATCGTAGTGTCTGGAAGCTTCAATAATGCGAAGACCGAGATCCCGATCAATCTCTCCGCGGGAAATGATTTTATGGTTGTGAATGCATAAAGAACCATTTTCGGCAATGTAGGATATGTCATCCTGTACAGGTTCAAACATCCGGTACATATTGTTGTATTGACGTCCACTGGCAGCAATAAAATGGATTCCGCGTTTTTTTAACGCGCGGATCAAGTCAAAAATTTCTTCGGGCAGGTGTTGCGCGCCATTATGAAGTAAAGTTCCGTCAAGGTCACTGGCTATATATTTTATCATATAAACTCTCCTTTTTAATCTTATGTTGCTTAATCAATCCTTACCCATTATAATATAAAAAGAATATGAATGGAAGTTGAGGTTTAATAATATGAAAATAGGAATTGGAAATGATCATGCAGCAGTAGAAATGAAGGATGAAGTTGTTGCTTATCTGAAAGAAAAGGGTTACGAAGTTGTAAACTACGGAACAGATACTCATGAGAGCTGCAATTATCCGGAATATGGTGAAAAAGTAGGACGTGCTGTAGTGGCTGGCGAAGTGGATCTTGGTATTTTGATTTGCGGAACAGGTGTTGGAATTTCTCTTGCTGCGAATAAGGTGAAAGGTGTAAGAGCAGTTGTGTGTTCCGAACCATATTCAGCAAGATTATCCAGACAGCATAATAATACGAATGTTCTTGCTTTCGGGGCAAGGGTGATCGGTATTGAGATGGCGAAAATGATCATTGATGAGTGGTTAGATGCTGGGTTTATGGGAGGAAGACATCAGACACGTGTAGATATGATCATGGCGATCGAGGAAAAATAAGAAAGCGAGATAGGTGGAGGACATAGGCTGTGTCAGGCAGATTAGAATTTCGAGGGAAATTGCAGGGAGTGTTAGAGCTTGCAAAGTCCAAGGGACAGAAGATTGCACTGGAAGAAGTGGAAAACTACTTTGAGAAAGATTGTTTGAGCAAGGAGCAGTTACAGCTTGTCTGTGAATACTTGCTTTCACAAAAGGTGGCAGTCAGTGGATTTGAGAAAAATAACACTGCGATGCAAGAGGGAGAAGCGGAGAAAGAGTCTGCGGAACTTCCGACCCTTAGCGAAGAAGAACAGAAGTATGTAGAGTCGTATCTCATGGAACTTAAAGAAATGAGAGCGGACAGCGAAGCAGAAATGCGAATGGCGTCTCTTTTCCCGAAAGTAGTTGAAGAGGCGGTTAAATTAAATCATCCGCAAGTCTTTATCGGTGATGTGATCCAGGAAGGAAATGTCAGTCTTATGCAGGCGTTGTCTGAAATGCCCGAGGCACAGGATATTTCGATTATGGAAGAAGTGCGGGCGGGAATGCTGGCTTTAATTGAAGCACAGACAGAGGTAAAGCGTCAGGATAAACGAATGGTAGAGCAAGTCTCTGAATTGGATGAGGCAATTCGTTCTATGACGGAAGAACTAGGGAGAAAAGTGGCAGTAGATGAACTGGCAGAACGGCTTGGAATCAAGGAAGAACAGATTGCTGAGATTCTGAAATTAGCTGGAGAAGACGTAGATAATTAAAAGAAGCAATGAATTATAAAAAGGGGCTGTTTTTTCACAGCTCCTTTTCTTTGTCTTCCTTGCAGGAAATAAGTTCATATGTACCATAGATTCGTCCGAGGATTGTTCCGAGACATTCAAAATTATCTTCCGGACGAATGTCAACATCTGTATCGCTCGCATTTAGAGAGCGAAGGCGGCGTATACCATTGGCGTTGTGCATGATGCGCAGATAATATACGTTATTTAGACGAAAAAGACCGATTTCATTGTGCTTTGCCGATTTATGATTGAGAGCAACGATATCGTATTTTTTAAATACAGGCTCATAACGGTCGATCTGTATTTGCAGACAGTATTCCATGCCGGGAAGGGAATATTTTTTTTGGAATCGTATGCGCTTGTGTTCTTCGGGGAAGAGGAAACCGGAGTTGATTCTTCGCATTCCGGGAAAGGCACAGGGGTATTCTACCCAGTCTTTAGATGTGCTTTTGCTGTATTCTTCATCAATTGTCTGACGTACATTTTGCTTTCCGGGTTCGCTGAGTCTTCGGTATTTAAATAAAGTTTCCTGCTCATCGGGGCTTAATTCGTGACCGAAATATTCACTGATCTTGTTGTTTGTAAGATAATCCTGATATAGGTAGTTTGCATCAATCTTAAGAGCAAGTATAAGCGCAATCAGAGTATCAGGCTTCGGATAGCTAATTCCATTTTCATAGTTTGAAATTGAAGAAGCAGTGACATGAATCTGTTCGGCAAGCTCAATTCTAGAGAGTCCGAGTTCTGTTCGGCGGGATCGCAGTTTGTTACCAATTTCCATTAAGAATCTCCTTGTATATTATAATACCTGTTTCACCTTTACTTAAACAGTATACTACAAGAAACTTGTAAAATCAACATATATTTACAAGATATTTGTTGACAATGATTGTATTATAGCGTAAACTATGAGAGTAATCATGTAAAAGGTGAAGGGCTATTTTTGTTTTTTGTGGAAAAAGTCGGAATATTTTCCGTGAAAGAAAGGAATGAGGAAAAACATGAGAGACGATACAATGGACGTACTTTTGCGCATTGGAATGCCAGCCAGTGCCAAAGGGCTTACTTACATTTGTGATGCGATCGAATTGTTTGACACGGATCCTTACTATCCAGAAGGGAAGATCTGTTCGTTATACAATGATATTGCACACAGACATGATACGACGTCGTCCAGAGTTGAACGGGCAATTCGCCACGCTTTTGATGCAGCAATTACGAGGGGAGACAAGAAGCTGCTAGGACAGTATTTAGATGTGGTTAATACGCAGAATTCGAATTTATTAAGAAGTCTTTATTTTCGATTAAAGAGAGAAAAAAAGAACCGATGCAAAACTTGCAATGTAGAAAATTGTGTGGTGAAGGAGCAGATTTATCAAGAAGCTATGGTGAGCTTTTACAAGGATATTGAAGGTATGATGGCACGCCGGATGAAAATGGTGTAGAAATCAGTAACAAGCGGAGAAGGTCCTGCATATGTTACATAAGAGAAGCAACAGGTAAGAGGTGTGAGGATAATGCCTTATTCAATTATGTTAGATGCAGGACACGGCGGTGCCAGAGATCCGGGAGCTGTATACAACGGACGCAGGGAAAAGGATGATACCTTGAAATTAGCGTTGGAAATTGGGGAGATATTACAGAATCGGGGGATTGATGTGGAATATACGAGAACAACAGATGTATATGAAACACCCTATGAAAAGGCTATGGAAGCAAATGAAGCGGATGTGGATTATTTTGTGTCAATTCATCGGAATTCATTCCCGACAGACAACCAGGTGTCCGGCGTGGAAAGTCTGGTGTATGATCTGTCAGGAATCAAATATGAGATGGCGCAGAATATCAATGCGCAGTTAGAAACAATAGGATTTGTTAATCTGGGAGTAAAAGCAAGGCCGAATCTTGTTGTCCTTAAGAAGACAAAGATGCCGGCTGTTCTTGTAGAAGTGGGGTTTATTAATTCGGATACCGACAATCAGCTCTTCGATGAAAATTTTGAAGCCATTGCGCAGGCGATTGCGGATGGCATTTTAGATACGTTAAAGCCGGAAGGGGCGAAACCTTATTATCGTGTACAGGTAGGACTATTTCGGAATTGGAACTATGCACAGCGACTTATGGAAGAACTTCAAGGAAGAGGATTTCCGGCCTTCCTTGATGATTCGGGACCGTTTATCAGTGTTCAAGTCGGTGGTTATGATGATTTGGAAAAAGCAGCTCAAATGGAGAAAAAACTTCGTAGATCAGGCTATGATACACTGATTATAAGTTGAAAATTTACAAAGATTTATCATAGAAGCTTCTTTGTTTTTAACAAGGCTTTTTTATAATCTATGATATAAAGAAGCACGAAAACAGAGGAGGCTACAGAATGAATAGATATATATGGGAAATCGTTAGCAGATATTGTTCAGAGGAATACAGGGTTAGCGTGTTTCTGGCAACAACTATTTCAGCTTGGAGTGTTTTGACGACGGCAGTGGGGTTACTTTTTTGTCTGGTTGCGGCAAAGGCAACAATTCCAATGTGCATTGCCAATGTGATGTGTATTGCAGTTTATGCTGGAATCCTTTTCGGATTGTTCGGTGGAATATTCTTTTTGATGAGAAAAGGCGGGCATGGTTCGGAAAAAAATATGTAAAAGGCAAGAGATATAGAATAAAAAGGGACATTTCCGTATGAGGAATGTCCCTTTTGTACTATGTCTTCTTTGTCACAAGTTTTTAAATATCTGTTTTAGCTGTCTGAAGCGTCGTCTTCGGTTTCTACAGATGGTTCCGGTAAGTAAGCGTGTACGCTTTCAATTCGGTTTTTATCTAAAGATTCCACCACAAGGCGAAGTCCGTCTTCGGTGGTGATGGAATCCCCTTCTTCCGGAAGGCGGTCCAGATGTTCAATAATAAAGCCTCCGAGAGAATCGTAGTCTTCCGATTCCAACTGAAGATCCAGACGATCATTTAAGTCGTCCAAATTCGTAGAGCCTTCAATCATATATTCGCATTCACCGATTTCTTTGATGAAGTCTTCTTCATTTTCATCGTACTCATCATGGATTTCGCCTACGATCTCCTCCAGGATATCCTCTAGTGTAATGAGACCTGCGGTGTCACCGTATTCATCAAGAACGATTGCAATGTTAAAGGAAGCTTCTCTCATTTCTACTAAAAGTTCGGAGATATTCTTATATTCATAAGTGAAATAAGCTTCTCTTAAAATATCTCGAATATGAAATTCCTTCGTATTGTCAAATAACAGCAAGTCTTTCATATTAATTGTACCGATGACGTTATCGGTACTGTCCTCGAAGATAGGAAGTCTTGTAAACTTATCTTCTCGGAAGATTTCAATTAATTCCTCGTAAGTAGTGTTTACGTCTGCAAATGTTACATGTACACGAGGAACCATGACGTCTTTGGCTTTGGCATCGCCTAAGTCAAACACATTGTAGATCATTTCCTTCTCGTCTGATTCGATCACTCCATCTTCATGGCTGACATCCACGATGGTACGGAGCTCGTTTTCTGTCATTGTCTGATTTTTAGCATTCGGATCAATGCGCAGAAGCAGGAGCACCGCGTTGGATAAACCGTTGATGATAAAGATCACAGGGGTCATGATCTTCATAAATATGCTAATGATCGGTGCGTAGATAAGAGCCAGCTTTTCAGCATGGATTGTCGCTGTAGTCTTCGGTGTGATCTCTCCGAATAAGAGGATTGCAACCGTGATTACTGCGTTGGCAATTGCAACGGCAGACCCACCAAGACTGTAAGCCAGACTTGTAGTAATAGAGGCGGCTGCTACATTGACAATATTGTTGCCAATCAATATGGCACTTAACATTTTACCGGAATTATCGGTTATTTTTAAAACTGTTTTTGCACGCTTGCTTCCATCATCAGCAAGGCTGCGGATACGGATTCTGTTAACTGTTGTCAGTGCAGTTTCTGCTGATGAAAAAAAAGCAGAAAGCATTAATAGAATAATTAAAATAATAAGCTGCGTGACGTCACCCGAGTCCAATGATAAATCACTCCTTTTTTCTAAAATATGATAATAGTTTATACGTCAATAATATATCGCATTTTCCCTTAATTTGCAAGAGTACGTTGAATTTAGGAGGTATTTATTGTATGATGTATCATGGAATTGAAGTATGCAATAATAAGGAGCGTTTTTCTATTATGAATAAAATATTTTATGAGGCACTTGTAAAAGTGTTGGATGAAGATCAGATAAAACCAGAGGAGCCGATGAAGAATCACGTGACATTCCGAGTGGGAGGCCCGGCAGATTTCTTTGTGACACCAAAGAATTATGAAGAACTTAGCGGGGTGCTGAAATGCTGCGCGAAGTATGAAATGCCTTGTTACATTATGGGAAATGGAAGTAATCTTCTTGTGTCAGATCAAGGATACCGAGGAGTTGTTATACAACTGTTTCGTCAGTTAAATAATATTCAATGTGAAGGCAATGTGATCAGGGCACAGGCAGGCGCATTGCTTTCGGCAGTTGCCAACCGTGCGTTGGAAGAGAAGCTGACAGGGTTTGAGTTCGCAGCGGGGATTCCGGGAACATTGGGCGGAGCCTGCGTGATGAATGCGGGTGCGTACGGTGGAGAAATGAAAGATGTGCTGAAGAGTGTGACCGTATTGACCAGAGAAGGCGAGAGAATCACGCTGCAGAAAAACGAGCTGGAATTGGGATATCGAACAAGCATTATCGCAAAGAAGGACTACATTGTACTTGAGGCGGAGATTGAGCTTGAAGTAGGAGATGCGGAAGAAATCAAAGCAGTGATGGATGACTTAAAAGAAAGAAGAACAACAAAACAGCCGTTGGAGTACCCAAGCGCCGGAAGTACATTTAAAAGACCGGAAGGATATTTTGCCGGTAAGCTGATTCAGGAATCCGGTCTTCAGGGGTTTCAAGTAGGAGGCGCGCAGGTTTCTGAAAAACATTGTGGTTTTGTGATCAACAAAGATCAAGCGACTGCGGCAGATATTGCAGAGTTAATCCGTCAGGTGCAGGATAGAGTGGAAGAAAAGTTCGGCGTAAGGCTGGAAACGGAAGTGAAGAGATTAGGAGAGTTCTAAAATGAGATTTGTAATTGTGACTGGAATGTCGGGAGCAGGAAAAAGTACAGCGCTTAAAATGATGGAAGATATGGGATATTTCTGTGTGGATAATCTTCCGGTACCATTGATCCCGATTTTGGCAGACTCCCTTCACACGCCGGGGGCAGAAATGAATAAAACAGTTCTCGGTGTTGATATTCGAAGCGGACACAGCTTTAAAGAGCTTGAGAAAGTACTGAAAGATCTGGATGAGAGGAAGTTTGAATATGAGATTCTGTTCCTTGAGGCCAGTGACGATGTGTTGATCAAACGCTATAAAGAGACAAGAAGATTCCATCCGCTGTCAGGTAGTCAGGAACGTGTCGATAAAGGAATCAAAAAAGAGCGAAAAGAACTTCAATATTTAAAAGATAAAGCAGACTATCTTATTGATACCAGTCATATGTTAACAAGAGAGCTGAAAAGGCAGTTGAGCAAAATCTTTGTGGAAAATAAAGAATATAAGAATCTCTATGTGACGGTGTTGTCGTTTGGATTCAAATATGGAATCCCAAGCGATGCGGATCTTGTGTTTGATGTTCGTTTCCTCCCGAATCCTTATTATATAGAAGAACTCCGTCCCCAGAGCGGAAATGACAAGGGAGTGAGAGACTATGTCATGGACAATGAAAAGGCGGTGGAATTTCTGAAGAAGCTTGTTGACATGGTAGAATTTCTTATTCCGAATTATATTGCAGAAGGAAAGACTCAGCTTGTGATTGCGATCGGCTGTACCGGAGGCAAACACCGGTCAGTGACATTGGCAAATGCACTTTATGAGGCGATCAATTGCCAGGAACAGTATGGTGTCCGCATTGAACATCGTGATATCGAGAAAGATGCAGTGACCAAGGCGAGGTAGGGAAAAGATGTCGTTTTCAGGAGAGATCAAACAAGAATTATGTGAACATTACGCGAAGGCAAGACATTGCAACCTTGCAGAGCTGTCAGCGATCGCCCATGTGTGCGGAGAATTTTCAGAGGATAGGCACGGTGAATGCCTGTTGGCTTTTCATACGGAAAATCTTCCAGTTGCAAGAAAATGCTTTACATTAATGAAAAAAACGTTTAATATAGATACGAATATCGTAGTTCGCCATAATCCGATAAAAGACAGCTGGAATTACTCGCTGTATTTTAAAGGAGAGGAGCTTATGGCAGTTAAGAACGCAAGCGTTCAGGCAGTTTGCTGTAAGCGGGCTTACATAAGAGGAGCCTTTATAGCGGCAGGTTCTATGAGTGATCCGAGAAAGGCATATCATTTTGAAATTGTATGCAGTTCGGAAGGAACAGCGGAGAGTCTGCAGGAAATCATGAATAGTTTCGATGTGAGCGCCAAGGTTGTGCAGCGTAAGAAAAATTATGTTGTATATTTAAAAGAAGGCGCGCATATTGTAGATATACTAAATGTGATGGAAGCTCATGTGGCGTTGATGAAACTGGAAAACGTGCGGATTTTCAAGGAGATGAGAAACGCCGTGAACCGGAAAGTGAACTGCGAGACAGCCAATATTAACAAGACCGTTTCGGCAGCAGTGCGGCAGCTTGAAGATATTGTGTATATACGGGATACGCTGGGGTTTGATAAATTACCGGATGGTTTAAGAGACGTTGCCCTTACACGTCTTGAGAATCCGGAAGTGGCGTTGAAAGAACTGGGAGGATTGCTTGAACATCCTGTGGGAAAATCAGGCGTGAATCACAGGCTGCGAAGGTTAAGTGAAATTGCAGAGAAGTTAAGGGCACAATAAGGAGGAAGTATTATGGTTAGAAAACCGGTTACTATTCGAAACAGTATGGATATGGAAATGCGTCCAATTGCTCATCTTGTACAGGAAGCAAGTCAGTACAAGAGCCGGATCTTTATTGAAATGGAAGATAAGAAGATCAATGCAAAAAGTATCATGGGTATGATGAGCTTAGAACTTTGTACCGGAGAAAGCCTTACTGTCGAGGCTGAAGGGGAAGATGAGGAACAGGCTGTAAATGGCGTAGAAGCATTTTTAGTTGCTAATAAATAATAAAAGGATATAGAAGTTGATGGGAATAAGGAGGGCATAATATATGCCCTTCTTTCGTAATAATAGGAGATGACAGAGAATGAAAAGATTATTATTTATTTATAATCCACATGCTGGAAAAGGACTATTAAAACCAAAGATTTCTGATATTGTGGATATATTTGTAAAAGCAGGATATGAGGTGACGATTTATCCGACGCAGGCTTATCAGGATGCGTATAAAAAAGTACTGGAATATCATTCAGAAGATTATGAGCTGATCGTATGCAGCGGTGGTGACGGAACATTGGATGAAGTTGTTACCGGAATGATGAAGAGGGAAGAAAGAGAGCCGATCGGCTATATTCCTACAGGGACAACGAACGATTTCGCAAATAGCCTTCATATTCCGAAGGATCTTTTGCAAGCTGCAGATAATGCAGTCAACGGGGCAAAATTCTCCTGTGATGTGGGAAGGTTTAATGATGATGTGTTTGTGTACATTGCGGCATTTGGACTTTTCACAGATGTCTCTTATCAGACAAAACAGGAAATGAAGAATCTGCTGGGGCATCTTGCGTATGTTCTTGAGGGAACCAAGAGGCTGTTTAATGTACCGTCTTATAGAATTAAGGTGACTCATGACGGAGAAGTAATTGAGGATGAGTTTATATTAGGAATGGTGACAAACTCAAGATCCGTCGGTGGTTTCCGTAATATGATCGGGAAACAGGTCGTGTTTGATGACGGACTTTTTGAAGTGACTCTTATTAAGACCCCGAAGAATCCGATTGCATTGCAGGAAATTATAGCTGCACTTTTAATTGAACAGATTGATACAAAACACATGTATACGTTCAAGACCGGAAAGATTACCTTTGAGTCGTTAGAAGAAATTCCGTGGACGCTGGATGGTGAATTTGGTGGTTCTCATGATGAAGTGATCATAGAAAATTGCCGGAAGCAGTTAGAACTTATGGTTCCGGAGAAAATAATCTCGTCTCTAATGGAGAAAAAGGATGAGGAACAAGAAGATTCGAAGGAAAATATATAGAAATATAGAAATATAGAAAAGTATAGAAAAATTAAAAAAATAAGAAAAAGTACTTGCCTATTTGGAATATCTTTGTTATAATAGGCAAGTACGAAACAAGTCGTACGAACTAATGGCTCCATGGTCAAGCGGTCAAGACGCTAGCCTCTCACGCTGGAATCAGGGGTTCGATTCCCCTTGGAGTCACTGAAAACTCTATCGAAAGATAGAGTTTTTTTAGTATATCCAAAGCATTGATCCGTACAGTGGAAGCATTCTGAGAAACAAATATTTTCGCTCTTGCCGAAAAGTTTGAGTATAAGTTATACTGAGTAAGGGGAACGATAAAAGTGCGAATCCGAAAAATATATGATAAATTTTTTATTTATAACAGCCTTGGCAGTTGTCGCTATTTATGATATAAAGGAGAAGCGGATACCGAATCTCTGTGTGTTGCTGATTGCTGTGTTGGCAATTATAGACAGGTTCATTTCGGGGAGAGGAAGCTTTGCGTCAGGGATGTTTGACGTTCTGTGTGTGAGTACGCCGTTACTTATGATAGCAGTTATCACCAAGGACGCATTTGGCGGTGGAGATGTGAAGCTGATGGCGGCGGGAGGGTTGTTTCTGGGTCGGAGGCTCATACTGACTGCGGTAGTCATTGCATTTATGACAGCGGGAAGTTATATTTTCGTGCAGATGTGTGCGAACAGACAGGGAAGTAAAAGAAAGACGCGAAAGAGTGAGATTGCGTTTGGACCATTTCTCTGTGAAGGAATGATCATCAGTCTTACGGCAGGAGAGAAGCTTATACAGTGGTATCTCGGACTGTCAGGATAGACTTGCAGTGTTATTTTTCATTGGAAATACAAAAAGATGAATATATGAAAGGGGATAAGCATATGTTATTTGTAGAATATCCAAAATGTACAACTTGCCAACGGGCAAAGAAATGGCTGGATGAAAGAGGTGTAGAATACACAGACCGCCATATTAAGGAAGAGAATCCAACAGTAGAAGAATTGAAAGAATGGCATAAAAAAAGCGGACTTCCACTGAAAAGATTTTTTAACACAAGCGGTATGCTGTATAAAAGCATGTCATTGAAGGATAAGCTTCCGAATATGACCGAAGAAGAGCAGTATCAATTACTTGCTGAAGACGGAATGCTGGTGAAGCGTCCGATTATTGTAGGTGAAGATTTTGTGCTGACAGGATTTAAAGAAAAAGAATGGGAAGAGATTCTGTAAACGCTGAGTTTATGGGAGATTTACGGGTGAAAAGGCGCCAGATTTGACAAAAAGGCGGAAAAATAGTATAGTAGTAAAACACGAAAAAATTTTGTAACCCAATAAACAATGATGATTAAGGAAAACAGTATGAAAATGAGATTAAAAAAACGGTTAGCAATAATATTAGCTTGCATATGTGCCGTGTATACTCTCTGTCCGGTTTCCGTCAGCCGTGCGGATGAACTGGAGGATGCCCAAGGACAATCCTCTGATCTGAAGAATGAGCTGGATAGTATCAATCAGGAACTTTTGGAGATCAGCAATAAGATTGCAGAAAATGAGTCAAAGATGGAGTCTATGGAAGGCGATATCATTAAGACGCAGGAGCAGTTATCAATTGCAAAAAAGAATGAAGAAGCACAGTATGAGGATATGAAGGTTCGTATCCAATACATTTATGAAAATGACAGTGCTACAATGCTGAGTATGATTTTTTCGGCAGATAATCTGACAGATTTCGTAAATAAAATCGATTTTGTTCAGACGGTAAGTGACTATGACAGAGATATGCTGACAGAGCTTGTGACGCTTCGAGAGGCGATTGAAGAAGAGGAAACTCATCTGAAAGAACAAAAAGAATCTTATAAAGAAACGGAAGAACAGCTTTCACAGCAAAAGGAGAGCTTGAAAGTAAAAGCGGCAGCAACTTCTACAGACCTCAGTGAATTACAGACTAAGATTCAAGAATTAAAAGCGGCAGAGGAAAAGAAGAAGGAAGAAGCTGCAAAAGCAGAGAAGGCACCATCTTCTGATTCTTCCGGTCAGTCAGGAAATTCGGGAACAGGAAATAATTCGAATAACAGTTCAAGTTCAGGCGGCTCTTCATCGAATAAGAAATATAACTATCCTTCCGGTCCGGGACAGTTGAACCCGTGGGTTGGAGTTGTGTATTTTAACGGTCACCGAGAAACCTATTATTCACAGAGGGTACTGCCGGGATATGGATTAAAGATTCCGGGACGTCATGTCGCTTCCGATGGAACGATCAGAGACAGCTCCAATTACATCTGTGTAGCGGCACATCTTGATGAGTACAGCAGAGGACAAGTGGTACAAACTTCTCTTGGTCCGGGTAAGGTGTATGACACAGGCTGTGCAAAAGGAACGATTGATCTTTATACAGACTGGTAAACGGGATATTAATTAAAATGAATAAAGAAATAAAACACTGTAAGGACGCTGTTGGCTTTGCAGTGTTTTGTTATATATAAGACTTTATTTGTAAGCCACAATAAGTCGAGCAGTGGTGTTTTTCAAGGAAATTACTTGCAAATGAAGACAGAGTGACGTATAATAAAAACTCTTAAAAGAGATGAACCATTTTGATATATGAAGCTATAGGAGGAGTGTTTGTGAAGAGAGAATTAGTGATAGTCATTGATTTTGGCGGCCAGTATAATCAGCTTGTGGCAAGGCGCGTCAGAGAGTGTCATGTGTATTGTGAGATCTATTCTTATAAAACAGACCTTGCAAAGATTAAAGAAATGAATCCGAAAGGAATCATTTTGACCGGAGGCCCAAATAGTTGTTATGAAGAAAATTCTCCGACTTGTTCTAAAGAATTATTTGAACTTGGGATACCTGTACTTGGTCTTTGCTACGGAGCTCAGCTTATGCAGCATGTGCTCGGCGGTAAGGTGGCAAGAGCCGATGTAAGGGAGTATGGAAAGACAGAAGTATTGGTAGATAAGACATCCTCAAAAATATTTCAGGGAGTGTCTGAAAAAACGACATGCTGGATGAGTCATTTTGACACGATTTTCGAAGTGGCAGAAGGCTTTGAGATTACTGCGCATACGGCGGATTGTCCGGTGGCAGCAACAGAAAATGAAGAAGCAGGTTTGTACGGAATCCAGTACCATCCGGAAGTCCTTCATACAGTAGAAGGAACGAAAATGTTAAAGAACTTTGTGCTTGGTGTTTGCGGATGTTCCGGAGACTGGAGAATGGATTCTTTCGTGGAAGATTCAATTGTTAAAATCAGAAAAAAAGTAGGAAACGGAAAAGTGCTATGCGCATTGTCCGGTGGTGTGGATTCGTCCGTGGCAGCAGTCTTGATGTCTAAGGCCATCGGTTCTCAGCTTACTTGTGTATTTGTAGATCATGGTCTTCTTAGAAAAAATGAAGGAGACGAAGTGGAAGCTGTGTTTGGACCGGAAGGTGATTACGATCTGAATTTTATCCGTGTCAATGCACAGCAGAGATTTTATGATAAGCTTGCCGGTGTGTCTGAGCCGGAGAAAAAGAGAAAGATTATCGGTGAAGAATTTATCCGTGTATTTGAAGAAGAGGCGAAGAAGATCGGTGCAGTAGATTTCCTCGTACAGGGAACTATTTATCCGGATATAGTAGAAAGTGGACTTGGCGGTGAATCTACAGTTATTAAGTCTCATCATAACGTAGGCGGTTTACCGGAGTGCGTGGATTTCAAAGAAATTATAGAGCCGCTTCGTGATCTCTTTAAAGATGAAGTGAGAAAGGCGGGTCTGGAGCTTGGTATTCCTGAGCATCTTGTGTTCCGTCAGCCATTCCCGGGACCGGGACTCGGCGTGCGTATCGTCGGCGAAGTGACGGAAGAAAAGGTAAGAATCGTGCAGGATGCAGACGCAATTTACCGAGAAGAGATTGCATTTGCCGGACTGGATCGAAGCATCGGACAGTATTTCGCCGGACTTACGAATATGCGAAGTGTTGGCGTTATGGGTGATGAGAGAACTTATGATTACGCTGTGGCACTTAGAGCAGTGAATACCATTGATTTTATGACCGCAGAGGCAGCAGAAGTTCCGTATGCGGTGCTGAATAGGGTGATGAGCCGAATTATAAATGAAGTGAAGGGAGTCAATCGCGTATTTTATGATTTGACAAGTAAGCCACCGGGAACGATAGAGTTTGAGTAGCTTGAAAAATCGCGGAAAAGCCCATAAATAAAGGCTTTGCGGGGTGTCGAAAAGACCAAATGGAGTGCAAATGGAGTTTAAAAATTATTTTTTTCTCTTGTTTATATTCCAGATTCACCTGCAAATTTCGTGAAATCAGTTATTCTCATAAAATAAAATTAGAGTAAATATGAAGAACAGTTTGTTTTGATTGAAGTGATTTTCGTCAAGGCAGACTGTTTTTTTGTTGCCTGCATTTAGAAAACAGATACCACAGAAAGGTTCTTTATTTTCGATGAGCTTAAACTCCATGACACAGTAATCACACTGATGGAGAATTAAAAAACAAGAAAATTTGATAAATTTCGGAAAATGATGTCCGATTTTGCATCTGCCAGTACAGAGTATATGAAGAGATAAATATTCAAAATACAGGAGGTACTGATTATGCAGAATGAAATGAAATTGACGGATGAAAGCTGGATCAGTTATCAGCAAGGAAAAGGCAATGAAGAGTATCAGAAGTATATAGAAAATCTGACGGATATGCAGAATCATGTACTGCCGTATTTGCAGAGCTTTTGCAGCCTGGAAGAAAAAGGCAATGGCAGGAAAAGAGAAGAAACCATCGATTTATGAACGCTTGGAAATCAATAAGAGAATCATCCAGAAAAAACAGGGAAAAGATAAGCCGGAGAGAGGGGCTGATTTGAGTGTAAGGACGGTGTAGTATAAAATAGAATGGAGTCGGAGGTCACGGATAACAATGTGGCTCCCGGCTTTTTTGTTTTGAATGATTTGTGCTTCAAAGTTTTATGTGACAAATGAAACAACCTATGATGATATATCCTGTCTTTGACAGTTACTAAACAAAAAAAACGATGTACATCTTGATTTTACTGGGGTTCGGCGATTTATTGTGTCGTTTTGGAATATAGTATTTTATTTCCGACCTTTGCTTTTTTTCAGAATGTTTTTCATTTGCCTTTTGGTGATAAATCTATAATCCGTTTCAAAGCCGCAAATAGTGTGCAATGCATCAGTCTAAATGAATTTTTGGAAGGTGAAGATATTGAGGTAACTAATGTAGAAAAAAATCGGAAGATACACTGATACAGATATCAAAAGATAGTAGTCATAAACAGCGTTATTTAAAGAAGATTATTGCTGTACTTCTTATTGCTGTGGGAGTATTTGCTATTACTCTTGGAATCATGGTATGTAATAAATTGCGGCAACCACAAAATTATATAGAAGCAGTAGATCCGGATAGTGTAGAAATGAAAACGGCTGAATTGTTGTCCGGAATTGATGGAACCATGATGTTTCGATACAATTCAAAAGATACATTTCAAGCATTATACGTTTACTTGTCAGAATATCATTCTGGAAAACGAGTTTCTCATAAACGAGTTTTGGAACTTTCCTATGAGGACGTGAAATCTGCAAAAAATGGATTGATTGTCATCACTCCGGATTTTGATAATTTTACTGCAAAGCTTATTGCAGCAGATGAATATTCAAAATATATGACAGAAACGCCAATCTTGGAAGGTGTTGCAAACAGAGAATATTATGGAAGATCTGCGACCTCTATAGAGAACAAAAGCACGATAGAGTACGGAACAGAGCAAGGATTGGCAGCACTGATCTATGGCGAACAAGGAGTGAGTTCGTTGCCGATACAGGAGAATACATAGATACAGATAATGAGTATATGTATTATTATTCGGCTGAGTTTGTAAAATAAGAATAGCAAAAGTGAGAAGAGGATATTACAAATCATTGTTTTGATAATTCGGTGGTATCCTCTTTGTGGATTTCAGAATTTGTTTCTCAGCTTTCGGTATTCTCTCGGCGAATATCCTTTCAACTTGTGAAAAAGCCGACTGAAATAAAGCTGGTTATCATATCCGACAATCTTAGAAATCTCATTGATGGAATAAGTTGTTGTTTCAAGTAACATCTGAGCATTGTTGATGCGGATTCCCACAATGAATTGCATTGGTGTAGAACCGGTATATTTTTTGAAATTTCGGATAAACCAGCTGACACTCATGCCTCGTGAGGCAGCATAATCATCAATATTGATATTTTGATTGTAGTTTTCACTGAAAAAGGTAACAGCATTATCCATCTCATGATCAAGATATTCATTTTTTAATATGTGCTCTCTTGTCAGTTCCCGGTGGAAACTAATCAGAAGATGACGTAGCAAAAGGACAAGCATTTCCTCATAATTATCTTGACAGCGTTGGAGCTCGATAATGATACGTTTGAAAATTTGTTCATATTCATTAGATGTACCCACTTGAAAGACACGTTCTTTATCCGGAAACCCATATTGACGTAAGATATTTTTCACATTGCTTCCTGTGAAGTGAATCCAGTATACTTCTGTCTTATCTTCTCCGTAATATTCATATTTCTGAAGTTCTTTCGGTCTGTACAGTACAATGTTGCCGGCTGGAACAATCGTTTCGTTATTTACATTATCAAAATGAAAATGCCCACAACCAGCAGTGATATATATAATCTGATAATCCAGACGACCCCTTGGACGGTAGGTAGGAAGTTTGGGATGTCTGGAAAGACGGTAAGTACCACAGCTACCTACAATCAGCGGACGACTTTTGTCTTTGAAATCCATATGTGAGTGGTTCAAATAACCGGTGTTCAAATACATAGGACAGCACCTCTTTTCGCACTTTTTATCATTGTATCATTTAGTGCATATTTTGTCTAATCCAATTCATAGACATATTTTGCGGATTAGGATAAGCTATATATAGCATAACTAAGGAACGTAAACAAAAAAGTAAAGTATAAGGTTTGCTTTAGGAAAACAAAGAACAAAAAAGTATATGTATTGGAGGAGAGCTATTTATGATCGTACCACGTTATTATGAAAATCTAAGCGTACTGCACGAAAACACAATGCCAGCCAGAGCCTATTATATTCCGGCATCCAGAAGAATGGATAACTTGGTGGAACACAGAGAAGAGTCAGATCGTATGCAGTTATTGAATGGAACTTGGAAATTCCAGTATTTTAACAGCATCTATGACATTCAGGATTCTTTCTTTGAGAAGAATTATGATACAGAAAATTTTGATGAGATTCAGGTTCCAAGTGTATGGCAGATGGCTGGATATGATACACACCAGTATACAAACATCCGGTATCCATTTCCGTTTGATCCACCATATGTGCCACAGGATATTCCGTGTGGAGCTTATGTACATAATTTTGAGTACAGCAGAGATGAGAAAGCATCAAAAGCTTTTTTGAACTTTGAAGGAGTAGACAGCTGCTTTTATGTATGGATCAATGGCTCTTACATAGGATACAGCCAGGTTTCACATATGACCAGTGAGTTTGATGTTACCGATGTACTTCAGGATGGAACGAATACGGTGGCAGTGTTGGTAATGAAGTGGTGTGATGGTTCCTATTTGGAAGATCAGGACAAATTCCGTATGAGTG
>OLNI01000085.1_pt1 | contig 93166 bp, 71 predicted proteins | sample 1672921 | NCBI WGS metagenome assembly OLNI01 (sample SAMEA3136737, study PRJEB25190) | human gut metagenome | biome: human gut; feature: human-associated habitat; material: faeces | place: Austria | collected 2013 | reverse complement strand
GGCTATGGTTCTGGCCGCCTGACCGGGCGGCTCGGGATCATAACCCAGAGGTCCAAGGTCCAAACCCATGCCCCGCTACTGATGAAAGCTAGGAATTGCAACAATTCCTAGCTTTTTTGTTTTCCGTCGAATCTCACCAAAACCAATTTCCGGACAAAATCTGGACAAAATCCGACAAAAACCGGGTATATCAGCCGAGTTCATCAATCGCATGTGCCGAAAGTATGGAGAAAATGCGCCGGATCCGCCAATCGCATGTGCCGAAAGCGAAGATTGCCGCTCAAGGCTGAAAATCCAACGTTCTCCAAGGTTGCACGCGCTACGTTGACCTCGCCAACCACATATCACCAGATATAAGGAGAACAAGGCAATGCATTATATGAATCAAGCGAACGCGCACAACGCGACGCAGGACACCACAATGCAAGACAGCGCAACGCACGATACGGCAACAAAGGCAACGCAGGACACCGCGCCGCTGAAAGGCATCACCGTGATTGACTGGACGCAGGTGCAGTCCGGCCCGTCGTGCACGCAGATGCTCGCATGGATGGGCGCCGACGTCATCAAGGTGGAGAAGGTGCAGGGCGGAGATCCGACACGTAATGAAATGAACGACGTGGATGGCTCGTACTCCCTGTACTTCCTTCAGCTCAATGCCAACAAGAAATCCATCACGCTGAACATGAGAGATCCGGAAGGCAAGAAAATCCTCGCCGAACTCCTGAAGAAAGCCGACGTGTTCGTAGAGAATATCGGCCCGGGAGACGTGGAAAAGCTTGGTTTCGGATGGAATGACGTACATGCGATCAATCCGCGTCTGATCATGGCGTCGCTGAAGGGCTTCAACAAGGGCAGCCGGTTCGAGCATGTCAAGGCGTTCGAGCCGGTCGCGCAGTCCGCGGGCGGTGCCGCTTCCACCACCGGCTGGTATGACGGCGAGCGCAATGTGCCCACGCAGTCCGGCGCCGCATTGGGCGATTCCAACAGCGGAATGCATCTGCTGATCGCCATTCTTTCGGCGCTGTTGCAGCGCGAGCATACCGGTGAGGGTTGCTATGTGTACCAGTCGATGCAGAATGCGGTGCTGAACTTGTGCCGTGTCAAGCTGCGCGACCAGTTGATTCTCGACCGTTTGGGCAAGCTTTCCTACTATGACTGCTACCCGAATTATGAGTGGGGCAAGCAAGGCAAAGCCATTCCGCGCGCAGCGAATGCGGAGGGTGGTTTGGTGCTTGGCTGGTGCTACCGCGCGAAAGGCTGGGAGCATGACCCGAACGCTTACGTATATATAGTGGTTCAACAGTCCAAGAAGGGCTTCGAGAATTTCTGCCATGCGATGGGATTCGAGGATTGGCTGACCGACCCGCGTTTCAATACCGCCAATGCGCGTGACGAGCATAAAACCGAGGTGTACCAGCGTGTTGAGGCGTACACCATGCAGTTCGACAAGTACACGCTGACCAAGGAATTGGGTGCGAAGGGCGTGCCGGTCGGCCCGGTGCTGGATTGGTATGAGTTGGAGAACGATCCTGATTTGAATGGGGATGGCACGATTGTGACCATTGACCAGCAGGATGCGCGCGGCGATTTCAAGACGATCGGCATGCCGTTTACGATGAGTAATTTCGTGCCGGATTACCAGCGTGCGCCGAAGCTGGGCGAGCATAACCGTGAGATTCTGCATGCGTTGGGATATGACGACGATCAGATCGCTTCGCTGCGCGATTCCGGTGTGATCGGCGGTAACGATGGCGTGCAGGCTGATTTGAAGTAACGCAAGTTAGCGCGCACTGGCGCACGAATAAGGGCGGATCACAAGATTCGCCCTTATTCGTTATGCGTCACATCCATTGCAGTTCACGCCCCGCACTTCCGCACACAATCCCATGTCTTACGTCTTACGGTTTACCGTCACAAAAAGCGCATGCAGTAACGGAACGTTGGAATTTCAACGTTCCGTTACTATATGCGCTTCGTGAGCTACAGTGAGGATACTGAATCAGCCCACGCAGAAGGGGACGAGCCAGATCCACAGCAGACAGGTGGCCGCGAATGCCACCGTGGCGACGGCCGTGGTCGAGGCGCCTTCTTTTACATAAATGTTGTAACGGCTGGAAATAATGATGCCTGAGAACGCCGGCGGCAACGCGACCGCCATCACCAGCATCGAAATCTTGTTCATGTCACCGCCCATGCCACACAACAGCGCCACGCCAAGGAACACTGCAGGCGTCAGAATCAGGCGGAAGAACGTGTTCCAGATGGTTTCCCAACCGAGCGAGAATTTCACCGTGGAAAGCGCGAGGCCCGCGGAAAGCACGGCCACACCGGAATTCGCTTTGGCGATCAGATCGAAGGTCGGCGCCACCTGGCTTGGCACATGAATGCCCACCAACACTAGGAAAATGGCCAATAACGACGCCCAGCAGATCGGTTGCTTCAGTGCGTCGAGCAACGCCTGCAGATTGCCGTTGCGGTTCTTTCCCGTATTCGACGTGCCATGCACCATAAGTTCGGCGGTTTTGTCGGTTGCGGCATCTCGCGCCGGGTCAAGCGTGATATCGCCTTTTGCATTGGCCTTTGCATTGACCGCGTTTTCGGCCTGCACGCTAAGCTTCGCTCGGTCTTTGGCCTGGCCGAGGTTGATCAGATACATGCCGATCGGAATGGTCACCACGTTGACCACGATGGAAATAATGGCTATGACGAGATTCGTGCTGACGGTGTTGCCGTAAATCGGATCAAGCACAGCGAATCCAAGGAAACCAATCGTCGGAGATCCTGCGATCAGAGCACAGACGGCCGCCTCCTGAATGCTGCGGTGGAACAGCAACCGGCACAGATAATAGCTCACCATAAACATGACGATGACGCCGATGAAACTGATGGCGGTCAATGTTGCGTCTTTCGCAAGCATTGCACGGGTCGATTTGATGATGGACACAAATAACGCCGCAGGAAGCGCGATATTCAACACAAGTTTATTAAGTCCCTGCCGCTGATCGTCATCAAAATAACTGAATTTTCCACAAATATACCCTAATGCCATAATGACAATAATTGGCACGATGTCGTCAACAAGTATGTTTATCACTGTCGTTCTTTCTTTATATTTTTTTCTATCTGCAATCTTCTGCAATATTGTTTGATTGCTGATATTGCGGATATTGCAGATACGTTGATCGGATCATTGGTTTTCAGGCAGAAAAAGTGGGCGCACGCATTCCACCGTTCGCACGCCCACATGTCATACCGACAGCCGATGCGCTACATGCGAGCGCCGGTCGCGTAGTCGTACATGGTGACTTCGGAATCAACGAGGGCTCCGACCACCGGCTTCGGATTCAACGCTCCGATATTGCCGGATTCCTTGCCCGCATACTGCGCGATCTGCACATGCACGAAGCTTGGCTTGCCTGATTCGACCGCCTCGCCGACCATGCGTTCGACTTCTTCCGGAGTGGTGGCATAGTAACCTTTACCCCCGAACGCTTCGAGGACCTTCTCGTAATGCGCGTTGTAGGTAAGCGTCAGCGGCGACGGATCACTGTCCGCTCCAAGGTTTTCGAAGTCGCCGCGGTAGATACCGCCGTTGTTGAGCACCACGAAGGTGATGGGCAGCTGGTAGCGGCAGGCCACCTCCACTTCCATACCATCGAAGCCGAATGCGGAATCGCCGCCGATGTACAGCACTTTCTTGCCAGTGGAAAGCGCCGCGCCAATCGCATAGCCGGTGCCGCAGCCCATCACACCCCACGTGCCGCAGTCCAAACGATGGCGCGGTTCGAGCATGTCGATGATGTTGCGGCAATCATCGAGCGAATTGGCTCCCTCATTGGTGAGAATGAGATCTTCATGGTGTTTGTTGTACACCTTTTTGATGGCTCCCAAGGCGTTGAAATGGCTCATGGGCAGCTGATCGGATTGTTCGCGGGTTTCAAATTTCGCCACGTTTTTCGCGCTGGCTTCCTTCAGCATGTTCAGCCAGGTTTCGTCAGCTTTGAACGGGTATTCTTCCAGAGATCCGTTGAGCAGCGTCATGGCGGAACGAATATCCCCCACGATTGGTACGTCGATACTGCGCGTGTTTTCGATTTCTTCCGGATTGATGTCGATTTGGATGAATTTCACATGTTCGTTCCACGTTTTGCCCTGGCCGAACGACAGCATCCAGTTGAGTCGCGCGCCGACCAGCAATACCACGTCGGCGTTGCGTAGCGCGGTGGAACGGCAGCTTGCCGTGCTGTGTGGGTCGGTATCGGGCACTACGCCTTTGGCCATGGACATTGGCTGGAATGGAATATCCGTTTTCTTGACGAATTCGCGGATTTCCTCTTCGGCGCGGGCGATTGCGGCGCCTTTGCCGATCACCATGAGCGGACGTTCGGCCTGCCGCAGCAATGCGAGCGCCGCGTCGATGGATTTGCGTGCCGGCACCATGGCGGGGGCCGGGTCGGTTGCCGTCCACATCAGGCGGTCGGCTTCGCTTTGGCTCAGGGTCTGTGCCACGGTGTCATCGGGGAAATCGATGTACACCGCGCCTGGGCGTCCTGAAGAGGCGATATGCATGGCACGGGCCACCGCGAGCGGAATATCTTCGATGCGGTCGATGCGCAGCGAAGCCTTGCAGAACTGCTTGGCGTAGTTCATCTGGTCGAGGCCTTCGTATTCGCCTTCCTCAAGGTCGACCACATGGCGGGTTGAGGAGCCGCCGATCATGATGACCGGATAGCCGTTCACCGTGGCTTCCAGCAGTGCCGGTAGACCGTTGAGGAATCCCGGAGCGGATACCGTCAACGTGACAGCCGGCCGACCGGTGATGAATCCGTCAGCCGCGGCCGCGTTCACAGCGTCCTCCTCATGGCGCATGCCCACGAATCGCATACCCATGCCCTGCGCGATGCGCGCGAAATCGGTGACGGGAATGCCGACCACGCCATACATGTTTCGTATGCCGTTGGCCATCAGCACCCGCGCCAGATAATGCGGCGCATCGGTGACCTTCCGATCATCGGCTCCCTGCCGTTCGGCATCCGCACGCATGCTCGCGACCATCGTTTCATCTGCATGTTCTTCTGTCATCGCAACCTCCATTCGTATCGACGACGCCATGATTGTAGATACGTGAAAATGGGAGTTCGTCAGCAGAAAAATATGTTCGTCTGCGGCTTAATTTCAACGTTTTCAGCATGATATAGCCGTATTCTCACGCACATGCGGAATATATTGCAGCTGAAATATCGCAACTCTCATCGAGAAGCATCACCTCCGCGAGACGACATCATCGCCGCATATCATCGTCGCCGTACCGCATACAGCATGAACGCCCCGCAGCACATCACGGCAGCCGCCAAACCCAACACCAGCCCCATCGGACTTCCTGTCTGCGGCATTTCCTGCTCGGGAGCATAAAGGTTGTCGACATTGAACGTCAGCAGGCTATCCTCACGTTCCACCACATCGTTCAGCACCATCATTTTCTGCGCGGTGACGGCCTCATCCAATCCCACGGACTGGTATCCGACCTTGATATTGACCTCGCCGGCACCCGTTGCATGCCAATACACGGTGGTTCCCTCCAGTTCGGCCCAGCCGACTGCCGTGGGCTCGTCGTCCTCGTCGAACACGGCCGGACCTTCGATCGTCGCCGTGAATACGCCCTCGATCGGCTGTCCACTCGAATCCAGCAACTGCACGAACAGGCTTCCGGACCGCAATCCCTGCCGATCATCACGCGTCACCCTCGAAGAAACCGGCAGCTTGTTCGCGGCCTCCTCCCAAAGCTCGTTGACCTTGCTTTCCAGCCCGTCCATCACCGAGAAGAGGTATTGCTCATGCCTGACCCACACCTTTTGGTCGTCATAGTTGCGGTGCACCAGCACGCCGATCGCCGCATACGTGAGCACCGGTTCCCCGTCATGTTGATATTCGGACAGCAGCCATGCGAGGCGCCGCGCCGCTTCCGTATTTTCCACGGTGGTGGTTTCGGTGACCTTATAGTCGGTCATGCTTTCGATTTGCCGGCAATAATAGAATTTGCCCGATCTCGATTCCGCGTTCACCCCGATCACATACGGTTTTCCATCGAGAAAATAGTTGTAATGCTTGCCGTTCGCGCGCAGCAGCTGTTCGGCGGCCAGCGCGGCCGGGCAGGTCATTCCCACGATTATGATGCAGGCCGCCAATACCGCGGCCAGAATCGCAAGCGTATGTCGTTTCATCGCATTCATCGCATCGTCCTTTCGATATGCACATCGTTGTTGTCGTAATTCAACAGGCTTGCATACTTGCGATTGCCACATGGCCTTTTTCAAGGGTTGTGGTCGGAGGACGTTCTTTTTGCCGTTTTTGTGGACAACTTCGCTTGTCAGCAAACGTAACTTATCCACAAAAAACGTTTTACCAATCGTAGGTAAACAAGTTATCCACAAAGGGTGGAAATCGCTGGTCGGAAGATAGTTCACCCAAATCCACCTTTTCTCCTCTATAATCGGCGGTATGGCAGAAGAAGATAAGAGCGCGGAACCGCGCACCACCGCAACCAAGCAACCAGCCGTCAAGAAGACGACCGCCAAAAGCGCGGCCGCCAAAACGGCATCGGCAACGTCTCAGACGCCTAGCAAGCGCACCGCCGCAGCCAAAAAGTCCACGGCATCCACCGCTCGCAAGCGCACCACCAAAGCGAAGGCCGCCGCACCGCAAACGGTCGGCGAAGCCCCAGCCCCCGTCATCGAACGCACCAGCCCCGAACAGTTCGGCCGCGTGAACGTGCTCGACATCACCCCGAACGTTGAGAACGGCCTGTTCCCGGCACGCGTGGAGCTCGGCGAAGCATTCAACGTCACCGCCCAAGTGTTCATCGAAGGCCGCACCAAGGCAGGAGCGACCGTGTCCGTGCGTAACGCACGCGGCCGCGAGGTTGAACGTTTCGCCATGACCTGCACCAATCCGGGCCTCGACCGCTGGGAAGCCATGGTCAAGATCGGCGAACACAGCGATCTGAAGCCGTGGGATGCCGATTATGCCGCCGTCAAGCGTCAGCTGGGCGAATGGCAGATCGTGATCGAAGGCTGGGAAGACACCTACCAGTCTTGGCTGCACGACGCCGCCATCAAGGTTAAAGTGAATGACGACGTGGAGAATGCGCTGGAATCCGGCGCACAGCTGCTCGCACGTTGGGCTGACGCGAAGGATTCCAAGCTTTCCGCAGCCGACAAGAAGGTGCTGCGCGACGCCGCCAAGACCATGGAAAACAAGTCGCTGAGCGCCGAAGAGCGTCTCGCCGCAGTCCAGAGCAGCGACATCGAGCAGCTGCACGAAACCAACCCGTTGCGCGACGGCCTGTCCGAGTCGAATCCGCAGCGTTTCCGTGTGGAACGCCCGAAGTCCAGCTTCGCCTCCTGGTATCAGTTCTTCCCACGTTCCGAAGGAGCCTACTACGGTGAAGACGGCAAGATCGTTCCCGGCAACCTCAAGACGTCGATCGCCGGCTTGGAACGCGCCGCAGCCGAAGGCTTCAACATTGTGTATTTGCCGCCGATCTTCCCGATTGGCGTGACCAACCGCAAGGGACGCAACAATTCCCTGGTAGCCGGCCCGAACGATCCGGGCTCCCCGTTCGGCATCGGCTCCGAACTGGGTGGCCACGACACCGTTGACCCGCAGCTTGGCACCATGGACGATTTCAAGGCATTCTGCGAGCGCGCCCACGAGCTGGGCTTGGAAATCGCGCTTGATTTCGCTTTGCAGTGCTCGCCTGACCATCCGTGGGTCAAGGCGCATCCGAACTGGTTCCGCACCAAGCCGGACGGCACCATCGCATTCGCAGAGAATCCACCGAAGAAGTATCAGGACATTTACCCGATCGACTTCAATGCCGACATGGAAGGCATCGAAAAGGAAGTCGAACGCATTATGGATCTGTGGGTCAAGGCGGGTGTGACGATCTTCCGCGTTGACAATCCTCACACCAAGCCGGTGCGTTTCTGGCAGGATGTGATTGCCGCCGTTACGAAGAAGCATCCGGAAGTGCTGTTCCTTGCCGAGGCGTTCACCCGCCCGGGCATGATGCGCGCGCTGAGCTATGTGGGCTTCACGCAGTCGCACTGCTACTTCCCGTGGCGTAACACCAAGGAAGAGCTCGAAGAGTACCTCGAAGAGACCAACGGCAATGGCGGCTTCTACCAGCACAACACGTTCTGGCCCACCACTCCGGATATTCTCACCGCCTACGTGCGCGACAACGGCATTGCCGGCCATGCGGTGCGTGCGGTGCTCGCCGCTATGGGCAGCCCGAGCTGGGGTATTTACAACGGCTACGAGCTGATCGAAAACAAGCAGCGTCCGGGCTTCGAAGAGCAGATCGACAACGAGAAGTACGAAGTCAAGGTGCGCGATTGGGACAGCACCGAAAAGTACGGCATCGCCGAACTGCTGACCTCGCTCAACAAGATCCGTGACACTCACCCGGCTTGCCGCAGCTACCACAACCTGCACATTCTGCCGAGCGACGACGCGGGCGTGATCGCATTCCTGCGTCAGACTCCGGCCGAACTGACCGGTACCGGCAAGGCAGATACGATGATCGTGATCGTGAACCTCGACGGACACAACGCGCACCAGTCCATTGTGCACATCGAGCTTGGCGACTTCGGTTTCGCCACCGACAAGCCGCTCAAGGTGCATGATGAGCTGACCGGCCGCGACTTCGAATGGGGTTACGACAACTACGTTTCGCTCGCCCCTTGGGCCGACGTGGCACACGTGCTCACCGTAGTCGAAGACTGATTGAGTCTCAATCGATCTGATTAATCTCGGTCAGCTCGACTAGAAATTCGTTTCGATTCATACCACAATACCGGTTCCACTTCGGTGGAAAGCGGTATTGTGGTTACTGATAATGCAAACTGCCCAATCTCAAGGAGAAATGACATGGCAGAAACCTTCAACGTCGTGGTGGAAATTCCGCGCGGCTCCAAGAACAAGTACGAAGTGGACCACGAGACCGGCCGCGTGTTCCTGGACCGCACCCTGTTCACTTCCATGGGTTACCCGGATGACTATGGCTACATCGACGGCACTCTGGGCGAGGATGGCGATCCGCTCGACGCGCTCGTCATGATCCCGAACTCCGTGTTCCCGGGCTGCGTGGTGGAATGCCGCGCCGTTGGCCTGTACCACATGGTCGACGAGGCTGGCGGAGATGACAAGGTGCTGTGCGTGCCGGCTGACGTACGTTTCGACGACATCAAGGATGTCGAAGACGTTTCCGAGTACCACAAGGCTGAAATCAAGCACTTCTTCGAGCAGTACAAGGCTCTGGAGCCGGGCAAGGAAGTGCTGCCGGGCGATTACTGGACCGGTGCCGCCAAGGCCGAGGAAGAAATCGTGGCCGCCCGCAAGCGCCTCGAAGAATCCGAGAAGTGATTTCCACGCCTTTCTAGATAGCTTTAGGTAGCAATCCGAGGAAAGCCCGTTGACGTACGCACTCGCACACGTCAACGGGCTTTTGCATACCTTCCAACGTCCAGATTCCGCCAGTCACTGGAAGAAAATGCCCGCAAATCAACTTCTCAGCGGGCAGATTCCTCCACCGATTGGAGGAAAACGGACAAAACCATACCCTCCAAGTGCCCAGATTCCTCCAGCGAGTGGAAGAAACAGCCCGCAGACGGGATACACTCATACTGCACGCGCATATTCGCCGGGGCCGCTATAGTGGAACACGTAATTCACGGCATGCGAACAGTATTCGCAGAATTCAAAGCCCGCTGGCTGGCGCGGCAGTTCTATGTCGGTACCCCTAGGCGTAGGCGGACGTGAGACTCCGTCGAGGCCCATCCCGTGGGAAACCGGCGGGATGAACCTATATACCAGCTATGTTGATTCAAACATTACTTATTGCCGTTTCCGTATCGATGGACACATTCGCCGTTTCCATCGGCAAAGGTCTCACCGTCAAAAAACTACGCGGCCTCGACGCGTTCAAAACCGCCCTCTGGTTCGGCGGATTTCAGGCGCTTTTCCCACTGCTCGGCTATTTCGCCGCCTCCACGTTCAGCAAATACGTGACCGCCGTCGACCATTGGATCATTTTCGGCCTGCTCGCCCTCATCGGCGGCAACATGGTGCGTGAAGCATTCGAAGAGGATGAAGAGAACGCCAAGGAAACCGCTGATTTCGATTGGAAGCACATGCTTCCGCTCGCCGTGGCCTGCAGCATCGACGCATTCGCCGTCGGCGTCAGTTTCGCATTCATGTCGTTGAACATTTGGATTTCAGTGATCATCATCGGCATCACCACCGGCCTGTTCTCCGCAGCCGGTCTGTATATCGGTCGCGCGTTCGGCTCGCGCTGGCAGAAGCCCGCACAGATCGCAGGTGGCGTCGTGCTTATTCTGATCGGCGTGAAAGTATTGCTGGAACATCTCGGATTCCTCGCATAATAATCGCAAATCAGATATACAAATAAATATACAAACTTACAGTAAAAGCCCGTAATCGCACATGATTATGGGCTTTTACATTACCGCTTGCCGCAAATACTTGCGATTATTTTCCTGCGCTTTCGCGTTTTCTCGCGATTGCAGGAATCACACTATTAGAACATGACGGTCGCGTACGATGCGATACCGACCACAATTCCGGAAATCATAACCGGCAGCAGCGCAATGCCGATCCACGGATTCTTGGATTGCGGATCGGGATCGGCATCACGATTCCACCAATACGAACACGCGTCAAGCGCGATAATCAGCAACAACGCCACAATCACCGCAACAGCCCACGCCGTCGTCGAGCCATAATCGGTGGAAGCCGCGTTTTCGCCGGAACGAATCGGCAGCAGCGTCGATAGGAAGCACCAGCCCGCGCTGCCAATCATGGCAACGCCTTCCACAACATTGTGCGACAGCGAACGAATCAGATGCGTACGGTTCTCACGCGCCATCTGACGCCCGAACGAAACCACAATCAGCAGGATCAGCAGACCGCCGACGCCGGCGATCCAGCCTTCCTGCATCCAAAACGTGTCTTCGTCACCCAAACCGGCAGGGAAAATCGCACGTCCGAGCATCATCGTCGTGGCACACACCACGGAAAGCAAGCCCGCAATCACGGAAATCGCATGCCCCGCAACACCATCGCGGAACGGGTTGAACACGGCAAGCAGCGCAATCATCGCCACGGAAGCCACAACCGTGAACGACACGATTGCGGGCTCTTCCGCATTCCCATAGGAAATGCCGGGAATCAGAGCAAGCACAACCAGCACCACATATGCGGCGATTTGGACGGCAAACACCTTGCCGAACGAGGCTTTCTGAGCCGACTTGACGGCAACTTTTTCAGAGGCGGTCATTTCGTCCCCTTTTCATGATTTTCCATAATGTGGTCATTACGTATGCGATACCATTAAATGTAGCCGCAAGTGTCCACATAGTTCAGATAAAATTAATGAAACGCCGACAACACACAACAAGAGTACAATCGCGGCAACGATACAAAACCAGTACAAGAGACAAAGGGAGCTAACGTGACGGATCTGACGCTTATGACGTTCGCTAGCGACCCAGCTACCGTGCTTCCTTCTCTGGCGCTGCTTTCCCACCGCGTACGCGTGCTACCAATGGACGCGGCAAGTCTGGTGAAAATGCCGGAAAACACCATTCTTTTTCTGGATGCGCGAGATGATCTGGCCACGGCGAAAACATTGTGCCGCCTGATTCATGCATCCGGACTGTCCACGCCGATCGTGCTCGTCCTCACCGAGGGTGGCTTCACCGTGGTCAATTCGCAGTGGGGCATCGCCGACGTGGTGGTGGCGTCCGCTTCCCCGGCCGAAGTTGAGGGGCGTCTTCGCTTGGTATCCGAGCGCGGCAACTCGCCGGTCAATGCGGTTTCCGGTTCCGGAGAATCGGGCGTGCAGAACGAAGACGGCATGATCCACTCCGGCGACCTGGTGGTGGACACCAACGGCTATACGGCAAGTCTGCATGGGCATCCGATCGACTTGGCATACAAGGAGTTCGAGCTTCTCAAGTACCTCGTGCAGCATCCGGGACGCGTGTTCACCCGCGCGCAGCTGCTGCAGGAAGTGTGGGGCTACGACTATTACGGCGGCACCCGCACCGTCGACGTGCATATCCGTCGTCTTCGCGCCAAGCTGGGCGGCGAATACGAGCATGTGATCGGTACCGTGCGCAATGTCGGCTATCGTTTTGATCCTCCGGAAGAAGAGGAAGGCGAGGCGGCAGCCAAGGACGCCGCAGCCCACAACGCTTCGAGCGAAAACTGATTGTCGCACTATTCGCATTGCTGGCATTGCCTACGATTTGCGATGCTTGCGATTGCCACGATACTTGCGATCTGACTGTCGGCTATCTCACTTTCGTACGCGCGATTGCATATTCATGCGACGGTAGACTGGTGCCATGCCCCGGGAATCGAAACAAGCGCGACTGTCACGCATGCATCAGGAATACGCCGTATTGTGCGAGGAGATTCCGCATCCGAAATGCGCGCTGAATTTTTCAAACCCGTTTGAGCTGCTGGTGGCGACCGTGCTAAGCGCGCAAACCACCGACAAACGCGTGAATATGGTCACACCGGAATTATTCGGCGAATATCCGGGACCGGCCGCACTTGCGAGCGCCAATCCCGAACACGTGGAAAGCATCATTCATTCCATCGGATTTCATCATACGAAGGCAAAGAACATCATCGGACTTTCTTACGCATTGTGCGAACGGTTCGACGGCGAGGTGCCGCAAACCATGGATGCTTTGACAAGTCTGCCCGGGGTCGGGCGCAAAACCGCGAACGTGGTGCTTGGCAATGCTTTTGGCGTGCCGGGATTCCCTGTCGACACGCATGTGATCCGTGTGACCGGGCGGCTGCGCTGGCGTTCGGACTGGGCGAGCGGCTCCCCCGACCCCAAAGCCATCGAACGAGAGATCACCGCCTGCTTCCCGCCCGAAGAGTGGACGGACCTGTCTCACAGGCTGATATTGCATGGTCGTGCCATATGCCATGCGCGCAAGCCCGACTGCCTCAACTGCCCCCTTAACGACACCTGTCCGAGCGCATTCGCAACGTAACGCGCATGCCCGCTGTAGCCTGTGCCAACTAGACTCAGCACCATGGAAGACACCATGGAAGAAGAAAACGGGCGGGAAGCCAAGCTGAAAGCCGAAATCACGCGATGGCTGATCTTTTTTGGCGTCGCCATCATGCTCAGCGTCATGACCTGGCTGGGCTGGTCGCTGACGAACCGCAAAAATCCGATTACCTCCTTCACCACGCTCGTTTCCGACTCCTCCGTGGCCATCGGCATTCAGGGCAGCGCGCCGGAATCGCTCGACATCCGCACCGAACAGGGCACCGCGCTGGAGCAGGCGCTGCTCGAAAACGTGTACGAAACCCTGGTGTCACGCAGCGAAACCAACAAACTGCAGCCGTCAATCGCGAAATCATGGCAGATTTCCGACGACGGACTGACCTACACGTTCACGCTCAACAGCAACATGACCTTCGCCAACGGACACAAGCTCGACTCGTCCGACGTGGTCTGGTCGCTGCAAAACGTCATCAACAACAATTACGTGGGATCCGACCAACTTGGTAGTCTCAAGGAAATCACCAATCCCGACGAAAAAACGGTGGTCATCACCCTCAATCAGCCGAATCCGTGCCTTCTGCGCGCGTTGAGCGGGCGTGCCGGCATTGTTTACGATGAGGAAAGCACGGCGAATTACGGCAAGAAAGCCGTGGGATCGGGACCGTTCACCGTGGAAGCCTCGTCGAAAACACAGATCGTGCTGCAGCGCAACGACTCGTATTGGGGCACCAAAGCCGCCGCATCGCAAATAACGCTGTATTACTACGCTTCCGAAGATTCGCTGGTCAGCGCCATGGAAGCCAAGAAAATCAGCATGGCATTGCCGTTGAGCGCGTCTGCCGCCGATGAGCTCAACCAGCAAAGCGGCATCAACTCCGACAGCGGCATCAGCTTCGACAAAGTGATGCTCGCCTTCAATAACGGCACCGAAAGCCCGTTCTCCGACGAGCAGATCCGCAAAATGACGAGATACGCCATCGACGCGCAGACCATCGCCAAAGACGCTCCGGACGCCTATTCGCCGCTCGGAGGCCCGATAAGCCCGCTGGAAGACGGGTATGAGGATCTGAGCGAACTGTTCCCCTACAATCTTGAGCAGGGCCAGCAGATGCGCAGCTATTTCGGCGCATACTATATCGCCGATATCGATCTGCTGGTGCCCAAGGAATATGAGCAGATCGGCAACACCGTGAAATCGGCGATCGAACAGCTCAATATCGGCGTCAATCTGGAAGTGCTCGATTCCGCGGCGCAAGTCACGGAACGCATGAACGCGGGCACCTACAATATCGCGCTCACCACCATGAGCGGCGAAAACGATGCGAGCGTATTCACCGACGGCCAAAGCGTGTTCCATTATGAGAACGGCGATGTGCAGCAGGCATATGCGGACGCGATGGCGGCCACCAATGATGACGATTATCAGGCACGCATGCGCACGTATGCACGCGCCGTCAGCGAAAACGCGGCAAGCGACTGGCTGTACACGCGCAAGAATTTCATGGCGGTAAGCGACCAATTGCAGGGATATCCGAAAAATCTGACCGACCGTCTGCTGCCGTTGAGCAGAGTGAAGTTGCAGTGATTTTCCCGCGATTGTCAATCAATCGCCGAACACTGCGGACAATCCGTGTGTTGCGCTGATTTTCTTGCGATTTCGGCATTCGGCTGCAGTTCCGTAAGTTGTCACATTCGCTTTCTAGACTAGCGTTTATGACTGAAAGCCAAGATACTACCATCAACGCGAACCTCACGCCGCTGCCCGACAAGGTCGGCGTGGACGGTCTCGAAGACAAGTGGCGCGAAGTCTGGGACGAAAGCGAAGTCTACAAGTTCCAGGGCACCCGCGACCGCAAGGCCGTGTATTCCATCGATACCCCGCCGCCCACCGTTTCCGGCCACCTGCACGTGGGCCACGTGTTCTCGTACACGCATACCGATGTGATCGCGCGATTCAAGCGCATGAACGGCTACGACGTGTTCTACCCGATGGGCTGGGATGACAACGGCCTGCCAACCGAACGCCGTGTGCAGAACTATTACGGCGTGCGTGTGGACACCTCCCTCAAGTACGATCCTGATTTCGTGCCGCCGTTCGAAGGCACCGATGGCAAGAAGATCGACGCCAAGGATCAGGTTCCGATCTCCCGTAAGAACTTCATCGAACTGTGCGAGAAGCTCACCGCCCAGGATGAGAAGCAGTTCGAGGCGCTGTGGCGTTCCCTCGGCCTGTCCATCGACTGGACGCAGACCTACCACACCATCGGCGAGCACCCGCAGCGCGTGGCCCAGAAGGCGTTCCTGCGCAATCTGGCCCGCGGCGAAGCGTATCAGAAAGACGCTCCGGGCCTGTGGGATGTGACCTTCCAGACCGCAGTGGCCCAGGCCGAGCTGGAATCCCGCGAATATCCGGGCTTCTACCACAAGGTGGCGTTCCGCTTCGAAGACGGCACTCCGATCTACATCGAAACCACCCGTCCGGAACTGCTGGCAGCCTGCGGCGCACTGATCGCGCACCCGGATGACGAGCGTTACAAGCCGTATTTCGGCCAGTACGTCTACTCCCCGCTGTTCCACGTGAAGGTGCCGATTCTGGCGCACAAGGCCGCGGAAATGGACAAGGGCGCAGGTATCGCCATGTGCTGTACGTTCGGTGACGTGACCGACGTTGAGTGGTGGCGTGATCTGAACCTGCCGCTGCGTTCCATCATCCAGCGCAACGGACGCATCGTGATGGACACCCCGGACTGGATCGAAGACGAGGAAGGCAAGCGCATCTTCCAGGAAACCGCCGGCAAGACGACATTCTCCGCACGCAAGATCATCGTCGACGCACTGCGCGAATCCGGCGATCTTGACGGCGAACCGACTCCGACCAAGCGTATGACGAACTTCTACGAGAAGGGTGACAAGCCGCTCGAAATCGTCACTTCCCGCCAGTGGTACCTCAAGAACGGCGGCACCGATCAGAAGCTGAACGCCGAACTGATCGAACGCGGTCGCGAACTGAACTTCCATCCTGATTTCATGCGCGTGCGTTACGAAAACTGGGTGAACGGCCTGAATGGCGATTGGCTGATCTCCCGTCAGCGCTTCTTCGGCGTGCCGTTCCCGCTGTGGTATCCGGTGAAGGAAGATGGCACCGCCGATTACGATCATCCGATCGTGCCGAGCGAGGACCGCCTGCCGATCGATCCGACCGACGATGTGCCGGAAGGCTACAGCGAGGACCAGCGCGACGTGCCCGGTGGCTTCACCGCCGAACCTGACATCATGGATACGTGGGCGACCTCGTCGCTCACCCCGCAGATCGTGACCCGCTGGGAAGAGCCAGGCGAAGAGAACCAGGCGATTTTCAACGCCACCTTCCCGATGGATCTGCGTCCGCAGGGTCAGGACATCATCCGCACCTGGCTGTTCTCCACCGTGGATCGCGCGCATCTCGAGAACAAGTGTCTGCCGTGGGCCAATGCCACCCTGTCTGGATGGATTCTTGATCCGGATCACAAGAAGATGTCGAAGTCCAAGGGCAACGTAGTTGTGCCAGACAAGCCGATCAAGCAGTTCGGCGCCGACGCGGTGCGTTATTGGGCCGCTGCGGCACGTTTGGGCCTGGATGCCACCTACGACGAAGGCCAGATGAAGATCGGCCGCCGTTTGGCCATCAAGCTGCTCAACGCCACCAAGTTCGCACTGGCCATCGGCCGTGAGGATGAGAACCACCATGTGGGCGCTCCGGCAACCGCAAGCTGGAACCCTGCCGACGTGACCGAGCCGCTGGACCGCGCAGCCATGGCCAAGATGGCCCTCGTAGTGCGCGAAGCCACCGAAAGCCTCAACAACTACGAGCATTCCAAGGCTTTGGAAGTCATCGAAAACTACTTCTGGCAGTTCTGCGACGATTACATCGAGCTGGTCAAGAACCGTGCATACGGCACCGCAGACTCCACCGGCCATGTGCCGAGCGAGAAGGCCGTGAAGTCCGCTCGCACCGCGCTGGGACTGGGCTTGGATGCCTTCGCACGCCTGCTGGCACCGTACCTGCCGTACGCCACCGAAGAAGTGTGGAGCTGGATGCATGAGGGCGAAGGCTCCGTGCACCACGCCGCATGGCCGAAGGCTGAAACGTACGATGCGGCCGCAGCAGCCGTCTCCCCGGAGCTGCTCACCCATGCCGGTGAAGCTCTGGCCGCGCTGCGTGGCATCAAGTCGAAGGCCAAGGTTTCGATGAAGACCCCGATCCTTTCCGTGCAGCTGGGCGTTTCCGATGAAGCGCGCGAATCCATCGAAAGCGCATTGGGCGATATCGCCGAAGCTGGGCGTGTGACCGGACCGATCTCCTTCACCTCGCCTGCAGCAGCCGAAGGCGAGGACGAGGCCGCCACCGACGTGACAATCGCTGAAAGCGAGCTGGGCGAGCCGCCGGCAAAGAAACCTAAGAAGTAATCTTCTGAAATCATATCGGCCGGTGGTTCTCACGGGACTGCCGGCTGACGATAAAGCCTCCTTTTGGATTGCCCCGTATTCGAAAAACCGGAAAATCACATTCCCTGCCAGAGTATGTACCCCCGTACTCGAAAAAGCCGCATTCCCGATGAGCAATCGCAGTCAATGCACGAAAGAGGACATCAAAGCGGCGTTCCAAGCCGAAATACGTACCCCCGTATCCGAAAAAACCGGGAAAACCAATCCGAATCGCTCTTATTCATGAACGGGGGCCGCGCCAAAACAACCACAAATCGCACCCGCCAGCGGAAACAGTCAATCTACAGTATCGGAACAGCCAGCAAATACTGCGCGACGCCAGTCGCCTTTGCGGAGCCAGCCGACAGTCCAGACTGCATCGCACCGTCCAAAATCTCGGCCGCAGCAGCCAACTCAACCGTCTCGTCGATCAAATCGCCATTATTCGGCGCAAACTCGCCTTTCGCCAAACCGTAGCCCGAAATCGGCATCGAGCCGGCGGATTCGGAACCGCCATCCGAAGCGGCGGAATCGCCCTTCTTTGTGGAGCCATCCACTCCCCCAACCTTCGCCACGTTCTTCGACGTGGCGTCCGCGGCCGCGCCGAATGACGGACGCAATCCACCCGCATAGCTCATCACATCGTCCATGCTGATGGCATTCTTGTCGTCAACCAAGCTGGAGGAATCGGCGGCATCGCCCTTGGCCTGCACCCGTTCCGCCTTGCGCTGAGCCTTGGCGCGCGACTTCTCGGCCTTCGCGCACAACGCACGCCCAGCCGAAACGGCACGCATTGAAGCAAGCACCGAAGAGCCGTCAGCAGCGTTGGAATCCGATGTCTCGTCATCCGAATCCAGCTGATCAGCAAACCGCACGATGATCTGATGGAATGCGCCGGCCTGCCCGATGCGCTCGCTAGCGTCCGCCAACGCGGTCATCGCTGCGGAGACCTTGTCGGATGCGGTTTTGAGCTTCTCATTGCCCTTGATGCCGGCACGCACGTCGGCGATCGCCTGGTTTTCGTATTCGGACGCGGTGCTGGTGGTGGCGCCCAGTTCCTTGAGTCGAGCCGTGTATGCGTCGGTGAAGTCCATCGAATACGGAATCATCGCGGAGGACAGCTGTGACTGGCCGACGCTGTAATCCTTGGAGCCGCGCTGCTGCTCCTCACCCGCGCGTTTGCCGAGCTCTCTCACCAGCCCGGATGTGCCGCGCTGTTCGATGGTGCGGATCACCTCGTCGACCGCATCAGCGGCACCAATATGTCGGTAGGCGGCGCTCACGTCGTTGACGGCGTTGGCAAGATCCGCCACGGACTTGGCTACGGGGGTGTCGCCGTTCAGCTCGGATGCGGTGCCGAGAATGGCGGACAGCTGCGTGGAATTGCCGAGTGAGCCGGACAGATGCGTGGTATACGAGCCGACATACGCCTCGACATAGGTGTCGAACGCCTGCTCATGCGCTTTGGAACGCGTTGAGATAGTCTGTTTAGCGATCGCTTTTTCGTTGTCCCGAAGCTTTTCCAGTTGAGAAATGAGCTTGCGATTGCGCTGCGAACCAACGTTGGTCAACCCGTCCACCAGCGTCGCCGCACGCTTGGTGAGATCAGGCAGCGATTGGCCGGCATCGCCATCCACCGCGGCGACGGCCAGTGAGCTCATGGAGAAGCGATTCGCCGTCACATACGTGTTAAATGTCAGATCCTCACCGGGTTTGCCGGCTGCGGCCACCAGTGTCGAGGTGTTGTCCGACGAAACGGCCACACCGTCGTCAGCGGTCACGTCATTGCCGACGCGGCTGGGGATGGTGAAAGCGACAATCGGCGTCAAATCGGCCGTTTTATCGGCATCAACGGCATGCAGGGTGATACGCACGCCAACCATTCCGGAAGCGCCGGAAATTTCGGAAGCGCTCACATTGGGACCGTCAAGAGTGAATGTGGCGGACACTTTCCACGGCATTGACACAGTGCCTTTGGGAACGCGCTGTGATGCGTGCGATGCAGAAGTTCCGCTTTGGGTCAGGAAAAGACGGCCAGGCTTGTCGATGGATTCATACGCGCTCATCACGTCACTTTGCGTCGCCTCGACCGCATATTGCCTGTTCTGCCGCACGGCCGTCGCCACGTTGACCGCATCGACGGCCGCGACCGGAATCGCGGCGACAAGCGCCACAGCAGTAGCTGCGGAAAGATGGCGACGGACGTCCCGTGGATGAATCGTAAGTGCGTGACGCATGCCGGACCTCGCAATCGCAATCGTAATTCCATTCCAAAGCATTCAATGTAATGCCCGGCATGCCCCGAAATACTTGTTTTCCGCGGAAAACAGACAGGTCAGGCGAATACGTCGAGCACACCCGGATCGACGCCGTTCTCGGCGATGCGCTTATGCCTGCGCTTGGCTTCGGTCACCACGAATTCGCGATACATTTCGGCGATGTCGGGATCCAACCCGGCATCGACAGCAATGCGGTGCAACCGTTCGATCTGGTAATCCTCACGCTTGTAATCGGCCGGCGCGAAACCCTCGCGGGCTTTCAGCACACCCACTTGGGACGTGTATTTGAAGCGTTCCGCCAGTAGGGAAACGATGGCCGTGTCGACATTGTCGATCGACTGGCGCAATGCAGCGATTTTCGCCACGGCATCGGCGACCTCGGGATTGCTTTGCGCGGTGCCCGCATCGATGACGGTTTCGGTTTCATGCTCTTCTTCTGGCCGAAGCCAGTCATGTTCGCTATCGCTCATGCGTACAAGACTACCGCGCGCATGTCACTTGGAGAAGTACCGTTGCAGCACAATCGTGGTTTCCGTGCTCACCGGCACCGTTTGGTGGATGACGTTCAGCAGATCCTCAAGCTTGCTTGGCGAGGCTGCGCGCACGGTCAGCATGTAGCTGGGTGACCCAGCCACGGAATCGCACGACATGATGCCTTCGATATCCTGCAATTTGGCGGGAATCTCGGCTTCCTTGGAATAATCGATCGGCGTGACCGCAATGTAGGCACGTACGGCGAGGCCACGCTTTTCATCGTCGATAACGGCCTTGTAGCCGAGAATCACATTACGACGTTCCAGTTTCTGCACGCGCGATTGCACCGCGGAAATCGACAGTCCCGTAGCGTCCGAAAGCTGAGACAGCGTAGCGCGGCCGTCTTTCTCCAGCATGCTGAGAATGGTCTCGTCGATATCGTCGAATTGGCCCACGCTCGCATGCGTGGCGTCGGGTTCGTTGCCATTGCCTGTCATAGATACCCCTTTCCAACAAGCATTCTGCATCAGTCCGGTAGGACCGACTCCCCTATGCAGCTCACGTTTCCGTCCATTACCATACCCACCCCAACACACAATCCGTCAACTGCATTTTCGTAACATTTCCAACGAATTTCGATTTTCAATCATTTTTCTCCTATTTTTTTCATATACCCCCTATATCGCAATACTATTTTCGTCTTTTTACTTTCGATTTCGTATTTTTTCGTGCGTCGGTTTTTACATACCGTATGTCCACAACGTGATCATCCACATTGCCGAATCGTGCGGAACTTTCGAAAAACAATCGAAACGCATTCGAAAGTAGTTGAAAACTGCAAAACGGAAAAACAGCCGAACAGAAAGACAGCCGAACGAAAGAAAAGGGCCGCATGGCGATTGTCATACGACCCTTGGATACGTAACCGCAGATTGCGATTACCTGCGATTAGCTGTTGCCGTTATTCGCGGCATTGCCGCTCTGCTGGATCAGCGACGCCATGAAATCACGGTTGGTCGCGGTCTTCTTCAGACGCGGCACAAGCGTCTGGTAAGCCTGCTCAGGCTCCAGACCGCCAAGCAGACGACGCAGACGGTAGATGATCGGCAGCTCCTGCGGATCGGTGATGAGTTCCTCGCGACGGGTGCCGGAAGCGTTCACGTCGATGGCCGGGAACAGGCGCTTGTCTGCCAGTTCGCGGCTCAGGCGCAGCTCCATGTTGCCGGTGCCCTTGAACTCCTCGAAAATCACCTCGTCCATCTTGGAGCCGGTTTCCACCAGTGCGGAGGAGATGATGGTCAGAGAGCCGCCGTTTTCGATGTTACGAGCGGCACCGAAGAACTTCTTCGGTGGGTACAGCGCCTGGGCATCCACACCACCGGAAAGAATACGGCCGGAAGCCGGAGCGGCGATGTTGTAGGCACGGGCCAGACGGGTCATGGAATCAAGCAGCACCACCACGTCCTGGCCAAGCTCCACGAGACGCTTCGCGCGTTCGATGGCGAGTTCGGCGACGGTGGTGTGGTCGGAGGCCGGACGGTCGAAGGTGGAGGAAATGACCTCGCCCTGCACCGTACGTTCCATATCGGTGACCTCTTCCGGACGTTCGTCCACGAGCACGACCATCAGGTGGACTTCCGGATTGTTGGTGGCGATCGCGTTGGCGATGTTCTGCAGGGTGATGGTCTTGCCGGCCTTCGGCGGAGACACGATCAGGCCACGCTGGCCCTTGCCGATCGGCGCCACGATGTCGATGAGGCGGCCGGTGAGCTTGTTCGGCGCGGTTTCCTGCTTCAGACGCTCCTGCGGATACAGCGGAGTGAGCTTGTTGAACTGCGGACGGTTCTGTGCGGCCTCCACGGTCATGCCGTTGATGGAGTCGATGGACTGCAGCGGCACGAACTTCTGACGCTGGTTGCGGCGGTCGCCCTCACGCGGGGTACGGATGGAACCGTGCACGGCATCACCCTTGCGCAGCCCATACTTCTTGACCTGGCCCATGGAAACGTACACGTCGTTCGGACCCGGCAAATAGCCGGAGGTACGCACGAAAGCGTAGGAATCGAGCACGTCGACGATGCCCGCGACAGGCACGAGATCCTCTTTCGGCTCCTCGTGACGCTGTTCGCGTTCAACATTGCGATCCGTGCGCTCGTTGCGCTCGACGCGATCGTTACGCTCGTTGCGATCATTGTTACGGTCGCCGGTACGGCCACGACGCTCGTCACGCTCGTCATAATCGCGGTCACGGCCACGCAGGCGACGGCCACGACGATCCACGCGGTCACCCCTATCGCTGACGCGACCGCGACCACGACGCGCGAAATCACCGTCTTCAGCCTCGTCACGACGTTCGTCATCATCACTGCCCTGCGAAGGCAACGTGGCGAGAATGTCATCAAGATCGCGCACAACGTCCTCATCCTTCGGCCCTTCCACCGCACGACGGCGACGGCGCGGCTCAACGTCGGACGCATCATCCTTACGATGGCGACGACGATCATCCTGCTTCGGCGAAGCATCGTCCAATCCCAGTTCGGCCAGCAGATCGGTGGCAGCGTCCGCATCACGGCGGCGACGGCGCTTCGGAGCCTCATCGATGCTGTCCAAGGCGTTCACCGCGGCCATGACATCGGCCGCCTCCTCGCTCGTCGGAGCCTCAGCCTGCTTGCGACGGTCAGCACGCTCGGTGCGCTCGGCACGTTCCGTCTGTTCGGAGCGCTCCGCACGCTCAGCGCTATCAGCACGTCCGGCAAGGGTCTTCCTAACGGTTTTGGCCGTCTGCTTTTCGGACTGCTCAGCCTCGTTGGCTTTGCTTTCGGCAGCCTCGTTGGACTTGCCGGATTCCTCAGCCGTGTTCGCCGCGACCTCAGCGTCTGCGGTTTGGGCTTCAGCAGGAGCCACCGGAGCGGCCGGTGCAGCGGACTTCGGAGCTCGCACGGTCACACCGGCAGGCGCTTCACCGCCGGAACGAGCGGCCTGAAGCGTCGCGATAAGTTCCGGCTTACGCATGGTGGAGGTGCCACGAAGGCCCATCTGCTTGGCGAGCTCCTTGAGCTCAGGCAGTTTCATGTCTTCAAGATTCGGGCTGGTTGCCACTGGTTTTTGCCTTTCCCCTAGCTTTCGCAAGCACACGCCTGCAACAGCTGTAAAAAGAGATACGGAAATTTCCGCCACTGAAAGTCCGCCGCGAAATATCACGGTTTTCGAACTTCCCTAACCATACAACGTCATCCAGACCAACGCAACGTAGGCGTGCCAACGTATTCATGCCAATCAAGCATTCAAGTCAATGACAAATCGCAAATCACAATGCGAAAGACCCGCCATGCGATCACATGACGGGTCTTTCGCTTTACCACATGCTTTACAACAACAGGTGCAGGTCTTGCCGGAACCTACTTTTCCTCGTGATAGCTCTTGTCGGTATTGACGGACCATACGTTCTTCTTGGACGTCTTGCCGTTCTTGATATTGCCGACGGCCTCGATTGCGGTGGCCATGGAATGATCCATGTTGTTGTAACGATGCTGGCCGTTGCGGCCGACGCAATACAGATTGCCGAAGGAATCGAGGTATTCCACGAGCTCAGGCATGCGATCGTAGGTGTCGAAATATGCCGGATACGCCTTCTTCACGCGCTCACGATGGGAGTCGATCACGTCTTGCGGACCGTTGATGATCTGCATGCGCGTAAGCTCCTGGATGGCGAACTTCTTCGCTTCCTCGTCAGACATGTTCCAGAAGGAATCGCCTTCTTCGCAGAAGTATTCAAGACCGATCCACACGGTGTTGTCAACGTCCTTGACCAGGTACGGGCTCCAGTTGTTGAAGATCTGCAAACGGCCGACCTTGTAGCCCGGATCCTGCACGTAAATCCAGCAATCAGGCACGATCGGCGGGTTGCCGAGGGTGGGAATGTCGGTGGTGTTCGACAGGCGTAGGTGCTTGACGAGCAGACCAACGGTCACGAAGTCGCGGTACGGCAGGCCGTTGGCGATTTCGGTCATGTCCTTCGGCGCGGGCTGGCTGGAAGCGTCCACGGCGTTGATGAGATCCTTGACGGGCATGGAGGAGATGAAGTCGTCCGCGGCCATTTCGGTGCGGTTGCCTTCGGAATCCTCATATACCACGGATGCGATCTTGCCGTCGGCCTGGCGAATCTCCACCACGTTCGCGTCGGTGATGACCTTCACGCCCGCGGCCTCGCAGTTGGCCTCGACGGTTTCCCACAGCTGGCCCGGACCATACTTCGGATACCAGAATTCCTCAATCAGCGAGGTTTCAACCTCAGCATTGCTGCGCTTCTTCGGCAGGAGCTTCTGGAACGCGTTCTTCAGCACGCCCATAATGCTCAGGCCCTTGACGCGCTGCGCACCCCAATCGGCGGAAATCTGGGACGGATGGCGACCCCACAGCTTCTCGGTGTACCCCTCGAAGAACATGGAATACAGCTTGCGGCCGAAACGATTGATGTAGAAGTTCTCCAGATTGTCTTCCGGCAGCTTGTGCACCATGGACTTCAGATAGCTGAAGCCGGCAACAAGCGTAAGCTTCGGACCCATGGCCTTCAACGTGTTGGCGCTCAGGGAAATCGGGTAGTCAAAGAAGTGGCGGTTCCAGTAAATACGAGACACGCGATGACGCTTAAGCATCACCTTGTCTTCGACTTCCGGATCCGGTCCGCCCGGTTCCATATCGTGCTCGCGACCGAGCTTCTTGTCATCATAGCTTGGCGCGCCCTGCAGCGGCAGGACCCCCTTCCACCAATCCATGATGCGTTCGTCCTTCGAGAAGAAACGATGGCCGCCAATATCCATACGGTTGCCATCATGCTTGACGGTGCGGGAGATGCCGCCGAATTCGCGGGTCGCTTCCAACACAGTCACGTCGTAGTTCTCGGAGCCACCGTCCTTGACGAGCTCCCAAGCGGCAGTCAGGCCTGCAGGGCCACCGCCGATAATCACCACGGATTGCTTTTGCGTCACTTTGAGGTCTCCTTATGAAAACAAAAATCCCTGATAGTCTACCCGAGGGTAGGGAAACGAACACCGCAACTTGTGCGAATGCTTACAAAATCAAGCCAAGTCAGCCGGATATACGGCTATCGCATCATGCAAAACGCAATCATCAAACCGGCCGATGCACGACCCGACTGCGCGGCCAAAGCGCGCAACCACATTACGCAATCCAACTACGCGACCAGCAACCGCACAACTGGCAACCGCGTGACCGGCAACTGCGCAACTAGATGGAATCAGGAATGTCAATATCGGTTTTCTGCACTTCCTCAACATTGACATCCTTGAACGTGACGATACGCACGTTCTTGACGAAACGACTGGAACGATAGACGTCCCACACCCAAGCATCAGTCAGGCGCACGTCGAAATACACGTCCTGGCCTGCGGAACGCACATTGAAATCGACTTTATTCGCCAAATAAAAGCGACGTTCCGTTTCAACAACATACGTAAACAGCTTGATTACGTCGCGATACTCCTTATACAGAGCCAGTTCCGCGTCGGTTTCGTAATTATCGAGATCCTCGGCGCTCATCACTTACCTTCCGTATCGCGCTTGCGACCACGACCAAGCGTGCGCCACCAAGCTTCCTTCGACGTCTTACGCTCGCCCGCCGTGTACGGCCAGCTGTTTTCGGCATCGGCATCGCCAGTAACGGACTTGCGATCATCATGCTCGCTTTGTCGCGCAGGTTCCGCGCCTTCCGCGTCCTTCCGCACAGCCTCGGCCACGTCACCAGCACCATCGGAAGAAGCTTTCTGCACGGATTGCGCAGCTGCCGCGGCATCGTTGACATCCGTACCTTCCGCATCATGCTTCGAAGCATTCTTCTCATTCAGTCGGATGGCAATGGAATGCTCGCGCGCGCTCAACGCTTCCTTGACGCCCGGATTATCTTCGATCACATGCATGCCGAACGCGTCAAGCGAACGGATCGGGTCGAACTCGTCAACCAGCGTGTCCATAACGATCAGATCCTGGTAACGGTTCTGCGAAGCGTTCCACAAGGCGTCGCGCGAACGACCGGACGGCACGAATCCCAACGACTGGTACACGGACACGGAACGCGTGTTCTGCTCGGGCACGGCAACCCAAATGCGATGCATGCCAAGGCCTGCCGGTTCCGGCGCAAGTCCGTACGTCATCACGCGCGGCATGATGTCACGCGAATAGCCACGGCCGCGGTAATCCTTGCCAAGCACCACCTGAATGCGCGCGGAACGAGCCCAACCGTCAATATCGATCAGGAAAATCATGCCAATCACATTGTCGGAATTCGCGGCATCGATCTCGCCATCGCCATCATGGTCGGCTTCGGTGATGATGGACCATGCGATCGTGCGACGCGACTCCGGATCCCCCACACCGGATTCGGTCGGCGTTTCGCCTTGGGACCATGCCACGGAACGACGCACCCACGCATGCACCGCGCCACGCTCGGCAACCCGATCCTTGCCGGTGATTCCGGAAGCGCCGATGTACGCCCCAATGGCGTCCATACGTTCAAGATCTTCGATCACGGACGGACGCAGATGCACCATCTCGCCCTTGATAGACGGAATGACGATGAGATCCGGCAATTCACGCGACTGCTGGTCCAACTGCTCCTGTGTCGCAGCCTCAACTTGTTCTGGCATTATTCCTGTCCCCTACATCATTGCAGGCACGACCGTCGCCGCACCCATACCGAGGGTATTGTACCCGACTGTATGTCAGCTGTGAATCCGCGCGGCGGCAATCGCTGTACATATTCCTCTACCAGCATAACCTGATGTTGAAGGACATGTCGGCAATCGTAAGAAAATGCGCTTCGCGATTATGCATTCTCTTTCTTTGAAATCCCTTTTCCGGAATAACGAAAAGAAAACGCACGTCCCAAGCTTTTTGGAACGTGCGTTTTCCTGCGATTCAACAATCGGCTGTAATCGTCAGCAATCGTTGTAAACGTTACTTGATCTTGCTCATCACGATCTTGGTGACGGCCTTTGCGTCAGCCTGACCGCGAGTGGCACGCATGACGGCACCAATGATGGCGCCCATCGGCTTCATATTGCCGCTCTTGAGCTTTTCAACGATGTCAGGATTGGCTGCGAGAGCCTCATTCACGGCCTTTTCGAGAGCGCCGTCATCAGACACGACCTGGAAGCCATGCTTCTTGACGACCTCATCCGGAGTGCCTTCGCCAGCAAGCACACCGGCGACGGTCTGCTTGGCCAGCTTGTCGTTGAGCTTGCCATCGGCGATCAGCTTCTCAACCTCAGCCACATCGGCCGGAGCGATCGGTAGCTCTTCGAGGCTCACGCCCTTGTTGTTGGCTTCACGGCTCAGCTCGCCCAGCCACCACTTCTTGGCACCTGCGGCGGTGGCACCAGCCTTGACGGTCTCCTCAAGCAGATCCAGAGCGTCGGCGTTGAGCACGTCACGCATCTCCAAATCGTTGAAGCCCCACTCGCCCTTCAGGCGGTTGCGGCGCTCGCGCGGCATTTCCGGCATCTGAGCCTTCATCTCTTCGATGTGCTCCTTGGTGATGTGCAGCATCACCAGATCCGGATCCGGGAAGTAGCGGTAATCGTCGGCATCGGACTTCACGCGGCCGCCTGCGGTGGTCTGCGAAGCCTCATCCCAGTGGCGGGTTTCCTGCAGAATCTCGCCGCCTTCGCTCAGAATGGCCGCCTGACGGCGAATCTCATACTGAATGGTCTTTTCAATACCGCGGAACGAGTTCACGTTCTTGGTTTCGGAACGGGTGCCGAACGGATCGGACGGGCTGTTGCGCAGCGACACGTTCACGTCGGCACGCATGTTGCCCTGCTCCATGCGAGCGTGGGAAATATTAAGCGCACGCACGATGTCGCGGATGGCGCGCATGTAGGCACCGGCGATTTCCGGAGCACGATCGCCTGCGCCAACGATCGGCTTGGTCACGATTTCGATCAGAGGAACGCCTGCACGGTTGTAGTCGACCAGGGAGTGGTCAGCGCCTTCGATACGGCCGTCAGCGCCACCGACGTGGGTGTTCTTGCCTGCGTCGTCTTCGATGTGGGCGCGTTCGATCGGCACACGGAACACGGTGCCGTCTTCAAGTTCCACATCAAGATAGCCGTTGCCGTTGGTCGGCTTGTCATACTGCGAGATCTGGTAATCGCGCGGCATGTCCGGGTAGAAGTAGTTCTTACGCGCGAACTGGCTCCACTCGGCAATTTCGCAATGCAGGGCAAGACCCAGCTTGATGGCGTAATCGACGGCGGTCTTGTTGACCACCGGCAGAGAACCCGGCAGACCAAGGCTCACCGGGGTGAGCTGGCTGTTCGGATCGCCACCGAACGAGACTTCGGCCGGGCAGAACAGCTTCGTGGTGGTGCTCAGCTCAACATGGGTTTCCAGACCGATGACCGGATCGAACTTCTTGACGGCATCGGCGTACTTCATCAACTTTTCAGCCATTTTGTTTTCTTTCCTCCGATGCTTCCTACTTGTTCAAGCCGTCGAGCCACGGGGTCTTCAGGGACTGCCAGATCGGACCGTTCCAGTCTTCCTCGAGAGCCGCCTCAAGTGCCGCGGCAGGCTTGTACATGGCCTCGTCACGCTGCTGCGGAGCGAGGAACTGGAAGCCAACCGGCAAGCCGTCGTCGCTCAGACCAGCAGGAATGCTCATGGCCGGAACGCCTGCAAGGTTGGCCGGAATGGTGGTGATATCGATGGCATACATGGCCATCGGATCCTCGGTCTTCTCACCGAACTTGAATGCGGTGACCGGGCTGGTCGGGCCAACAAGCACGTCGACCTTCTCGAAAGCCTTCTTGAAATCGTCGATGATCAGGGTGCGCACCTTCTGTGCGGAACCGTACCATGCATCGTAATAACCGGCGGACAGGGCATACGTGCCAAGGATGATACGACGCTTGACCTCGTCGCCGAAACCGGCTTCACGAGTGTAGGCCATCATGTTGGCGGCGGTCTGCGGAACGCCTGCCGGCGGCATGACGCGCAGACCGTAACGCATGCCATCGTAACGAGCCAGGTTGGAGCTGACCTCGGACGGCATGATGATGTAGTACGCGCCAAGGGAGTACGGCAGGTGCGGCAGAGACACTTCAGTGACTTCAGCGCCCATCTCCTCAAGCTTCTTGACACCTTCGTTGAAGCGTGCCATAACGCCCGGCTGGAAGCCTTCGCCGCCGAGCTCCTTGATCAGACCGACCTTGAGGCCCTTCAGATCACGCTTCATGCCTTCGCGGGCGGCCGCCACCATCGGGCGAGGACCTTCCGGAATGGACGTGGAATCGCGCTTGTCGTGGCCTCCGATCACTTCCTGCAGCAGGGCCGCGTCGAGCACAGTACGGGAGCATGGGCCGATCTGGTCGAGCGAGGAAGCCATGGCGATTGCGCCGAAACGAGAGACACCGCCGTAGGTCGGCTTGACACCGACGGTACCGGTCAGCGAGCCCGGCTGACGGATGGAGCCACCGGTGTCGGTACCCAGGGCGAGCGGGGCTTCGAACGCTGCCACTGCAGCTGCGGAACCACCGCCGGAACCGCCCGGAACACGTTCAGTATCCCACGGATTGTGTGTGGTCTGGTAGGCGGAATGCTCGGTGGACGAACCCTGAGCGAACTCATCGAGGTTGGTCTTGCCCAGCAGCGGCATGCCTGCAGCCTTGAGCTTCTCGATGACGGTAGCGTCGTACGGAGGCACCCAGCCTTCGAGGATCTTGGAGGCTGCGGTGGTTTCGATGCCCTTGGTGACGATCATGTCTTTGATGGCGATCGGCACGCCGGCAAGTTCCGGCAGCTGTGCCTTTTCCTCATCGGACTTGGCATCGAAGGCGTCGGCCTGTTCGAGAGCCTGATCGCCGGACACCTTCAGGAAAGCCTTGATGCTCGGCTCGGCGGCCTCGATGACTTCGAGATGCGCTTCAACCAGTTCACGGCTGGAGACTTCCTTGGCCTTGATCTTAGCCGCCATCTCGGCGGCGGAAAGCTTGACGAGTTCGCTCATGTCACTCCTCCCCCAGAATGCGCGGTGCAACAAACATGCCGGCCTCGGAAACCGGGGCTCCTGCGGTCGCCTCTTCCTGAGTCAGCGGGGTTTCCGGCACATCCGGGCGCAGGTAGGCTTCCAGCGGAATCGGGTTCGCGGTTGGTTCCACATCGTCGGTAGCGACTTCCTGGACCTTGTTGATGGATTCTGCGATGACGTTCAGATCGCCCTGCAGACGGGTGATCTCCTCGTCAGTAAGTGCAATTCGGGCCAAATCGCCCAGATGCACGATTTCTTCTTTGGTGAAAGTAGGCATGTCCCTAACATTAACGCGTCTGTGTGACGAGCGCCCGCCCATTTCGCCTCGCCCGGCAACCCCACACTGCATGCCGCCCGGCAGCCCCACACGCTAACCGCAACAGCCCGCCGCACCAGCACCCCAGCTCTGTCAGAGTCCCAAATCCCCCACCCACTGGAACAAAAGGACGCCAAACGCTGTTTCACCGGGCAAATCCCTCCAGACACTGGAGGATTCTTCCCGCCAACAAGCCATCCACAGTCCAAAACCTCCATCCACAGTCCCAAAACCTCCACTCACTGGAACAATCCGGGCCCAAACCAGCCTCTCATCGTCCCGATTCGTCCACCCGCTGGAAGAATCTTCCCGCTGAACGCTCTGCTGGAGTCCGGATTCCTCCAGAAGATGGAAGGATCCTCCCGCGGAAGGCCCCACTAGAGGCCAAAATCCTCCAGTCATTGGAACAAAACGGACACTAAAAGCAATACAACCGTCTAAAAACCTCCAGCCACTGGATGAATTCTCCCACTAGCGCTTCGTCAGAGCCCCTATTCCTCCACCCAATGGAAGAATTCTCCCGCAAGCCAGCCATCCACAGTCCCAATACCTCCACCCAATGGAGGAATCTGGACTCTGAACGGCATCCCAATACTTAAAAATATTCAACCAATAGAAGAAAACAACAAAAATTCACACAAAACAAGCGGATACAAGCACTTATCTGCAAAACAACCACCCAGTTATCCACAAAACCCGTAAGTTATCCACAGACACGCCCGAAACAGCATCCTCTATCCACATTTGCCGATCGCACTTCCATAGCAGAGCCACAACAAGGTAGCGTCAAATCATGAAAGCATATCCTCAAATCGATGCGCTGCTCGATCAAACAGAAAATGCGCAACGATGCGCACACAGCAGTGACCCTCTCATCCAGAAGGGACTATATCGCAGATACCGCGCGGGAGATTTGGCGCGCCCATACCCAGGGCTATTCGCCCGTGCCGAATATTGGAATCAGCTGAACGAGCCCGAACAATCGTTGCACGCGGCCCGAACCCTCAGCAGGCTCCACCCCAACTGGGTTTTCGCAGGAATAACAGCCGCCGCAGCCCACGGATTCGACCACCCGCGATTCCTGCACCGGCAAGGACTGACCATAACATTGCCCAATCACGGATCATACCGGCCGCACGACAAACTCAATATCATCTACAGCCCATATCCCAGAGAAAATGCGGTACTCGCAAACGGAATCCATGTCACTAATCCCCCTCGTACCTTATTGGACTGTGGACGGACGTTAGAGTTCATCTATTCCCTGCCGATTTTCGATGATGCAGCAGCAGACGGAATCGAAGAAAAGCAGATCTTGCAGGAATGCGCACGCACGACACTCGATTGCTCGCGCATCTTCAAATTGTTGAGATATACCGACGCAGGAAGTGAAAATGGCGGTGAATCTTTTGCTCGGGCAGTCATGATTGAAAACGGTTTTGCGGTTCCTCAATTGCAAGTCTCCTTCGCCGACTCGCTTACGGGAAAACAATTTAGGGTCGATTTTTTATGGCGCACAACCGATGGACGTATTATTGTCGGAGAACTTGACGGCACAGCAAAATACGTTGATCCGAAAATGACTGATCGTAGGAGCATCCAGGAGACCGTTCAGGCCGAGCGAGAACGCGAGCAAGCGCTTTTTCGCGCAGGAGTTACGGAAATTGTCAGATTAACTTTTGACGATGCAGTCCAGCAAAAACCGCTGATTGCGAAACTGCGGCGTGCTGGGGTTCCTTGCATTTCATAGGGTAATCATCTGCGGGAAGATTCCTCCAGTAAGTGGAGGAATCGGAACGTTGAGAAGCTCGCCACCGGGAAGATTCCTCCAGAGGGTGGAGAAATCTAGACTCTAGCAGGGCACTCAGCGGAAAGATTGCTCCAGTGGGTGGAGGTTTTGGGTCTCTGGTGAGGCTTTCAGAGGGAAGATTCCTCCAGCGACTGGAAGAATCAGGACTCTGACAGGCTTGTTAGCGGGAAGATTGCTCCAGTAAGTGGAGGAATCTTCCCGCAGAACACCGTACTAAAGTCCCAACCTCTCCAGTCACTGAAGGACTCACCCCGCCAGACGCCCCACAGGAGACCCAAAACCTCCACCCACTGGAACAATCATCCCGCTGACAGAACTCCAATCGTCCCGATTCTTCCAGTCACTGGAGGATTTTGGACGATAGGAGATGGAGGTTAGAGCTGGGGAACGGCGTGCTGGGAGATCCATGCGTGCATGGAAACGGCGGCCGCGGCTCCGGCATTGATGGAACGCACCGAACCGAACTGGGAGATGTAAACCACATCGTCGGCCAACTCAAGCGCTTTTTCGGACAATCCCGGGCCTTCCGCGCCAAACAGCATGAGGCAACGCTTCGGAAAACGGTACGTTTCCATCGGCACCGCACCCGGAATAATATCAAGCGCAATAACCCGCGCCGCCTTCAACTCGGCAATACGCTGATCAATCGCAGCCAATTGCGCCATGCAGGTAGGCTCGAATCCATTCCCAACGCCGCTTGCATCCGAAGCATCCGTCGAAATGCCAGATGGAGCGCATCCAGCAACACGGCCTTCAGCCAACAAAGCATCGCTTACGCCGGCATCGTTTCCAGCTTCCACATTTTTTCCCGCGCTTTCATGCATACGAAATGCGATGGCGGCCGCCTGCGATTGCGCCGCCGCGATTTCTCCGGCAATGCGCAGCTTCCAGCATTCGACAAGTTCGGTTATGGAAGGGTGGTTTTCGACGTGCTGGTACAGCTCCGTCATCAGCGACCCCTTGCGATTCCACTTGTGCGGTCCGACGATATGCACACGTTTCGCTTGGAACGCGTTCGCCGTGCGCACCATGGATCCGATGTTGAAATCGTGCGTCCAGTTTTCCACGGCGACTTCGAAATCATGGCGACCGCGAGCGTCAAGATCGGCTTTGATGGCCGCGACCGCCCAGTAGCGATACTGGTCAAGCACGTTGCGACGATCGCCCTCGTCAAGCAAAGACGAGTCGAATCGGCGATCATAATTTACAGATTGCGGATCATCCGGACGAGGCTCACCCGGATGTGTTTCGGCCCACGGCCCTACACCCACCTCGCGAAAGACCGGCTCGCCAGACGCTTTCGCTGCAATATCAATGGGATGAGGCTGATGCACGCGATTCCTCCTTACGAACCTCGTATCGCCAATGGCTGGTCAACAGGATACCTAGTGAAGCTCCGATTCCTTGAACACTTCAACGAACGGCAGATCGGATTCAGACCCATCCACCGGATTGATGACCTTGATCGTCGGCTCGGTCATGTCAACGCCGCCGATCAGCGAAGCGATGGCAAGCACCTCGGCGCCCTCGTTCTTCACCACGGAGAAATCAAGGCTCAACTCATTGCCATTGCGCAAGGTAACCAAAGAGGACGTCTGTACATACGACTTTTCAGACAGCCAGGAATCCAGCAACACCACGCGCTTACCCGCGATCGACGGTCCCTTAATGGACGGATACACGAAATCCATCACAAAACCGTTGAGATTCTCACCGCGCGAAGCGGCCGCCTGAATCATGGCGGACACCAGCGGAACCGCGGCCGCGGTCAACGCGCCCACGGCGTCGAAATCATCCACGGAATAGCCGGATTCTTCCAACGCGTCCAGCAGAATATGCCCGACAATCGAAGCGCCACGATGATCGAACAATACAGAGGAAAGCTCCGAGAACGGCTTGTCGGCCATCTCTGCCTGCAACAGCGACTTCAGCTGGTCACGCGGCTCAAGCATGGCGAAATCGATGTCGCTATGCTCAGGAGCATCGGCAGGCACAGCAACCGGATTGGTCTTACGGAAAGTCTTCTCTTCGATCATACTCCCAGCCTACCGTTTCTACTCGTCAAACCTTACTTATGCCGACACGTATTTAGTCAGATATCACTGTTCACTGGTTTCGGGAGCGGTGAGTTCGCGGACATCGGCCTTTTCTGGCGCGATCATGTTCACGGCTTCGATGATTCTGCTCTGGTCGACGCGCTGCAGCTTGCGTGCGGTGACGAGCACGCGCGACTCCAGCGACGAGGCGAACGCATTGTAGGCACCGACCGTTTTGGTGATGGCGGACCCCAGCTTGGTGGCGCGATCGCCCAACACCGCGAACCGTTCATACAATTCGCGGGACAGGTCGAACAGCATTTTCGCATCATCGGTCAGGCTTTGCTGCTGCCACGCGTATGCCACGGATTTCAGCACCGCCCATAGGGTAATCGGCGAGGTCAAAGCCACCTTGCGTGCAAACGCGTCATCCATCAGCGTCGGGTCAGTTTCCAAAGCCGCCTGCAGCAGGGATTCGTTGGGGATGAAGGCGATCACAAAATCGGGGGCATCGTCGAACGCGTTCCAATAGGCCTTGTCGCCCAAGGTCTTCACATGTTCACGCACTGCCTTGGCATGCGCATGCAGCAGCTCCGACTTTCGCGTCAGCTCCTCGGGCGTGGCGGTATCGGGAATCTCGCACGCCTTCTGATAATCGGCGTACGGAGCCTTGGCATCGATTGGAATGGTTTTGCCGCCCGGCATATGGATGATCATATCCGGACGCTGCGTACGCCCGTCCGCATCAGTAACGACCACCTGCGTGTCAAAATCCACATGTTCCAGCAGTCCCGCGGATTCCACGATGTTCCTCAGCTGCGCCTCACCCCACGCACCACGCACCTTGTTGTTGCGCAACGCGGACGACAGGGCGTTGGTTTCGCGGTCAAGACGAGCCTGCTGCTCGCCAAGGCCTTTGAGCTGCTCGCCAAGCGCACCCATTTCCCGCTTGCGACCCTCTTCGATCTGCGAAACCTTCTGCTGCAGGGCGTCAAGATTCTTCTGCACGGGCGCGAGCGCGGACAATACCTTGCTCTGCTCCTGCAGTTTTCGCTCGTTTTCGGCCTGCTTGCGTTCCGCTTCGGCCGCGGCACGCTCACGCTCCCGCTCCACACGTTCCTGTTCGGCCCGCTGGGCCTGCGCGAGCTGCGATTTGAGATAGGTCAACTGTTGGGCCAACCCTTCCGCCTGCGTGCGGTATTGGGTCACCGCCGTGGACAATTCGCTGATTTCCTGCCGATCAGCTTCGATCTGCGCTTTCGCCTCGTTAAGATCAGCGGTTTTCGCATCACGGGCCATTTCCTGCCCTTTGGAACGGCCCGCAAAAAAGCCGGCCGCGGCTCCAAGCGCGGCCACAACCACCAGAAGAATCACCACAAACACAGGATTGTCGAACATATGTTCTATATAACAGCATGACCAAGACATCTTGGAAGATCAAAGTTCGCAAGACATCCATGCCCAGCTGCATTATGCTTGGAGCCGAAAGCATGCTCACGAACATGCGGCAACGCGAGCACGCTGAATATTCGAGAGGCATTCAAGAGGCAATCCGGGGGTTCGGAAACACATGGGATTCGATTTGTTTATGACGGTGGCGGCGATTGTTGCGGCGGCCGTGGCCACTTGGGCCATCCTCAGGCTATTCCTAAGCGAAAACGATGACATAGCCCCCTCCCACCAACGCATCACCGATGACAAGCCCGCCAAGAATCACACCGAAAATCACACCGAAAATCCAGACGAGGCAGCCGGCGCAACACACCGAAGCGACATCGCCAAGAGTCTCGCCATCGCAACCATACTGACCGCTCCCACATTCACCGTAACCATGCTGACATTCGGCGGCATCACACTTCCCCACTGGCTGACCAATCCATGGCTGCACGCCATCATCGCCACGCCGGTCATGTTCTACTGCGCCGCGCCGATGCACAATCGCGGTATCGCCGCCCTGAAAAGCCACACGCCCAACGCGGATTCGCTGCTGTCGCTCGCCATGACCATTGTGTACGTCTACAGTCTGCTGGCGTGCGTGGTGTCGTGGATTTTCCCCGCGGGGTCACGCAATCAGTATTTCGCTTTCGCAAGCATGGTCGCCGTGCTATCGCTTGCGATTTCGCTGATCGCGCAACGCCCCATGGCAAAGAAAGCATCGGAAGGCGATATTCCGACCGCACAATCGCAAGAAAAGCAAGAAATACAATCTCAAGAAACGCAAGAAACACAGCAAAGCATGGATACGCTTATCCAGGCCAGCATCACATATGAGATTCGCACGCGGGTAACGCAGATTACCGCGACCGTGACGATGGTCATCGCGGTGTGGACGTTCGCTTTGTGGCTGATTTTCGGGCTTCAGCCGAAGCTTGCGATTGCCGTGTTGATCGGTGCGACGGTTTTGACGGTCGCAGGCTTGGTTTTGCAGGCATATGACCGCCAACCGTCACGGTAAAACGGTTTTCGTAAAAGAAAATCGCGCAATCTCACGAAAAATGGGCGGACCCGCATGTGCGCAGTCCGCCCACCGTCAACGGTTAGACCGTTTTGTGACTCGGCCAATCAACAGTCAGTCAGGCCAAACCGATCAGCCGAATGACTCCGACCGTCACTTAGCCTCTGCCGAAAAATCGTCGTCAATCTGCCCCGGCGCCCACGAGGAAAGCTCCAAATGGTCGCCGCCGGTCTGATCCACAAGCACGGTGTCGCCGTCGTGCACTTCGCCGGCCAGCAGCATGCGCGCCAACTGGTCGCCGACTTCGGTTTGTACCAAACGACGCAGCGGGCGAGCGCCATACGCCGGGTCGTAACCGGTGTTGGCGAGCCAATCGCGCGCCGAATCGGTAACATCCAGCTTGATGCGGCGATCCGCCAAGCGGGCCGAAACCTGCGCCACCTGAATGTCCACGATGCCGCCGAGCTCTTCGCGCGTAAGCGGGTGGAACATAACCAGTTCATCCAAGCGGTTGATGAATTCCGGCTTGAACTGCATATGCACGGCGTCCATCACGGCCTTCTTCTTGGCTTCGTCATCCAGTTCGGTGTTCACCAGGAACTGCGAGCCAAGGTTGGAGGTCATGATCAGAATCGTGTTCTTGAAGTCCACGGTCCTGCCCTGCCCGTCGGTCAAACGGCCGTCGTCGAGCACCTGCAACAGCACGTCGAATACTTCAGGATTGGCCTTTTCAACCTCATCGAACAGCACCACCGAATATGGGCGGCGACGCACGGCTTCAGTCAGCTGGCCACCCTCCTCATAGCCGATGTAGCCTGGCGCAGCACCGATTAGACGAGACACGGAGGCCTTCTCCATGTACTCGCTCATGTCAATGCGCACCATGGCCTTTTCATCGTCGAACAGGAAGTCGGCGAGCGCCTTGGCGAGCTCGGTCTTGCCCACGCCGGTCGGGCCGAGGAACAGGAACGAGCCGGTTGGGCGGTTCGGGTCGGAAATGCCCGCACGCGAACGACGTACCGCATCGGAAACCGCTTGAATGGCTTCCTTCTGGCCGATCACACGTTTGCCGAGATAGTCTTCCATGGTCAGCAGCTTCTCGTTTTCGCCTTGCATGAGGCGTCCGACGGGAATGCCCGTCCAGTCGGACACGATTTCGGCCACGGAGTCGGCGTCAACGCGGTCCGGCACCATCGGAATATCGCCACCCAAGCCACCGTCAGCACCGCCTGCCGCACTGTTCTTGGCCGCCGCCTCGTTTTGTTCGGCTTGCGCGATCTCCTTCTGGATGGCCGGAATTTCGCCATAGTTGATGGCGGAGGATTTCGCCAGATCGCCTTCGCGTTCATACCGTTCGGCTTGGGTGCGTAGTTCGTCGAGCTTCTTGCGCAGGTCGCCGATGCGGTTGTGCCCGTTCTTTTCGGCGTCCCAGCGTGCTTTCAGACCGTTGAGTTTCTCGCTTTTGTCGGCGATTTCCTTGTTGAGGTCGTCGAGACGTTCCTTGGCGCTTTCATCAAGCTCGTTTTCCGCTTTCTGCGCGTCGGCATCGTCTTTCGGATTGCCAAGCAGGTACGATTTTTCCATCTTGAGACGGTCGACCTGACGCTGCAGTTCGTCGATTTCCTCAGGCGAGGAGTCGAGTTCCATGCGCAGGTGCGATGCGGCCTCGTCAACCAGATCGATGGCTTTGTCCGGCAGCTGACGGCCGGAAATATACCGGTTCGACAGCGTCGCCGCGGCCACGAGCGCATCGTCTCCGATGGTCACCTTGTGGTGGGCTTCGTATTTCGGTGCGATGCCACGCAGGATGGCGATGGTGTCTTCCACGCTCGGCTCTCCTACGAACACCTGCTGGAAACGGCGTTCCAATGCCGGATCCTTTTCGATGTTCTCACGGTATTCGTCGAGTGTGGTGGCACCGATCAGGCGCAGTTCGCCTCGCGCGAGCATGGGTTTGAGCATGTTGCCCGCGTCCATGGATCCTTCGGCCGCGCCCGCGCCGACGATGGTATGGATCTCATCGATGAACGTGATGATCTGCCCGTCTGCGTTCTTGATTTCCTGCAGCACGCTCTTCAGGCGTTCCTCGAACTCGCCACGGTATTTCGAACCTGCCACCATGGAGCCCAGATCAAGCGAGATGAGCTTCTTGTTTTGCAGGGTGGTCGGCACATCGCCGGCGACGATACGCTGCGCAAGGCCTTCCACCACGGCGGTTTTGCCCACGCCAGGCTCGCCGATCAGCACCGGATTGTTCTTGGTGCGGCGGCTCAGGATCTGGATGACTCGGCGGATTTCCTGATCGCGGCCGATCACGGGGTCGAGTTTGCCTTCTTTCGCGGCCGCGGTCAGATCGGTCGAGTACTTTTCGAGGGCTTTGTACGAGCCTTCAGCGTCGGGGCTGGTCACTTTCGCACCCCCTCGAATCGATGGCACGGCTTTGCGTAACGCTTCGGCGGTCACGCCGTACTGTTCCATGATTTGCGCGCTTTGGTTTGGTTTTGCCGCTGCGATGGCGATGAGCAGATGTTCGGTGGAGACGTATTCGTCGCCCATCTGCTGCATTTCCTTGCCCGCTTGCGCAAGCACGGCGGACAGTTGCCTGCTGGCCTGCGGCTGCGCGGTGGTCGATCCGCTGGCGCTCGGCAGCGCGTCTTGTGCTTGGTGCACGGCTGCGCTGATGTTCTGCGCGTTGCCACCCGCGGCTTCGATCAGTCCGCGAATCACGCCGTTTTCCTGACGCAGCAGAGCGTCAAGCAGGTGCAGGGTTTCGACTTGCGCGTTGCCTGCGGCCGACGCGTTCTGCACGGCGTCGGAAATGGCTTCCTGCGCCATTGTGGTGAACTTCTGTTCCATATCATCCTCCATGGTTCACGTCGAACGTCCGTTTTCGCACGGTTGCGTCGGCGCATATGTCGTTGTCTGATATGCTCAACCGACTTCACCACTATTCTATTCCCAAAAGTTGAGTCCGCAACACTCAACTTTTGTTCACTGAACGAAACGTCGCAAAAAACACGAAAGGCCGCCACCCACGAAAGGTGACGGCCTTCATATCTTCAATATGTCAATCAGCAATCGGCAATCAGCCGCGCACCACCACGTTGCGCAGGCTGCCGATGCCTTCGACGTGCACGATCGCCTCGTCGCCCGGATCAAGATGACCGGAAGCGTTCGGCGTGCCCGTCAGAATCACGTCGCCCGGCAGCAGCGTCGTGAAGCTGGAAATCGCCGCGATCTGCTCCGGAATGCCGTGAATCAGATTCGCCGTGGTGCCGGAAGCCAGCTCGACATCCTCACCGTTCAGCGTGAAGGAGATCTTCGCGTCCTTCCAATCCAAATCGTCGCGGGTCACGATCCACGGGCCGAGCGGGCAGGAGGTGTCGAAGCCTTTCGCACGCGTCCACATCGGGTCAAGTCCCTGCAGGTCACGCAATGTCACATCGTTCACGCAAGTGAAGCCGAGCACGTAATCCATGGCCTGTTCGACCGTCACGTTCTTGGCGATGCGCCCCATCACCACGGCCACTTCCGGCTCGAAATTCATATCGTTCGAGTACGACGGGATCACGATCGGATCGTCCGGGCCGATCACCGACGTGCTCGGCTTGGAGAAGATCACCATGTCTTCCGGAGCGTGCTTGATGTCGGAATGGCCTGCTTCATGCATGAACTGCGCGTGTGCCTCGTAATTCTTGGCCAGCCCGTATACCTTCGACGGGATCACCGGGGAAAGCAGACGAACGCCATCGCCATCCACCGGAAAACGCTCGCCGGTCGGCTTCACACCGGCACCGGCCAGAGGATGCCCCTCAAGCGCCACGAGATAGTCCTTGCCGTCGCTTTCGTCGGTCTGCACGAAAGCGTATTGCGGTACATCATTATGCGAAAAACGTGCGATTCTCATGTCTGCCAGTCTACCCGCAACAATCGTCGAATCGTCCATATCATCGACATGCAACGCCCGACAATCAAAAACATCGAAAAAAAAAACGGGCCATCACATCATGCGAAGGCCCGTCACAGGAAGAAAACGTCAGATAAAAGCGCGCTCGCCGAAAATCGCGGTGCCGACGCGCACGATGGTGGATCCTTCCGCAACCGCAAGTTCCATGTCGCCGGTCATGCCCATCGACAGTTCGCGGCAGGATTGCGTGCCCGGCTCGCCGGATTCGAGAATATGGTCGCGGGTTTTGCGCAGGTGCTCGAATCCCTTGCGGATGGCGGTTTCGTCGTCGACATGCGCGCCGATGGTCATCAGCCCCTGCAATTCAAGTCCGTCCAATGTACCGATTTTTTGCGCGATGCGGATGGCATGCGAGGGATCGCAGCCGGATTTCGACGCCTCACCCGATTCGTTGACTTCCAGCAGCACGCCCACGGTGATGCCGCGCGCCACGGCCCTGCGTGAGATTTTCTCCGCCAAGTCAAGGGAATCAACCGATTCGATGGTGTTGACGACCGGCAGCACTTTGCCGATCTTATTGCTTTGCAGCTGGCCGATCAGATGGAACGGAATATGCTCACCCGCAATAGTGGAAGCGCCGGCATCGTCGGCAACGCCCAACGCGAATCCGCGCTCCCCGCAACGTGCCATCAATCCTTCGGCCTTCGCCATCACTTCCTGCGGACGATTCTCGCCGATCATACGCACGCCAGCGTCGATCGCAGCCATGATCTCACCCACGTCGCGCGTTTTCGTGGCGGCAAGCAGGCGTACGGAACCTGCGTCACGCCCGGCATGCTGCTCCGCCGATGCGATGCGGTCCAGCACACGGTGCACGCCATCGGCGATCTGCACGGCACGCACACCGTCGATCGCCTCATTGGCAAGATTCTTATGGTCCATATATGCAGTCATGTTCAGCCTCTTGCGTTCAATCCCAACTACCTCTACCAGAGTAAGAAGAAGCCCGTACGACGGTCTGAAGTGAAGCGATAAAGCGACCGATATCCGTACGGGCTAATAAAACAGACGGCAGTAGAAGGGGGAACTTCAAAGACTCCGTCCGACAGCAACTATATGCAAGATTTACTAAACACGCGCCGAAAAAAACTTTTTACTTCAAAAAAAATTTTCTCAGCGAACTCAAATTCAGCCTTGCGATTCGTCTAATTTGCGTTCCAAAGCATCAACGCGTTCCTTCAACGCAAGCACCTGACACGTCAGCGATCGAATCTGCCCCAACTGCACAGTCACCAATCGTTCCCTGGTGTCGGAAGACAAGGCGCCCGTCGTGGAATTGCTTCTTGCGGCCGCCATAATATCCAGATCCACTTTCCAACGTGCGATATTACGTTCCACACGCTTGCGCCCGATGATCGCAGGGCTCAACCCAGCCGACGTGAAAATCGTGCTCGGCCGCTCGCCATCCAAATATCGGCGCATGCAACTGATCTGAAAATCACGCGAATACGTGATCCGATTTTCCGTAACCGACTCAACCGCCGGCAACGCACGAAGATACTCGACCTCCGTGTTACTAAACTGCCTTTTCGTCATATCGACCCCATTCATCCAACAAAACGAAATACCATTCTCGTGCTCGTAGATTACCATCACAAACGAACGTACCCGAACGGCATATACTACCACTTTAACGTAAGGCTATGGGGGCTCACGCCACCTGAATCGCCCTACGCTAAACCTAGCTAAACCCCAACGGGTACAGTTGCGTACTGCCACAGTCAACCCACCAAAGGAGCAGCCATGACCGGCCGATTCGCACCAACCCCATCAGGACGCATGCACATCGGCAACGTTTACGCCATGCTCGGAGCATGGCTTTCCGCCCGCAAATCGGGTGATTCCATACGGCTGCGCATCGAAGACATCGACGAGCCACGAGTGGTTCCCGGCGCCGCCGAAACCATGATGCGCGATCTCGAATGGCTTGGTCTCGGTTGGGATGACGAACCGGTATTCCAGTCGTCGCGACACGCCCTATACCAAGAAGCGCTTGAGCTTCTCAGCAAGCTGAGCTTTGACGAAATCAGCGATATTATCAGTACTGGTTCCAACGATTCCAAGCCCTGCAGCACTACAGCAGGCAACGAAGCAGCCACCTCTGAGGCAACACCGCTCATCTACCCCTGCTTCTGCTCGCGCGCCGACATCCGCGCCGCCTCTGCACCACAGGAAGGCGATCGTTTCACCGTGTACCCAGGAACATGCCGACGCCTCATCGCCAGCGAACCGCAGCGTGCGAAACAACGCCTCGCCAACAACGACCGCCACTCGATGCGCATCGCCACCGCCGACACCACCATCACCTTCCACGACGAAGTATTCGGCACCCAGCAATACAACCTCGCCCACGACATCGGCGACATCATCGTGCGCCGCTCGGACGGCATCTACTCCTACCAGCTGGCCGTCACCGTGGACGACCTCGACATGGGCATCACCGACATTGTGCGCGGCCGTGATCTGCTTCGCTCCAACGCTTTGCAAATCTACATTCGCAAAGCCCTTATCAGCGCGGGATTCAAGCCTTCCGAACCGACACAGCCCTTCCATCCTGCCGACGGTTCCAATAAACCTGACGATGTGACCATCTCATACGCGCATCTGCCCCTCATCGACAACGCAGCCGGCCAACGCCTTGCCAAACGCGAGCGCTCGCTCGATCTCGGCATACTCACGGCACACGGCGCCACCGCGCAACAGATCATCGGCTATTGCGCATGGCTGCTCGGATTGCAGGGAAACCTGAAACACACCAAACCGCAGCCTATGAGCGCCGACGAAGCGCTTGGCGTATTCAGTTGGGATGCCGTTCGCACCAACACGTCAGACCGCACGCTCGATCAAGGCGAGTTCAACGCATATTTCGGACTGTAGGCCCTATTCTGCAGTTTTATTCTGCAGCTCTATTCCGCAATCGCGTTCAGCCAATCCATAATTCCGAATCAAGCGGATATTCGTTGATCGCACAGCCATCCAAAAATATGGGCTGCTCCTGCATAAGCGGTGCCGCTTGGCCAGCCCCCGCGCACGTCATCTCATTGTCGATATGCCCCAACCGGTGCCCGACCTCATGATTGATCACCATCGTGCGATATCGCGCCAAGTCGCCGCCTCCCGACATCCACACGTCCGTGCCGGAATTCCAACGATCATCGTTGATAATCACATTGTTGCCCACACGGCAGCTGTATTGCTCCGAACATACCGACGAGAACGTCGGCAAGGTCGACGCTTGAGCGAGCACGATATTGAAATCGCAATTGCCGTTCGTAGAAGGTTCGAAAATCGCGCCTGCGCGCCCATCCATGTTCGCTGTTCAGAATACGAAACACGGCATTCGAAAAATCTTCGACTGATCCGACTTCACCATTGGTGACCACACAGTAATGATATTGCACCATGCCATATCCGCTGTTTTGCGCCGTTTGCTGCGCTTTCGCAAGTATTTCGCTTTTCTGATCGTCCATCAGCGCGGCCGACTGCTCGCGAAGCGCTTTGGTGACGGCGTCTTCCTGCGGTTCCGCCGTTTCCTCCGCTGAGGCCTTTGCGTCTTTCGTTTCCGACGATTCCTAGGTTTTCTTCTCTGATTGTTGCGATTTCTTTTCGGATTTCGCGGATTGATCCGTTTTTTCTGAATGTGTTCCGGAATTGCCGATCTGCGCCGTTTTCGCATGTCCGTTCAGTACCGCGTTGACCAGCACGGCATGCACGCTGCACGACGTACATGACACGATGACGCATAATGCAAGAATCCAAGCCACGACGCTTCTGCGGATGCGGAACGCTTCCGTCCGTTCCCGGCGGCTCATGGTGGCGGCCGCTTTCGGATCGAGCGCACGCAGAATGGTACGAATTCGCTTCAATCCGGCCTCCTTATAACCCTGCCGTCACGCAGGTGGCAGCATATCTCCTCCGCGGCAACACTACCAGCCAACAGTAGGCATGCAAAAAGCCCGCTTCCCCCGTACCGGAAATTTTCCGAGGAAAACAGGCTTTATGCAACAGTTCTCATATATCAAACGCAACTTATGCGACGGTCAGGCAAACAAGTCACGAATGATTGAATGCGATCAGGCGAACAACTTGAACACGAACGCACCCACGATAGCGCCCAGAATCGGGGCGACAACCGGAATCCAAGCCTCGCCCCAGCGGGAGGAGCCCTTGGACGGGATCGGCAGGATGGCGTGCAGCAGTCGCGGCATGAGATCACGGGCCGGGTTCAGGCCAGGACCGGTCGGGCCGCCCATGGAAGTCACGAGACCCCACACAATGAAGCCGACCACGATGGAAGCGGCAGCGTGGTCCGCTTCGCCCCACGGCATGGACAGGCAGCACAGGGCGCCGAACACGAGCACGAGGGTGCCGAAGAACTCGTTGACGAAGTAGTTGATGCGGTCGTTGTGGGCGTCGGTGGTGCAGAAGGTGCCGAGGATGGCGTTGGCGTTTTCGGTGTCCTTATAGTGCGGGTAGTAGGTGATGTACACCACGAGCTGACCTGCGGCGGCACCAAGCAGCTGGGCGATGATGTACGGCAGCACGAGGCTCCAGTCGAACAGGCCGTTCACAGCCTGGGCGATGGTCATGGCCGGGTTGATGTGTGCGCCGGAGACGGCACCGAACATGAGCACCGGGATCATCACGCCGAAGCCGTAGCCCATGGCGATGTTCAGCCAGCCCGCATGGTGGCCCTTGGTGTTCTTCAGTTCAACGTTCGCGACAGCGCCGTTGCCGAAGATCATCAGAATGGCGGTACCGAAGAATTCGGCCGCAAGTTTGACAAAAGTCGAGTATTCCACTGCTGTTTCCTCTATTGCTTCTTCTCAATAAGAATCAGATTGATGTCGATTCCGCTCTCGGCGGACAACAGCGTCCAACACTACTCCCCGCACTGGAAGTCAGTATGCCACTAGGTATGACGTCATAGCGCTGGTTTCATATGTTGGATATTGCACTCGTAGTTTGATTCGGCAAACCGCGGTTTCGCCAGTTCCACCATTATCGTCAGACCTGCCGCCTTGGCAGAGAATCCCCATGTGCCAATGAGATTGCCTTTCGCAGCCTTCTTCGGTGTGGTCAGCGTGGCCACAACCATAGTGCTGGCTTTATCTATAGATGATGAATCCACTCCGAAGAACTCTGCAATACCGATGTCTTCGCCATCCCTGTAGAAATGAAGATTAGAGATGTCGTACTGCGCGTTGGAGCCTGTCGACCTGCCCTTGCCAAGAGTGCCCACGATCTTGTCTTCTGCAATCAGAGTAACACGTCATTATTCTCAGACAAAGAAGCAAACCGATGATCGGACCGCACGTGGGCCTTTGAGCATATAGGAACCAAAGTTATTGTCTATACCCTCGGAAGTTATTACCAGGGTGGACGCGCCGGGGGGGATTGAACCTGGAACGCGTGTCTTCATGGAGTGATGAGGCGTCGGCCGGCATGCGGGAACCATAGTGAGTCCGTCGCGGGAAGCCAGTAGGGCCGGTGCGTAAGTCCATCCACGGGAATTCATCGCAAAGCCATTTCCTTAGCATCCCATTTCCTCCACCCGCTGGATGTTTCGCCCGCTGGAAGGCTTGCTTCCGGGTAGATTCCCCCAGTCACTGGAGGAATCAGGACTCCGAAGCGTGCGCCAGCGGGTAGATTTCCCCACCGGCTGGAAGAATCAGGACGCTGAGACGCCAGTCGATGGGTGGATTCCTCCACCGACTGGATGTTTCACCCCGCTAAAAGGCTTGCTTTCCGGGTAAATTCCCCCAGTCACTGGAGGAATCAAGATGCTGAAGCGTGCGCCAGCGGGAAGCTTCCTCCACCGACTGGATGTTTCGCCCGCTGAAAGGCCCACTTCCGGGAAGATCCCTCCACCGATTGGATGTTTTCGGACTCTGGGATGCTTACAAACGGGAAGATTCCCCCCAGTCACTGGAGGAATCAGGACGCTGGAGAACCTTGTCGATAGTACGGATGCGGAGTACGAGGAGGATAGGCCCGAGAAACAGTTTCTACGCAAACTGCAGTGGATGTGGGAGTAGACATGCGAGCATCAGAAAACAAAAAAACCTTGGAACCGGAGTTCCAAGGTTTTGTCTGTGCCCCCTCAGGGATTCGAACCCTGGACACGCTGATTAAGAGTCAGCTGCTCTAACCAACTGAGCTAAAGGGGCGTTGGTCTTGCGAGGTTTCGTTCTCGCTGAGCACGAGAAGTAAATATACTCAGAATCAAGAAGAACGCAACTCTCGGCGTGTCGCGATTGTAGAACCGCTATTTTTCAACGATTTCAGCATATTGCATAAATCACAGAAAAATGCGATCCAGCCATCATGTTCCCTATCTAAACAGCACAGCCAAGGCAGGAAATCACAATTTCTTCACAACTGTCGTTCCGCGTAATCCAATCGCCCCAAACACTTCCGCCAATTCATTTCGCTAATTTATTTGCACGGCCATGCAATCATTCTCCCCGAATCCATTGTCCGAACACCATGCACGCGCATCAGCCACCGAACCGAACTCCTCCCCGGAAAGAAGCACGTAATAATCGGCCTCATGCCCATACCGCGTGTAGTAGCTGTAGTCCGCGGCCCACGCCAACACCGCCTTCGGCCATGAAGCGCGCAATGTAAGATACTGCGCGTAAATATCGCGGTATTGCTGGGTTTTGCCGTCGACTTCCATACCGTATTTACGACTGAACAGCTGCGTTGTCGGAATGTCGTACAGTCCGGAAACCGCCGACCGGTCATGAGACAGCTGCCAGCTCAACGCCAGCTGCGCATAGCGTTCCGCATCGGAGTCGGCAATGTTCGCACCACCCCTTGCGTCTCCCACACTCGCAACCGCATTACCGTTCGGCGTCGCACCCTTCTGCACCACCATGCTGGTCGACTTGGTTTCGATCTGGTCGGACGCACGCCAGTACTGCCCTATCGCGTACGCCAGCTCGAGCGTCGCTGTGCCGCTTGTGAACTGCATCGGATCGGATGCGAAGTCGTACACCGCGGACGCGATCACCTCATTGCTGGAATCCTTGATGGAGATTGTGACGTCCTCGCCTTTCCACGCGGTGTCACCGCAGGCGTGTGCAGAGAACGCGACGGTCGCAATCATCGTGGTTCCGTTTTTCTCGACACTCTCCAAGCCCGCGTCGGGCGTTGTCGCGCAATCCTTGGTTTGCTTGGCCGCATCGTTCTGCTTGGTTTTGTTGGATTGCTCATCCGCGTTTTGCGCCGTCGAAGAACCGTTTTGCGCCGAATCGTCACCGCTATTACGATTGGTTGATTTCCATACAACAAATCCCGCGATTAACGCTATCACCGCAATAATTACAATAATTGCGATGATGATTGGCTTCTTGCGGTTCTTGCAATCATTGGCTTGCGGATCAGATTGCGTTCCGGACTGCATGTCTAGCTGCAGGCTTGATGGCGCGGGCATGGGAACCGGAGGATATGCGGCCGTTGCCGGCGGAACATCGATGTGAGTGGTCTCAGCCGGCTGAGCACCTTGTGTCCCCAACGGAAAACCGCAGGAACCACAGAATCGCATATCTGCGGTGACGGCAACGCCGCACTGCGGACACACGGAAGGAATTCCCGCAGCCGCATGGCCATCCTGCAATTGCGCGGCGCCGCACTGAGGGCAAAACCGTCCATCTCCGTTCCACTGAAATCCACAGCGAGCGCACTGGCCGGCATACTGCTGATTCCGCTGCTATTGCCTGCCGTACCGTTCGTACTGTTTTCCATATCTTCGTTCGGTGGTGTCACGGCTTCGGTTTCCGGTCAATCCTCCTACACGCTTTCCCTGTTCAATGTCGCCAGCGTCACCCAATACGCTTGGGCACTGTGGATTTGCTTTGTGCTTTTCATCATTGCAACGATTTACATTGCGCTTCGTGAGACGGCCCGCAACATGTATGACCCGTATTATGCGAAGTGGGAGAACACATGGAAGGCTCCTGTCGCCGTGATGGTGTTCTGGCTTGTCGCGGAATTCCTGTGCACGAATTTCCTTGCCGGATACAGCTCGAATACGGTTTCGACGATGGTGCCAATGTGGTATTTCATCGTCGCCGGCGTCTGGGCTTTCCTCGTTGAAGTGATTGCGATGACGTTTGGTCCGACGTTGGTTGCGTCGACGCCGGGATTGTGGAAGATTCTTGTTGGCGGTACCGTACAGCAGACTCCGCAGAACGTCGTCGATTACGTCAAGGCTTGCGATCCGCATTTCGGCCAACCGAAGGCAGCCAGGACCGCAGCTTCCGCGCAGACCACGCAGACCGCGCAATACAACGCGCAATACAACGCGCAGTACGCCAATCCGTCCGCGCCAGCAACGTCACCAGCCGCGCAGACCGCTCCTACGCAAGCGATGCCCGCTGTTCCAATGCCAACCACGCCAATCCCAGCGCCAGCCGCTTCGGTTCCACCAGTACCGCAGTCAACGGCTTCGGTTCCTCCCATGCCACAATCTCCGGCCGACATTCCGATGCCGGCCGTTCCACAGGGTGAAGGAAAGCCACTCGACCCAAAAACTAAGAAGACGATCCTGATCGGCTGCATCGTCGCCGGTGCACTGATCGTATTGGGCATTGTCTATGGTGTGCTCAATTCGACCGTCTTCAGCGCGAAATCCATGGCGGAAAGCTATGTGTCGGCAATCGCCAGCGGCGATTACGACAAGGCTAACGACATTGCCGATCCTCAAGTGGGTAAAAACCAACGCAAGCTGCTTTCCAACAGCGTCGCCAAGACCGATAACGCGACCATTTCGAATGCGCATGTCAATGGCGTGAAATCCGGCAATGGCACAACCACCGCATCAATCAGCTACTCGTTGAACGGCGAAACCGTCGATGAGGAACTCACGATGCGCAAATCCGGCAACAAATTCCTGATTTTCCCGAACTGGCAAATCACCACGCCACTGATCAAGTCCATCAATGTTTCCGTGCCAAGCAGTGTGGAATCGTTGACGGTCAACAAGGTTGCGGTCACAGCCAAAAACGCGGAGAAGACGGATTCCGGCGAATGGCAGTTGCGCGTATACCCAGGCACGTACAACATTTCCGTTACGAGCACGGATTATATCGTCAGCGAAACGGTGGTATTCCGCACGAACGAAGACAGTGATTCGCCGACCACGCTGAAGGTGACGACCACCAGCAAGTTCAAGGATGCATTAAGCACCGCCGTGAACAACGCGCTCGACAAGTGCGCGGAATCCACCGACTATGCGCCGGAAAACTGCCCGTTCGGCTTCCGCGTATGGGATGAGGATAATTACCGTAATTTCGCGTGGTCGATCAGCATCTATCCGAAAATCGACGAAGTCGACCTTGATTATGGCGCTTTTGATACTAAAACCGGTAAGGCAAAGTGCACATACGAGGTGAAAGACGGCGATTCTTGGGATTCGGATGATGATAGTACGACGTTCAATGCGAGCGGATCGTTCGCTATCAAGGATGGTAAGGTCACGGTCACGCTTGATGACGGTGGCTACAGCTATTAAATAAAGTATGAAAATCCCCCTGCATAGCTGTTTTCAGCTGGTGCAGGGGGATTTTCCATGCTTAAGCTCAGACGTATCTCAGTCTGAAGTCATTCGCCGTAACCGCAATGAATGCAGCCATAGCGAATGGGGCCGAATCACTCAGCGACAACCTTCACGGTGAAGGAAGCGGAGATTTCCGGGTGCAGAGCGACGGTTGCAGCGAACTCGCCGGTGGTCTTGATCGGATCCACGGTGATGTTCTTCGGGTTGACGGCAGCCTTGGAAGACAGCGCGATGGCGATCTTGTCGGCGGAGATGCCACCGAACAGCTTGCCGGACTCGGAGACCTTGGCGGCGATTTCGACGACGGAACCCTCGATGAGTTCCTTGGCGGCAACAGCCTCTTCGCGGGTGGCAACGGCCTTGGCCAGACGAGCGCGCTTCATGGCCTCGATCTGGGCGGCAGCGTTCTTGGACCATGCGAAGCCCAGACCCTGCGGAATCAGGTAGTTGCGAGCGTAGCCGGCCTTGACGGACACGACGTCGCCCGGGTGACCCAGGTGATTGACGGACTTGGTGAGAATAACCTTAGTTTCAGCCATTTTTCAAACCTCTCTAAGATCAGCGACCGGAAGTGGCGTACGGCAGCAGAGCCATCTCGCGGGCGTTCTTGATAGCCTTGGCGAGCTCGCGCTGTTCCTGCACGGAAACACCGGTGATACGACGGGAACGAATCTTGCCGCGATCGGAGATGAACTTGCGCAGCAGGGCAACGTCCTTGTAATCGATCTCGGTGACCTTAGCGGCCTTCAGTGGATTCGGCTTCTTCTTAAACGGCTTGACCGGCGGCTGTGGCCTCTTGCGTGACATCTTGATGTTCTCCTTACAATCTGGAAATTGCTTTTCTTTTAAGCTGCGATCCGGGTCGGATCAGAATTCCGGTTCGTCGCTGCTTCCACCAAATTCGGAGGAGCCAAAGGAACCGAACGATGAGGAACCGGAATTATCCGAATTGCCCCACGGATCCGATGCCGGAGCAGGCTGCACGGCGGGCGCGGCATTGGCTGGAGCGGCAGCCCCACCCTGATAGCCAGCGCCACCGGAATACCCGGCACCGCCCTGATATCCACCGGCATTGCCGGCGAAGCCACCGTTGTTGAACCCGCCGTTGCCGCCAGCGAAAGCATTGCCGCCACGATTGCCGGCAAAATTACCACCGTTGGCACTGGAGGTTCGGGTGACCTGGGCGGTCGCATAGCGCAGGGACGGACCGATCTCATCGACCTGAAGCTCAATAACCGTGCGCTGGGAACCATCGTTCGCCTGATAGGAACGCTGCTGCAAACGACCCTGCGCGATCACACGCATGCCCTTGCTCAGGCTCTGCGCGCAATGTTCGGCCATGTCGCGCCACGCGGAGCAGCGCATGAACAAAGCCTGACCATCTTCAAACTGGCCCGTATTACGGTTCCAGGTGCGCGGAGTGGAGGCAATGGTGAAGCTGGCCACGGACGAGCCGTTGCCAACCGTACGGATTTCGGGATCAGCCGTGAGGTTACCCACCACAGTGATAATCGTTTCGCCTGCCATCGTTACCTACTTACTTTGCAGCTTATTGTTTTGCAGCTTGAAAAGCTTGGAATTACTTACTTGCGAAGAATCTTCGTACGGATGACGGATTCGTTCAGGTTCAGCAGACGATCGAGTTCGTCGCTGGTGGCCGGCTCAGCGGAGTAGTTGACCACAACGTAATTGCCTTCGGTCTTGCCAGCGATCTCGTAGGCAAGCTTGCGACGGCCCCAGATGTCGATGTTCTCGACAGCACCGCCTTCCTTGGTGACAGTTTCCAGATACTGCTCGGTCAACTTCTTCAGACCGCGCTCATCCAGCTCAGGATCGGCAATGAACATCAGTTCGTACTTATGCGCAGACATCACCCACCTCCTTCGGACTATCGGCCATGGACCTTCCATGGCAGGAGTGTGTATGCGTACTGCCTTCACGCATCTATATATGAAAGGTATAAAGATACAGTTCAGACAACCTGTTCAGCATAGCCCTTCTGCTGGACGAGCGGCAATTGCGCACGTTCTGTGGTGCAGGCGCGTCATGGGCACCCGCATTGTTATATTGAATACGGCTATTTTTGTACGGTTGGTACCGTATTTACGCGACTCTAGATTTGTGGAAGGCGAAGCATGTCGGCGATTCTCGAAGGCACCCCGGATAAGAAATTGGCTTTGGTGACGGGTCGTGCGTACCCTGAGCAGGCCCATGAAACCGCGAAATACCTGGGAATCGACGTACTTGAGACCACGGCTTACGATTTCGCCAACGGCGAGATGTATGTGCGTTACACCGAGCCGGTGCGTGGCGCCGATGCGTTCGTGATGCAGGCGCACACCGAGCCGATCAACAAGTGGATTATGGAGCAGCTCATTATGGTTGACGCCATGAAGCGCGCTTCCGCCCGTTCCATTACCGTGGTCGCGCCGTTCCTTGGCTATTCGCGCCAGGATAAGAAGCATCAGGGCCGCGAGCCCATCACCGCCCGACTGATTTTCGACCTGTTCCGCGCAGCCGGCGCCGACCGTATTATGACGGTCGATCTGCATGCCGCCCAGGAGCAGGGTTTCTTCGATGGACCGGTCGACCATCTCACCGCCACTCCGGTGCTGCTTGACTACGTGCGCAACAACATGCCGCTTGAGAACACCACCATCGTGTCTCCGGATGCCGGCCGCATCAAGGTTTCCGAACAGTGGGCCGCGAAGCTGGGCAATCTGCCGCTCGCGTTCATTCACAAGACCCGTGACACCACCCGCCCGAACCATGCCGAAGCGCATGGCATTATCGGCGAGGTCGAAGGTCACGACTGCGTGGTGGTCGACGACATGATCGACACCGCGGGCACCATCTGCGAGGCCGTGCGCACACTGAACAACGCTGGTGCGAAGTCCGTGACGCTGGTTGCCACGCATGGCCTGCTGTCCGGCCCGGCCGTGGAACGCCTGAGAAATTGCGGTGCCAAGGAAATCGTGCTCACCGACACCGTGCCCGTTCCGGAAGAGAAGCGCTTGCCGAACATGACCGTGCTGTCCGTGGCTCCGCTGTTGGCCGCCGGCATCCGTTCCGTGTTCGAATCCGGATCCGTTTCCACGCTGCTCAACGGTCTGCCCGAAGACATGCGTCCCCGCAATATCTACGCCTGATTCGCGCAATCTTTTCAACGTAACAAAAACTCGCCCCCATCCGGTCGGCGAGTTTTTTAATGTCAGATCTTCCCAAAAACGGGGTGCCGCATCCTACGTCGGTAGGATGCGGCCCCCCGCGTATCAAGAGAGAAAAGAGAAATCTGGCTAGCGTCCGATAGGCATCCTCGCTTCCGTTATTTGGCGAATGCTTCGCGGATTTGCGCGGCATTGCCGTAGGAGGCCTGCGCACCATACCCTGTGGCGGCGTATGCCGAAACATACGAGGCAAGCTCGGCCGCTTCGGAAAGCGCCATGCCCGAGGCAAGACCGGCCAGCACCGTGCCCATGAAGGAGTCGCCGCAGCCGGTGGTGTCTACCGCGTTCACACGCACGGGGGCAATGCGCTGGATCGGCGTTGCCGAAGTGGAATCCAATACCACGGAACCATCGCCGCCGAGCGTCACGATCGCCTGTTCGAAACCGAATCCACGCATTGCTTCCAGCGCATGATTCCAATCGAAACCGTCCCAATCGTCGTTTTCCGGCTCGTCAATGCCGAGCAGCTGCACCATCTCATGCTCGTTGACGAGCAGAATATCGGATGCTTCCACCAGTTCGGCCGGCAGCGACGGGGTGAACGGCGAATCGTTGAGCAGCACTTTCACGCCCGCTTCATGGCACATGCGCGCGGCGGCCGTCACCGTTTCGATCGGGCTTTCCAAGCACAGGCCAAGTACGGAAGACCGTGCCAGCGCATCGCGCACGGATTCCACATAATCCACGGTGACCTGCGCGTTCGATCCCGGCGAGTACACGATGGTGTTTTCGCCGGTTGCGTCCACGGTAATCACGGTTGTGCCGGATGGTCCGAGCACGCGGCGAACATGCGTGGTGTTCACGCCCGCCTCGCCCAGAGCGCCGAGTAGGAAGTCGGCGTTGGAATCGGAGCCGACCGCGCCGAACATCTGCACGGTTGCGCCGATGCGCGCTGCGGCGGCCGCCTGGTTGCCGGATTTTCCGCCCGGCAGCAGCTGCAGCGGACCGCCGGTGATGGTCTCCCCCGGCCCTGGCAGACGCTGTGCGGTGACGGTGTAGTCCGCGTTCATCGAGCCGATTACGGACACTGTGCCGTGGATGCGGTCCAATGCGGAGAGAACTTCAGTCGCGCTCATCTTTACCTTCCTTACATCAAAAGAAGATTTATGAAAATGGAGATTTGCGAAATAGTGTTGTTCAGTAATCGCAATTATCGCAAATCCCCATTTTTATTATATTGAGGATGTAATGTGCGATTACTTTGCCGATTCCTCGGTTTCCAGCGCATGGTTGCCTTCGTAGATCTTCTTCTTGAAGACGAAGAACACGATCAGGCCAAGCAGTGCGGTACCGGCGGCGACCAGCAGCAGGTTGGCATAGTTGGCGGCAGTGCCGGTTGCGCCGGTGATGGAGCCGCCTGCGAGGGCGTTGGAGCCGAGCAGGCTGCCGATGATGGCGATGCCGATGGACGGGGAAACGTTCATGGCCAGATCGTTCATGCCGACGCCACGGCCGGATTCGTCCTTTTCAATGGTGCCCAGCACGGTGGAGACCACCGGGGAGTACATGAGGCCGCAGCCTGCGTAGAACACACATGCGCACAGGGTCAGCACCACGAAACCGGAGTTCACGCAGAATGCCGCACCGGTCCAGCCGAGGAACATGAGGGTGCCTGCGGTCACGATGCCGGCCTTGATTCCGATCTTGCGGATGATCATGCCGGAGCAGGTGCCCACCACGGCGGCGACCACGAAGGCCCACACAATGTGCAGGGAGACCTGGGTGGTGGTCATGCCGTAGATGTTGGTACCGATGGCGTTGAAGATCGGGCTCAGTGCGTAGTTCACGAAGTAGAACACGAGGATCAGGCAGATGGCGCGCAGCCAGCGGGTGTTCTTGAAGAAGGCCGGGGTGATGAACGGGTTGGAGGCCTTGTTGATGTAGAAGGCGAATGCCACGAACAGCAGCAGGGAGACCACGAGCATCCACCATGCCATGTACGAGAAGAACAGGGTGAGGAATGCGGTGGCGAAGCCGAAGATCACGAAGCCGAATGCGTCAACCTTCTGGCCATTGCCGCTCTTGGACGGCAGGGTCTTGAGCAGGATCGGCAGGAACAGGATGGTGACGGACGGGATCAGGAACAGGAACTGCCATGCGATGGAGCTGAGCATGCCGGCTGCGAACACGCCGATGGATGCGGAAAGCTGGTATGCGGCGGTGAACAGACCGAAGAAGATGACCTTCAAATCGTTACGCAGGTACTTGGTGGCCACCACCAGGAAGGCGGAACCTGCCACCTGTTCGCCTGCGGTCTGCAGCACGCGTGCGATGATCACGGTCCACAGGTTTGCGGCAAAGAAGTAGTTTGCCACGAAACCGAAGATGGAGCCGACGAACAGCGTCACGAGACCGACGGTCACAAGCTTACGCAGGGAGACGAAATCGCCCAGGGAACCGTAGATGAAGCACACGATGCCGAGCACGATGCTCGGAAATGCGGTGATCAGGGACGCCTGGTTCGGTGCGCCGACGTCGGCGCCGACCTGCTGGAACACCAGGTTGAAGCCCTGCAGGCACAGGGTGCCGAGCACGAAGGTGATCAGCAGCGGGATCAGGGCGCGGATGGCCATCTTGTTGCTGGTCACCGGATCATCGAACGGATCGGCGGATGCGGTGCCGGTCACGGCGGTTGTGTTGTTAGACATAATAAAAATCCTTGATTCTCTCGAATTGCGCGATATGCGATACGCGATTGCTTGGCCGGTTACGCTTATTCAGCCTTGGCTGCGAGGCCGGAGATGCGGGTCATGAATTCGTTCAGGAAGCGCGGCACGTCGACGCCGACGGCAACCTTCATGGTCTTGACCGGGTCATTCAGGCGGGTTTCGTCGCCGATGGTGCGTCCGCGGGTCGGGCCTTCCACGTCGACCTTCATATTGATGTCGAGGGTGGTGACGAGGGTCGGGTCCACTGCCACGCCAACGGCGAGCGGATCGTGCAGGCCGCAGCCGCCCAGATGCGGGGACGTGGTTTCGTAAGCCTTGATGTAGAAGTCGGTCATGTCGGCCAGGAACTTGCCGGCCTTGGTGCCGAGGTCGCGCCACTGCTGGGTTTCCTTGTAGGTGAGCAGGGTCTGCAGGGTCACGTCGAGACCGATCATGGTGGTCGGCGCCCCGGAACGGAACAGGTAGTCGGCGGCTTCCGGATCCTGCGAAATGTTGGCTTCCATGCAGGCGTTGCAGTTACCGGGCACGGTCAGTGCGCCGCCCATGAGCACGATTTGGCCGATTTCATCCTTGATTTCCGGTGCTTTCTTCAGTGCGGCTTCGATGTTGGTCATCGGGCCGGTCGGCACGTAGACGAGATCCTTGCCATAAGTCTTCACTGCGTCGATGATGAAGTCGACCGCAGATTCGGTTTCGACGGAACGGCTGGAATCGGGGATTTCCACATCGCCGATGCCGTTGTCGCCGTGGATGAACGCGGAGATTGGCAGTACTTCGAAGTGATCGGTGGTGCTGGAGTGCGGCAAACCCTGATACACCTTGACTTCCGGGTGGCCGAGCAGGTCGGTCACGGCCAGTGCGTTGCGCACACCCTGCTCGACGAGCACGTTGCCGTAGGTGCCGGTGATGCCGATCAGCTCGACTTCCGGGCTTCCCAGAGCATACGAAATGGCAAGCGCGTCATCAACGCCGGTATCAAGATCAAGAATCATCTTTTTCATGTGTGTGCCTTTCCTCTTTGACGGCCTGACGACGGTCCGCCACCATACGGGTGCGTCGTCAGTTATACATCGAGCGCATTCTCGATTGTGTTGTGTTGACAAGATTTATGATAAAGCGTTTTATCAAGAACGCAAATTCTTCACCTATACACGGCGTGTTGCCTGTATTCCCAACGACTACAGCATATTGGAGATGCTTACGTCACTACATACCGAAATTGATCTGCACCACCCGTTTTGCACCAGTCTGCAGCATCTAAAAATGGCGGTTTACGCGCAGGCCGCCTGCACCAGTTTCGGCGTAAGCACTTCAACCTGCGGATCGGAAAGCCACGGACGGGCATCCCCTGATTCCGTACCGGACTTGGCACGAACCGCAACATCAATCCGCTTACGCAACATACCCCAACAAGCGGCGGCCAAATCAGTCACGCTCTGCTCAACGGTGGTCATACGCCAACCAAGACCGAATCGTTTGAGAATATTGTCGTAACCAATCACCTGCATATCCTCAGTAACATGCAACCCACGCTCCGCCATACGCTGACGGAAGCCAAGCGCCATCACATCGTTGCAGCAGAACACGGCCGTCGCCCCGCCATCGATGATCTGATTCGCGGCACGATAGCCGCTATCGAAACGGTAATCACCCTCAACACACAGCGAAGAATCAAAATGCTTCCCCGACTGCTCGATGGCATCCACAAAACCACGACGACGCTCCGCGGCACTCGACTCCGCAATATCACCGGTGACAATGCCAATACGAGTATGACCACCTTCCAACAGATACTGGGCAGCCAAACGACCACCAAGATAGTTGTCAAAACCGACGGCATCGCACCAGCCGCACTGCGTCAAACGGTCGATCAGCACCACCGGGCACGACACAAGCGCCACATCCTCACACAGCTGCTCAACAGCACTCCCAACACACGACTCACGCGCCGGGATCAACATCACCCCATCCACCCCACGGGCAGGAAGACGCTGCAACAACTCATGCTCCGCAGCACGCGAATCATCGGAATTGGCCACAATCAGCGAATACCCCTGCGCGGCGCACTCATCCTCCACACACTTGGCAAGCGCCGCGAAAAACAAGTTCTCAATATCAGGCACGATCAGCGCAACCAGCTGGGACTGCTTGGTCACCAAGCTACGCGCGCTCTGATTCGGCACATAATTCAGCTTCTTCGCCGCGTCGGCAATGGCCTTACGCTTCTCCTCAGACACGCGAGCCGGTCGATTATTCAACACCAGAGAAACCGTCGTCACAGACACCCCCGCGGCAGCGGCCACATCCTTCAGTGTCGCACGATACGCCATCCAAACCCCCTTAAAACGTTTCTCCTTCCAGCATAAATGCCATGCGATCCTGACGCGCCCAGCATCGCAATCACAAACAAATTCCTTTCACAGCAAAATAATCCGCACTATTTCCAGCGGTAAATCGTTTTTCGGAAGCGTTTTTTGTATACTCACAACGTTTTATCTGAAATGAGAGCCACACGAGAAGAGAGGAACCACCATGCAGCCAACCATGCAGAAAAACAATGTGAAACAGCGCAAGACCATCGCCATGATCGCAGTAGCTGCCATCGCGCTCGCAGCCGTCGCCATCATCGCAGTCTCCAACAAGCGCGAAATGACACAAGCCGCCAGCGACACCTGCACGTTGAATGCGAAGGCGCTCGCCACGCATCAGCAGAACTTTGAAGAAGCGCAACAGGAAGCTGAAGAAGCAGCGAAACTCACCGTGGACGACGTGGCCGACGGCACCACGCTCGAAACCCTGAAGGATGCGATCACACTGGCCAAAGCCGTGGAAAACGCGCCAACATGCCCCGCGAACGGCAATGCCAGCGACTTCACCAAAGCGACAGACGATATTCGCACGTACGCCGACAACCTGCGCAACATCACCAACGAACTCGACGCGGCCGCCAAGTCGGTGGTCGCCAGCCAAGAACTCAAACTCGAGTCCGCCGAGTAAGTCAAGTAAGCCGCCCCGACGGTTAGCGCCAACGTCAGCGCCAAACCCTACGTTTAACGGGGCCAAAGTCATCCAAGTCTGCAACTTCGCCCCCATTACAAGCGCTTTCGCATCGTATCTGGCTTATATATGGCAGATTCGGAAGGTCGCCCGGAGACATTTCGCTTATATATGGCAGGTCATTCCGGAAAGACCGCAGTTAGAGGGTACAAAATTACCCCCTAACTAGCTTGTTTCAAAAACAGACTGCCATACATAGGCGAAATGCCTCCGTACAAACCCCAAAATCTGCCATACATAAGCGAGATACCATCTGCCGACTTTCCTTTATTTTGCATTATGCGTGCATTTGACATAGAATACACATTAATTGCACGCAAGATTAGGGCAGGTGATTCAGATGGGCAATATTACCATTCGCATGAACGACGATCTGAAAGCTCGGGTCAACCAGACACTCGACGCCATAGGCATGAATTTCAACACTTACGTGACCATGGCAAGTATCCAGCTCGTGAATCAGCAGCGCCTGCCTTTCGACACTTCCGCGCGCGCCGCGGAACCAAACGAGCAGACCAAGCGCGCCATGCTCGAAGCCGAAGCCAAGGAACGCGGTATCCTCCCAGACGACGCGGCCACCTTCAACAGCGCGCAAGACGCCATCGCCTGGCTGCACAACAATCACGGCTGAACAGGCAAAGCGCCATGATTACTATTAAATTCGACCAACAATTTCAGACCGACTTCAAACGCATCTCACGACGGATACCTCAAATCGTAACGGAACTCGAATATGTAATCGAAGCTATTGAGGAGTACGGGCACGTTCCGGAATCATATAATCCTCACATGCTTGATCACCCACGAGGAATCTACTCGGGATATGCGGAATTCCATCTTGCCGAAGGGAAAATGGATGTGTTGGTGATCTACTCGGAGCGGCCGGAAGCGTCGACAATCCGATTCATTCGCATGGGATCCCACGACGAACTGTTTGACGGTCCGTTGCTTTAGATGAGACCATCGTAGGACCCAACGAGATTCAGCCATCGATTTCCGCCCAATAAAACTTTTTCCCACCATATCGGGCTTATATATGGCAGATTCGACAGCCCGACCTGAGGTTTTTCGCTTATATATGGCAGGTCATTCCGGAAAGACCGCAGTTAGAGGGTACACAATTACCCCCTAACTAGCTTGTTTCAAAAACAGACTGCCATACATAGGCGAAATGCCTCCGTACAAACCCCAAAATCTGCCACACATAAGCGAGATATGCCCATGAATTACGCATCTATGCTGTGCAGGCGCGACCTCGCGTCGCTTAGAGGCTTGACAACACCTTCCATTTGACAAAAGTTGTCAGTTGCCACGCACCAGGAGACGCAATAGGGACCGCACCTTCGAGGTGCGGCCGTTTTTCATCCTTCACCAAACCTGGATCTGCAACTAAGGCTAGCGAACAAAATGTACGCCAAACCACACATCCATTCCCCGGCGAGGTTGACTCGCCTGCAACGCGTCTCCTCGATCACCGCTTACCGAACTTCAATTGTCCGGCTCGCGCCACACGAACCGAATTCTTACTGGCCTTGGGCGCGGTAGCGGGCTTCGGTGGCGGCTTTGGCGGTCTCCCACCAGGCGCGGTTGGCAGCATACCAAGCGATGGTCGCTTGCAAACCGGCTTCGAAATCGGTGTGCACAGGCTTCCATTCGAGTTCGGTACGCAGCTTGCTGGAGTCGATTGCGTAACGCCGATCATGCCCGGGACGGTCACGCACCCAGTCGAACGCATCTTCGGCACACCCCATAAGTCGCAGAATCATACGCATTACGGCAATATTGCTCATTTCGCCATCTGCGCCAATCAGGTACGTTTCACCGATCCGACCGCGCGTAAGAATCTCCCACACCGCAGAAGAGTGGTCTTCCGTATGGATCCAGTCACGCACGTTCTCGCCTGTGCCATAAAGTTTCGGCCGCACACCTTCCATGATGGATGTGATCTGCCGCGGAATAAATTTTTCCACATGCTGGTACGGCCCGTAATTGTTGGAACAGTTGGAGATCGTGGCGCGTAGACCGTACGTGCGCACCCATGCGCGCACCAGCTGGTCGGACGCCGCTTTCGACGCACTGTACGGACTCGACGGCTTGTATGGCGTACTTTCGGTGAATTTGCATGGATCGTCGAGCGCGAGGTCGCCGTACACTTCGTCGGTGCTGATGTGGTGGAATCGCACGTCATGCTTACGGGCGGCTTCAAGCAAATGGAACGTGCCTTCCACGTTTGTTGTGATGAAGGGTTCAGGATTGGCGATGGAATTGTCGTTGTGCGATTCGGCCGCGAAATGCACAATCGCGTCATGACCAGGCACGATACGTTCCAGTAACGCAGCATCGCAAATATCACCTTGCACAAGTTCGACTTGCGATTGCGGAAGACCGGCGATATTTTGCGGATTTCCGGCATAGGTCAGTTTGTCGAGCACGGTTATGTGCACGTCAGGATGGTTACGTGCCACATAGCGCACGAAATTGGCTCCGATAAACCCGCAGCCGCCGGTCACGATGATGTTGCGCGGCTTGAAAATATCACTACTCACTATTTCAGGGTACCGGCAGGGTTGCATAGCCATAAAGCGATCCCACAAACTGGCTTACGTATGGCAGATTCGGCAGCCCAACCGGTGGTATCTCAGTTACCCTTGATTTGGTGTATAAATAGCACTTCACTTACCCTTGATTTGGTGTATAGTTGAGCATGTTATTACCCTTGATTTGGTGTATTTACGGCGGTGAGACATGGAGACTTTCGAACGAAAAGCATACGAAGAACTGGCTTCCTGGAAGGAATCCTCCCAAGGAAGCACGGCCCTGCTCATCGAGGGCGCGCGACGCGTCGGGAAAAGCACCATCGCGGAGGAATTCGGACGACGGAACTATGCGTCGTATATGCTCGTCGACTTCTCGAAAGCCCCCGATGACGTGCTGGACTACTTCGTCGACCTGCGCAACGACCTCGACGCGTTCTTCATGTACCTGTCATCCTTCTACGGAATGGAACTGCACAGGAGGGATAGCCTCATCATTTTCGACGAGGTGCAGCTGTACCCGAAGGCCCGCGAGGCCATCAAGCAGCTGGTGGCTGACGGGCGTTACGACTACATCGAGACGGGGTCGCTTGTCTCCATCCGCGAAAACGTCAAGGACATCCTCATTCCATCAGAGGAGGAGTCGATCCGCCTGAATCCCATGGATTTCGATGAATTCCTCTGGGCTTTGGGAGAAAAGCCACTGTCCACGCTCATCGCGGACTCGTTCAAGAAGCGCAGGCCGCTCCCCGATTCGCTGCACAGGAAGGCCATGCGGCTGTTCCGTGAATACATGCTGGTCGGAGGCATGCCCCAGGCTGTGTCGAAGTACGTCGAGACCCATGATTTCAGCAAAGTCGACAACGTCAAACGGAACATCCTCCGACTGTACAGGCAAGACATCTCCAAGCATGGCGGCAGCGACCGGATACGCATCACGCGCATCTTCGACAACCTGGTGGGCCAGCTTTCCAAGAAAGAGAAGAAGTTCAACATCACATCGCTGGGAAAGGAAGCGAAGACCCGCGATTACGAGGACGCCTTCTTCTGGCTTTCCGACGCGTTCATCACCAACGACTGTTTCAATTCCACTGATCCGAGCGTGGGGCTAAGCATTAGCGAGGACCATTCGACGGTCAAATGCTACGCCGCCGACACCGGACTTCTCACCACTCTCGCCCTGGCCGACTCGGAACAGACCGGAAGCAACCTATACCGGGACATCCTCCTGGAACACATCGAAATCAACGAGGGCATGCTCGCGGAGAACGTCGTCGCACAGCTTCTCCGGGCCAACGGGCACCGGCTGTTCTTCTATTCGCGCAGCGATCGCGACGACCCGTCGAACCGCATGGAGATCGACTTCCTCATCGTCGAACCGTACGAGAACGCGGCAATGAAGTACAAGGTCAGCCCCATCGAGGTCAAGTCATCGAAACGTTACCGCACGGTCTCGTTAGACAAATTCAAGGCAAAATTCGATAAGAAGGTCGGCACCAGATACGTGCTGCATCCGAAACCGCTGGTCGTGGAAAATGATGTGGTCAAGCTGCCGATCTACATGGCAGGACTGCTATAGAAGGCTTCACGCAGACAGCGCTTTTTAGTGCACTACCAGCGAATGACGCCCAACACTTGCGAGCGCATATGTTGTCCACCTTGAACACATCTGTTTGCTGCCCGTCACCCAGTTAACCTTCCAGCTACCTTTCAGACATCTACGAGATACCCGTTCGTCCACAGCTGAACACTAAAATGTATCCGGTTTAATTGTACAGAGCCCCTAATTATAAGGGGCTATCTTGTTGAAGGATGCGACGATGCCTATTTTTTCGCCTGACCGTCATGCTTGTGCACCTTCATACGTAAAACTTACTAAGCAGCCGATTACGGGCGGAGCGTATCGCCCTCTTGCGAATGACGAAGATAGCAACGCTTGCGCTCCATCCACCCTTTCAGGTCGCCATGGTTCAAAGCTGTATACGCAGAAATCAGCAATTCACGCCATCTCCGATAACGCAAGCGTTTTCATTCCCAACGTCGACGCGCCCCATCTGCCAAAAACGACTGACAACAAGTCCATTGACGAAGCCATTAACGAAGCTGCGAACAACAGTACCCATTCAGTTCCCCCGTCTACTGAAATTCAACTCGCGCAAACTGACAAACATCCTCTGGTGCAGGCTGTTAAAGTCTGTAAGCAAACAGTACACACCACAGCAAAAACACTTTCCGTCGCAGGGCACGCAGTCGCAAAAGCTGTCAACGCCACCGGCCACGCCATCCGCACCGCTGTCACAGCAGTAAAAACTGCATGGCATACCTTCGTTAACTTCAAAGCAGTACAGCTCATCATCAAATTCTTCAAGAAAGTATATGCACTCTGGAAGAAGCGCATGAGGTTCTCTTATGCGTTTTATGTCATCGTCTTTCTGCTACTCACCACAGCTGAAACCCTTTTCATGAAGTGGACCGTAATAACTGAACCTACCTATGATCCCGGAGTCAAGGTTTCCAATCATAAGAAACTTGTCGAAGGCGCAGTTGGACAGCTCACCAAATACGTGACAAATATGTGGCTCACTGACCACAATCACCTTTTCATCCTTAATTTTGCCGGCCTAGCCTTAATTTATTTAGTCCTTATTTTTGTACTTAACAGATTCTGGCTTGCTACACTCGTTTTCGGCGTCGCCATTACAGCCTTTGGAGCTGCTAATAAAATCAAGATGGAAGTCCGAAACGAGCCCATCCTTCCGGCTGACTTCTCTTTCATTTCAGGCGGCAATACCGGAAACATCATGTCTTTCGTACCTGAAGATAGACAAGCTTTTGTAAGCGGCGTCATATCACTTGTCACTTGGTTTGCAATTATTTGCATCATGTTTTTCATATTGGATCGTCGCCGCAAATTCATTTACTGTTCTTTCCTTCACCCCATGGCAAGTTTCAAGAATGTTATCGGAAACCTCACTCGCATAGCCGCAGCGGTCCTCAGCGTAGTCCTTTTGGTCTCATTTACCTGGAATCTCACCGTTCCGGAATCTTCAGTATATGCATGGGCAAAAGATCAAGGATACAAGCCACAATTATTTAGCACTATTTATGACGCTCAAACTAACGGACCTACAACCACATTCTTGAGTCTTACCAACGTCAAAATTATGGATAAGCCGGAAGAGTACAGTAAAGAAACTATGGCGAAAATTGCGGATCGTTATAAATCCGCAGCCCAATCTATCAACAACGATCGGTCCAATCGTCTCACCGACAGCACTGTCATCATGATCCTGTCTGAGTCTTTCTCAGATCCGCTGCGCGCACCTCGCGTCTCCTACAGTATTGATCCAATGCCCAACATTCGCGCGCTTAAAGAACAGACCACTTCCGGTCTGATGCTATCTCCCGGATATGGTGGCGGCACCGCCAATATCGAGTACCAAGAAATCACAGGAATGAGTCTCTCTAATTTCAGCGATTCGATGACCGTTCCTTATCAGCAGCTCGTGCCAAACCAGAAAAATCCGTATGCTTTCAACCAGATTTGGACACAACGTTATGGCAAGGAATCTGCCAGCGCTGTACATCCATATGCTCAGAACATGTACTTACGCCATGTTGATTATCAGAAGTTTGGTTTCGACTACCTCTACACCGACGATAGCAAGGTACAGGCCCCTCACCGAGAACATATCGGCAGCAACCCATACATCAGCGACAGCTCAGCTTATCAGGATATTGTCGATCTCATCAAAGATGATAAATCGGGAACTTCGCAGTTCCTGCAACTGGTTACCATGCAAAATCACACGCCCTATAACGATTGGTATGAAGACAACGAGTTCAAGGAAGCCAATACTTCAACAGAGCTCTCCGGCTGGGAAAGAGACAATAGCGATACATACGCCAAGGGAGTAAATTACACGGACGTGGCAACAGCAGATTTCCTGAACAAACTGAACGAGATTGATCAGCCTATTACTGTTGTCTTCTATGGAGATCATCTTCCAGGAATTTATCCAAATTCGTTTGACGATTCAAACAATGATTTACCGTTGCATGAGACTGATTACTTTATTTGGTCAAATGCCGCATCACCCTCGCCTAACACAAAACTAGACCCAGCAATTTCTTCATTTACTTCATCTAATTATTTTATGGCGCTCGCCGCTGCACATATGAACGCTAAAGTGACTCCTTACCTTGCGTTGCTCACCGGATTGTACGAGCAAGTTCCGGCAATGGGCAGAGTGTCATTCACTAAGAGGTGGAATCAACAGGGCACTACCACCTATCTCGACGCCAGCGGAAACGTTATGTCCTCAGCGGACCTCTCCAAAGATGCGAAACAGCTTTTGAATGACTACAAGCTGGTTCAATACGATATGACAGCAGGAAAGAACTATCTTGCATCAACCGATTTCACCAAGGAATTGTAGTCACTTTACCATCATCTGATAGCCCTCTACTTTCCCAGAATACTCACCCTCCAATTCAATGGAACCGTCCTTGGGTAACTTCACAATACCCAAGGCTCGTTCGCCATTGTCATGAGATGCTTGAATTTCAGATTCCGACGACATAGATTTCACTATGACAGAACCTGCATTGTCGCCGTCAAATTGCATGCCAAGATACTCAACAGAGTTCGAGTTCTTCACAGTCACCTGATCTTTTGAAAGAGAAACATCGGTGGGCGTGATAGACGACACTTCACGTACCCCACTCATTGGACTCACGCTGCCCCACAGCAATCCACCAAAATAATACAGGTGGAGTGAAGCTTGGTATTTCATTGCTTTCTTATATGAATCAAAAACGTACAAGGTTTCTTTTTCAAAAGCCCCGGAATCCATTTCCGTTTCTTTCTGTTTCTTGTAACTTTCAATCGCTTCAGTATCACGACGCGAATAATAAAAATCATTTATCGTAATACCTCTATCTATGATTTCTTCCGCAATATCGTAATACGCTTGGAACTTCAGCTGTCCATCGCTGAAAATCATCACATGCTTCTTCCCCTCAAGCATCGAATCTAAATCTTCCGTCTTAATCCAAGCGGAATAAGTTTGCTGTCTATTTTTGTACAGCTCAGTTCGATTCTGCAACATCGGAGAAAGATCAGAAATCTGTAACAACAAACATGTGACAGTGAGGAGCGCTGCCACTTTAGAGGTAAATGTCCTATAGACCACAACAAGTGTTGCGATGACAACCAAGTCCCAAACGCCCCACATGAAACGCCCCGTGGAACGAAAAATGCCATAAATTTTCAGGAAGAAATCCGGATAAGGAATATGGAGTAATGTGCGATCATTCAACGTGATATCAGTGCCGAAAGAAGCGACTAAAAGCAACACGCCTGCACAACATATGTAGATAATCTCCACACGCAGCGCATTCCATTGCTCTTTAATCCACTGACCACCTTTTGCGAGAACCCCCGCGATGGCTATGATCAACAGCAACATAAGCCCCAGCCCCAGATACGAGTAGCCCTCGTATTGGCCAAGTTCCGCCACAGGCTTAGTCTTCATGAACTTAGACCAACCGGTCAAGTACAGGCCAGTTTCCAAAGGATTAAAGAGAGCGTTCAGGTTAGCTCCAAGATGCCCTAAACCGCCGCCATTAATGCTGGTACTACCAATGTGGTAGAAACCACCGTAAATATAAAAGGCCAGAATGGCGCCAATCAACGAAGCTCCAAATTCCAAAACCCCTACCCATACTGTCTTCTTAACCGCAGTGATATAGATTGATTCAATCAACATCAGGATGCCAATAATCGGCACGTAGTACATATTGACTGATATCGCCAGGAAGAAAAGCGAGCCCCAAAGAACAACATGCTTTACGGGAGATCTTCTCTCGCTGTTAGTTACAATCAGCAAGATACCTAGCAAAATAACCCAATTCGCGGCAAGCGCAGTGTGTGTATACAGTCGCTGAATGGAAAAAGTTGTCAACGCAAAAAACACTGACGAAAGAGCAGAAAAACAGACGCTGCCGGTCAGTTGAAGAATAATGCGAGCTCCCACTGCACCATTTAGCACGAAGCAGCACAAACCCCATATCCCAAAGAACTGGAATGTCGCGGGCAATGCAGAACTGAGTACCTTGAAGATTACATCAAAAAGAGGCACCGAATCAATGTACATAATCGGGGTCAGACTCGGATCAGCAACCCCATCCATCAAACCGATCGGCCAATGCCAAGCAGAAGCTCTATAGAACTTCCATCCGTAGTATGACTGCGCAAAATCTCCAGTGGCATTTCTGATCCAGTCGTCATATGTGACGTCAAGAACGGCAACACCATATATCCCCATGAAGAAGAGTCCGCCAATGATCGCCCCAAGCAGAGTAGACACGATAGACGGTCGGATCCGCAGCCCTTTGAGACTAAAAGCCTTCATCTTTTCATTAATTGAATTTCGAGCAACGCTGGTTTCCATACAACAACTCTCTTTGAATCTTCTCATTCATCAGTGGTTTCGCTAATTAAAGCTTCGTTTCAATGCAATAGCGCGGGCGATGCTTAGACTCAAGATATATCTTCCCCACATACTCTCCTACAATGCCGAGGGACAACATGAGGAAACCTCCAATAAGCCACAATGAGCACATCATAGATCCCCAACCAACCACCGCATGGTTAGTGAAAACAGACGCAATAACATAAATCAGCATCGTCAAACCAACTAGAATCGACAGAACACCAATGGATGTGACAAGTTTCAAAGGCTTTGTGGAAAAGGAGGTGATGCCTTCAATGGCGAAGGCAATCATCTTTCTCAGTGGGTATTTTGACTCTCCAGCCTCACGAACGCCCCGTTCATAATACACTTTCCCTGTTTTAAATCCCAAGGTTGGAACAATACCACGTAGAAAAAGATTCACCTCGTTGTACTCCGAAAGGGCTTCAAGCGACGCACGGCCCATCAATCGGTAATCTGCATGGTTAGGAACCGTCTCCGCTCCCATCCATGCGAATATTGAATAGAACAGCTCCGCGGTATTACGCTTGAACCAAGTATCTTTCTCTCTGGACGATCTGACACCATAGACGATTTCACAGTGTTGCTCGGAAAACTGTGAAATCATTTCATCTGCAGCATTTACATCATCTTGAAGGTCGGCATCCATGGAGATGGCGGCATCGCATCCAGCCTTATAAGCCTCCATAAGACCAGCATAGAGAGCATTCTGGTGCCCTCTGTTATGGGCAAGTTTCACTCCCCCAAATAGAGAACCATCCATATTGTGGAGTTTCTCAATAAGCCCCCATGTGCCATCTTCTGAACCGTCGTCTACAAAAAGGATTCTGCTCTGCTCACTGATTTTCGACGCTGCGACTAACTGACTTATCTTCTGATGCAGCACTTCTGCTGTATGCCCCAAACCTTCAACTTCGTTGTAGCAAGGTAACACAAAGTAGATAATTGGCAAAGATTCAACGTCCACCGGATCCAAAAACTTCGCATACTCACTTGTCATAGATAAATACTCTAATAGAGGCTAGAGTCATTATTCATGAGCATTAGTTGAGAATGGGTCTCAACTAATCAAATTAGTTTCCGGAAAGGTCTGATTCATGAAAATCGCAGTTGCAGGCACTGGTTACGTTGGGTTGTCTGTCGCTTTGCTGCTTGCTCAGCATAATAAAGTTCATGCTTTGGATATTGTTCCGAAGAAAGTTGAGCTTCTGAACAACGGTAAAAGCCCTATTGTGGATGCTACGATCACTGATTTTCTGGAGAAGAACACTTCCGGAGAACGTCCTCTTGACTTCCATGCAACCGTTGATCCGGGAGAAGCGTATTCCAATGCTGATTTCGCAGTGATTGCAACGCCTACGAACTATGACGAGAAGAAGAATTATTTCGATACTTCCAGCGTCGAGGCTGCGATTGCGGCAGTCCGCCAGTATTCGCCACACGCTTGGATCGTCATCAAATCGACGATTCCCGTTGGTTACACACAGCAATTGCGCAAAACCCTCAATGACAATCGCATCCTCTTCTCCCCCGAATTCCTGCGTGAAGGACATGCGCTGTATGACAATCTGCATCCAAGCCGTATTGTGGTGGGCGCTCCACAGGACGATGCTGAATCCGTCAAGGCTGCACGTCAGTTCGCGCATCTGCTTGCCGAGGGCGCAGCCCCAGTTGAAGCCACCAGCGCCAATCATGATGGCAGTACCGGTATCCCCACGCTGGTGGTCGGCACCACCGAGGCTGAGGCCATCAAACTGTTCGCCAACACCTACCTAGCGCTTCGCGTGGCATATTTCAACGAATTGGACACCTACGCGGAAAGCCGCGGACTGAACACTCGCGAAATCATTGACGGCGTTTGCTTGGATCCGCGCATCGGCGATGGTTACAACAATCCCAGCTTCGGCTATGGCGGCTATTGCCTGCCGAAGGACACCAAACAGTTACTTGCCAACTACAATCAGGTGCCTCAAAACCTTATCGAAGCCATTGTGGACGCAAACCGTACACGCAAGGAATTCGTAGCTTCCGAAGTCATGGAACGTATCAAGGACATTCAGGATCCTGTTGTCGGCATCTACAGACTGACTATGAAGTCCGGTTCCGATAATTTCCGCCAGTCCGCCATTCAGGACGTGATGAAACAGTTCAAGGCCAATGGCATCCCCGTGCTCATCTATGAACCCACGTTGGACAAGCCCGACTTCCAAGGCAGCGAAGTCACCCATAACCTTGCCGGTTTCAAGACCCGTGCATCCGTGATCGTCGCCAACCGTTGGAACAGCGACCTCGCTGACGTGGATACCAAGGTCTACACCCGAGATCTGTTCCGCAGAGACTAACTTTCCAGTAATACGTATGGGGGGGCTGGTTGGATAGGCTCATCCAACCAGCCCCCATATTGTCATCGCTTGCCCTGCACCTTACGTGCCATCACCTTCATCAGCTCGCGTTGCTTGGAGCCAGTCGGAGCAAACACGTCCACATACTTGCGAATGGGGCTGTCCTCGGCGATCGCACGCTCATGGTGTTCCGGCGGAGCAGGACGCTCCACACCGCTCATCGCGGCAACCATCTGTGCCACGAACGGCGTCTCCTGCGCGTAACTCCAGTACAGCGGAGCGAAATCGCACCATGGATTCTTCCATGGCTTGTCGAAGCCTGCGTAATGCACGATCTTCGGTGCCTTACGCGACGTCATATATGCCTGGTACATGTCGGCAGGCGCGAAATCGAACACGCCATTGACTCGACCTGCGCAATTGTGCATCACATTCCAAGAATAATCCAAATACGAAACCAAGCCTTCGCATTCCACGTTGAGAATGTCCTGATCATTGTAGATGTACCCCGGCTTGGACGCGATTTCCAGCCACTCGTGCACCGTATGGATTTCGCGCATGCGGTCGAGGTTCATCACCAGCACGCCGGCTTGGAAGTAGCCATACGCATCACGCATGTGCAGTTGCTTGTTCACGTATTCCACACGTTCGCCGTTTTTCATATTGAGATTGCCGATGAAATCGATATCCGGTACGGCGGCGATCGCGTTGTCTCCGAGTTCAGTATCGTACAGTTCGGCGATATCGCCATTGACTACCAGATCGCAATCCAAGTACAGTAGCTTCGAATAGAATGGCAGCGCCTCCTGAATGATGAAGCGGTAATACGTTTCGATGCTGATATGTGCGTTACTGGTGGTGAGACTGAAACCGGCCAGATAGCGGCTCACGTCGAAGAAGCGGATTGTGGCGTTCGGGAACTGCGCGAAGAACCGTTCCATATACCGCTTGTTTTCGCCGGTAATATCCCGTTCCAGCACAATCACGTCATACGAGCGATTCGTGGAAGCATTCTTCAGCATCGAATAGATGGTAGTGGCAAGCATCGGCACATAGTTGTTGTCCGCGGCGAACACCACCGGCACAACACGTTCGTATTCCGTACCGAGCGGTTCAAGCGTGGTCATTGGATCCGGACGCAGGAAGTGCACGCATTGCATCCGCTTAATCTTCCAATGTGCGCCAGTACGCTGCTTATGCGCGATGAAAATGTTGAGCAACCGTTCCGAAAGATGTCCCACAGTACGCGTGGTTTGCACATCCATCTTGCTGAAATCGGTGGCATCGGCGAATTCGTCGAGCAGCGGGAACAGCCATTCGTTGTATTCGAAGAAGATTTCCTTCCTCATGATGAACATGTTGCAGAACGCGGCGATACGGCCGTTAAGCACGGCGTCGGCGTCCACCTTGTAATCGGGATGGCGTGTACACAGGATGTCGTACATGTGGCGCAGATCCTTCAATCGAAGATGCTCGTCGGCGTCCCAATGCTGCTTGAGATTTGAGAATCCGCCGATACGGCGAACATCGTTCAACGGCGTGGTGATGACATCCCATCCATCCACCACGCGTGCGATCGCCTCATCGTTGATGCCGTATTCAGCGAGCGCGTGGTCGTCGATGTACGAATCGATGATCTCGCCGTAATCGTTTTCCTTATGCGGAGTGTCAGTGAAGTCGAAGTACCGGCGGTAATGACAGAAACCGTAATAGTCAGCGTCTTCGTTCTTCCAAGCCCAATACTGCGCGGTCAGTTCGCAGTAACGCGGGTTTTTCGCGGAAATGTTCTCACCTTCGTCGTCATGCAAGGTGTTTGCAAACCGGATTGCTGCGTTCGCCGCGCCCACCTGAACCGGAAGGATGCTTTTCCCTTCGGGGAACGTGGCCTGCTTATGCGCCGACACGAAAATCTTGATGTTCGGATGATGCTGTTCCGCTGTGAGAACCATGTGAGATATTCCGCCTTACTAAGACAAACGTCCTTTCCTCAATAGAATATATGAGAGTACTGCCGAAGAAGGACGCGTCACCTGCATCGTCACTTGCATTTTGCGTCCGGATGCTTCGCACTAGTAAGATGGGATGCTTGTGAAAGACTTTTTTGAGAGCCTCAAGAAGAGGTACCACTACGCGATGGTGGTGTTCAAGGAACTGGTGAAGACCGATTTCCAGCTGCGCTACCAAGGTTCGTTTCTAGGTATGGTGTGGTCCGTATTGAAGCCGTTGATGCTGTTCGCGGTGATGTACGTGGTGTTCGTGAAATTCCTGAAGTTCTCCGACGGCACCCCGACCTTCCCGATTTCGCTGCTGTGCGGTACCTGTTTGTGGAGCTTCTTCTCCGAGTCCACCAGCATGGGTATGCAATCCATCGTGGGACGCGGTGATTTGCTACGCAAAGTGCATTTCCCGAATTATATCATCGTGGCCTCCACCACGATGGGATCCATGATTTCATTAGGTATTAACTTGTGCGTGGTGATTTTGTTCGGTTTCTTCGCCCATGCACACTACACTTGGCGCGTGCTGCTCGTACCGTTCAGCATAATCCAGTTGTACTGTCTAGGGCTGGGCGTGGCATTGCTGCTCGCCTCGCTGTTCGTGTACTTCCGTGATGTGGCACATATTTGGGAAGTCGTGCTGCAAGCCATGTTCTATGCCACACCTATCATCTATCCGATTTCGATGGTGGCTAACAACCCAGATTTCTCTTGGGCGGCTAAATTGCTTATGCTGAATCCTTCCACTCAGGCAATCATGGATATTCGCCATAACCTGCTTTCCCCAGAATATGTGCCGACCGTGTGGAGCATGGTCGATAACAAACTGCTATGCCTTCTGCCGTACGTGCTGTCCGCGTTCATTCTGTGGCTGGGCATTCATGTGTTCCGTAAATACAGCTCCAAGTTCGCGGAGGTGCTCTGATCATGGCTGAGATTGCATTGACTGAAAAGACACAGGAAGAAGCCAAGGACGAGCGCCCGGTAGTGCTCAAGGTCGACCATGTGGCCAAAATGTTCCGTTTGCCCACTGAGCAGGCGACCGGCCTGAAGATGGCGTTCTTAAACTGGACGAAGGGCATCAAAGGCTACACCGAGCAGCATGTGCTCCGCGACATCAATTTCGAAGTACGCCAAGGCGACTTTTTCGGTATTGTTGGCCGTAACGGTTCCGGCAAGTCCACATTGCTGAAGATCATCTCCCAGATCTATACCCCGGAGCAGGGCTCGGTCACCGTCAAGGGCAAGCTGGTGCCATTCATCGAACTCGGCGTTGGCTTCAACCCGGAACTGACCGGCCGTGAGAATGTGTACTTGAACGGCGCTCTGCTTGGATTCACTCGTACGCAGATTGACGCGATGTATGATGACATCGTGGAGTTCGCCGAGCTTGAGGACTTCATGGACCAGAAGCTCAAAAACTATTCCTCCGGTATGCAGGTTCGTCTTGCCTTCTCCGTGGCCATCAAGGCCCAGGGCGACATTCTGGTGCTTGACGAGGTGCTTGCCGTCGGCGATGAGGCGTTCCAGCGCAAGTGCGACAACTTCTTTGCTGAAATCAAGAAGGACCCGACCAAGACGGTCATTCTTGTCACCCACTCCATGGATGCGGTGAAGAAGTACTGCAACAAGGCCATCCTCATCAAGGACGGCGAGATCGTGGCGAGGGGCGATAAGAATAACGTCGCCGACATGTACACTGAAGAGAACTTAAAAACCCAAAAACACGAGAAGCAAAATGATGAAGGCGCTTACGAGCAGGGCCTAAATGAGGCATGCCCTATTCTGCGAATCAAACCGATTTCCAATGTTGTAGTAAACGGAAGCACTCCGTTTGAGTTTGATCTCGAGTATCAATCCAATGCCAAGAGCGCTAAAAATCTTTTTATCACATTCACTCTTTTTGATTCCAAAAGAGGGGGAATTATCTATGATTCCGCCGATGCTCTCAAAATAGTAGAGCCAGGTCATCATACAGCACATCTCCAATTGCCACTGAACCTATTTACCAATGGTGATTTTAAGTTGCAAGCCGCAATGATGACTCCAGATCCAGATCGTCCAGGACATCCCAAGCAAATTGCCTATACCAATGAAGACAATTCTTGCTTCTTTGCAATCCGTGAATCTGGACATCGCAATGGTTATGGCCTTATCAATAGCGAATCCTTATCAATTACCAAAAGAGTGATAGCCTAATAGAATTTAGTGTGTGGGTGAGCATACGTTCACCCACACACTAAATTCTATTTAAATTTACGTCTAAGCCACCTGGGGATTGCTGTTATTTTTAACCCTACCCGATACGTATAAGTTTTCTTAATTCTTGATAATTCAACTCGAGCTTCATTACTCTGCGTTTCCGCAATTTCTTTTTCTTTCTGAAGAAGACCAATTTGTCTATGCAAATCGGTAACTAAATCATTGTACCAAACTTGAAATTGCGTTATGCCAATACGACTAAGATTGTATTCATTAAGATGGATACGATCTTCTATTTTTTTATCAAGTAAAATTTGATAATCCTCAATAGACATACGAACAAATTCGCGATAAAGCTTCTCTAAAGCCGAATATAATGTATCATCATCTTGAATTGACACAAGCTTCTTACGAAGAACTTCAGAAATTATAAAACGACTTTCGAAACGTTTTACATAGTCGAATACGCCAATCTGCATAATTGAATCAGCTCGAATTCTACGCTCATACAGTTTTTCATTAATTATGCCCACTCTTTTAGCGTCAAGAAGAATCTCCATAGTGAAAGGATTATCCTCAAATAAGATTCCATCAACAAAATGCTTATCTTCAAGTAGTGAATGCTTATAAAGCGTAAATGGTACGGAAGGAACATAATTATTATTATTTATCATTGCAGTAAAAGCTTCACGACCACTTGAAATCTGCAGATTTTCTACCCCACGATCACAATATCGCTCATATTCAACAATACGTTTTTTAGTCGCTTTTTCACTACCCGCAGCCTGCAAATCATCAGCGAAAGCTGTGGCAGAAAAAAAGACAGCATCTAACTCATATTGCTTTGCAAGGGTATACAAAACGGATAGTGCATTTTTTGTTAGTCTATCATCTGAATCTAGAAAATAGATATACATACCAGATGCCTTCTCCATACCGGCATTCCTAGCCGCACTCAGGCCTCGATTTTCCTGCTGCAGGATGGTAACATTCTGTCGAATTGAATCGACGGCCTTGCAAATAACAGAATACGTATTATCCGTCGAGCCATCGTCCACCACAATGAGCTCCCAATTTGAAAGAGTCTGATTCTTCACGCTGAGAATAGTCTCTTCAATGTAAGATTCCACATTATAAGCTGGAATAATGATGGAGACTAGGGGAATTGTTACGTCCGTTTCCATATAGCATCCTTTCCGCAATATATTTAAAACAAGTAGTTAGTCAAAACGTTTTGTTTAATACAGTGTAAACGCTTCAGCCAACCAGCCGACAATAGCATTCTTCACGCTTTTCGAAGTCGAACAGTACACTGTTGCTCAGCGAGTAATACATCAATGCGGCCAAATAAGGAAGAGCAATGCCTAAGATTTCAATCGTCATTCCCGCATACAATGTCGGCAATTATTTGCAGGAATGTCTTGATTCAGTACGGAATCAGACCTTCTCTGATATAGAAGCGATTGTCGTAAACGATGCGAGCCCAGATAATGTCGGAGAGGTCGCAGCACAGGCGGCTGCACAGGACGCACGTATCCGAGTAGTCACCAACAACCCGAATATGGGCACACACCGCACTCGCATGGCGGGCGTAGAAAACGCTTCCGGCGAATACACGTTCTTCCTTGATGGCGATGATGCCCTCAAGCCTGATATGTGCGAACAGCTCGCCGCGGAGATCGACAAGCATCCCGTGGACGTACTGCATTTCGGTCTTACCGTTGTCGCAACCAATGACCTTTTGGAAAACGAACGCCAAGCCTTCGAAACCTTCAACAACACTCCAACACCGGATTCCACTGGCGAAGACATCGTCCGCGACATCTTCGATGAATCTCGCGGATACAAGGTCGATTGGCGAGTGACCCAGCGCCTGTACAAAACATCTTTGTTGAAAAAGGCATTTGCGGCCATGACTCGAGACCGCCTTGGCCGGTCCCAGGACGGCTATGAGTGTTTCGTGGTTTCCGCCTTCGCGCAAAGCTACCATTCCTGCAAGGATTGCCGAGGATACATCTACTACTACGGTCGCGGCATCAGCGGCACCAATATGATCAATGCTGCAAAGTACGCACGCTATTGCGGTCATTTCAAGGCTGATTTTAACGCGGCTTATGAGTTCGCCGATGCGCAACGCTCCGAGATGCTTCATGATTGTGCACAGGGATTCCAGCGCAAGGCAACCGAGATTCTTGCCAACGATTGGAAGGTGCGTGTTCCCGAAGAGGAAAAGGCGGAAGCCGCCAAGCAGATGGAGGCCGTATTCGGCCCGGCAATCACCGGTCGTGAATTGTACCGATTCGTGCGCGATGATGCCTATGCGCTGCTTTCCAAAGGCCAGCTCCTTCCGACGGACGCCAACCTGAGCAACTGGTTCGGTATAGCCAACGCCATCAGCGTACCCACCGATCGAGTATCCGCAGACACTATACGATTCCATGAAATGAAACGAATCGCCATTTCCCATATGCATGAGTTGACTGAAAAGTCCAACAACACCGAAGCGTTCCAAAACTACGACAAGCAGAATATCCGCATTTTCGTCACCGCGCATAAAAACGTCGACCGTTTTGACAGCGATATCATGCAACCAGTGCAGGTCGGCCCGAAGAACGAGCGCTTCCCTTGGGCGTTCCATGATGACGAGGGCGAGAACATCGCCGATCTCAATCCACGCTATTGCGAACTGACCACGCAGTACTGGGCATGGAAAAACATCAATGCCGACTACTATGGCTTCTGCCATTACCGCCGTTATTTCGACTTTTCCGAAACCGTGCATGAGGAAAACGCGTTCGGAGAAATCATGGACGACTATATCGACGCCAAAGCTGCGAAGGAATACGGTTTAGACGATAATAATATCGCCCACGTAGTCAAACAATACGATGTTATCACCACGCCATTCGGCGATCTAGATGAAATCATCAATAAGTACGGAAGTCCTCGTGCTCTGTGGGAAGCTGCTCCTCTGTTGCATGATGACGATTTGAAGCGCTGCTATCAGATTCTGTGCGCCATGTATCCCGATTATAGGAAGGATGCTCAAGACTTCTTCAATGGCAACAAAGCCTGCTTCTGCAACATGTTCATCATGAAGAAGGAGATCTTCTTCGACTATTGCTCTTGGATGTTCCCGATTCTTGAGGAATTCGACAGGAACACCGATTACAGCACGTATAGCAAGGAGGCGCTGCGCACTCCGGGGCACCTTTCCGAACGCCTGTTGAACATCTATTTGATGCACCATAAGCGCATCGGTTCCAATTGGAAGTTCAAGGAACTGCAGTGCGTACATTTCACCAATCCGGAACCTGCCGAAGAGCTGGAGCCTCTTGATGTGTTCGACAAGCCGATCGTTCCAGTCGTGTTTGCCGCGGATGATAATTATGTTCCACAGCTCACCACCACGGTCTATTCGGCTATGAAAAATGCTGATCCGTCATATTTCTATGATGTTGTGGTGTTGCAGCGAAATATCGCTTGGGACAAGCAGGAACGTCTGCGAGACTTCTTCAAACAATTCCCGAATATGTCATTGCGATTCACCAATGTGGAACGTGAGTTGTCTGGACACGATCTTTCCACAAATAATGCTCATATTAGCATCGAAACCTATTATCGATTCCTGATTCAGAAGCTATTGCCGTTCTACGACAAGGTACTGTATCTGGATTCGGACATCGTCATCAATGGTGATATCGCCAAGCTGTACAACACCGATTTGCAAGGCAAGCTGCTCGGTGCGATTCGAGATATTGATTTCCTTGCCAACCTTAATGTCAAGCATGGCAAGCGCATGGGATACGCCAAGAATGTACTGAAGATGAAGAATCCTTACGATTACTTCCAAGCTGGCGTTCTCGTGCTCAACACCAAGGCCATGCGCGAGCGCTACACCATCAGGCAGTGGCTTACGTATGCGTCTAACCCTGCGTTCATCTATAACGATCAGGATGTGCTTAACGCACATTGTGAGGGAGAAGTACTGTATTTGCCGTGGGAGTGGAATGTGGTTCACGATTGCGGCGGACGTGTCGGCAATCTGTTTGTGCAGGCACCAAACGACATTTATGACGCCTACATGAGGTCACGTAACAACCCGCAGATTATCCACTATGCCGGTTTCCAGAAGCCGTGGACTGATCCAGATTGCGATTTCGCTTCCATTTACTGGCGTTATGCGCGTGAAACACCATTCTATGAGCGTTTGTTGAAGCGTGTGGTAAAAGCTACGGCACCGAAAGCTCCTGTCATTGTCACGCCAGCCAAGCCACCTCGCGCGGTGGGTGAAGATAGCCCAATTCGTAAAATCATTGACCCAATCATGCCGATTGGGTCGCGCCGGAGGGAACTCCTCAAGTCAATCGGACGCACAGCACGAGGCCGACGCTAATTAACACCAAATTTAAAGCCGGTGAAAAGCATTAATACTGCCTTTCACCGGCTTTAAATTTACTCTCGCTTTACCGCTCATCCTCAGCTGCCTGTGCGCTGTTTGTTTGCTCACCAGCCCCGAGCATTCCAAGCATGAGCGGCGCAATCATAACCATTGGGATGAGATATCTCATGCCTTCTATGGTCACGGTAGCCGGTGAAATCCATAGAAACAGGAACGTGACAACATAAGGTGCCAGCCACGAGCAATGTCGCTTTTTACGACGTATACACTCGTAGAGAACAAACACGAATATCCATGTCGACCACACCGCACGCGAGCACAATAGATTCACTATTGGAGCTCGCGCTATGTGATCATTAATCGTCTCCTGAAGTTTCTGCACTGCATTTTTGAAGCCGCCAAAGCATAACCCTAATTTCACCGAATCAGGTAACGCATAATGATCGCTTCCTAAAGCATACGTCTGCATTACTAAATTACCAGCATTCGAATCAGTAGGTGAAGGAATGCCCAGCCAAGCCTCCTGCAAAGCGACATACGCTTCAACATATGTTTCCGGATGAGATGCCAGCCCATGGATCCAAGCAATCGCATATTGACCTAAATATTGATCATTCTGAGAATCCCAAGAATAACCTTTCACATTGTCCGATGCCCACCATTGGTACCGGTCGGCTACATCATCACCCAGAATTTTGTAGATAACTTCTAGATCCTGTCTCGAAACATCATTTTCATGCCGCTTCACCAGTAACGCGGATTGCTGCAACGGAACGGCAAGCATCTCTTGTTTTCCACCTTCCTGTATATGGAATACAGGAAAAACAATTTTCGGCATCAGTATCATAAATACCGATATAACGACAGTAAAAACACCAACAACACGCTTACGAATAATCGAAGATACTGCGAAAAATAAGATAATACAGCATATAAGCACGATGTAGACGCCAGTTTTTTTCGTAAGCCCCATCAAAAGCGCAGTCAATAAAAACGCCGTAAAAAACTGAGGATGTTTAAGTAATAATCCCTGAGTTCTTACCGCTTCAACAAATATCATGGCAAACCAGATAAAAAACGGCATGAACAACGAATCTTTGACCATCGTCATGGAAAACAGCGCAGTAAAAGGGAATACCGCAAAGAAAATCATTTCAGCAAAACAGAATCGCCATCCAGCGCCAATATGACGACAGTAAAGAATCATTGACGCAAGAGCTGCAATAGTGACCAGTTCGATAACTATGCACCCTAGGTACAACCCTCGATCAGCCGAGCCGAAAAACGCTCCTAATCGCAGAAAAGTACCAAATATCATAGTGTCGAAAACAGGATGGTGATCAGAGAGATAGTGACCATCAGTAAAAGTATTCGGCTGGCCATTCCATTGGAGCAGTTGCTGCTCAGTGTCATACCAGATGACACCCGGATAAGTAACAATCAGATACGGAAGCCAGCACAGCACCAACACAACCGCAATTAACGCAAACTGTTTCTTCGACGTCTTAAAAGAGAAGATCTCCCGCAACTTACGCGAAACGTTTCGATACGTTTCAGGCTCCCGATTCAACCAAGCCAGCACGCGCTCTAAAAGCAACACGAAAAGGAAAAAGAGGATTGCGATTACGAGCGTATACCAAAGCATGCGCGGAGCCAGAACCAACTGATCATGCTGACGAATGGAGTCAACCAGCGATGCCAGAAAACCACAGACTATCGTAAAAACGATTAGTAACGCACGCTGCTCCAAACTTTTTTGAATCACAGCCATCTCTCAAGCCTCCGGCGATGTACCAATACAAGTCGAAAATAGCTTATCAAGCTATGGTCACCGTTGGCCATACCCTAACCGGCATAACCTTCGATGCTGCAGATACCACAGCATATGGAAGAAATTGTATACAACCAGCGCACAATGAAAAGCAGTCGCAGCTTTTCCTCAAAGTAGAGGAAGACGATTAGCAAACATAGGGTGCGAAAGATAGTATGCGACTTTTTATTCAGATTCCGTGTCTCAATGAGGAAAAGACACTTCCACTGGTTCTGGAGCATATGCCTACTCAAATTCCAGGAATCGATGATATCCAGCTACTCATCATCGATAACGGTTGCTCAGATAAAACCGTTGAAGCGGTTCAAAAACTAGGCATTAAGCATTTCGTATGTCATGCCAAGCCAATGGGTCTGGCGCGTGCGTTCCGTGATGGCGTTGACTATGCGCTCAAGCATGGCGCCGACATCGTAGTCAACACCGATGGCAACAATCAGTATCCCAGCGAAACCATCGGAGAACTTGTTCAGCCCATCATTCGACATGAAGCTGATATTGTAGTGGGCGATCGTCAAACCGCCACAATCAAGGAATTCAGCTGGTTCAAATGCAAGATGCAGCATTTCGGCTCTTAGGTGATCAATAAAGCCGCTGGAACCAATATTCAGATGCGGCAAGCGGCTTCCGCGCATACTCCAAGAACTCCCTGCTTAAGCTCAATATCATCACCGAATTCAGCTACTGCATGGAAACCATCATTCAGGCCGGTAACAAGCGCATCGCCATTACCTCGTATGCAATCACTACCAACCCGAAGACGCGCGAGTCCCGCCTATTCAGCAACATTTTCGAACACAGGGCCAAATCCGGCGGTGCTATTATTCGCAGCTTCCTGATGTTCAAATCGAACGTCATCTTCAAATGGGCGGCTATCATCTTTGGCGTACTTGGATTGATTCCAGTAGTACGTTTCCTGGCACTCGCCTGCATGGGCCACACTGCGGGCCATGTGCAATCCTTGCTATTGGGAGTCATTCTGCTGATGCTCGCAGCGTTCTGCATTGTTCTGCAGATCATCTCCGAAGTCCAGCAAATTCAACGCAAACTCGTCGAGGATCAGCTTGAGAGAACCAAGGAAATCCTTTATTCCACTGAATACCAGAAAATCTGGGCTCAACAAAACGAATACGAAGACCCCAGCAGCTTGACTGACCCATTACAAGGCTCCATACACCCTATAAGGAAACCCAACATTCATGTCTACAGGTTCTTGCATTTGGTACCTATAACGTGAGGAAGCATCCACGAGTTGGCATTCTCATCGACGGGCTACGTAAGAATGGCTGCAACGTCGAAGAAATCAACCAACCTCTTTTGTTTTCCACAGCACAGCGCGTTGAAATCCTGAAAAACCGTGGAAAGTATTCGGCTTCGGATGGAATTTGTTGCATCTTTGGAAATCTCTCAGCGAACAAGTACACGCTTGGATGAAGAAAAATGACAAACCGGATGCCGTATTGGTCGGTTATATGGGGCATTTCGACGTACTGCTCGCCCACCACGTATTTAAAGGTGTGCCGATTATTCTCGATCATCTCATTTTTGCAGGAGATACCGCAAAAGATTGTGGCGCTCGAGGATCAAAGGCCAAGCTGCTGAAAGTGCTCGACTGAATGGCCATTAATACCGCATCTCTCGTGGTATTAGACGCAAAAGAGCATCAAGCTATGCTCAATCCGGCAGACTAGAGTATGGTAATTCCAGTAGAAGCCACAGACGAATGTGTACCAAACAAACATGACAATACACGCGATGCTAGTATCGTGTTTTATGGATTGCATACCCCATTGCAAGGCGTTCCGGTCATAGCCAAAGCAGCACGAATACTTGCTGATCGAGGAATGGCTTCGCAATTCATGCTCATCGGCAAAGGCCAAGATTACGATGAGGTTCGTTCACTTTGCGAAGGGTTGAATAACGTCGAATTTCGTGAATAGGTCGAACCGGAAGAACTACCTCAAGTAGTGACATCACATGACATCGCTTTGGGTATTTTCTCCAGCACCCCGAAGGGACTGCACGTGGTTCCTAACAAGGTATATCAGTCCATGGCTGCCGAATGTGCGGTTATCACCAGTGATACATCTCCACAACGCCGAACACTAGGCAATGACGTGGTATATGTGGCTCCGAACAATCCCCGAGCATTAGCAGACGCTATAGCGTCTCTTATTTCCTCTTACAACATTCTTGTCCGCAAACAGAGCGACGCCGCTAGAAGCGCACAACGATTCACTAGCGACATCATCACACGTGAACTCTCCCAATGGATTAAAGAACATTAATCGCGCTAATCGCATTACTTATGTCCCCTGTCTTGAATCGACTTATCGCATTTGGATTCAACCTGTTTAAGAAGCCAGCACCGGAACGCCAAATATCATTCAAAAGCTTGGGGTTGGCCACACTATTAGCAGTTATCGCATGGCGCATTGCCGGCATACAAATATGGCTGCTAGCTTATGGCTTCGGCATGGATCTTTCCATTTCCAATATGGCACTTTCCATCGGAGCATACGCATTGGCCTGGGTAGCGGGATTCCTTGTAGTATTCGTGCCTGCAGGAACAGGTGTCAGAGAAGGAGTTCTAGGTCTCCTATTCGCAGGCTCGCTTTCACCTGGAGGAATACTGGCAGTTGTGCTAGTAAGTCACATTACCATGACATTCGCAGACCTCGCTTTCGCAGGAGCTGGCGCACTTCTGCGAACGTCAAACAAAAGATAACGCCTAGTTCTTGTCCTTCAAAATCGGGAAACGCCGTTCAGCTACATCCCAAAGGACATCAAACCAATGACCTTTGTTCCTATCAATAGTCAACTTGAAAAGCAGTGCACGCACCTTGTCTAAAATCAACGTTACAACAAATACAGCTATCCCAATAACAAAAACGATCAGAAGGATGACTGGCACAGAGTATGTGTTATACCAATTCGAAAGATTGAACCACTGCTGCCATAATATCCCTCGGACGTAATAATGCTCTGTAATTAGGTATATCCCAAACGTCGAGGCCGCACAACTATTGACAATACGACTTTGGAAATGTAGCCGGCAAAATAGCAGGAACAGGCCAAAACTTAGAGCAAGTGAAAGAACCGACCATTCTCTCTCCAAACACAATAAGTACTCATAGATCCTGTCGCTATGACCTACAGTAGCAAATGACACAATTACGTTCCAGAGAAAAATTACTACAATTGAGATTAAAAACATTTTCCATGCAGTGACAGTTTGAAACGGTCTCATGTACCACTTGTAGTATGCGATTAGCACAAAAACATAGATAAAGCCCATGGAATTAAGGCTGATTTCTAGATTTGAGTTAGGAATCAGCGTCAATACTCCCCATAAAAATCCCATCGCGAGACAACACTGTCCATGGTATTTCTTTCCCAATGCACGTAGTCCACGCACTAGAAATGGAGATAGGAAAAGGAAAATAGCATAACTTGTCGCATACCACCACGTATTACGAGACAGAGGGAACAATATTTTCCAAAGGGATTCTATGGTTCTTTCCTCGGGTACTTTATACAGAGTCACAGCACCCAAACATAAACTCCAAAAAAGAAGTTCTCTCTCTAAAATCCATACTTTTCGACAAGATAAACGCAAAGAAGGCGTCTTATCCACGACGAACCATGCGGAAATAATAAAGAACAGCGCAATTCCTACTTTACCTGGAGTGAAATAGAATAATTGCAAAGTTAGTTTTTTTACAGATAGTTCTTGATCCAACACAGGCAGCGCATTATGCATCACCTCGTGGTGAAGCACAATAAGCAGCATCGCAATAATTCGCAGTAATTCAATACCGGACTCACGGTTTTTGAATCGTTTCTTTACACCCATTCAACACCTGTTTCAACTATCGTCGCACCATAAAAGTATCTTTGCCGCCGCCATCCCAATCACCAACGAGAATAGTATCACTCGTTTTGCCATAACTGAATACCTCGTCAGCAATACCACTAGCAATGGTATTTTTTCACATAGAAAGTGCTGCCACGGCGCACAGCCAAAGCATCATGTCCGTCACCACTCCAATCACCAGCAAAGGTCCGATCTTCTGCGTGACCGTAAATAAACGAACTATCAGCGATTCCGATAGCTAGCATATTTTTAATGTAATAGGTCGATCCTCTTCGCACCGCCAAGGTGTCTTTGCCATCAGCATCCCAATCTTCAGATAACACCAAATCACCATTTCTTTCATAATTGAATGTGCAATCCGCATTACCTCCGGTCAACGAATACTTCGTATAAAACGTATTTTCGCGACGCAAGGCCAGGGAGTCCTTACCGTCTCCATTCCAATCACCTGCGTAGGCTTCGTCGCCAGCACGACCGTAACCGAATGAAAAATCAGCAAGCACCGCTCTTCAAAGAATTAGATATATAATATCCGGTTTCTTCCGGATAGTCAGGAACATACTCCTTATCACCAAACGCACTCATATCCACATTCCCGCTGATGCCGTCCACTTTGCCGGAGCTGGTGTACGAATATACACCAAGGTTCCGGTAGCCTCCGGACTGCAGTGCGCTGTACCAATTGTTGACGATATCGTTGTACACGTTCGGATCGGTGGGTGGCTGATGCCCCTCCCACGTCCACTTTTCCAGGTCGTAGTACACGGGGTACGCCAAGTCACTCGCGTTCACACCGAATTGCCTAAGTTTGGCGACCACGTCAGCACCTTCTCCTTTGGCAATCGACGGAGTGTCCGCGTAGGAATACCAGTAAATGCCGAACGGGATGCCGAGTCGCTTGCATTCGGAAATGTTACGTTGCGCTTTCTTGTCAGCATTGTTGCCCTCGCCGTAGCCGAGGCGGATGATCACGCCGTCCACGCCGTCGGCTTTCGCTTGGGCCCAGTCGATGTCGCCTTGCCATTCGGAAACGTCAATCACACCTTTGGCTTGCTGCACGAACAGGTTGTTCTGGTAGTCGAAGAAGGCTTTCGTATTGTTGTAAGTGCCCCAGTGCGCGCCGTATTCATTGCTTTCGAATTTGGAGAGCTGTACGTTCGCGTCGGCTACAGCATTTTTGACATCTTCCGCACTTACCGGAATGAAGGATTCGCCGTTGGTTTTGGCGAGCGGATCCGGCTGCTGATCCTGCGTACCGACCAGTGTCGCATCGGTCACGGTTTCGCGGTTTCAATATTCTTGACCTCACCTTCGGGGATAACGGCCAGGTCTTCCGAAACTACGGTTGCATCGTCGGGAATCTCGTCACTGACGGTGTCTGGAAGTTTCGCATTCGGATTGTCAGGCATGCTGGTCGCCGACTGCTGGTCGCCCGTCTGATCATCCGGCTGATCGTCAGACTGCATAACAACGCCATTATCCGCAGTAACGGCACCTCTCTGCGCAACAGCATCCTCAATCGCAATATCCTGCAATGCGTAAGCCGGCGCAACCGCGACGGAAGCCGTCAACGCAACCGCAGACAGCGCAGTCGCAATCTTCAAAACATGATGTGGCGAAACCATTCGTCAGCCTCTCTTGAATACAGTCATCAGCCCCAAATATTCGGCGCGAACGCCCTAATCGCCAACTCTAACCGCACCCCGCAACCCCGTCCATCCCCAACTCCAAAATCATCCCAATCCCCACATCTCACGCATTACACACTGATAAGAATCGGCTAGCTCGTTAGGGGCACCGATATGGCATCATCCATTTCCATATCTCCTTTCCAGCATTCTCGCTGACCTTCCCATCACGCTTCGTAGAGGGACCATTTCCAGGAGGGGAGTACGTGGATCGTGCCAGTGGAATCGGGAAGTTCAATGGTTTCTCCCTCGTTAAGCGTGAGAATCAGGCCGGAATCAACGTTGGTACGTTGCATAACCGCTTGCAGAGAGCCGATTTCTCGCGCCCTGGTTTTCTCATTTCCCATATTGGCACACACTTGAATAAGCCCATACGGTTCCGTAGCAAGAGCATCGCCGATAAGAAAGTCAACTTTCTCCTGTTTGGACGTCGGCATAGTGTACGAAGTGATTGTTTCCGTACGCCTACCGGAAGTTCGTCTCTGCAGTTCGCAGAAAATCGCAGTTTCCAGTCGTTTTCCAATATCTTGCTGGTTGGCGCGTGACACCGCGTAAACCATACCCTGATCGACGGCATACATTTTCGGTACCGCAGTACTACCCGGCTTGAGCATGGTGGAATACTCCTCAAGCTGATACACCAGAAATGCCTGCTTGAACAGCTCGAGTAACGTATTCGCCTTATCCCAATAGATTTTCCAGCCGACCGCTCGCAACGTTTCCACAAGACCATTGGTAGACAGCTCGCAAGCCGTATTGCGCAGCAAAAACAGCGCTATCTGCGTGGCGAGAGTAATGTTTTCACGACCAAGACGCTCGGCAACGTCACGCGCAACCACGTCCCGCACGTAACCTTGGAGCGTTTCAATACGATCAGCTTCAACCATACGTTGCACTGCAGGGAAGCCGCCAATAGTTAGGTAATCGTTGTAGGCAGCTTCAAACCGGGTGACCTCTCGCGGCGAAAACACGGCATCGGCAAGAGTGCTGCCCGCTGTAGGCGTTTCGATTCCCCGAAAGTCGCAGAATTCACGGAAAGACAGTGGCGCCATGGCATGCGGATGCGATCTTCCTCGGAAATTCGTTGCGATTTCTTCGCTGGACAGTTTCGAAGACGATCCAGTAATGACTAGCGTCACAGCTTCATGTTCGGCTATGCGCTGGCAGAATCCCTGCCAATTGGCGCATTCTTGCACTTCGTCAAGGAAGAGGTAGCAGCCATGGTCACGAGAGTCGGGATATTGCCGCCAGTATTCCGTAACAATATCTTTGAGCACGGTGTCTTGCATTGGTTGCAGACGATCGTCAGCGAAGTTGAAATAGAAAATATCATTACGCGAGACGCCGTTTTGTAACAAATCATGAATTTTCTGGAAAAGATAGAACGTTTTGCCGCAACGTCGGATGCCAGTGATGATGTGCACAGCATTGAACACTGCCGGCTGCGGCAGCTCGCGTATGATTTCGATGCGGCGTGACGGCGTAGGAATGTCAAACTGCATGGACTCACGAACCAGCATGGCATACGATTCACATGGATTATCCGGCACCATAAGTTCTTCCTTTCGCCGTCCGTTGCGAAACACCCAACAATCCCAGCATAACACTTCTCAAAAATTTTAAGAAGTTTCCACCAACACTTCTCAAAATTTTTAAGAAGTTACCACAGACGAATAAAACTCCAGAGAATACCTGAATGCATTAACGACTACAACACGAGTATGGGAAATCGGGGAAGGACGGGTATCGTACGCTGTATATTGGCATTTCAGGTGGACTCTCGGAACGTGATTCAATTGACCTGAATCGGGAGCTGTCACCGGGGAGTACAGAATAGTAGGCAGATTCTGGAGGGGTTATGGCACGGCACGGCAAGAAGCCAAGCGAGGAAAGTACCTCGTCACACACACCGAGAACACTTGCCGGAAGCGCAACGACCAACACTTCTGCCGACAGCACTGACGCCGCTGCCAGCGGTATCGCAGTCAACAGCTCGACCGTCAGCAGCGCATTTGCCAGCGATGCCGATGGCAATACCGGGAATACGCTTGTCGGCAACGCTTCCAACGAAGTCGAAGCAACCGAAGTCGAAACCAACGCAACCAGTACCAACGCAACCGGAGAGCGCACAATCAGCAGCAGCAACACGGCTGAAACCAGCAACCGGCAATCACACGAATCCAGCGAATCCCGCCAGCCGCAAGACCTATTCGACGCGGCCATAGCGCAAGGCATCAGCGACGGCGACGCTTGGACGGACCAGCGCGTAAAGCACATCTACCGCCAGATCATCATCGCCGTAGTCGTCGTAGTCGTTGTTCTGGGCGCGGTCTTCGGATTCACAGGCGTGCGCGCATCGCAGCAAATGCACGACCTGGCCGCACTCAACGACTGCAAGGAAGCCGTCACGGCCATGAACACCTCCTATTCCAAGGCGTTCCAGCTGAAGGCGAAGATCTCCGAAGCGTTCACCAGCTTCGACGGGTCCTACGATCTCGACAAGCTTGCCGAACTGCACCAGACGGAAGTTACCGCGCCGAAAACGCTGAGCTGCGCCGCCGACACTTCCGCTACCATCAGCAAAGCCAACGCCGCAAAAGCCGAGTACGACAAGCAGGCCAAGCAGTTCAAGCAGGCTTTGCAGAAGAGCGACGAATCCGCGGCCACCGATGGCGGTGACGGAACTGACAATAGCGCTGACGGAACGGCCGGCGACGACGGAACGGACGAAGCCACAGACACGGAGGGCGATGCTGGAGTTGCCGGCGACGCGGGCGCCACGGACGGCACCGTCGACCAATCCGGCGCAGCCGACGCGACCGGAAGAGGCTGATTTGAATAAGGAATGACTGGCACGCGTGATTATTGCCGCCGTAGTGACCGTGGCGATACTTGTGGCGATCAATGTTGGCTGCGGGCCGAAATGGGGCGATGGTTCGGTGAATGCCAACGCCAGTAACGCCAGTCCCAGTCTGCTCTATAACGATCTTGGATTGCCGGCAAGTCCGTTTATTACGGTTGTTGAGTAAGATTCGCAGCCTTATAACGTCAATCGACGTAGTGCGGGGCGCTGGACGCTATGCGGGGCGTTATGGAGCCGCTATTGCCGTTGCCGTCGGTACTACCGTCTGCATCGAAATCTTGCGATTTACGAAGCGAGCCGGCAGCCAGCGAACGTATGGATCGAACGGAACGGCCAATCTGCGCCTGTTTTTCCTGAGCATCCGACTGTATTGCGGGAATCGTGCCCGTCACAGGGCGAATGCGGCCGGTCGCAGTGGGAATGAAGCTTGGCGGCAACACCTGCGTGGTAACGGCACCCGGCGATGACACATGATAGTGGGCCATCGAAGCCAGGGAATCGCGGGTATCGAGTTCACGCTGCATATCTAGCTCATCGTCGAACTCAGCCATCGCTGCCCTCCCTCTCTTCAAGCAATCTCTGCCGGTAATCTCTCCACTGGCAACGGTCATCGTTCCGAGCGTAACGCAAGGTAGCATACCGTTACGAACGAAATCAGCGATATGCGCAACTCCCCCACTGTTTCGCAACTTTTCCGTTGCACGTGCCGCAGCGAGCCACGCCAGCGAGCTATTGAAAACCCGCCGTTTTGGCATAAAAAAAGGCTTCCGAAATCATCCGGAAGCCCTACTGGCGGAGAATACGAGATTCGAACTCGTGAGGCTGTTACACCAACACGCTTTCCAAGCGTGCGCCATAGACCACTAGGCGAATTCTCCAATTATGCAACGTCTCACAGTGTCTATCCGCGAAACGCAACTTGATTAGAATACAACAGTTTCTTTCAAACCCCAAATCGGCGTGTCGCAACGTCCCAGATCGCCCACTCACTGGAGGAATCCGTACACGTGAGGACTTCCCCGCGCACCGAATTCTCCACCCTCTGGGACAATTCACCCGCCAACGCACCTCTCAGCGTCCCAGATCGCCCACTCACTGGAGGAATCAGCCCGCTGCCAAGATTCTCACAGTCCGAATTCCTCCAGTGGCTGGAACAATCAGTACGCCCATAGGCCTTCTACAGTCCGAAAACCTCCACCCACTGGAGGAAAACACCCGCGCACCGGCCTCCAAACGTCCTGAAACCTCCATCCACTGGAGGAATTGGTACGTTGGTATGCTTCCCAGCATCCGGATTCTCCCACCCACTGGAGGAATCTGCCCGCACATACACCCCCGAATTGTCCAGATTCTTCCAGCGAGTGGAGGGATCCGGACACGAACTCACGTACCGTGAGCACAGCAGCTATCGTTTGGACGCGAAGGCACGCAGGTTGGCGAGCATGGCAGTGAACATCGGGCGGACCGAACCGAACTTATCAAGCAGCGATCCCGAAACCGGAGCACTAGCCGCTCCCAGCAACGCGCCAGGCAGCAACACCACGCCTGCAGCAAGCACAGACGCGCCGAATCCCAGTTGCGAAGCGTTCGGAATCATATAGCCGTAACCGATCGTCACAAACTGCAGCAGCACATACGCAAGCAAATGCCAACGGAATTTCACACTCCGCAACACGGTCAGACGAACCAGCGGCGAGAACGCACGATGCGACACCCAAGCGAACACTAGCAAAGCGGCCATGGCAATCAGCAGCAGAACCACTGCAATCACACATTGCGTAGTCGCGGAAGTATCCCCATTACTCACTGCGGTAACGGCGGATCCGCCACGGTCGAGCGCAAACACGAAACAGACGAATCCGACTGCTAGGCAAAGCACATGCAGCGGATTGATATGCGCCTCTTCGGTAGGAGTGACCTGATGAATCATTTTAAGGCCGCACACCAGCGAAACAAACAGGAACGGCAGCAGAATCACGAAAATCCAACGCCACGGCATGAACGTACCGACAAGACCGCCCACAAGTCGGTCCGAGTGCCGGCGCCACGGCCACCACCATGCCTCCAACGCCCATCAGCATGCCGATTTTGCTTTTCGGAGACTGTTCAAGAATGATATTGAACATCAACGGAAGCGCGATTCCCGTGCCCGCTCCCTGTAGTATTCGCGCGGTCATCAGCATAGGAAAATTCAACGTGCAAGCTGCCATCAGGCAGCCGGTGATGCAGACCACGATTGCGGTAAGGAAGATGGTACGCAACTTCAGTTTGCGCTTGAAATAGCTTGAGAGCGGCGTGACAAGCGCTACCGTAAGCAGATAGCCGGTCGTCAGCCATTGAACAGTGGACGTGTCGACGTGGAATTCCGCCATTAATCCAGGGAAAAGCACGTTGGTGAGGGTTTCCGTAAGGATGCCAATGAAGGCCATGATTCCAGTTGACAGAATGGCAAGAATAAGATTGATGGAGATGTTCTCGTCATCTTGCGTTGCCGTGTTATTGTTTCGCGCAATGGACTGTGACATGGATTTGCGGCCGTTCCCGACCTTCCCTTTCTTGGCCCGGCTTTGCTGAGCCACCATTCCGTTATGCCGGGCAGTTTGCTGGAATGGCGATTATTTGCCCAGAAATACAAAAAGATCCTTGGGAGCGGAGCGCTCTACCAAGGATCTTCATATTATTAAGTTGAATGTTGTGGATTGGGAGCCTCCCGCGCGTCGCGGGAAACACGAACCAAAAGACAAAAAAAGGGGGTTCCCGGAGCGTCACGCTCGACGGGAACCCCGACGTTGAATGCGGCGGCGTGCTACTCTCCCACACCCTCTCGAGTGCAGTACCATCGCCGCGACCAGGCCTTAGCTTCCGGGTTCGGAAAGGGACCGGGCGTCTCACCTGGGCCATGACCACCGCAAAACCAATACAAAGGCCAACCCCGACGGGCCGGCCGGCAGAACCGGAACCACGCCACGATTCCGATCGTGGCGGTCCGGGAACCGGACAACGGACGCAAGCAAATCAAACGCTTCACCGGTATCGTTTCCGTGACCACAAGAAAACAATGCTCCTTGCCATCCAACGAAAGAAACCACCACAGGACGAGACCCGACCCGACAAGCGGGTCGGAAAAAGTGTGCCGCGTTCGCCCGTTAGTACCGGTCGGCTCCACCCCTCGCGGGGCTTCCACCTCCGGCCTATCGAACACGTGTTCAACATGCGGGCTACAGGCGCTCCGAAAAGCGTCAAGGAATCCTAATCTTGGAGCAGGCTTCCCGCTTAGATGCTTTCAGCGGTTATCCCTCCCGAACGTAGCCAACCGGCCATGCCGCTGGCGCGACAACCGGCATACCAGAGGTCCGTCCACCCAGGTCCTCTCGTACTATGGGCAGGCCTCCTCAGGATTCCAACGAGCGCAGAGGATAGAGACCAAACTGTCTCACGACGTTCTGAACCCA